>JACCDG011860024.1_pt1 | contig 31921 bp, 39 predicted proteins | sample 7442471 | NCBI WGS metagenome assembly JACCDG01 (sample SAMN15323444, study PRJNA562643) | freshwater metagenome | isolation source: river surface water | place: USA:Blue River Watershed | collected 2017-08-17 | reverse complement strand
GCGTCCGCGCACGCCGCGCAGGCGTCGCCGCTGTTCTGGTTGCCGTCGTCGCACTCCTCGGTGCCGGCGACGACGCCGTCCCCGCAGACCGTGGCGCACACGCTCGGGGCGCCGGTGCAGGCGTAGCCGGGCTCGACGGCGCACGTGCTGGAGCAGCCGTCGCCGGGCAGGACGTTGCCGTCGTCGCAGGTCTCGGAGCCGGTCTTCATGCCGTCCGCGCAGACCGGGGGCGGCTCCGCGCACGTCACCGCGAGGGAGATGGAGCCCTGGATGATCCACGCGTGCGCGCCGGGCGATGTGATGATCAGGCCGTGCGCGGGTGAGCCGCTCCACCACGAGGAGACCAGCGCCGTCACGTCGACCTGATGCGCGACCGTGCCGTAGCCCACGTGAAAGCTCGTGCTGTCGTTCGACACGTCGCCCGCGCCGGTCGCCCCGAGGCCCTCCCAGAGGACGCCCGTGCTCGCGTACTTCCAGCCGACGCCGGTGCCGTACGCGCGCAGGAGGCGCCGCACCGTGAGGTCGAAGTTGCCGGCGGCGCCGCTCTCGTCTTTCGTCGTGACGAGCAGCGTCGCGGACGCGACGGAGCCGCACGTGATGCCCGCGAGGTTGAAGCGGACGAGGAGCTTGTCCGTCTGCGGCGAGGTCGGACGCGCGCGCACGCAGCGATCGGCAGCGTCGGAGTACGAGACGCCGTTGGCGCCCCACGCGCCCTGATCGGTGTAGAGGTCGGAGATCGAGAGCACGTTGGTGCTCGGCGCGCTGAGGTTGCTCGTGGCGACGCCGGGGTTCTCGACGGGAGCGGGGCTGACGCAGGCGGCGAGCAGGCAGACGAATGCGACGAAGGCGGAGAGAGCCAGTTTCATTGGATCCTTGGGTTGGTGTGATTGAACGTCAGGGGAGAAGGAACGCGACCGCACGGTCACCTTCGGTGTCATCGCCCTCGGCGGGCTCGCGCAGGTTGATCGGCTCGGGCGGGTCGTTCTCGACGAAGCCGTCGCAGAAAAGAAGCTTGAAGGCATCGTCGCCGGGCGCGTTCTCCGGCAGCCGCACGCATTCGATGTAGTGAAACGACTCGCTCGCGAGGTAGTTCGCGCCGTTCCAGGCGAAGGGGATTCGGTCGGCCATGATCACAGACCCTTTCGGATGAAGGCGAACGCGCTGGTGTTGAGCCCGGCGCTGGCCATCTCCTCGAGCATGCAGGGGACGCAGATCGCGAGGTGCTCGCCGGTGCGGCTGTTCTCCCACTCGTGCGCGAAGTCGCGACCGCAGGCGGGACAGTGGGGCTCGGCGGTCCCGAAGGTGGTCACGGTGCCGGAGGAACCGCGCCACTTGCCCGCGCCGGCATCGGAGTAGAGGATGCCGCCCCCGGTGGGGTTCGTGCTGGGGTTCGTGCTGGCGTTCGCGATGAAGTGGACGAGAACGCCGCCGCCGTAGGAGCCCGCGCCGAACCACGCGACGTTGCCGGTGCTCTCGACCGTCTGCCGCGTGACGCCGCCGACGCCGCTCGCGTCCGCGCCCGTCTGCACGACGAACTGCTTGGAGTTGTAGCTCTTCAACCGGAGGTTGTTGGAACCGTCCTGGTCCAGGCCGCCGCGGTTGCCAGAGTCGTTGAACCGGAACCCGCTCGTCGTCGCCGACACGAACAGGTTGGCGAGCGTGACGTAGTCGCCGAAGAAGTTGCCGTCGTAGTACCAGAGCCATTTGTCGCTCGTGGCAGCTCCGCCACCGCCCATCGCACGCCATGCGATCTGCGCCGTTTCGTTGCCGGCGGTCGCCGTGGCCCAGCGATGGACCATGTTCGTCGCGAGCTTCTTCGTGCCGCTCGCGTTCTCCAGCGAGACGGTGATCTGGCCGTCGAAGTTGGTAGTCGCAGTCCCGCTGGTCGTGTGCTCCAGCGCGAGCACCACCGTCCCGGCGCCGGTCGCGGAATCGGCGACGGCGACCGTGGCGGCGCTCGTGAACGACGGGGAGATTTTGCTGCCGTCGATCGCCGCGCTGGCGCTCACGTCGGCATTGACGATGAGCGAGGACGACGTGTCGCCGCTGGCGTCCACATGGACCACGCCGGCCGATGCGAGAGGCACGAGCCGCACGGTGGAGCCCGATTTGCCGAAGTCGATCCGCGTGGCGTTCGTTGCGCCGATCGACATCGTGGTGGCGCTGGATACGTCGAACTTCGCGCCGATGAACCCGCCGGACCCGGCCGTGATCTCTCCGGTTGTGACGATGTTCTGCGACCCGAAATTCGGGCTCACCTTCGTCCCGTCGATCGCCGCTGACGCGTTGATGTGCGTGTTCGTGAGGCCGCCGGACGCCACCACGATGTCGTTGGCGTTGACGGTGATCGTGCTGTCGCCCGCCGCGACGTTGAACGTCCCCGATGGGCTCTCGGTGAGGCCGGCGCCCGCAGTGTACGAGGAGCCGCCCCCCGCGCTCGCGCCGACGTTGCCGCTGCCGTCGACCGTGAGCGTCTGCGAGCCACCGCCCGCGAACGCCGGCAACCGGATCGTCTGCCCGCTGCGACCGATGAGGACGGTGGTCGCCGAGGTCGCGCCGATGGTTACGCTGGAAGACGCATCGATGGTCGCCGTGCCGGAGCCTGCCGAGATCGTGACGCCCCCGCTCGCGTTCGCGACGCCCGTGCAGCCGGTGAATCCGTAGCCGCCCATCGCGACGTTCGCCGCGGGGCTCCACGACAGGTTGGGTGATGTGCCGCCCGTGGTGGCGATCGGAGCGGTGACCCCGATGCTGGACACGACGGAGCCCGCGACGCTGCGGACCGCTTCGTTGATGATGCCCGTCGAACCGTACGTGGGGTCGTGCTCCAGGGCTTCGCCGACCGCGCCGACCCACAGGCCGCCCGTGGTGAGGACGCCGAATTTCGCGGTCACGACGTAGCGCGTCTCGGCGATGTAGTAGGCGCACTGGAGGATCGCCGCCGTGCCCTCGCCGAGCGCCGTCGTGCTGACGTTCTGCCCGATGCTTCCGCTGGTCGCGAGCGTGTAGTCGGAGACCTCGCTGGTCTCGTCCGTGGAGGCGATCGACCACGTGACGCCGCGGACGCCGCTCGTGCTATCGAGCGACGCCTCCACCGTGGCACCGGCGGTGTAGGCCGCTTTTTCGCCAGCGGTGAAACCGTCGAAAATGATCTGCGGGTTCGCCATTCGGGTGCGTGCTCCAAAGCGGAAGGGCCCACGCGGCGCACGCCGGCAGGCCCTTCGGGACGAGGTGGGGTTGAGGTCGGGGGCTAGTCAGGCCGCCCGGTGCCGCGGTACGCTCCGCGCACGGAGGCGAGGATGGCGGCGAAGGAGACTTCGGGATGCGTGGTGGTCGGCAGGGTGTGCGCTTACAGGAAGGGTGTAACCGTGGTGCGCTGGCTGTCGTCGCTTGGGGCCCGGACGTGGATCGTCGGGGAAATCGTGTCCGTCGTGCTGCTGGCGAAGAGCTGCGCGACGCCCCCCGGTGAGACCGGCGGAGCTGGAGGGGAGGGGGGCAGCGTGACCGCTTCCGCGGGCGGGGAAGGGGGCTCCGGCGGGCTCAACACGGGCGGCGGAGGTGAAGGTGGCACCGGCGCGGGCGGAAGCGCCACGGGGGGTTCTGTGGCCTCCACGGGCGGAACGGGAGGCACCGGGGGGTGCGAGCCCACGGTCGCCTGCGACGCGAAATCCTGCGGCGTCGTGGACGACGGCTGCGGGGTGGAACTGAACTGCGACGTGAAGGACCCGAACACCGGCATGCCCGTGACGTGCGCCACGCAGAACGCCGGTCAGGACCAGGGCGGCCCGATGACCTGCGGCGGCGGCCACACCTGCGAGTGCCCCGCCGAGGGCAACAGCCCCGAGGCGATGGCGCTCTGCCAGGGAGCTGGCGCCGAGCCCGCGGTGAATGACTGGTGCGTTCAGCACGGCGGGTGCTCCACCGCGCTCTGCGGCCTACCGCCGGTGCCGAAGGCGCCCGAGACGTGCATCGTGAGCGGCCAAGAAGCCGCCGCCGGTCTCATCTGGTGCTGCGCTATCCCCTGAATCGGAAGCCCCAGGCCGCCTGTGCGTCGCCGACGCCTTCGGCTTCGCCCGATGGGATCGACGCAGAACCGCCTGCCACGAAGTCGAGGAACGCCTCGATTGCTGAGGGCAGTTTCTTGGGCGCGGTCATCGCGTTCGTGTTGTCCGCGGCCCCGTGCGAGGCCGGCGACGCGGTCTGCGCGCGGTGGCGCTCGTAGACGCGCTCGCGAAGGTCCGCCTTCAGCACGACCGCTTGCGCGAGGCTCGTGGCCGACGGCGGCACCTGCAACGTGTTTTTGCCGTCGTCCGCCGCGTGCCACGTGCCGCCGCTGGTGCCGGCGCGCTGGTGTCCGGCGATGCGTGCGGCGAGGTCGTTCAGGCGCGCGATGGCCGCGGGGACGCTGTTGGCGGGCTCCGTGAGGAGCGCGTTGGTGCTGTCGGCCGAGGCGTGAACAGACCCCGTCGTGAGGAGGATGTGCGCGGCGAAGGCGCTGGCGAGGTTGTTGACGTCGGTCACGAAGTCGACGTCGATCTCGTTCACCTCCAGCCCCACCATGGCCTGCACTGCGGCGGCGACGGTCGCGTCCAGCGTGGCTTGCCGCGCCAGCTCCGTGGCGGGGTTCACCAACTCCGCGGCGCGCACCATGCCGCGCCCGTCGTCGCTGTCGACGACGAGAAGCCGTAGCGTCGCTCCGTGTCCGTTCACCGGGGCGATGTCGATCTCGACGTAGCCGCCCACGTGGATCGTGGCAGACGCGGGCCCGATGTAGCGCCGCTGCGCCACGGAGAGCGGGTCGGAATCGTAGGCGCCGCCGAGCGCGGGGATCGCGAGGTACTCGTGCCCCGTGATGCCGTAGTCGCCCGGTACGTCGAACACGATCGCGTCCGTGGCCGCACCGTTGCTGCCGAACGTGCCTCCCGTGAGGCTGGCGAGCGCGGTCTCGTCGGTGAGCGTCTCGCCGTCCGCCAGCGTGATGGTGTCTCCCGCGACGGCCGCGACGGTGACCGTGATGTTGTTGCTCGTGGTGCCGGTGATCGTGAGGCTCTGCCCGACCGCGAACCCGTCGGTCACGAACGACCCCTCCGGCCGCACGATGGTCGCCGCGCGACCGGTGGCGGTGTTGGCGGACCGGAAGGTCATGCGCTGCAAGACGGCGCGCGCGACGGTGGGGTGCCGCTCCACGATCTGCCCGAGCGCCAGCCGCGACGCGTCCGGGACGCTGGTCAGCTCCCACATGGTCGCGTCGTCGGTGTTGTCGTCGCTCGTCCCGACGAGACGCACGGGCTCACCCGCGGCGGCGTAGAGCGGGACCGTGGAGATCGTGAGCGCCATTCAGGGCGCCTCGTCCTGCGCGCTGAGCGTGAACGTCACGAGGCACGGGTAGAGCGCCGTACTCGTCGTGTTGCTCCCGCTCTCGCCGCTGAAGTCGAGATAGTAGACCGTCGTCGTGTTGTCGATGACCTCGGACAGGCCAGAGAGGGAGAAGCTGTGGTGCGCCTCGTACGACGCGAGAACCGACGTCGGATCCTCCGTGGGGCCGGAGATCACGCTGCCGGTACCGGTGGTGATGTCCCGTTTGCGAATCGTGGCGGTGACGCGCGTGGTCGGTAGCGTCCCGAGGTTCGTGCGGTTGTGGTAGACCGTGATCCCGGTGAGCGTCGCTCCGTTCGGGATGCGGTCGAACATCTGCACGGCGGACTGGCTCGCGCTCACCACGATGAGGCCGGTGCCGAACGTGCCCGCCGTGGTGTTGTGCAGCAAGCCCGCCTGCACGCGCGACAGGCTGCGCGATGAGTACCCAAGCGCGTTACCATTGGAGAGCTTCAGCCCGGCGCCGCCGATGTCGAGCTGCACCGCGGGCGAGTACGCACCGCCGCCGACGCCGTCGACCGCCTTCGGGATCTGCGTGCGCACGTAGCCGTTGAGGAACGCGGCAGAGACCGTCGAGACGGTATCCGAGAACGGTGTGGCCCACGTGGGAAGCGTCATGTGTACCTCTGGAAGATGCGGGCGCTCAGAGCATGTCGATGCCGACGATCGACTGCGCCACCACGAAGCTGGAGCCGACGCCGATCGTGAAGGTCATCCACGACGGCAGGAGCGTCTTGAGTTGTTCGCGCAGCCGGCCCACCTTCAGCAGAAACTCGCTGTCGGACAGGCCATTGCGGTTGACGCGAACGCCATAGGTGGCCTCGTTGGAAGCCCACTCGAAACCGGGCGGTCCGGGGATGCCGCCGGGCCAGTAGGCCACGACGTTCTCTGGGGCGACCGTGAGGACCTCTTCGTAGTTCGCGCCCATCACGGCGGCGCACACGGCCTCCACGTCAGGGAGCGCGTTGCCTTGCAGGCCGCGCATCTTGCCGGCGACGGCTTGGCGGCGCGCGATGTCCGTGGTCCCCGGCGCGGGAGTGAGGTGCAGGATCTCCTCCATGACGGGGAGCATCTCCAGCATCTTCATGGGGAGTGCCTGGTTCGCGAGCCGCTTGCCGGCGCTCCACACCATCCCCGCGGCGCGCGCATGCGCGAAGGTCTCGATCTCGTGATACGTGCCCTCGGCCGGATCGTAGGCGTCTTGCAGCGCGTCGAGCATCGCGCCGTACTCGACACGCGCTGGGTCGCTCCGCGTGCCGCCGAGCTTGAAGGGCAGGCCGCCCCAGCAGCCGAGGCTCATCGCAAGAACCCGCTGATCTCGACGCCGCCGCTGAGGTCGGAGAGCGCGTCGGAGGTGTTGTAGACCTTGACCGTGACGACGTTGCTCGCGAGCGAGTCGACGCGCGCGTAGCCGTTCGTCCCGAAGACGTTCGGCTGCGAGGCGAACGTGAACACGACGGACTGCGTCTCCTCCACGCTCGCCATGTTCTCCACCCCGACGAGCGCATCATCGAACTCGCTCGGGAACGTGAGCGTGTACACGCCGGTCGCGGTCTTGGCGACGGTGGGCTTCTGCGCGGTGCCGTTGCCGAAGAAGCACGCCACGGAGACCGTGTTGGCCGCAAGCGTTGTTGGCGCCGACGTGGTCGTGGTCGTGAACTTGTACCAGCCGAAGCCGGCGGCGTTCGTGAGCTGCGCCACGTCCTCGAGCGCGCGGTCAAAGTACAGCGCGTCGACCTCCGTCTCGGGGTCCTCGGCCACGCGCTCGTTCTGGAAGGGGCCGCCGTAGTTGGCAATCGTGCGAGGTTGCATCCGTCACGCTCTCCAGATCGCGAAGTGCTTGAGCACCAGAATCTTCGGGGGGTCCGTCGTCGTGGTCGGCACTTCCGGCCCGGTGATCGCCGTGGTCGTGCTGGTCTTGAGTCGCAGCCCGTACTCCGCCACCATCTCGGGATGCGCGGCTTGCAGGTTGCCGAGGAGGCGGTTGTCGAGGTCGCGCGGGTGCGCGTTGTCCGCGGTCGGGTAGCGCCGCGAGAGCGGGAGTAGCTCCAGTGACTCCGTCTTCTCGCCGGGGCCGAGGGCCTGCACTTGCTCCAGCATCGTGGCGGCGTAGGCGGCGAGGTTCTGCGCGCCCGCGCTCACGTACGCCCCGAGCGGCGACACCTTGAAACCGGCGGCGCCCTCCAGTCCTTGCACGGTGATCGTGTACGCACCGGAGACACCGCCAACCGAGGCGACGAGGTACTCGTGCATCACCTCGCCCGCGGGGTCCCAGACCCCGATCGCCTGGCCCACCACCGGACTCGTCGTGGTGCGCACCGTCGCCGTCGGCGCCGAGTACGTGGTCACCTTGCCGTCGTTCGTGCCTGCCGCGGGGGAGCCCTGTGGCCAGCTCGTGCCGTCCTTCCAGCCGCCGCCGACGCCGCCCGCCGCGGCCGGATCGGGGAGTGTGGTGCGGAGCACCACGTCGACTTCTTGCGCCTCCACCGCCGTCACGTTCACGTTGACGTGCCCCGGCAAGAGCCCGCGCACGGAGGCCGCAACGGTCGCAACGGTCGCGGTCGACAGCGTGCGGTCGCCACCCGCCTTCGTCACCGCCACGTCCACCGATGCGGGGCCGCGGACCGCGGCGTACACGTACGCGGCTTCCACCGCCGCGCTGGCGTTCTCGGCCGTCTCCTTCACGTCGGCGTTGTTGCCCCCCACGCTGGGGTTGGCCAGGCGGTCCAGCAGTCGCCGCCGCAGCCGCTCGTCGTCGTCTTCATCGAAGCCGCCATCGATGCCACCGACCGCGACGGTGCAGGTTGCCCCGAGGGCTCCGATCGCGCTGCTGGCCCACTGGAGCTTCGTCCCGGAAGGGACGTTGGTGGCGGTGCCGGCGTTGACGGCTTGCAGCTCCACCGCGCCACCGTTCGCGACCGTGGCGACGGCGACCGTGGCGAATGACTCCCCGCTGGGGGCCACCGCGATGAAGCCCGCGGGGATCGTGACGGTGCCCGTGGAGGAGATGGTGACGAAGCCGGTGGCGCTGCTGGCGGGGCGCTTGGGCACGCCGAAGATGCCGGCGACCTGCACGAGCGCATCGCCCGTCGCCGTGAGCGGGCTGTAATCCTCGAGCCCGATCTTGTTGTTGGCGAACGCGACCACGACGCGACGCGACCACGCGTCCGCTTTGATCCACGGGTCGGAGCCCGGGAGCACGTTGACCGTGATCGGCGGCGTCGCGCGCGCACAGCCGAGCCGGATCGTGCGCAGGATGCCATCGCGGATCTCCGCTGCGGTCGGGTACGTGGCGGTGCCGACGGTGGGAAGGGCCATGTGTCTCCGACGCGCCTAGCGCGCCTTGAAATACTGGTAGGTGCCCGTCCGCAGGTTCTTGTAGCGAACGGCAAGGAACTGGAGCCCGTCACGGTGCGAGACCTCAACCTCTTCCAGGTCGATGTCCGGATCGCGCGTGCCGATGAGCTGCGCGTCCTCCAGCACGGTGCGCACCGTCGCGGCGAGCTGCGCCTCGCCTTGCGGGGTGATGAAGGGCGGCATTTTCACGCCGAGCGCGAGCGTCAGGAGCACGCGTTGCGCGGTGGCGTCCATGGCGACGAAACCGCCGTCGTCGGCGATCTCGTAGCGGCCCGTTCGCGCGTCGATCTTGCGGGTGCTCCCGAGCTTGGCAGGGGCCAGCTCTTCCGATGCTGGCGGGGTGGTGCCGAACGCGCCGAGCCCGAAGGGCCCGAGGCCGAAGCCGCTCACGTCTTCACCACGTAGGGCACGCCCACTGCGAGGTCCGCGATCGTCGGGAGGTTGAAGGTCGTGGAGCCGTCACCCGAGCCGAACGTGGTGCCGACGACGGCGAACAGGTCGGCGTACGTGGTGCGGCTCACCGCGGCGCCGTTGCAGAGAAGCCAGCCGGTGGGCGGCGTCGTCTTCGCGAAGGCCGCCACGTGCCCCGGCAGGATGGCCGGCGAGGGTACCGCCCCGGTGATCTCGGGGTAGATGGCGCTCGCGAGGGCGTTTGCGTCCAGCGCGAGGCCCTTCTTGAGCGGCACGCCGGCCGCGCCAGCCGGCACGACCCCGGGCGGGCTCACGTTGGCGAGCATGGCCACGCGCGCCGTGTAGATGGATCCGGCGAGGCCGCTGGAGGTGACGGCGCCATCCGCAGCGATCGAGACGGAGCCTTGGCTCATGAGGCACCGTCCGCGGTGGAGTGGACGCCGCATGCCGCGCACCAGCAGTCACCGGACCACCCGAGCGGTTGCGCGTCCGCGTGGAAAACGACCTTGCCGGGGTGGATTACGTTGAATGTGGCCGACCGGGAGCAGTGGTACTCATCCGGCCCAGGGAGGCCGTAGAGCTTCGGGCCGTACACGTGGACACGCTCGCCGTCGCTGAGCGAAAGGGCGTGAGCGACGGCTTCGCGTTGCATCGTGGCGTGGTCGTCGGTCATCAGAAGGGGCACGCGATTACGGGGAGCGAGGGGAACGACAGCGCCGGGAGGGGCGGCACCGGCAGCGGGATGGAGATGGACGGCAGCGACAGCGCGACGCTGAACCCAGGCACCGGCAGGGGCGGCAGCGACGGCAGCGACAGCGCGGGGAACGGTGGGACCGGCAGCGGGATCGACACGGTCGGGAGCGTCAGCGCTACCGCGAAGCCTGGTACCGGGATCGGGGGCAACGAGGGCAGCGCAACGGACGGGATCGGAGGCACCGGCAGCGGCAGCGCGAGCGGCGGCAGCGGGGGGAAGTCGCACACGTGGAGGGCTGGCTAGTAGGCGGGCGCGTAGCACTTCACCGAGGGGATCCCGGCGGTGCCCATGGGCCCGATGAGGACGGTGTCCACGCCGGGCTTGCCGGGGCGCGTGCCGTCGCTGTTGAGCCCGAGCGTGGAGAACCCGGCGTCAAGGTTGACCGTGCCGGCGAGGAGCGAGATGCCTGTGACCGCGTCCAGCGTGATGGTCGCGTTGCCGGAGGGGCCCGCGGCGCTGATCACGATCTGCCCCTTCTGGCCGTCAAGCACGATGGAGCACCCGCCGCACTTGATTTGCAGCACGCCGGCCTCGCCGTTCATGTCGAGGATCATCCCCTTGCCCCCGATCGGGGGCTCGCTCGCGGCTTCGGTGTAGAGGCCGACCTGCGCGCGCTGGCGCTTCATGTAGAAGCGCGTCGGACCGTCCGTCACGATCATCCGGTCGCCGGGTTCCAGCGTGCCGGCCTGCGCGGCGAAGCGGTTGTCGCGGAAGGCGAACGCCCGTTGCTGCTGGCCGTCCACGAGATAGAGCGCCTGCGCGGCTCCCTTGTCGCTCGTGTCGTTCGGCGCGGCGATGTAGCCCTCGGGGCCCCAGACCGGGACGCTCGCGCGCTCCCCCTCGCCGGTCGTCTCCTCGCCGACGTTGATCCGCACCTCGCCGCCCTCGGCGGTAGAGTGCAACACGTCGGCGATCTGGGTGAGGTGGTCGGCGAATCGCATCACTCCACCGTCGCGTGCGAGAACTGGAGCAGGTCCACGAGCTGGATCGCGCCGTCGCTGTCGCGCTTGCAGAACACCGTGACGCCGCGGAGGATCCGGATCTGCTGCTCCGGCGTGAGCTTCACGAGGTTGGCCACGCCGAGGTCCGTGGTCGCTTTCGTCGTGAGCGAGAGCGTGATGGTGCCCGTAGAGAGGAGACTCGCGTGCGCGACGCTGAGGTACTGCGCCGTACCCTCGTCGGTGCGCTGCCGCACATACCACGTGTAGGACGAACCCGCAGCGACGTCGGTGGCGAGCGCGTTGACCGTGAGCTGCGCGGGGAAACCGGTAATCGGGCGCGGCGCCAGGCTCCAAGTGGAGGAGAAGCCGCCGGCCCTCACGTTGGCGATCGGCCACACCTCGGCGCCGTCGGCCTCGTAGAAGGCACCCGTGAGCGACGACGTGATGGTCTCGGTGCTGTTGAGCTGCTCCTCGATGGTGATGACCAGCGCGGAGGCGGAGGCGATGGTGTACCGCGCGTCGTTGTCGATCGTGTTCGCGACGTCCAGCGACATGCCCTCCACGAATCCGTCGTCCACGAACGAGCCGGACGCGCGCGTGATGGTGTTGGCGCCGTGGTCGTACGCGAGCGAGACCGCGGTGGTGCGCGCCACCTCGGCGAAGTGATGCCGCATGGCGAAGTAGCTCGCGAGGATCATGCGCCTCCTGGCATCTCGCCGAGCACCAGCGCGCCCTTCGGGATGAGCTTCAGCCTCGTGATGTCGCCGTCCGATCGGTTGCGGATGAGGGTGCGTTCCAAGATGAGCATCGGCTCGTGGAACCCGATGGCGTCCAGGCGCACGTCCACGATCGTGTTGGCCGTCCAGACTCGCCCCGTCGTGGAGACGAAGCCCGCCACGGCGCCGGTCACCGTGAACGCGTCCTTCGCGCGGATGCCGAGCGCGAGCTTGGCGACGCTGCGGCACCGCTCGATGCTGTGCGCGTTCTTGTCCTTCAGGATGAGCGGCTTGTAGGTCGCCGCCGTGCTCCGGTACGTGGGGCGGTCCGGGAACAGCTCCGACGCTTTCACGGTCGCGTCCGGGAGTGCGGTCTGCGTCGCGCCGCTCTTGTCGCTCGGGTTGCCGCGCACGCGGCACTCACTGAACTGGTTGTCGTTCGTGTCCGCGATCTCGATGTCGCCGAAAAAGCGGTCGCCGCTGATGGTGACGTCGTCGCTCTGCACGAGCGAATACGCCGGGTCTTGATCGTGGTCTGGGACGGTGAGAAGGACCGCTCCGTCGAAGTTGACCTGCATCGCCACGCCGAGCCGGGTCACGATGCGGGCGCAGAACTGGTAGGCGCTCTCGCCTTCCTGCGCGCACGCCTGGTCCTGCTTGAGCGCGTCGATGTTGATCGGTGCCCGACCTCCACCGATGGGGCGCCCCGTGAGCGCGGAGACGTTCGCCGCAGGGTCGCCGTCGATGACGGTGTCCAGTCCGTACGGGGCGAGCGCGCGCGCCACGATGGTGCCGATTGGTGCGTCCGCGCTGGCCTTGAAAGACAGCTTCGGGTCGACGCTGCCTTGGTACGGCGTGACGAGCACCGTGTTGCACGTCGCCGAGATGATGACGCCGCCCTCTTTGCTGATGCGCGTGGTGACGGTCTGGATCAGGAACGTGCCTTGGTTGGCATCGTTCACGAACACCGTGACCAGCTCGCCCTTGCGCAGCTTGTTGAGGTACTCCGGCAAGTTCGGGCGCGACGGTGCGGCCTCGAAGCGCACATCACCGAGCGGGTCGGTGAACGAGTCGCGCATCTCCAGCGAGAGCCATTCGTCGAAGGCGCTGCCGTCGGCGAACTGCATGCGCACGCGGGAACGAGAGCCGAGCGCCATTCACTTCCCGCTGTAGTAGGAGACCGACGTGCCGCGCGGCACGAGCGGCGACCGGAGGAGCCTTGTGTTGAGGCTCATGATCTCGTTCTCGGTGTTGCCCACCTCGGCAGCGAACGTAGCGATCGTGGTGTCGTTCTGCACCACGCGCGCGGCGGTCGGCCGCAGGTCCTTGGACACCGCGTCGGCCGAGGACTTCACGAGGTCCCACAAGAACACGAGGTTGTCGTAGGCGGGGAACGCTGTTGGATCGGTAAGCGTCTCGGCCGCTTCAATCATGACGAGGATGTCGCCCGCGACCTGATTGGCGAACCCGGCCGCCGTCATCTGCGTGTCCCACATCGCGGTCTCGATCGCCTTCACGGCGTCGAGCAGCGACGTGTTGAGCTTCTGCGACGGCCACGCGCTCTGGAACTGGTTCGCGGCCACCTGCGCGGCCTTGGCGACCTCGACCTTGCCAGGCGTCGCCTCGCGGAGCTTGTTCGGCTTGTCGACGCTGTCGATGGTCTCCGTGAACGTGACGTCCACGATGATGCCGGCCGTCGTCTGCGCGGCGAACTGCACATCACCGTCCAGCACACGCGCGCGGATGACGCCGAGGAGCGGGTGCTCCAGCGGGCCGGAGGAGCCGTCGAAGAGCGCCTTGCGCCACACGGGCCATTTCTTCGTGAAGGCGCCGGGCTCCAGCGTCTCGAGGAAAAACATCCGCACGCGGATCACGAGCGGGTCGCGCCCCGTGTTGTCGTGCCCCGCCGCGTCAACGTAGGGGTATTTGCGCTCCGCCTGCGAGTGCGAGAAGTGGACCGGCGCGCTCTCGACGTGCGGCCACTGGAGGTTGCGCCACGACAGCGGCGGCAAGCCATGGATGATCTGCGCGGGCGAGGGCATGGGGTCAGACGCCGGTCACGACGGAAGGCTGGCCGGCCGCTCCGACCTTCTGCATCGCGGCGGCGGCGGCTTGTGCGGCTTTTGCGGCGGCGTCGAGAGAGCGCTGGACGTCTTCCGTGGAGACGCTCACGCCCGCGTTGGCCTCGGTGGCCTGCGCATCTGCGCTGCGCTGGTGCCGGATGTCCGCTTGCGCGTCCGTCTCGCCGCCGAGGTACTTCATCATCCAGTCGTTGTCGACGAGACCCATCCCGCCCGCAGCTTGCAGCGCGGTGCCGGTGGTGCCGCGCGCGTACGCGAGCAACGCGTCGCCGAAGTCTTGCGACGGCGGCTTGGCGGCGAGGTAGTCAAGGCCATCGGGCGTCCCCTTCTGGTTCTTGCCCCACAGTGCAGCGTCGGCGCTGGTGACGGCGTCTGCGAGCACGTCGCGCTTCGCTTGGTCCTCGGCGGTGAGGGGGCCGATGCCGTTGTGTTTTTTGTCGAACCGCTCCAGCGCCGTCTTGGCGCGCGCCAGCTTCTCCGCCTTCGTCGGCTCTTTCACGAGGCCGAACTTCTTGGCGATGTCGACGATCCCCTCCAGCGCGTCCCCTGCGAGACCGACTGCTTCAATGAAGGGGTCCATCACCTCGGGCGTCTCAGTGAGCTTCGTGGCCAGCGCCAAGATCGTGGGCAACAGCGAGTCGGCCGTCTTCGCCTTGATGCTCTCCCACGCCGCCGCGATCTTGGCGCTGGCATCTGTCTGCGCCTGCGCCGCATCCTCTTGCACGTCGGCCCAGTCGCCCGGCGCGTTGATGCTGCGCTCGATCTCCGCGCGCAGCGCCGCGATACCGGCCGCGGTGCGCTCCGCCTCGGTGGCCGGCTTGCCCTTGGCGCCCTTGGCATTCTGGAAGGCGTCGGTGTATTTTGAGATCAGCGGGTTGATCGCGCGGATCCCGTCATCGCCGAAAATCTCCGCCAGCCCCTTGGACTTCCTGGCTATGTCGCTGCCCCCGACCTTGGAGATGGACTCCACGATGAGGTCGGTGACGTCGCGTGCCTTGCCCGTCTTGTCGAAGACGTTGACGCCTGCGCCACGGAGCTGGGTCTGCTTGAGCTTGAAGTTTGTTAGTAGCCTTTCAACAGCGGTCGCGGCGGTTTCGGGGCTACCAGTACCGCTGCGGGCGAGCTGCGTGAGGCCGCCTAGAATCTTCACCCCTTGTACGCCCTTCGGGATGCCGAACGCCGCACCGGAGGCCGCGAGCCGCTGGAACTGCGCGGCGGCGTCCTTCAGCTCAAAGGAGCCTTCCTTGCCTTGGAACGTGAGGGCCGCGAGCGCGTCGCGCATGTCCTCGATGCCCTTGATGTCGAACTGCTGCGACAGCGAGGCGGCGGCCTCCGCGACGTCGCCGACGTTGGCGCCGGTGGCGCTGGAGACCGTGGCGAAGGTCCCCTGCGACTTGAGCGCGGTGTCGACGTCGCCGGTGAGCGAGACGAAGCGCGCCACGGCGTCCGCGATGCCCGACGCGGTCTGCCCCGGCGTCGCGATGGCGGTGCGCTCGAACCCGCGGCGCAGCTCGGAGGACGAGCGGAATCCCTCGCCGCTCTTGCGGCTGTTGATCGAGATGCGGTTCGCCGCCTCTTGCAGCGACATCGCCTCCTTCGCCGCCGAGCCGATGAGCGCCGCGCCGGTGCCGACGGTCGCGAGGAACGCGCCGCCCGCGAGGTCCTTCAGGACGCCGATCGACTTGTCGCGCGAGCTGTCCGACTCGGCTTGCGCCTTCTTCTTCGCGGCGGCCTCACGGCGCGCAGCCTCCTTGGCTCCGCGCTCGGCGCGGCGAACGCGGTCCTTCTCGGCGCGCTCGTCCTGCCGCTGCGAGTCGGCGAAGTGCTTGTCTCGGATGCGCGCGACGTGCTGTTTGGCCCGCTCCTCGGCGCGCTGCTTGGCGATGGCGGCGCGCTCGGCGACGCGCACCTCCTGCCGGGCTTGGCGCTCCTGGGAGGCCGCCACGCGCTGCGCGAGCCGCTCCGTCTCGGAGAGCCCACGGCGAGAGCCCCCGCCGGCACTCGCCCCGGCGCCGCCACCGCCGCGCCCGGAACGCATCGCCTCGTCGGTGACCTTCTTGGACGAGCGAGCGCGTTGCTCGATGCCCGTGAAGGCTTTCTCCACATCCTGGTGGCCGGACGCGACGAAGCGATAGGTGATGTCCACGCGTCAGAGCTTCCCGAGCTTCGATGCGACCTTGGCGGCCTCGCGGTTCAGGTCGGCCTCGGCGCGCGCGGCGTGCTGCGGGAACTTGGAGAACCCGCGGCGGACGACGAACGACGCGTAAGGCTCGCCCATCTCCAGATCGATCACGACTTCGTTGCGCGTGACCGACACGACGCCGGACTCGGTGGAGTTGTGCAGGTGCCCGGTCTGGTTCCGGTACTTGTGCGTGAAGCGCTCCTGCATGGCCGCCTCGCGCAGCCGGTGCTCCAGCGTGTCGGGCCACTGTTGCAGCTCGCTCACGGCGATGCGCGTGCCGCGGACGACCTGCGAGATGTCGACGCTCACGGGCTGGGCTCCTCTCCCGTCACCGGCTCGGCCTGCTCGTCCAGCCTCGCTTGCGCCGCGAGAAGCTCGCTCCGCGCCTTGCGCAGCTTGCACGCCACGACGATGAGGTACTGCGCGAGCACCTCGCGTTCCATGCGCGCCAGGAACGCGGTGGGGATCTCCGTCTCGGCGCCGACGGCGCAGATCATGGCGACGTTCTCCACGTCCTCGTCTTCGAACGCGAAGGGCCACGGCGACCGGCGCGCGCGCACGTCGTTGTAGAGGTTGAGGAGCGCCGCCAGCTCGTCCGCGGTGAGGTTGTCGCGCATCCACTTCGGGCCGGGGAACGCCGCGAAGCCCGTCGGCTTCCCTTCCGCATCCACCTCGCGGCACGCCCAGTGGAGAGCCTGCACGACCTTCGCTTCGCGCAAGAGGTCGTCGTCCTTCGCCGCGTCGGTGCCCTTGCCGAGTTCCTGCGCGTAGCGGTGCGCGTCGACCACCGCCTTGTCCTCCTCGCCCTTCACGTTGACGCGGATGCCGATCATCGGGATCGGCTTGTTACCGGGCCCGAAGAAGCCGTCCACGGGGCACGGCACGACATGGCGGCCGCGCTCCTCGATGGCGCGCGTGATGGGGGTTCGGCCGTCGCCTTCGGGCGCTCGTAGCGGGGAAGTCATGGGGACGGACAAGCGGGTCACGCTTTCTTGTCAAACAGGGATTTTGCAGCGGCGTACGCCATGCGCTGGCCGTCGGTCATGTCCGCGAGCGGCATGCCGAAGTAGCGGTCGGGGCGTGGCCTGGTGATGACGGTGCGCGGCGTCGCCACGACCTCGACGCTTGACCAGATGGCGCCGCACGCCGACGCGTTGGACGGGTGCGCGGCGCCACGCTCCAGCGCGCTCATCCACTCCGGTCCGGCGACGCGGCAGACGGGTGAGATGGCGTGCGCGGCGGTGGCAACGTGGTGCGTGAGCACCGCCACCTCGGCATCGGTGAGACCCCCGACGTCGTCCGCGCCGCCGAACGCGAGCGCCCCGTCGGCGAGGAGCGCGACCGCGATCAGGCGGCGCGCGACCTCGCTGCGCCGAACCTCCTCGGGCATCGTCGGGTCCACGTCCACCACCTCGGCATCTTCCAGCGCGGTGATGCCGCGAACGGAGAGCGCGACGTGGGGCGCGAAGGGCAGGCGGAACGCAATCGGCAGGACGGGGCGCGGGTGCCGCAGGAGAAGCCGGAACAGCCTCTCCGGCGGCACCTCACGCGGGGGCGATGAAAGGTCCACGCATCAGGAGAAGGCCGCCGCCGTGCCGGTGAACTCGAACGAGACCTTGACGGTCTGGCCGACGCCACCGCTCACGGAGACTTTCTTGAAGAAGCCCTTGCTGATGCAAGACTTCCCGGAGCCGCCGAAGATGAGCCGCAGCGTGATCTGCGTGCGGTTGAGCTTCCACTCTTCCATCTGCACCTCGATCCCGGTGGTGGCGGGCACCACGTTCTCGCAGGACACGGTGCGCATGTCGGGCGAGGGCGAGATGCCGGCGAACCCTTTGGCGGTGGTGAGCACGTCTTGATCGTCCGACATGAGGTCGGTGGAGATCGACGTGTTCTCGGCGAGGAGCATGCCCTGCGCCTCGATGTAGACCTGGTCGTAGAGATCGAGAGCCATCGTCGTACTCCGTCAGTAGGCCGGCGACGACTCGCCGAGGAGGAACTGCTGCTTGAGGTTGTGGGTCACCGCGATCGGGTTGGCCTTGATGCTCACGCCGCCCGGGATGAGGAGCGCCTCCACCGTGGAGAGCATGAGGTTGAGCGACCCCGGATCGAGCACCGGCGAGTTGCCGACCCACGGCCCCGAAAGGTCGGCGATCACGTCCTGCACCAGCTTCTTCATGGCGCTCGGATACGTGGTCTGCGCGAGCGGCTTCTGCCCGCGCAGCGGGTCGGCCGCCACGAAGGGTTGCATCTGCGCCGCCGCGCGCCGGAAGACCTCGGCCCAGAAGTACCGCATCACGTTCGGGATGTGCCCCTCGCGCGCGCGGTAGTCGTTCGCGCTGCCTTGCAGACTGCGGCTCGTCACCTGCCGGTGGATGATGGCCTTGCCGAGCCGATCGAAGCGGACCGGCGTGATGCCGTTGTTGAGGCACGCCGTCAGCTCCGTCGTCGTGGGGAGGTCCGACTTGCTGTAGGGCGGGGGGAACTGGCAGACCTTGTTGTCGCCCGCCGTGTACCCGGTGATGTTGGCGCCGGGGTGAACGATCTGCGCCGCGCGCACGATGGCGCAGAAGTGCGCCGCGAGCATGCCGGGCGTCCACGGGCTGTTCTCGCTCCACACGAACTGGCACCACACGCTGTTGATCGTGGTGGCGATCGTGATGCTGTCGCTGTTCGACCCGTTGAGGCCGAAGAACATCTGCTGTTCCTTGCCGTTCACGGGGAGCGCTTGCGCCGTGATGTACGCCGCGCCCTCGCCCGCGCCGTTGTCGGTCGCGCTCGGCGTGGCGTTCAGCTTCGGGTTGATCTGGTACGGGTAGAGCCCCGTCGCCGCCTCGGCGTAGGCCGCCGTGAAGTCGTCGTCGTTCGTGCCGCTCGTGAGGCTGCCGGCGCTGACGGTGCTGGCGACGCTTTTCTGGTAGTAGAGTCGGATCCGGCTGATGACGTGGTCCGCGCGCGGCCCGAGGTTCGCGCTCGTGAACGTGATGGCGCCCGCGGAGTTGGACGCGGAGAACGGCATGGCGCCCTCCTCCCAGTCGGTCACGGCCGCGACGACGGCAGCGGCCTGCACGGTCGCCGTGTCGCCGCTCGTGACCGGGACGAAGAGCTGATAGCCGCCCCACTCCACGACGAGGTTGGTGCTGCCGGTCGCGGTCGTGGCGATCGTCCAGATGATGCTCGCCGCCGTGCCGCTGCCGTTCTCCGGGGACGCGATGGCGTAGACGGTGCCCTGCTGCGGCACCACGATGAACTTGCGGTACTGCCAGGCGATCTCGCTCTTGCGGCCGAAGCGGTCGATGCAGTCGGCGAGGTCCAGGATGGGCGTGCCGATCGTGTTCGTCGTCTCGCTCCCGGCGCTCGTCTTGTTGCCGTAGATGAGGACGTCGTCGTTACCGCCACCCGTGCCGCTCGTACTCTGCGCGAACAGCAGGTCACGCACGGTGCCGGGGTTCGGGTCGTTCGGCGAGATGCCCGTGATGGGGAAGCCGGTGGCCATGGATCAGTTCTCCTGCGGCGCCATGGCCGCGAGCTTCTCGCGCGCCTCGTTGAGCGAGGCCGCCTTGCACTCACGGACGAGCACCAGCCCGCCCTTGCGAATCATTTTGCGGAGGAAGCCCTCGCCGTCCTCGGCGATGACCTCGTCCTCCGGACGCGAGGCGGGCCACTGCGGTTTGCCGTCGCGCACGGGACCCTCGGCCCACGACGCGATGTTGGCCGGCGACTTGCCGAGATACCGGCGGTCGTTGGCGTACGGGTGCGGGACGAGATGCCCCGGCACGCCGCGCACCAGAAGGTAGCGAGCGTCCATGCGATGTCCTGTTGCGGAGGTGGTGGTGTCAGGCGATGGGCGCGCAGACGGCGCCGTTCGTGGTGTTCATGAAGGGCAGGTCGCTGAAAAGCTTCGACGTGCCGCCGATGCGCATCTGAGTGCCGCTGCCGCTGATGCTCGGGGCGGTGGAGTAGAACAGCCGCGCGCCGCTCCACAGCGTCACCGCGGCCGGGTTCGGCGATGACACGCCACGGCCCGCCAAGAGCCCCTCCGCGCGAAGGAGGGCGTCCGTCTCGAGGCTCACCGCGTACGCGCCCGCGGGCGGCGTGTCGATCCACAGGAACGTGCCGACGTCGATCTGCGCCGAGCCCCGCGTGTCCAGCGTCACGTAGTTGCCCACGACGGTGTCGCCGAAGCGCAGGTCGCAGTTCGTGCGGCCCGTGACCTGATGCAGGAAGCACCCGTAAGCGTCGGCGTACGAGGCGCCTTGCCCGCGCAAGCTGCCGGTCACGTAGCACCCGGAGAGTGACAGGAGCGAGGCGTACTGCGCGTCGATGTCGCTCGTGATGCGGGAGGCCGACACGTACACCTGCGAGCCCGTGTCGCACGTGAAAGCGTGCTGGCCGTCGGCGAGTGTGAGGTAGGAGAAATAGACGACCGCGCCGCCGCTGACCGTGATGTTGCTCGCGAACGTCGGGAGCGTGAGGACTTCGATCGTGTCCCCCACCTGCGGCTCCACGAGGTCGGTGTAGAAGAGCGCGCTGCGCATCGGCGAGAACAGCACGTCGGTGCCGCTCTCCACGGCGATGAGCGTACCGATGGCGCCGTCGCGCGTGCCGCCCGCGATGCGGAACACCTTGCCCGTGTGCGACGTGAGCGAGGCCGTGCCCCGGACGGTGCCGACCGTGCCAGCTCCGGCGTTCCATTGCGTCACCGCGGCGATCGTCGTGGTGAGCGCGACCGTGGGCGTCCCCTCGATCGTGAGCGAGTGCAGGCCATCCTTGTTGGCGCGGAAGTCGACGAAACACTCCGTCTCGGTGAGGCTGTCGAGCACGTGGAGCGTCGGGGTCGCGACGGGATGCTCTGCCAGACGCCGCATCACCTCGGCGATCGTGGCGAGCGGGGTGTCTTCCGTGAGCCCGTCGGCGGCATCGCTGCCGGTGCTGGAGACGTAGAGGTTGGCCGCGTTGGCGGTCACCGGGGAGGTGACCCTTGTGCGGCTCCACGTGCCGTCCTCGCAGACGTAAAGCCCGCGGTTGGTGACCCACGCGAGACCCGTGTCCGCATCGGGGAGGTCGCCGACCACGTCGTATGTGGCGATGCCTCCCGCTCCCGCCATGCGCAGGAAGCGGCCCGCAGTGCCCCCGCTCGGCTCGAAGACGTTGTAGTCGTCCGCGGTTGCCGAGGAGCCGGGCGCGAAACGGTAGAACTGCTCGTTGTCGACCGCGAAATAGTACCGCGGCGTGAGCGGCCCGCGCTCGGAGGACATGAGCGATGCCGTCGGCAGGACGGTGATCGCGCGGCGAGGCTCGGCCATGTCAGATTCCCGGAGCGGGCCCAGCGTCGTCCGGCAGGACTACCCACGGTGCATGAAGGTCCTCGGCCGAGGGTACCCATCCGGGCCGCCAGAGACCGGTGTTCGTCATCATCGCGTAGTAGCCATCGACGTGCAGGGAGCCCTTCGGGACGAACCGCTTGGTGCGGCCGTTCACCAGCGCCTCGGGGATGATGACGGGCGGCATGTAGCAGACCCATCCGTCGAGACCGGGACGGGTGACGCGGTGCCCCTCCTGCATGCATTCGATTGCGTGCCCGATGCCAATGGTGCCCGAGGCGTTGGTCGTTTCGATCGTCATGGTTGCTCGCTTCGTTTCGATCGTCATGGTTGCTCGCTTCCGTCGGGGCCGGGGAGGTAGCGCTCCATCACGTCCACGAGGTCGTTCATGTCGCCGTCTTCGTTCGTGCGGATGAGCGCGGTGATGTCGCCCATCACGTCGTCCGGATCGCTCGGGACGGGCTGGCCGACGATCTCCACGACTTCGATCTCGCCCTCCACCGCGGGGTACACGCGCACGATGCCGCCCTCGCCCGCGCCGCCTGGGTTGCTCGACGTCGCCGGGACCGGCGCCATCGCTCCCGCTTGCAGCCGCGTGAAGCCCCATTTCGCGAGGCCCAGCGAGAGGAAGATCGGCGTGCCGGCGGGGTCGCTGCCGTGCCCATACGTGGGGTGGTAGCCGCGGTCGGCGGAGAGCCGCAGCACGCGGCGCACCTGTGGCGCGATGCCAGCGATGTGCTGCGCGCCCGCGGGGGCCACGATCTCGTCGGACAGGTAGAGGATGCCGTATGTGCCCGCGAGCCCGTCTTTCAACGTGGAGTGCGGGACCGCGCGGTCTTCTTTCCACCACACATAGAGGGCGGGCACGTCGTTGCGCACCCAGACGCCCATGGGGTTGTAGGCGAAGCGATTCGCCGTCGGGACCGCGGTGGCCACGTGCGGCGGCATCACCGCGAGCTGCGCGTTCAGGCTCGTGTTGAGCCAGTGCGCGAAGTACCCGAGCAGACCGAGCGCGACGGGGTCCTCCAGCGAGGAGCGCGCGGCCCCTGCCGTGAGCGGGAACGTCGTGCCCGCGAACGTCGCGCTTTCGGTCACCATCAGAACGGGATCCGGCGGTCAAGCGGGACGAGCGTCACTTCGTAGAAGATCGGCCCGCGGGTGTCGATCTCCTGGCACGCGTACGCGCGCTCGATGCCGTCCGGACCCGTCACGAGGTACTGGTAGAGGAAGCCGTCGGCGTCCGCGGGCTTGAGCTGCGCCGGGGTGTAGCCCCCTGCGGGGTTGGCCTGCACGATGCGCGACACGCGAAGCCGCTGGTCCCCCAGCTCCTCCACCTTGGGGCGAGGTGTCAGGGTGATCGCGGTGTCCGTCGGCGTGCCGAGCCCCGCGTCCGGGCCGCCCGGCGAGCTGGGGTACTGGCGCGACTGGATCCGCACGTCGCTCGTCCAGATGTCGAACGTCACCGACGGCAGCGCGATGAGCGGTTGCACGACGCTCGCGAGGATGTCGGTGCGGAACGACATCAGTAGTTCTCCACGACCTGCGACGCTGACTGCCGCATGCGCCAGCCGTTCGGGATGCCGAGGATGGACGCCAGCTCGTCGCGCCAGTGCATCAGCGACTTGTTGAGCATGGCGATCTGAGACGTCGACACCGAGTCGCCGTAGAACTCGATGACGTCCACGCGCTTGAGGCCCGCCGTGCTGGTCGCCGCGGCGATCTGCGTGTGGACTCCGCGAATGCGCCCGAGCACGTCGCGCACCATGGACTCCCCCCCTTCCACGGTCACCGGATACGTCCCGGTGTGCGCGAGCTTGAACAGCGCCGTGAGGTTCGCGCCGCTCATGTTCTGAACGGTTACGACCTCCTGCCGATCGTCCACGTCCACGACGACGCGCGCGAACGTCGCGAAGCCGGTGCCGGACGCGAGGACGATGGTGGCCGGCGCTGCCGCGGTGGACGCCGTGACGGCGGTGCTGGACGTGGTGGAGGCGCCGCTGCCGAGGTACGGCTGGATGATCTGCTCAAACGTCTGCGTGACCCCGATGAACGGGATCGCGCCGATGCCGAGCAGGTTCCAGCCCGTCTCTCGTTTGCAGGCGGCGACCCCCGAGTCCAGCAGCGCCATCGGTTAGCGCGCCCAGCCGCGAGCGAGGTAGTTGTACGAGATGCTGTACTCGTCGCCGGTGCTCGCCGTGGTGCCGCCCGTGAGGAGCGAGCACCGCGCGTAGAACCAGCCGTACACGGCATCGGGCGCCACGACCACGACCGTGGACGCGACCGCGCTGCCGGTGCCCGTGACGAGCACGACGTTCGCCGCGTTGTTGGGGAGCTTGACGTCGCGCCACGTCGAGCCGTCCGCGCTCACCTGCCACTTCGGCGTGAGCGTGAGCGTGGAGGTCGTCGCCTGCGCGTACACGAGCGCCGAGGCCGTGCCGGGCGTGACCTCGTTCATCGCGAGCGTGGGGCCCGCGATGGTGGTGCCCGTGGTGCCGGTCGCCGCGGTGGTACCGGTCGCGAGCTGGTTGTTGCGGATGCCGCCGTTGAAGTTGCCCATGGTGTTCTCCGGTTCTCCCGCGGCGGTCAGTCGGTGTAGACGACGCCCGCGAAGCGGCTGTCGAGGAGCGAGAACGCGGCGTACATCAGCCAGATGATGAGGTCGGTCTCGCCGAAGTTGTTGTTGGTGGAGTGCGCCACGCGCGGCACACCGCCGACGCCTGCACCGAGCGCGCCGGGCCCGAAGATGTGGCCCTTGTAGTAGGTCACACCCGCGTTGGTGCCGGTGTTGAGCGCCGTGGTGCGGAACACGTCGAAGTCGCCGACGGTGCCCACGTAGAGCCCCTGGAACAGGGTGTTGTACTCCTGGTGGAAGACCGCCTGCTCCTTGAAGCTCGGGTCCTTCTTGAGCTGCTCCACCTGGCGCGGCGCGAGGGTCATGCCCCAGCGGCCGTTGCTGAACATCGGGATGTTCGCGTCGGCGAAGATGCGGCCGGCCTTGAGGACCATGTCGAACGACATCGGCCCGTCGCCCGTGGCGACGAAGTCGGTCACCGCGGACTTGCCATCGGGGAACACGTTGTTGCTCGTGCTCGCGCCGTCGAGCAGCGTCGCGATGACGTAGTGGACCCAGCGGTGGAAGTCGCGCTTGATGTGGATGTCCGCGATGCCCACCATCTGGTGCAGCGAGAGCCCGGCGTCGAAGCGCTCGATCGACAGGGGCCGCACGCTGTTGGCCCCGGTGCCGCCGGAGTAGCCGGGGCCGCCGAAGCGCTTGAGCGTGAGGGACACCTGCTCGGCCGAGACGCTCTGCCCCGTGGTCGAGATGGTGGAGCCGCTCGGGATCTCGCGCGCCGCCAGCGTGTACACGCCGTCGGTGAACGCGGGGCGGTTGATGCGGACCGTGTGACCGGGGCGCGCCCCGATCTCCGGGACGACGGTGATCGCATCGCGGAACACGTTCTTGCTGAACGTGTTCATCATCTCGTCGAGACTCATGTACGGCGCGCCCCCGGCGCCGAAGCTCTCGGACATGTGCCCGAGTGCCTCGACGTTGGGGGGCGCGGCGCCGAGCGCATCGACGAAGAGGCGCGCGTAGGAATACTGCGGCTCGGGCTGCACCAGCAGCCGGGCGGACGTGACGTCGAAGAACTCCTGCGGGAGAGAAGCACGGTCGATGGTGCTCATCGGGTAGACCTCAGATCATGGGCGCTGGCGCTCTCTCCCGAATCCGTGGGGAGATGGCCGGTCAGCGCGGGGTGGCGGTGGGGTTGGCTTTGCGCGCCGCGATGATCGCGTTGGCGTGCTGGTTGAAGTACGTGGCCGCCGCGTACGGCTGCGCCGCCTTCAGGCGCTCGTACTCGGCGAGGTGATTGACCGGCGAGCCCGGCGAAGGGGGTGCCGGGGGCGGGTTGGCCGGCGCCGTGGACGCAGGCGCGGCGAGAGATGCGGCTGGAGCGCCCGCGGGGCCCGGCGGAGGAGCAGCCGCTTTCGCGGCAGCTTCCGCGGCGGCCTTGGCGGCGGCTTCGGTTGCGACCTTGTGAGCTTCCGCGGCGGCGGCCCACGTCGGGCGCAGCGTCTCGATCGTCTGGAGCTGGAGCGCGGGCGAGTCCTTCGCGATGGCGAGCACCGCGACGCGCTGCGCCTCGGTGAGGCCCGCCATCTCGGCCGCGGCGCGCACCTCGACGGCCGACTTGTACGCGCCGAACTCGGCGAGTTTCGCGTCGCGCTCGGCGAGCTGCTCGGTGAGGCGTTGCACCTCGCCCTTCTCGGCGTCGCTCCTCGCCTTGGCGTCCGCGATCAGCTTCTTCGCGGTGGCGATGTCGACGCCGAGGTCCTTCGCGAACTGCTCGGCGGCGCGCTTGGCGCCCTTCTCGGCTTCCTCGGCGAGGCGCTCCCGCAGCTTCGCGGAGGGCATCTTGACGAGGTCGGGATCGTCCGCGACCGGAGGGACCGGCGCGGCGGGCGTGGCAGCGATGACGGGCGGAACGATGGGCGCAGCGGTGCCTTGCGGCGCCGCCGGGGTGGCGGTGTCGGTCATGGGTCTCCTACTCGCGATATCGCTCGCGAGGGCGGTGGAGGATGCGGCGGTGGGCGCAGCGTGACGGCCGCAGCGTCACGCCGATCGCGTGGGGTCAGGAGAGCACGTAGAGGACGCGGAACCCGATCGGCGACGTCATGGTCCCGAGGGCCGCGCCCGAGTGCTCGGTGGTGAGGTCCGAGCCGGTCAGTTCGAGCGTGATGTCGTTGGTGCTGACGGCGACGGTCTTGGCGCCGATGATGGTGCCGGCCTCGTCGCCGGGGTACTCCATGCACGACTGGAGGATCGTGACGGTCTTGCCGTCGCGGCGGCTGTTCTGGATCGCGGTGGGGACGGCGCTGATCTGCGCGTTGTCGCTCTGCGCGTAGGTGCCGGTGAAGGTCGCGGCGATGACGCAGGTCAGGACGGCGTTGCCGCTGCCGTTGACCTTGGGCCCGCCAGGGGTGGTGTGTCCGAAGACGTTGGTGATGGTGCCTGCAACGACGGCCATGGGGTGCTCCGAGAGAGAGGGGGAAGGGGGTCAGGTTCGGCGCGCGAACGGGCGCGCGACGTCAGGAGGGCGGCACGCGGCGGCGCCGCGGCACCCGGGGCGTATCGGTCGGGGCACCCTCGGGCGCCTCCACGGGGCCGTCCTCGGGCTCGGCGGCGCCGTCCTGGGGCGCGGACGCCTCGCCATCCACGGGGGGGGCCTCGGGCTCTTGCCAGGACGCCTCGCCGCATTGGTCGCAGAACGGCGCATCGTCTGGCGCTTGAGCGCCGCAGATCAGGCAGATTTTCATGTGGTGGATGTCTCTCAGTTGAGCGGCAGCGGCGCCGCCGGTTTCGCCTCGCCGTCGGCCGCGGCGAGCATCTTGCGGAGCATGTCGCGCTCGGCGAGGAAGCCGTCGCGCTTGGCGATCTCCGCCTCGCAGAACGCGAGCCGCGCGCGGGCGCCTTCCAGCAGCGCATCCCACGGCGCGGGCTCCGACGCCGAGGGCGCCTTGGCGGTGACGTTCTTGGCCACCACGGCAGGAGCGGCCACCGGGGGCGCTTCGGGCATCGCAAGCGGCGCCTGGCACTCCGGGCACTGCTCCACCAGCGTGCCGTCCGCCTGGAAGTCCACGGCGGGGTGCTGGTCCTTCTGGCAGCGATGGCAGAACGTCACTCGTACCACTCCCACAGGCCGCCCTCGCGACGCTGTTGCAGTTGTTGCCCGCCACGCAGCCCGATGCCGATCGGCATGTATGTGGCGAAGCACCGGCAGTTGTTGTGCGCCCGGCCTGGTTGCTTGCCGTCGAAGTCCACGCCCCACGGGCGCGCGGTGCGATGCAAGCCGCGGCACACGGGGCACGCGCGATCGAGACGCGCGTTCCACGTTTTGAGCAGGATCGGGATCAGTGACGGGTTGTCGGCCACCACGCGGCGCTCGATGCGCTCGCGCTCCTCGCCGAAGGCGCCGGGCACCTCGGTGGCGGCGATGAGGTTCAGCTTCACCTCCACGACGCGCGCAGCACTGGCAGTCTCACCGGCGGCGCGCTTCTCGGCGGCGCCGTCCAGCGCCTTCAGGTAGCCAGCGACGGCGCGCTCGGCGTACTTCCGGTCGACGTCGGGGAGCGCCGGCAGCGCGGGGAGCGGTTGCCGGACCTCGGCAGTCATCGTGCGAGCGCCCTCGCGGCGGGCAAGCGCGCGGGCTTGTTCGACGGTGCTGATCAGGAGCGGGGCGGCGTCGCGCGGGTCGCGGTAGAGCGACACCGCTTGGCGCATGGCCGCGAGCGCCTTGCCCTCGGTAGAGAGCAGCGCGGCAGCGGTGGCGTCGGACATGGCACCTACGGAAGATGCGCGGCGACGAGCCCCGCGGACTGCTCCAGCGTCAGCGCGACGTCTTGCAGCAGGTTCGCGGTGTCGACGTCGCCCAGCTCCTCGCACGTCACGCGGGCCTCTTGCAGCCCTTCGCTCACGGTGCGGGCGCCGAGCACGAGCGCTTTGCAGAGCGGGTCGGCGCTGCGCTCCGTCTCGGGGAAGTCGTCCAGCCGGCTCTCCTCGGCGACCTGTCGTGCAGTGCCGGGGACGGTGCCGCCGAGGCCAAACACCGCGCGCTCCGCCACGCGGTCGGCTGCCTTGCGGCTGGTCTTCGCGAGCGCGTCGAACAGCTCGTGGAGCGAGATGAACGCCGGCCCTCGCACGTGCCAGTGCGCGAGCTTCGCGTGCCCGGCGAGGTCGAGCAAGTCGGCCACGCACGGCGCGAGCGCGGCGGCAACCTTCGCCTGCGTGGCGGGCTTCTGCGGGTTCGGCGTGAGCATCAGGCTGCGGCCTCTTCCTCGGCCGGGCGGGGGCGCTTCTTCGCGCGCACCACCGGAGGCTTCTTGCCCTTCGGGGCGCGCGGCTCCGGCTTGGGCGGCACGACCTTCGGGCGCCGGACGCTCGCGGGGGCGTCTTCTTCGGCCTCGGGCGGCTCAGCGGTTCGCTCCTCCGCGCGCTCCGTGAGCGCCGCGGCGGCGTCGTGGAACGCCTGCATCTTCCCGGCGCGCTCGGTTTCCAGCGCTTCGAGGTACTGCTGCACGTCGCGGATGTCGGGGAAGTGCGGGCGGATCTTCTCAACCGCGGTGTGCTGCGTGATGATGCCGGCGTCCTTCGCGGTGATCGCGCTCTCGACGTCCGCTTTCGCATCGGCCGCCGTCGGCGCGAAGTACGGCCCCCACGTGACCCGGATGTCCGGGTCGAACCACGTGGCCGCCGTCGCGCCGGAGAGCTGCCGCTGGAAACGCTGGAGCACCGCGCGCGCCTTGTCCGCGCCGGGGAGGAAGATCGTCCCCTTCGCGAGGAGCGCCACGCGCAGCATCATCGACAGGACCGGCAGCATGAAGCCGCGCGCGAACCGCGGGCGCATCATGTTGCAGCGGTCGATCTGCTTGCTGTGCAGCCACTCCAGCGCGCGCCCGCTGATGTCGCTCCCGACCTTCGTTTGCTCGGGGTCCAGGAACACGACGCCGAGCGTCTCCTTCAAGAAGGCGTAGAGCGAGCGCGCGTTGTTGGACGACGCCGTGAGCGCGTCACCGGGGAGCGTGAGCAGGCCCACGCGGGACTGCGCGTCGGGGTAGCGCAGCACCACGCCGGGACCGCGCTTGCGAGCGGGGCGACCGTCGCGACCGCTGGGGCCCTGCTGCGTGATCCACGCGCGGTTCGCCGCGGGGTCGCCGGGCATCCACAGCGACGCGGTGCGCCCCATCGGCGCGGGGTTGTGATCCGCGTCCACGCCCGTCTCGTACATCTGCGGATCGGTGCTCGTGATCGCGGCGCGATGCACCTGCGAGAGCGCGAGGTTGAACTGGTGGATCTCGTCCAGCACAAGCGCGTGGATCGCCTTGCCGTCCAGCCCGCGCGCGCGGCCCGTGGTGCCGTGGCGATACCAGCGCACCGGGCAGAACCCGAAGCCGTGCTCCACCGCGCGCTCCTCCACCCAGCGCTCCGGGTCGGCGGCGTTCTCGTTCGCTTCGGCGGGCGCGTACACGACGTCACGCGTCTCGTCGATCACGCGGCGGTACAGCATGCACCGCGAGTAGAGCTTGCCGCCCTCGCCGACGTCCTCGCGCAGGAACGGGTAGCGGATCTCCAGCGCCGTCACCGCGTCGGGGTCGTCTTCGGCGAACGTCGGGGAGCACCACTTCGCATCTTCGATGTCGACCGCGAGCTTGCCGCCGCGCGCGCACACGATGCCGACCGTGGTGCCGTGGAGCTGCGCCCACAGGAGCGCGTCCTGGAACGCGGTGCCGGCGTCGGACTGCTCGACGCACGCGCACAGGAAGCGGGTCAGCAGCGCGGCGTCGTCCTCGGTGAGCCCGAGCGCGGCGTCGAACACGCTGTCGTCCTCGCTCGCGTAGAACGAGAACGTCGGCGCGCGACCCTGCCCGAGGCACAGGTCCACGTTGCTCTGCGCGGCGCGCTCGCCGATCGGGACGACGATGCACGGCGAGCGATCCCGCAGCGGCACCTCGTCATCCCAGAAGCTCGGGCGCCCCTCGTACTGCGTGCCGAGCGCGTACTGCTCCAGCGTCCGCAGCGCGCGTGCTCGCGGCGCGACGTTGGCCTCGTAGAGCCGGCGCGCTTTCTCGAGCGAGGGGAGGTCGATCTGCATGGGTCAGGTCAGTAGCCGCCACCGATGGCGCTCACGGTCGCTGCGGGCTTGCCGAAGCGCGAGAAGATGGCGTAACGGAGGGCGTCCATCGCGTGGTCGTTGCCGTCCGCGATCTCGTCCAGGTACTTCTCTTTGTCGTTCGGGTCCGGCTTGCGCTTGTAGTTGCGGAACTCCCAGATCGTGTTGCGGCACGAGGGGTCCACGAACAGCCGGGCGCGCTTCACGATGTCGGAGCCGTCACCCGACTCCGTCACGCGCACCACGAGGCGGTCGGTCACCGCGGACACGCCGTCGGCGCGGTCGTTGTTCGTGTCGCCGAACCGCACCTGCGCGCCGTTCGCGATCGCCTTCCACTTCCCCGGCATGCTCGGGTCGCCGAACCAGCGCATCGGCCAGCGGCCGTACTTCGTCTTCAGTTCGCGGGCCTTCTGGGTCCACCAGCCGTCCTCGCGCTCGCGCTCGTAGACCTCCTCGATGAGGTGGCAGATGGCGTCCGGGCCGCTGCCCTGTACGCCCACAACGGCGAACACACCCGGAGCGGACCAGCCATGGTCGCAGCCCACGAGGATCTCTTCCCACGGGCCCGGGCCGGCGGGGCGCACGTGAAACGCCTCGTCGAACATCGAGTAAACGAGGCCCTCGGCGCTGTCAAAATCGCACTCCCACTCGCGCGCGAACACCGCCGGTACGGTGTCCTGTTTCACCTGCGCCACGTACTCCTGCGAGACGTGCTCCGGGACGTCACGATAGGTCGCGTGGTACGCGTAGTGCCCCGGCTTCCCCTTGCGACCGGCGACCATCTCGCGCCAGAGCAGCCCGTGACGGCCGCGCCGCGGGGTGCCCTCGACGAGCAACATCGCCAGCGACCACGGCTCCGAGAACCACGGCTTGACGATGCCGTCCAGGATGCCCGGCTCGACGTCGTCCGCTTCGTCCACGGTGCAGACGTCGCACCGGAGCCCGCGCGATCGGTTGGCTTCCTTCGTCCCGAACGGCTGGATCCATGACCCGCCGGGGAACGAGATGTGCCACGTCGTCCGGTTGACCTTGGCCCCGAGCCAGTAGAACAGCCCCGCGATCCCGCCGGTCTCCTCTCCCGCCGGGGGGTTGAGCATCTCCTCGATCAGTTCCGCGTACACGTCGCGGAACTGCTTGAACGTCGGCATCAGATGAACGATGCGGACGCCCCGTTTCCCCGCAGGACCACGCGGTTTGCCGTCGTACTCGGCCACCAGCATCGCCCACGTCAGGAGCGTGAACGTCGTTTTGCCGCAGCCGCGGCCCCACGCCAGCGCCGTGGTCGTGCGCGGCTTCATGGTGCGCCGCGCGAGCGTCTGCGGCCTCGTCAGCCGGATGCGAAGCTCACGCGCCGTCGCTTCCACCGGGCTCCTTGGGCGCCGGAGACTCCTCTACGACGAGCACGACCTCGCGCACGCCCACGGCGCCCATGTCGCGCGCATGTTTCTCGGCGTCGCGCCGTTCGCGGTTGGCTTCGCGCTCCTCGCGCAGCCGTTCGTACAGCTTAACCCCGGTAATCTGGCACCAGAGGTCTTGCGCCTCCACGGCGGCCTTGTACTGGCGCGCGGCCATCGCCGCCTCGTACGTGTACTCCACGCGGGCGAGCGCGATCCGCTTGTACGTGTCGAGGTCCGCCGGGTCCACGCGCGTCACCGCACCGATCTCGCGGCGCGCGACGCGGGCGTACTCCCGGATCGTGCGATCCGAGACGCCCCACCGCTCCATGAGCTTCTTCTGGACGGCGTGCGCGTTCGACTCGTTCCACTCGCAGGTCACGATCATCCTGCGCAGGATGCCGATGCGTTCCTCGATCTCGTCCTTCGGCGCCGGGGGCTGAACCGCCGGCCTCTGTTTCGCCACCAACACCTCGCGGGCCGCGCGATGGGTAGTGGTTACGGCGCGGCCCTCATTCTACCGGCAGCGTGGAGGTTGGGCGGTGGCGCGGCAAGCCGCATGGTGCCGCATGGTGCGCCGCGGGGACGGCTTGCCGCGTAGCGAAGCGGGAGGCGCTGCCGCAGCGCGCCGCTGAGACTGCGCTTCGTCACATCAGGCGGGGGCTCAGCCCACGTGCGGAGAGGCGCTCCAGCGTGACCGCCATGTATTTGGGCTCCAG
>JACCDG010257835.1_pt1 | contig 31936 bp, 52 predicted proteins | sample 7442471 | NCBI WGS metagenome assembly JACCDG01 (sample SAMN15323444, study PRJNA562643) | freshwater metagenome | isolation source: river surface water | place: USA:Blue River Watershed | collected 2017-08-17 | reverse complement strand
TGGAGGGGGATTTCGATTGTTCATCCAAAAAAATAGTCTCATTGAACGGGATTAGATTCGGGGCAGTTTCTGGGAATTTCTATTGCTCGTATAACCAGCTCATCTCTCTTGGGGGAGCACCTCGGGAAGTGAGAGGGAATTTCTATTGCCGCCGTAACCAGCTCACCTCTCTTGGGGGAGCTCCAGAGAAAGTTGGAGGGAATTTCAATTGTTCATCCAATCAGCTCATCTCTCTTGAGGGAGCTCCAGAGAAAGTTGGAGGGAATTTCAATTGTTCATCCAATCAGCTCATCTCTCTTGGGGGAGCACCTCGGGAAGTGGGAGGTGGTTTCTATTGCGAAAGTAACCCAATTTCAGATGAAACCATGGAGCTTATCTGTCAGAAAATGATGGAGAATCCCAAGATGGAGTATGATGCAATACTGGCGTCTCTACAGAGCAGAATTTCACAAGAAGATTGGAAGAAGCTGGATAAAAGCTCATTAGATAAGATGAACCAAACACAGAAAAAAGTTTATGGAATGCTCGGAGGAATCGGAGGTATATAAGGAATACAAATGAGAAGAATTAAGTGTTATCGAATCTGGGAGAAAGAGGGGAACCTAACTTCTGTACAGATCGATTTTCTGAACAGATATGTCACGGGATCTTGGACAATGAATCCCGAGGGATTTGTTGATGTGAATGGATCATTCGATTGTTCATCCAAAAAAATAGTCTCATTGAACGGGATTAGATTCGGGACAGTTTCTGGGAATTTCAATTGTTCATCCAATCAGCTCACCTCTCTTGAGGGAGCTCCAGAGAAAGTTGGAGGGAATTTCAATTGTTCATCCAATCAGCTCATCTCTCTTGAGGGAGCTCCAGAGAAAGTTGAAGAGAATTTCTATTGTTCATCCAATCAGCTCACCTCTCTTGAGGGAGCTCCAGAGAAAGTTGGAGGGAATTTCTATTGCTCGTATAATCAGCTCACCTCTCTTGAGGGAGCACCAGAGAAAGTTGGAGGGAATTTCTATTGCCCGTATAATCAGCTCACCTCTCTTGAGGGAGCTCCAGAGAAGGTGGATGGGGATTTCCATTGCAACAAAAATCAGCTCATATCTCTTAAGGGGGCTCCAGAGAAAGTTGGATGGAATTTCTATTGCACGGATAACCAGCTCACCTCTCTTGAGGGGGCTACTCGGGACGTGGGTGGAAATTACTATTTCTCAGATAACCCGGTCTCGGTGGAAACCTTGAATAAAATCATTTCATACATAATCGACAATCCAAATATGAAATATGGAGCAATACTCGCGTCTTTGCAGAGCAGAATTCCAGAAAAAGATTGGAAGAAGCTGGATAAAAGCTCGCTGGATAAAATGAACCAAACTCAGAAAAAAGTTTATGGGATGCTTGGAGGAATCGGAGGTATATAGAGGTACATGAAACACTTAAAAGAATATAAACTCTGGGAGCAGTCCAGAGAGCTCGCTTCAGAACAAGAGGAGTTTCTCAATCAATACGTTAAGGGATCTTGGAGGATCAATTCCGAGGGACTTGTGGATGTGGAGGGGGATTTCAATTGTTCATCCAAAAAAATAGTCTCATTGAACGGGATTAGATTCGGGGCAGTTTCTGGGGATTTCCATTGCAACAAAAATCAGCTCATATCTCTTAAGGGGGCTCCAGAGAAAGTTGGAGGGAATTTCCATTGCTCATATAATCAGCTCATCTCTCTTGGGGGAGCACCTCGGGAAGTGGGAGGGGATTTCGATTGCCACAATAACCAGCTCATCTCTCTAAAGGGAGCACCTCGGGAAGTGAAAGGGAATTTCCATTGCCACTGGAACCAGCTCACCTCTCTGGAGGGAGCACCTCGGGAAGTGAGAGGGAATTTCGATTGCCGCGGGAACCAGCTCACCTCTCTAGAGGGAGCACCTCAGGAAGTGGGAGGGGATTTCGATTGCCACAATAACCAGCTCACCTCTCTAGAGGGAGCACCTCAGGAAGTGGGAGGGGGTTTCTATTGCAGCGAGAATCAGCTCACCTCTCTGGAGGGAGCACCTCGGGAAGTGAGAAGGTATTTCCATTGCTACAGGAACCAGCTCACCTCTCTAGAAGGAGCACCTCAGGAAGTGGGGGGGAATTTCGATTGCAGCGAGAATCAGCTCACCTCTCTGGAGGGAGCACCTCGGGAAGTGGGAGGGAATTTCGATTGCAACATGAACCCAATTTCAGATCAAACCATGGAGCTTATCTGTCAGAAAATGATGGAGAATCCTGAGATGGAGTATGGGGCAATACTCGCGTCTCTACAGAACAGAATTCCACAAGAAGATTGGGAGAAGCTGGATAAAAGCTCTCTGGATAAAATGAGCCAATCTCGGAAAAGAGTTTATGGAATGCTTGGTGGAATCGGAGGTATATAGTATATGAAGCACCTGCAATCATACGAATTATTTGAAGCATTTACTCCGGATGGGGTTAAGATCCCAGAGGGTGACACATGGAATCCCAATGAGCATCCATATTATATTAACATGCTTCCTTGGATGAAGAAGTGGTTGGGTCAGGTCCGAACTATTGAGGCAGGGGATCCGGGAAACGAAGCATCCAAAATTATAACGCCATACGGACTAGAGCTAGAGATTGATATGGATACGGATGATGGATCTGCCGAATATACAGGAGATGTCGAATGGGGGGTTGACTCCTGGGGAGAAGATGATTGGGGAATCTACTATATTCTGCCCGGAACTGTTTCGGGGGTGAATAATTTAGACGATCTGAGCGATGGTATATGGACATGGGATGATGAAGTCATCGCAACCATCGGATATAGAAAATTCGACCCCATCAAGTTTTTAGAGAAAGCATTTCGGGTGCAGCCCATTCTTGCAGCCCAATTATATGATGCGCTCACTCCAGATAAAAAGAGAGAGGCTGATCTGATGATACAGAGGTTGGGAATAAAAAGAGGTATAATCATGGGAGGCAAATTACTGGGTGGACTGGAATAGAAAATCCAGTCAAACATCTCTATAAGCCTCAGAATATATAAATAAATTTTCTTCGATGATAATAAAGGAGTTTAAGCTATTTGAGTCATCACTAGCTTCAGAACAAACAGAATTTCTGAATAAATGCGTCAGGGGAACATGGAAATTAAACTCTTCAACGGGTGAGGTTGATGTCAATGGTGATTTCATGGGATCCAAAGGGTTCACTGATTTCAGAGAAATCAAATTCGGCAACGTGTCTGGAAATTTCATTTGCAAGAGCATGAATCTTGTCTCTTTGGAAGGATCTCCTAAGATAACGGGTGGCAATTTCGATTGCAGCAATAATTCTCTCAGAACACTAAAAGGAATTTGTCCCGTGATTCGAGGTAATCTGGACTGCTCTAAAAACTTATTGAGGGACATCAGCGACATTGGATCCTTTGGTGGATCACTGGACATCAACGGCAACCGGCTTAAATCCCTATATGGATTACCAGATGAAATCAATGGGGATTTCGATTGTGGAGCAAATCCATTAGAGAGCCTGCAGTATAGTCCTAAGAAGATCAAGGGACAGTTTATCTGTGTGGGGACCAATATTAAAAACCTAGTGGAGGGTCCAGAAGAAGTTGGAGAATCCTATCTCTGCTCCAAAAACCCAGAACTGAAATCCCTTGAGGGAGCACCCAGAAGGATTATGGAGAGTTTCTCATGTAAGGAGAGCCCAGTCGAATCACTAGAGGGAGGTCCTGATTGGGTTGGAAAAGCATACTATTGTCAGAAAACCAAGATTCAGACTCTCATGGGGGCACCTTCTTATGTAGGTGGACCTTTCAATTGTTCTTCATGTGAAATTTATTCTCTCGAGGGAAGTCCTAAATCCATGGGTGGCTTTAACTGCTCGGGTAATTATCTGTCAGATTTAATTGGTGGGCCAAGAGAAATTCTCGCCGGAGATAAGGCAGCTTCTTCCTTGATAGACTACAGCAACAATCAGCTTGTTTCGCTTATTGGACTTCATAAGAAAACAGACATCTCAAAAATTGATCTATCAGGAAATAGAGCTTCCAAAGAAGCTTTGATTCGCGTCTATGATTTAATGATGAAGGGAAAATCATATACACTTGCCTTTATCGAGACCATGGATTCAATGGAGGAGAAAGATTGGAGATTAATGGGAATGACCCCTCTGAAGAGATTTACTAAGGACAACGCCATCATTAATGTCTGCAATCAGGAGTTTGGCCATGATATTGATTTTAAAACAGCGGACATTCTCAAGAAAGAACATCCGGAGGTCTATAAGATCCTACAGGGTGAGCATCAGACTATAGACACAGCGGCATCTCTAGGGGACCTGGGATTCTAAGATATATAGGAATAAAAATAAACATAAACATGAGAGCAATTCTAAAATTTGACGAGTTTGAATTGGATTCAAACGAGTCTAAAAAAGATAAGTGGATCACAGGGGCAATCAGCAAAAAAGGCGAGGGATCTCTTAGAAAACACTTCGGTAAAAAGGAAGATGAAAAAATCACCAAAACTGAAATCAACAAGGAGTTATCTAGGTTGCACAAGTCGAATCAAGATCTCGATACTCCAGGAGATCAACTCCCGGTAGCAAAAACAAAGCTGAAAAAGAGATTGGTATTGGCTAAAACACTCAGTGGACTTGGGGAAGGACACAACGAAATACAAAACTATATGTTCTTCCAGAACATCCAGAACATCCACCACATGACAGGTAAAATCCTTGAAATGGATCCACACGAGGTTGATGCTCTTCTTTCACAGGGTCATGGATGGGCAGTGGATCATATCGCAACTTCTAAAGATGACATCGAGGAAGTTAAAGGGTGGCTTTGCGCAGAACTGGGGAAGGAGGAAGAAACAGGACCAGAAAATATAATCGTTAGCGAACAAGATGATGTAGATGACGGCATCTATAATATGGAAGGTGACGAATACGTTCAAACAGGGCAAGTTGAAAACGAAGAGGAATAATCTATTCCACTATTCTAAAAGAAGCTCTTCGAGTTTTTCTGCATGCAACTTCCAGACAAGGCAGAGGCCAGAAAAAATAAGGCTCATGGATAAAACTTCCAGAGCCATCACACGAAAAATTTAATTCTAAAATTAGAAAACACCAGTATAGTATGGTGGGTTTCCTTTTGTGATCCCCTTGAATAGATCCGGAGAGATTGCACTCATTCCCGTGGTGGCATCCTTCTTTATTTCTGCATATCCGACTAATTCCATGTCCTTTTGATTATGATGTAAATGTAGATAATTCTATCGAGAAGAAAAAATATTTTTAAAGGCAAATGAATCCTTCCTTACAGGTCGCGTTGAAATTAACTTTCTTATTGTCTCCAAAATCTATCGGACCAGTTCCATAGATGGCTGGGATTCTCAGAGTTTTTGAGAGGGCCAATATATGAGAAAACTCAGAATTGTTCTCGACTATAAGAGCTTTTTTATTCAAAAGATCTTCGGGAAGAGCATCCTCGCTAACAATCAGAATATCCTCCACTCTTAGAGTGCCACTTCCCTTAGAAAAAGTGAAACCCTCGTATAAGATATCGGATGGACGATGTGAGCCAAGAACAACATCAAATTCATTTTCCAAAATTCTAAGTTGTACTATGTAGATATCACCTTCGTAGACAACGAACTCCAACTGTATGCTCTGATCTAAATCATTGAATATCTCTAGAGCTATTCTTTTTAATTCTCTCTCTTGTGAGTATGTCAGTTGATGAGTGGTAATTTTCCCATTTACCACATCTCCCCGGTTTTCCGAGAGCTGATACCTAAATGTATATTTCAAATCCCTGCAATTAGGTTCTTTCCTGATATGGCACACCCCATTGCCTCCCTCAAGTAATTCTTGTATAAACCAGTGAATCTCGTTATTTTCCTTGACGTCTTTGAATTGGTCAAATTCATTGATTATCTCCTCTTTGACCTTGACATAGGTTTCTTCTGAAGTGTTTATAACCCGGCTATTAAGAAGGCCCGGCAGAGAATGCTTTGGAGATGTACGGACGAAAACTTTTTCATTTTCTTTGAAATCATCGAGATTCGTAGAGAATCTCGGGAGCTTAATGTCGGGATAGAACCTTTCCAGAAATTTCAGATTCCCATATTTTCCCCCTAGATTTTCTTGATATACTACATATTTTCTGATCAGAGAGCATATATTGTTGTCTCCAAAAGATAATCTGGTTTCGAATACCCATTTTTTGAGTCTCCATAAAGTCTGGACCTGTTCTGGAGTAATATAATATCCTTCCCTACTGAATCTATCTTCAAAATTATGAATAACATATCCACCCAGCTGAGAAGATGAAATGTGAATGACCTCTCTGGAATCCACCCAATCCCTGGCATCAGAAAGACCAGCTCTATACAGGATCGGGAAAAGATTAATATGGTCCTGATATCCACATTCAATAAAGGATCCATCCTTAGTGATCACACCATTGATTATTCTGTCTTCTTCCATAGTCGGAAATTCCGTTATTTCATATCCCTTCTCTTTCAGAATTTGATTCCTACATATGTAGCATATCTCATCGGCTGAGATATATTTCAGAAGGACCTTTATGTTCTTCCCCTCCTCTCGTTCTGATATCCATTCAAGTTCAAGTAGGTCCTCGTTTAAAACATCCCGGATCGATGTCTTAACGGCAAAATATAACTTCTCGGCGAAATCCTCGGGATCCTCTTCCAGAAAGTGGCACGAGAGATCTCCGCCATTCTGAGTTGATCCAGTGAGTTTTATTCTCAGCCTAAAGGCCAATTTTTTCTGGTCTTCATTCAAGTTGTCTCCTAGAAGCTGATCAAACAAATCGAAAAGTCCAGATCTGTAATAGTCTTCTAATAATTCCATAAAGGCTTCGCCAGTGGTATAAAAATTCAGTTGATTTTCCATATTTGATGAGTTGAGAGTGCAAATATAGAAAATTCTAACAAAATAAAAAAATAATTACTAAAAAAATTCAGAAAGAATGAAGGAGATAGTAATCTATGTCATAAAGGATTATGACACAGGGAACGCCATCGAGGATTTTTGGAATCCTTGATATATTACAGTTTTTCTCTTACAGATCTTAGATATCCGTTGATTTCAGACTGGAGATTCTTGAGATGATCTCTTTGTTTTAATGAAGAGGAATCCTTATGTAGTTTTCATCTATACAGGACTGAAATCTCTCTATTTCGGGAATCGACAGAACTGAAAATTTGTTTTTGAAATTGCGGGCTCATATTTGATACTATAAAAGGGCTGGACAAATAAATATCATTCTCTCATTACACCAAATGATCTTTAGGTGTGGTCATTTTTAAATAATTTCCGCTCCAAAATGCTTCAAGATTCTCCAATTTGTCGTTGGCTGATGCAAGTTTTTCTAATTGCACATAAGCCTCTTCAATGATTTGTGGATGTTCCCCGATTCCCGTAGGGTTTTTAAAATAAACCGTTAGAGTTGCCAAGGCCTCTGCCTTTTCCGCCTCTGCTTTAGCTTTTAAAGCTTTGTAGATGAGTTGTTCCATAAAAGTGTTTTTTATACTGTAGAAGATTTTATCGAAAAATGTTCATGAATTTATTTATAAAAATATATTCTATCTGGTAAACTACAAACTATATCAATGTTCAATTATAGTTACGGTTCCCTGGAGCAATCCATGAACAGAGTTTTCTTTGAATGTATAGGTCTCTGGGGTTTCTCCTGGTCTGGCATTGCGTTCCATGTACCAAAAATTATCATCCTTCCATGTACACGTAACCAGCTTTTTTCCCTGCGGCAAATCAACGGTCATAGAACCCCCCATTTTTCGTGTTAATGTGTTCTCACATGATACCAATAAAATAGTCATCGGGACGACTATGAATAATAGTTTTTTCATTTTTACTTTTTATTTTAATAGTTCAAGATATGGAAAAATTTCCAGGATGTATCCTAAAAATTAATAAATCATTCTTTGGATGCTAATTTTTATCGATATCATTTCCCCCATATAAGAAGGAAAACTATGAAGGAAATTTTCCATTCTAAAAAATATCCGAGCATCACATAGTCAGAGATGCTTAACATAATACTCAGAGCATATAAGATTATTTTATGCTTCAGTTTCATAAATAAAGTCTATTTTATTGTTATCGAATTTAACTCCCTTGATTCCCAGGGATTCCATGATCTCCTTTAGCTTAGGCGCAACATATTTCTTCTCTATGAAATCACCCAGAGCTTCCAGAGCTTTAGCATCATTAGATTCCCAAACCGCTAGTTCCCTATAGTGGTTGCCACTAATCTCTCTCAGTGATCCCAGGGCTTTTTTGAATTCCTTTTCAACTACTTTTGAAAGCTCGTAATTGTCTGGAATATAAAAATCCATCCCCTCGTATTTCTTTTGGTTGTTTGACGTGATGAATTTCTCTAGATCTATACTCAGCTGAAATACATCTTCCTCTTCCTCTTCGTCTCTCTCAATAGAATAGACTGGTCTCCAATATCTGGGACTGTCTGGATGGTACTGAATAATAAAGTTCAAAACCCAAGCCCTATACTTTAGGATCTCTTCCATGAATTCCTGTATCTCAATAGCGCTCCGAAGATCTATGATCCCATCTCCTTTGATTGAGAACTTAATTCTATCAAAATTCAAGCTTTCTACAAAAATACCACCTTTTTTCTGTTCCTCGTCGGAAGTGTTTTCTTTTATATTTCTCTTGAAGATATAAAAATCGTAATTGTCCATGATTAAAAAGCGTATAAAATTGTTGGCGAATTTTTCTGAACATCTATTTTCAAATACCCATCTTCAGAAGGATTAGCTCTCTCCGCCATGATCTTTCTGAAAAGGTGCATGTTAAAAGGATTAGTGATGAGGTGAACCCCACTCCTTGTTGGAATCTCGGCCAATATTCTATAATTATGTCCTTTGATTTCGCTCTGGAGAATCTCTATTACCTGGCGAACTTCATCTTTTAAATGGATCACATCTGAATCAATATCAACCACCCATCTTTTTTCACTCTCTGAGTGGTATGTTCCACAAACGGAAGAGTAAACATTCTTGACCGCCCTGTAATCACCCTGGATAACAAGATCAGCGATCTTTCTCAGAGTCTGCAGAGCGATTTTTTCTGTATCCAACCGATTCAGATTGATATAGGCACGTGCATTATTCTTTGTGCATCTTTCAACGATCTTCTCTCTTAATTTATTCAAATCCTCTGGAGTGTAGATGTAAAGATTATCTATAGTCTGAACATCAGTCTTAAGCCCTGGATTATCCTTCCTTCTTTTCAGAATCTGAATGAAGTAGAAAGTGTTCGGCTCCTTAAAATCCAAAAGATGCTCTATGATGTGAAAATTGTCTCTCATTTTTTATATCTACTTTTAAGAGTGATCAATCTCTCAGCCTCTCGATAAGAGGATTCAACTCTGCGAGTAATCATCTGATCTCTCAGTCTAAGCGTGTCCTGATAGTCACGACCAAATTGAAAATCTATGCTATTCACCATCCAGTGGCGAAGATTTGAATACTCCAGATGTTTGGTTCTGCCGTTAAAAGTGAGTGTAATTTCATTGCCTCTGAAATACCCTTGATATTTTTTTGGAACTCGCACGGTGAATAATTCCCCCGACTCATTTATTTCGGGGAGAGGAAAAAGAATAATATCAAAGTCTGGTGATTCAACATCGACAAAGTATATTCCCCTACTGGAAACTGCAGATTCCCTGATTTTTTTTAAGATTCCTTCCTTGCCTTCCAGTGTTAAATTATTTTCCTTCTCGTTCATATTGCAAATATAGGTTATTTACACGAAATAAAAAAATTTTAAGTAAAATTATTACAAAAGGATTTACCATGAATATATAGAACATGATTCAAATTGATCAAGCTCTCCAGAATTCCAGGGTAACCTTGATTGCTCCCACAAAGGCAGGACTGAGAAAAAACGTTTCAGGTGAGCCTAAAAAAGATATTATTTTCTACGTGAACTCTGGAGATATTAGGGGCATAGATAACATTGGGGGGTTTTACACATTCTCCGTTGTAAATGATATTGATAGTTCAATTAAGCAGAAATTAATCAATATGAAACTCGAACAAGCATCGGTGCTTTTAATATCGGTTAAAACAAAGGAATTAGAGATTATCGAGTCACTTGATAAATTTTTAGAGAAGTCACTTAATAGATATGGAAATGATTATGGTGTTTCTCTGGGAATTCTATGGATCCAAAGATTAGCTGTTATTCTATTTGATCTCTTTCCTGAAAAATACACACTAGCATAATGAAACATCTCCAATTATTCGAAGGATACGGCGAAAGAAAAATCACACTCACATCCAAACAGGGAAGAATCATAACATTCGACGTGATTCAGGGCGTGATGAAAAACATCACCAATGAATCTGGAATGAATTTTCCATACGTTGAAAATAGGTCATACCACGGAAATGTTGAAACGTGGGCCTGCAATCATGGATTCAAATGGAGAGAAGGAAATGGGCCGGACAAAGATCCATGCCCCGAAAAGAGAATCTTTGGAGTAAAAGTCTCTGATGTTCCTCAGGGCCACGAATGGAGAAAGATATTTCCGAATAAGTTTAGATGATAAGACTTAAATTATTAATTCTCACATTCATATTAATTTTTTCTCAGAATCTATATTCTGAGTTCTTCATACATCCAGAAAATTCTGGTGACTTCTTAGTATCATAACGTAACTTTTCGTTTATATTCAGTATAAAAATAGATTAATTTTTTGATTGTATACCGAAAAGATTATAGAAATATTATCGCAGAAATCTCTAACACCAAGGGTTTTTGTTTCAGTCAAAAAGTATATAGCTTCACTTGGTGAGGAAAAAAACCTGCTTCTCTATAACTTCATTTCTGATATCAGGTCGAGAAATCTGGGAGTTGAAGAGATTATATTACTAATTAATTCTCATCTTTCTGCTAAGACTAAATTAGGCCTCGTTTTAGACAGTATTTCTTCTTTTAGAGTCTTACCATTAGGTCCAGGTGAATTAATGTGTCTAATGACTTTTAATAATGCATTTAGCGGGGGACAAAAAAAGCCCGATATTCTTTTCCATAGTAATTCCAGAAGACTCGAAGTGAAATCATATCAGGGCAAATTCAGAACAACAGAGGCGACGTCATTCTTTACCGATCTGGGGGCCATTATACAGGCTCTAGTTCAAGGCGGATTTCTTCATAGTTTAACTGAGATCCCCTCAAAGGATCTCAATAATGCTCTGGTGAATTTCAGAGAATGTCTTTTAGCACCCAGAGGATATATTCAATGGAAAGGGGAGACTTGGGAACTGGACCCAAGCTCTGGTTTCAATATGATTCTCTTCAGAAGAAGGTCCAAGAAACTTCGCAAATATGGTCAGTATTCAGCGGTAAGAAATTCTCTAAGAAACTGGTTGGGCAGAGGTGTACTCAGTATAAAACTGGGAAAAATTATAGATCCGGAAAGAATCGAACCAATTACAGATACTGAAGTCGACGAATACATATCAGAGCTAAAAGGAGACGGGGAAGGAATAATTCCAATACCTCTAGACCAATATTATCATCTTTGTGGACTATCTGGGATTATCATCTACGACGATAAACAGCCCAATAATTTTCAACTGTATAGTTTGGAGGACCTCTCAGAATTTAAAATTCGCGGGATCAGTCAGGGAAAAGTAGAATATATAAGGAAAAAGAAATAAAAGGTAACATATTGTAAACCGCCCCGTATTTATAAACGGTTTAAAAAATTTTTAATGAAAATCCCGAATTAATTCGGGATTTTTAAATTATTCGGTTGGTTCGTTCCAGATTCCTAATGACTTTATTAGTTTAGCTGGCTTTTCAATTTCTCTAACGCTTGGTGGGATCTTATCCTCAATCTTATTATAGAGAGAAGCGTCTTCTCTACACTTTCTCTTGATTAGCTGAGCATAAGTTTCTGTGCCATACATCTCAGCATCCGAGATAGGAAATAATCCCTTTCTCTTGAGAATAAGCTTCATCAGAAAGTCCATTTTAGGTAGGTAATCTTCCCACTCGGCGCACACCTTAATTAAGTGTTCGTGCCTTCTATATTCAGGTGCTGTGATAGGTGATTTTCTGGTATTGTTTAGCTCATAAGATAGGTTTTCATCTACGAGAATCATGATGGTTCCCATCTCAGCAGTTTCTTTGGTTCCCCCGTGATGGTTAATCTTAAATATTGGATATCCAGATCTAGCTCCCCTTGCGGTTATATCAGGATGTCTGAATTGCAGGTTGCCCATTAATTGCCTTTGTGCTGTGGTAACTCTTTCCCATCCCATTGCTATCATATCCTTATAAATTACCGACTCCTCAAGAGGTGCCCAATCTATAACTTTACATTTGACGGGTCTTCTGGCTTCTTTTAAAAGCCCAGTTGATTTCTTTTGTTTCATTGCTGGCTTAATTTATATCGTATATATCACAAGTCTATGGTTTTACTCACAAAAAACGAGATCGACCCGGTTTTTTTAGATATAAAGCTTCCAAAAGATCTTTTTAGGCCACCTGAATTTTTCGGTGAGATAGTAGTCACTGGCTGAATCACCAATATCCTCTATAGCTCTGCGAGAATTAATGATGATTTTGTTACCATATGTCAGGGTTCCCGGATTCATATCCTTATACTCCACGAGCTCCCTTTTATATTCGATCAGGTATATTCCAGGAGAACTATCATCGGTTTTTCTTCCGATAAGAACTGTCATATCATTCCACCTCATATTAGGATCGACAAAAACCATTAGGTTTCCTCCTAAGATTCCTATCTGATTTATGTCCCCAGATGGAATTGTAATTCTAGTCTCGTGATTTGCTGTGTAGCAGAAAGAAGGATGATCCATGATATAGCGGGAAATCCCCGGTGAACAGACCGCAAAATTTCCCGGGCCTCTCCTAGTCTTTCCTCCAATATAATGGACATCAGAGATGATCTTAGAAACTATGAATTTTGATTTTTGATCCTCAGACTTGCCCTTGATCTTGGTTCCAAAGTCCCATTTGAATTTGTCGAGGATGAATTTCCAGATCCCAGTAATTCGGCTCTTCCTGGATTTCTCACCGAGTTCCAACATTTTTTCCATTATGGTCTTTTGAGCCCCCATTCGGTCCTCTTTCTCCAAGACTCCCTTGAGCATATTTGGAAGATGTAAACCATGTAAAGCCCCCATATCTTGAATCTGCTCATTATTAATAAACGAAGAAACCTGATAGGATTTCATTTCAACATCTTTCTTTTTTGACTTGAGACCCATTACTTTATATCCAAATTCGTCAGTGGGGTTGGGATCCACTTCCATATCCAGATAATGAATTTGCGCAACATTAAAATTTGCCTTAATGGACTTTACCAGCTTTAAAAAATCGTTTTTCTCGAGATCCGGAAGCTGTACCGGTTCATTGCTAAGCGCGGAATTCTGAAATTGAAACATTGAATGTCTTATTTAAAAGTGAAGGTCCAGAGCAACCATTTGAATATGTTCTTTCTTGACCTTGTATTCCCCCATTTTCTCGGCCATCTGATTTCTCGTGAGACGGCTAAGCATGACTGATTTATCCTCTACCAGACACTCGTAGTCTTCTTCGCCTTTTGAGTAATCCCAAATCTCATAGAAGTATCCTAGCGCATGGTCATGGCCATAGACGAACTCTCTGTTTTCGTCTATCTTTTTTATATATCTGCTCATAAAAGTTTCGAATATAAAGGTTAATAATTAATTGAAAGATCCACTCCGATATCAAAACTGCTTACCTAATCATGTCTAGTGAATCACTATTCCAAATGGGATATTGGACTAATAGGATTTATCGGGCTCGAAATTTTAGTGGGATCAAGAAGACCCGAGGATCCAGCAGACGAATTAGAAGATGAATAATCTCTACTCATAGGGACAGGTCTTTTTGATTGTTCTTGTTTTTTGAGTCGGGGTTTTACCTCCCCCTTTTTTCCGAATAGTTTTTTGAGCCAGTTCATAATTTTGATTTTTATTTTGTTTAGAATAATTTCTTTTGTTTGCTAAAGAATTCTTGATTGAGAATTTTAGCTATCACCTCACCATGACAAACAGGATTTTTATTTGATCCATCCCGGATCTCTGAAACACACCAGCACCCTAGAATTTTCCCTTTGAGAGGACCGATCTTATCGATCAGTCCAGAAGAATGGAGATAGTCCTCATACTTCTGGATTGCCTCCTTTCGGGATGCAACCACAAATTCAGCTTTGGTTTCCTTGTCTGAAATATGTGTAAACGGATTCCCAAATTCTGTGGGTCTTCCTATATAGACATCACATCCATGTTTCTTCAGATGAGAAACATAAGTCATACCCGGGATTCTCCAGTTATGATTCCCCGACTGCTCTGACTTTATATTTGTATCCATGATTAGAATTGGCTTCCATAATTTTAGCAAGATTGTCGGCATCATCGAAGGAATCAAATTCCAACACCTCAGAATGAGTATCGACCATAACAGTCTCGATTATACCATTAGATCCGGGGATTTTCTTAATAACCACAAAGCTTTTTTGTTTTTCTTCCATTTTTATTTAGGATTGATTTCCAGAGTTAATACTTCGCCATGTTCAAGGCAGTCTATATAGTAATGTGTAACAGTGCTTAGGAGTACAACCTTGTTGATCGTTCTCCGATGTGTATGTCCCACTATCTGGTGATGTTTTATTAATGGGGCATAGTTCAATGTTCTAGGTCTAACCCAGATGGGACCTGCCCATTTGCTACATCCACCGCTTTCGTGATCGACGAAAAATATATCATCTGCTCTCAATTCCCAGGCAAGATTGATCCATTCCGCAGTGGTGATTGGATTGGATTCTGAGACATGCTCAGCAAATCTGTAATCAGGTTTGGTCAGATTAGCTTTCAGACCTTCAAACCATTCTTTGGTTACACCAGCATGGGTCCAGAGATAAGTTGTTCCTTCCTCGTCCAGAATTTCATAGGCCATGGTGAAGAGATCTAGATTTTTTCGAAAGATGTCTCCGAAATCATAGAGCATCTCCGCCCGGTATCCGGGGCAGATCCGATTAGGTACAAAATATTGAACATCGTGATTTCCCAGCAAAAGAATAACTCGATCACCTAAGAGCTTCTTAAACTCTATGATTTCCAAAAGATTCTGTTTCATGGGAGCATTAGAGATAGTGAAAGAATCAACATAATCTCCTACGAATATAATCTTATCATACTCCGCATATGGCATATTTCTCCAAAATTCCATATCATCCGCCGGTGCTCCGTCTTCGATCGCTATCTTCCATGTGTCGTAGTCATAAAGGGACCCATGAGTATGTAACTTCCATGAGTTCCTTCCATGTGCGTCGCCGATTGATAATACTTTCATACCGTAAATATAAATTATTTTTTGAAAATAAAAAAATTATCTGTTACCAAATCCTAAAGGTCCTCCTCCTTTTATTCTTGGTGATTTCTTAAGTCCAGTAATATTTGAATATGCCTCACTAAATTCTTTACCCATCACTATTACCGATATAACCAGTTCCTTGAGATGAGCAAGACTCATCCCTTCTGATGCCTTAATCCACTCATCCAGATCTATACCCGAAAGATCCTCCCTAGTTAATTTAGATCTAATATAAGCTTCCCTAATCTTATCGGATGGCATATCAACCTTATATCTTCTATCGAACCTCGATGGACGATTGGTGATACGTTCCTGGAGTTTTTCTGGATAGTTGGTAGTCGCCAAATAAACGACGTTTTCAATCTGCTTGATACCATCAAGGATGTTGAGCAGTTTGGTCGTAGAATATCTGTCCTCACCCGCCAAGGAATCTATATCCTCCAGAATAACAATCAATGGACGGTCGGGTTCTATTTTCTTAACGGTGGGAATAAAATCAATGAAATCCTTGACGCCGTCTTCGTCTTTAACATTGATAACTATTCCCTTTTCCTTCTCTATGATATGCTTACAACAGAGCTGGATTATTCCAGATTTACCACATCCAGGATCTCCATAGAGAAGGATTCCTCTCTTATGAACGAAATTATATTTCTTATAGGTGTCTCTTCGGCTCCAGAATTTTTCTATGTCTTCCAGAATGCTTTTGATCTCTTCAGATGGGAGCTCATACAGCTCGTCGAGATTCATTTGCTGTCTTTCCATGATATGGGATTGCTTAGAAGAATCCCAGCGGATCTCATAAAGTCCAGGAGGAACTTGCTGGATTGTCTTATAAGAAGGAATAAATTTCTCATCAGCCAAAGCACCCCACTGACAAGGCATATCGGATTTTCCTCCAAGATCATCCTCCGTGACCTCTATTGGAAATCCTTCATCATCAAATTCGATTTCGAATCTTTTGTTTCTCATTTGTTTGGTTCTGTTTATTAATTTATCTAAAAGCCATCCCATGGGGATTTTAATCCCACCACTCATCCACGCGGCGGGAAATTATTTCCATTGCCTCTGCCAGATCGAGTTCCCTCTGATGTCTGGCCTTATTCATTCCCCCGAGATATTCAGCTCTTTCCTGCTCTCTTTCCTCTTCTGTAAGATCCCTAGAATACTTCATTTCCATTGAGAAATTATCACTGTTCTCGAGAGGGACAAATTCAAAATCTCTTTCACCCCATTTTTTCTCATGCTGGTCTATGAAAGGTTTTTCATAATTTTCCCATTCATCATTGGCCTTTTTAAGAAGCGCAAGACATCTGCTCATATCATCGTCCATAACCTTTAGTTCGTCAGGATGAACTATGTTATTATTGATTATACATTCTCTCTGGAGCTCTATCTTCTTGATGAGGATCGTCAAGATATAGGATCCGTCCCAATTGCGATCCCTCCAAATAGTAGGGGTCCAGAGAATGAGATTTCTGATTCCATTCTCAATGTCATATTTCCAATCCATTATGACTGATAATGGCCATGTTTTAAGAACGGTGAAATACCACCATTCCCAGAATTTATATCTAGTCTTGGAAATCCATGTTTCTTTCTCTTCCTTTTTCTCTAGATTTACATTTAATCTTTTCGAATCCATTTATTTTACGATTTGAGTCTTTCTTCTAATTCTCTCTTGAGAGGAAGATATGCTTCTTTTAGATCGTTCCAGCGATAAAAATTCATGGAATAGAATTCTTCATGTAACTTTTTTATTGCGCCAAAATCAGTGATTCTTCCATTATTGAGAATATCTAAACCAAAGATGAGACATTTGAGGGAGTGAAACCCTCCTTTATTACCTCTAATCACGTCTCCCTCGTACATCTTTCTTTTAGACTGATTCCACATATCATGGGACTGAGAAAGAATTGATCCGATGAGCTTTCCTGGTATGATCTCAACCTCGAATTTTTGTTTTTCCAAGGGACGAGCCCATTCAGGGGCAAACACGCATTCCATTGCTCTGATGTTATAATTCTTGACATCATCAGCAAATCTGTCGTGCATGACGTGGTGGATGTTGTATTTTTCATTCTTGATTTCTCTTGGAGAAGTTCCAGGGGCCACAAGCACAACATCATAGTCAGACACTTTCCGAGAATACCCATAAACCTGGGATCCGTAAATATAAATGTTGCGGACCTTCAGCGGGTGAACTTCGGAGAGTTCAATTATTTTGTCAATTTCAATCATTTCTCAAATTTTAAAAATTATCCTTGTGCTTCTTCAGTATCAACAACTCCAGAGTCTTTTACAATACCTTCGAGGACTTTAAAAGGAAAGGACTTCCACTTTAGTGTCCTGTTATTAAGACCTCCCTCGATTCTCACACAGACCCCTTCTTTGATATGTCTATCATCCAAGGCAGATGGTCCAGATCCAAGGGATTCAACGATCTTAGCGAAGTGTTCTCTCACGTCTCTATCGTCCACCTCAGCTTCTTGAGGAACTGCATGTTGATTTCTGTAATCAAGTTCAACGCCCTCCCAGGTTGTGGTGTGGAAGTGTGGAACAGTTTTAACTCCAAGCTCCTTGGCTCTCGCAACAACGTCATCCCAAGAATAGTCAACAGACTGTCCATCCTCGTTAGTGATGGTCATCCTGTAGAGGTAAACCTCGCTCTGTCCCAAATCACAGCCATAAGAGTATGACATTCTTTCACCATATCTCTTGGTGAATTCTTTGTCACCCAATCCTTTGGTATCAACTGAAGGCATGATTGGAGCTCCAGTGGATTCATAACCCACAATCTCAAAGTATGCAGTTTCTCCCTTACGAAGATTTTCATTGAAGATTTTGAAAGCCTTATCTCTGATTGTTGGATCATGGAATTGATTCCCTGTGGATTCCTCTATGACAACTCTTCTGGTTCCATTGAGATACTTCCATTCGTACTCCTTCACTTTTATTCCAAGCTTCTGAGCAAGTCTTTCCCAGAATCCAAGCTCTCTTTCGACAAGGACGTGACCGATTCTTCCAGATGTATTGTGTATCAATATTCCATTAGCGAAAAAATTCGAAGTCGAGTTAACAGTCAGATCGTATCTGTCTCTTCGAGGGATCTTAGTAATTTTTTTAATTCCTACATTTTGCATATTCTATAATTCTTTTTTTAGTTAATTCCCATTTTTTTCTTATCTATAAGGTATCACAATATCGTTCCCAAATAATTAGAACATCATAGCCTTTTTTATTAGCGGGTCTACAAGAAGAATTTCGTCACCGTTCAGCTCATCCACTCTTCTATAACATCTCAATTCAGGAAGCCATACTGGATTGTTCCCGGTGATTTCTATTTTTCTTCCATCCTCCAGTTCTATTTCAAACCATTCTCCATCATCGGGAAGGAAATAGTATTCGTCTATTGGAACATAACAGATCTCGCCAGTTTCAGTATCCATTGCTTTAATTCTGCAATTAATTCTCTCGTTAACCAGTTCACCTATTTTTCTGTCACCAAATTCTAGGGTTTCCACTATGGTATCATATGAGACACATCCATGGACTTTTTCAGTGATGATGATCAATTGTCCTGGACCAAATTCATGGATTGATTTTCCAAAGTGGCCGGTATCGAAGTGTTCTTTGAACATGACAGATGTCTTAGCTCTTTTGGTTTTCTTCCCCTGGTTCTCTCTGGCAACTTTTTCAGTCGCTGGATTGATGTATTTAGAACAGATTGGGATTCCATTAAATTCATCAAACTCGAATCCTTCATTCAATGTCTTATACCCCCCCTTGGTGAATTCAAGACAATCGAGTGACATCCAGAATCCATCTGAGATCTGCCCCCTGAACCTCTGAGCACGTACCCTTCGATTGTTATCAAACATTCCGGGTTTCCCGTTTGGATCTGAATTCATAAGGGGATCCCTATAGAGATTATTCGCTCGGCAGAATTCAGGCGAAAGCTGTCCATCGCAGTTGAAATATAAACCCAACTCGTCCTCTTGGTTATCAAGGCCAATCACAATTTGATTTCCGTGACATGTAGCTAATTTTACCCTATCAGCATTTGGGTGAGGTCTTACATTCCTCAGTGCGGTTACGATTGCTTTGTATGCCATTTTATAAAAGTTTTAGATGTCCTGTAATTTTGTTTATGTCCTCTGGCCATTCAGGTCCGATGGCGCAGCATGTTTTTGTTGGTACTCCATTGAATTCAGTTAATCCCACATCAACTATCATGGAACAGATAAGTCCAGCTTCCTTAGCCTTGTTATAGATCTCATCCAATTCCGCTTCAGAGTCCACGCTCACACAGACCTTGGTAAATCTCCCATTGATCCAATTCTCTAAGGGAGAATCCTGCGGAAGATCTATTAAGAGCCCGCCGGACTCGTGAATTGCCCAATCAAGGATAGCTTTCATGGATGCGTGGGCACCCTGCACAATTTGTTTTCCCCTCCTCATATTGAGGTCATTCCGGATCACGATTACCTGTTTAGCCTCTGCTTGCATTTTGTGTTTTGTTAATGAATTCAACCAATTCCTTCGCTTCTCTCGGGCCTAATATGATTTCATCCTTCCAGATTTTTCCATGGAAGATCACTCTCATGGCATATTTAATTCTGCGCCAAAGACCGCGGTTCTTGGGATTAGTTCCGTATCCCCAATAGCTAAAATAATATTGGTTATACTCGGGATCGTGGTTTACCATCATCCCCTCAGTTCCACATTCACATTTGACGAATATTTCATTAGAGTCCATATCTAGTTTTCCTTATTTTTATAAGTAGATCATTAACAAATTCTGAGTTGATATCATCAGGTAAATTACTAGTAAGATAAGCAGAATCTAATTCAACTTTCAGCCCTTCCATTCTTTTGATCAGTTCATCGTAGTCCCATTCACCCCTCCTTATTGCTAAAAGATCCTCCCTATTTTTCCTTCTTACGTTAATTCCCTCGCCTTTTAAGATCTCTATTGACATCTCCAAAAGTCTTACGGCGTGAGCGCAGTTTTTCCCGTCGTATCCTCCTCCATGAGACATGTTGTCTGCGTAGCGAGCTGGATTTCTTTTTTCAACCCAATCCCAGTATTCCCTGTAATCCTTGCAATATTTGGTATATCCGTCTTTGTTGTATATCATAGTTGCAACCGGAGATTCCCCCTTCGGAATAGAGCTCAAACGGACCTCATTAGACGTGTCGTCAGTGTTGACAATACCTTTATATGGTATAGTCCCAAAATGGTCGTAAAATAAGGCGTACGTGTCCCTAGCATGAGGTAAATTAACCAGTCCACATTTCTCCTGACGATAACCGCTGTTATCTAGAAAATCCTTCAATGGAACTGTATCGTAGCCGGAAACCACATAGCAGAAGTCCATGACGGATTTTCTCTCCTTTGCCACCGGGTTAACGATCTTCTTATTCATGCCTCTCGCTTTCTTGATCTGCTCGACTGCATATCCACCAAAAGAATTCTTGCATATCTTGGTGATGAATTTTTCTTTATGCTCGAGGATCATATCGAAGATAGGATCTTTGAACGTAATGCAGTCCTCTGGGAGGTTTAGAAGTTCAAGAATATTCGGATTGTTAGAACGGAGAAGCTCGAGAAACCTCCTGACCTCATAAAAGGTTTGATCGTTTTTCTCGTCGTTTATCTGCTCGATATACCCGATCCCCAAAATGGAATCAAGAGACTGTATAAAAACCCCTTTCTTGTCCACATCAGAGGTCGGAGTTGAAATCCCATATGCATGGGATCCAACGATCCCGGAGAAGATTATCATCCCGCTTTTATGTAGTTCTTCTATTGTCATATTTTTTTCTATAAGGGTGAAATCCAACCAAGGCCGGATAAATATGCTGCAAATATAAAAATAAAATTCGATTTAAAAAAATGAAATCAGGAAAAAAAAGAATCGTGTAAATATCACTTAATAGAATTCTGTGGTATAGAAGCAGGGCTGCGCATCCATTACTGTTTCCAATCTTGTGGTAGGAGTCTCTCGAAAAGTATTTGAAAAATTGGATTCTTCTTTCAATATGAAATTCGCCAGTCTTCTCGTTGTCCAGAATATATTCAGAATACTCTCCGAATATTTTAAACGATAAAGCATTAAAAACGTGAGTATGAAATCTGTCCTGAGATGATTCAGATTTATGGAAATAGAAGACAATGATGGAGAATAAAAACTTACACTCGAAGATGACAAACTGAGAGACTATTTGGTTTCCAAATGTAAACTTGTTATACTTAAGGAAAGAAAAAATCTTGGTCTTCATAAAATATTATAGACTGGTGTATGTACTATTGCTCAGAAAATCTATGCACTTCTCTCTATCAAATTCATTCTTGCAAATTTCACATTTCTTCATAGATCCATATATCATCTGGAGCTGGTTATAATCGAGGCACACAAAAAAGCCAGATCAGTAACGAATCTGGCTTTTAATAGTGGAGATGTCGGGAGTCGCCTTCCCTTGTTTCTTACGTTTCCGTAAGTTTCGGACTATATCATCATCTCAGAGAGATGTTGGGCGCTGAATCTGGTTATTAAGAGGGCTTTACCTCTCCAGTAGTCTCTGAACCTTCTCGAGATGTATCTCGAGCTTGGCTGCTGATTACCATTTCTTTCGATTTAGGCTTCCAGCAATTCACCCAATTTTTACTTCATCGTCGCCGACGAAGGGGTCCAACAAAACCCGAGTCTGGTCTAACTGTCCAGTGGACTCATTCACAGGCTTATTCGATTTTTATAAATCGACAAAATAGAATGCTTTGATATACGTAGGAAACAAAACAAACAAAAGAACCTGGTCTCAGAGTTATTTAACAGAGCTCTGACCTGTGACTCCGACTCTTTCACCCCCTGTATAGATCGTTACACGATCGGATGCCCGTGGTTCACCACAGCGAATAAGGGGGCCACCCGGATTGGATTGCAAATTTGATTTCGATAGGCAATTGCGGCCTACTGATTAGGCAGCCATTAAGACTGCTTCTTCATGGACAGCAGGTGCTCCGTTCATCACGAAGTCTGCGTCTGAGGTAACATTGGAGTTGCCATTTAAAAAGTTGATAGGTGTTTACAGGTTTCCATCTAACCTGGCCTGCATCATCTCAAAGAACTACCGTTATCCATCAATGCCTGAGCATCCCCCAAATAACATATTATATATCAGCAGAATCGGGAAAAGTTTCTCATTCTCCATAAATTTCATCGGCTAGTCCCAATGAAACTGTTTCTTCCGCATTTAGTATTGTGTCAAAATTAAGGAGTTCCCTTAAAACGGCTCTGAGCTCTTCCTTCTTATTTTTGGCACTTCTCGAGAACTTATAAGAGATCTCTCCAGGGGGAGGAATTTCCATAGATCTCTGCTTGGAGACAACAAAAGTTAAGGCCTTAGCAAGATGTCCTGATCCCATTTCTTCCTCCTTCTCGAGCATGGCGTCGAGGTAGATATTCTCCATGTCAAAGTTAATTCTTTTGTTCTCCTCTGCCCATTTCTCCGAAATCTTGGAATGTCCCCAGGTTCCGCTATATCCATAGTGGATCATGAATCTGCTATTAGGCATCATAATACGGTGATCTGCAGCCTGTAGAATTATACTTCCCATACTCATTGCATGTCCATAAACCTTAATGGTGCAGTTACATGGCGAATATTTAATAGCATCATAGATAGCCATTCCATGGTACCAATCACCACCTAGATTGTTCATGATAATATTGATCTCACTCTTATGATCTCTATTCTCTAAAAAGTGCATTCCCTTAATAAAATATTCTGCCATATAATTATCAACACCTGACTCTCCGCTATCTGAAGCCAATATGCTCCCCATATAAATAGTTCGATTTTCAATATCGAGATTTTGATCAAACCAGGACCAGACTAAGGATTCTGATTCCCTACTTCTTTTTGGCGCCATAATTAATATATTTCTTCTCTTCGCTTTCTATTTGCTTCCATTTTTTATTAATGGATTCATAATAGTATTCTTCTTTTCTTCCGTTAACGAAAAACCATCCCATATGGAAATCGAAGAATTTTTCTATTTTTCGGAGGATTCTTTTCATATGCTTACATTTTAGAGATTTCTTCTATTAACTTCATTTTGTCCTTGTCGTATACAAAATGAAGTCTGTTTGTCCAGATTTCGAGAAGCATCCTGTTAAGCTCACTTTCAGAGTAATCGAGTCCTCTCGTTCTATTTGATTCTCTGTTGCAAATAGCAAGGTCTCCCTCCAATTCATCGATGTCTCTCTCAAGCCTCTCAACCTTATCTTCCAGTTCATCCTTCTCGTCATCCAGGTCATTGGCTTCTTCCTCCAGATCGTCTATTCCTCTCTGAAGCTTTTCCATGATCCCTCTAAGTTCCGCCTTCTTTTCATGATCCTCAGGAAAGGGGAGTTCCCCTATTTTTTCTGTGAGCTTTTCCATCGATTTTTCAATGTCTCTGTTATTCCATCTCATTCGTATATGATTTAAGTTGTGATAGTGTCGTGGTGTCCTTCTACTAATTCATAGTTGGTTCGGGGGGATAAAATTTCAACAATCTCCTCCAAAGAATATGGACGAAATTCTGGGCTTCCGCACATTCCAACGTCCATCCTTTTCCCGTTTCCAAAGCGATCATCTCCCTTTAGGTGCTGATGTCCGTGTAGCATTATTGTTCCCTTCCTCATATTGTTCCATGAAACTATAGGATAGTGGCACATGACTATGCTGACACCATTGACCCTTAGTTCAAGATAATTGTTGACGCTGGAAAATAGCTTGCGAATTCCATCCTTGTTGGATTCTATATGATGATCATGATTTCCCAAAAGAAGGTGGATGTTCTTGCATTTGATCATCTCCCGGAATTCCTGGATTCTTTCAAATCCTCCAAAGCTCCAGTCTCCTAGATGGAAGAGAATATCATTCTCCCCCACTGAATCATTGATGTTCTGAACCATTAAATCATTCATCTCCTCCAGCGTATCATAATCCCGAACCTCATTAAAGGGAATTACTGAATTTCCATGTTCGTCTTTAACCCTCCACCTGGTTACTCCCCGGCAGATGTTATTGTGCATATAATGTGAATCACTACAGAACCACATATTTTGATTTTTTTCTAATATTATTTTCATAATTTGTAATCGATTTTAAAATAGACATAAATAAAAGCGTTTTTATGTATGTATTTAATTTAATGCTCATAAAAGGGGTCGGATGTTAAATTTTATTTTTCTTTAGATCAATTTAATTTCAAACCTATTCTTCATTTTATCTAGTGATTCCTGCGGAACCCCATGTAAATTTTTGCCTCCATGTCTGTTTTCTACAATAATAGAAAAGACCTGGTATCCCAACTCTTCAGCTAAGAGGTAGTATGGCTCCATCTCCCATTCCTGTGTGAATGTGTTTGATACTATAACTTTAGGGTGCCCCTCTTTCATGACATCCATTACTGAGTGTCTACACCAATTGTGGGCATCCCTCAATTTGGTCGAATCAAATCTATATTCACCGTCAACCATAAAGAATTGGTCGGCCTCAAAATGCAAACCTCCAATAGATTCTGCCAGTGTACTCTTTCCCGATCCTGGGAGTCCCCTCAATAAAAATAATTGTTTGCTCATACCGCAAATATAAAAAATATATTTTAGAAACCTCAGATATTTTACGAGATTTTTAGATTGGAAGATTTACTTTGGAAAGAATAGCATTAGAAACATGCGTATAGATCTCGGTGGTCTTGCTCGATGAATGCCCCGCAATCTTTTGGATTATTCTCAAATCTGTTCCGCTCTCCAAAAGATTCGTGAAAGAAGAGTGTCTGAGAGTGTGTATCGAAGAGGTCGGGTCAATGTACTTCTTGTAAATCGCTTGACAGCTTCCTATTGAATATTGAAGAGAAAACTGCCCATTGAAGAGATATTCTTGTGGATGATATGCTTTCCAATACTCTCTCAATAGATCTAAGACTACTGGCGAGAGAGGAACGATTCGATCTTTTTTGCCTTTTGCGTTTTTGATCTGGATCAGCATTCTTTTGGAATCAATGTCCTCAATTTTTAAATTGACTATTTCAGATACTCTTAAACCAACTGAATAGGTTAGTGTGAGGATTGCTTTGTGCTTGAGATTTTCAATCTTAGAGAGCTTTTCTTTAATGAACTCTCCATCAATAACTCTAGGTAGTTTCTTTTCTGATTTTGGTCTTTTAAAAGAAACCTTATCGTATTTTCTATCGAGTCCATACTTATATAGAAACCTAACAGCATTAATCACCTGATTTTGCTGAGATGTTGAGGTGAATTTATAATTATCTAAGTAGGTCTGGAAGTCTTTGGAGTTACAATGTATAACTTGTTTATCTCCCAAAGACATAAGAAAATCTTTGATATGTCCTAAATAATTATCCTTTGTTCTTGGAGAATAATTTAAGTATATAAACTTTTCCTCACAAATCTTTATAATTTTTTGATTCAAAGTATTAATTTTAAAGGGATTAGGATGTACTTGTTTATATATGACCGATGTGGCGAAATCCGCTGCGCTCCTTTCGCCACATCGTGCCGGCGGCTTACACCGCCTGATGCACTCCAGTCGCTTCGCTGACTGTCGCACATCAGGCGGTTTTGCTAAATTTCAACTTCGAGCAAAGCTCTAGTTGAAACTTCGCAAAGCCGCCGGCACGTTATAAATAATAATTTATTTTAATAGTTCTTCTAATGTAGTTATCACTAAACTTAAAGCAAAAATATCATCTAAGTCCTTTTTAACTAATTCTTTTCCGTTTCTAATATCAGCAGTTATTCTATCCTCGATAGACTTTCTAATTGCTATTTTTTCTTCAAGTTTGTGTTTAATCTTTTCCATAATATTAATTTTTAGTTTTTAAAATAAATTACATATTTATAACAACAAATATAAAACATTATTTCAGTGTTTCGGATTTATTGTCTTGTTTTATTTATATTGTTTTTTCAATTTAAGTTTCTGTTAATAAACGCTTTATATTTGCAACCGTTATGTGTAATAATTTTTTACCCACCCACAGTTAAGACAAATTATCTAAAACTAATTGTAGAATTCGTTTATCTTTTTCAGTTTTACCTTGGTAAGTGTAATGATAGATAGAATTACCTTCCACAAAATCACCTGTTTTTTTATCATACATAACAAAACCTTTCATTTTTCCATTATCATCCATAACCCAAAAACCAGGTGTTTCATATCCTTCATAATCACCTATTTTACCTATAAAACCATCAAAATCCTCATCTCTTATTATTTTATCCATTTCACGTTTTTCATCATTCCACTTACCAACAGTATGGAGTGTTTTTATAAGACTAATAGGTTTACCTTCTAAAAAAGATAGTTTGTCTTTTAATGATTCATTCAAGAATTGTCCCCAATTCTTTACTTTATTTATTTGTTCTCTCATTTCTTTACTCATAGTTTTCTTTTATATATAAATATTCGGAAATTAATTTTTAGTTAAAAACCCACCCACAAAATTACTACACATAACAAGGTGTATATGTAATGTGAGGTTCAGTGGTTAATTTAAGTTTATCATTCTAATCAAGTTCTGTGGTTAAGTCAAATTTAGTGTTTCAAATCTCACACTACATATACACCCAACCGTTATGTGTAATTATTTCAGAGATTTATCTGAACTAAACGCACTAATATCAACCCATATCTTATCACCAACCTTCAAATCACTTAAAATTTTAGGTTCTCCATCGTCAGTTAAAAAACAATGTAATTTACACGCATATAATTTACGTTTATCATTAACAAACTTTATCTCATAAAAAGAGTTTAGTCCTGTGTTTTTTAACTGAATACGTTTTATTTCATCCAGTCCAAAGTTTCCGTTAAATTCTGTTTGTATCATTTTATTAAAATTTTAAGTGATTAAATAACTACACATAACAAGGTGTATATTCAATTAAATTATTTTTTTAACTTTCTTAATTTTTCACATTGTTCAAAATATTCATTCTTTTCAAAATATTCAATCAATTCATCTAAATCCAAATTGGTATATTCATTTTGGTTCTTCATAATCCGTAAATATTTTGAAACATTCTTAGCATAAGTTAATGTTTCTTGTCCTTCAACTAACTGATTAATTAGTCTAATTCTATCAATTTCATTCATATTAAAAAATAATTTAACTAAATATACACCCAACCGTTATGTGTAAGTGTTCTGTTCATCTTCCTAATCAACATTTATGTTGAAAATTTTAAAAGAAAAGTCTCCCCCTCTATTTTAGAGTATCAGAAGCAGTTCCTTTATATATTAATTTAATTGAATTGATTGGTATATTTTCAAAAGTAATTATTCTCTTATTTTCTAAATCAAAATTAGGGTCAACATACCACTTATTTTTAAGTTTAGTTGTGTCTATTCTGTAAATATCATCATCGTATGTTGAATCCCACCAATCATCTTTATTATTACTATTAACCGCAAATATAACTTTACCATCAATTTTTGTATCAGATAACCAACTTTCGCTTTTCCCCTTTGGAATTAATCCCTCTTTGGATATTTTATCTCTAAAAATTGGATTTGATGTGTGATATACATATTTATTTGGATTCACTTCTACTAAATGTGAATTATAGTTTTCATTCAAAAACTCTCTTATGGTTGTTTTAATAAACTGTTTCAAATCTTTCATTGTTTTCTTATATATATATATATATATATAAAATTCCCGTCCTTCTTTTTCTTTTAAAATTTTTGTTCAGTTCCCTGAATAAAGTTTAGTGGTTAATAACCCACACCTACACATAACAAGGTGTATAAGAAAGTTTGCTATCAGCATTGGTGGTAACTTGAAAGTTCATCTAAGCAAACCTTCTCATACACCCAACCGTTATATGCAATTATGACTGCATACTTAAATATCCATATTCTTTTTCAGAAATCACTTCTCCGTTAGATACTTGTCGATATAAATCTTCTAATTTATATTTATCTCTAATAACAAAATTAATTTGTCTACACTTATCAGCAAATAGTGTTCTTAACCAAATCCAAGCACCACCATCTTCATACGTGCAATAATAACACTCTCTTTTAATACCATCAATGTTAAATATTTTGCCTTCAAAATCTCTTTGTAAATGTCTATCGTTCATAAAAATTATAAATTAATAACTGCATATAACATCACCTATGCGAAAGCAGTGGTTCTGTGGTAGCATAAAGTTTTGTACACCTTATTTAGTTTAGTGCGAAATGTCAGGTAAGGTGTATTTAAACCCTGCCTTCGCATAGCTGCGAAACGTTAGCAAACATAAAAATTATTGCGGTTCTACAATAATCATATAATGTGATGCTTCTACAATCCTATCACGCCCAAGATATGTCTTATCTCTAAAATTTTCACCATCCCAATAATACTCTGCCCAATGCTTATGATAGTGTTTACAATCTGGTACAAAACACATATATTTACCGTTCTCTGTTGGTTTTTCACTTACTGATATCCATTCCATAATTTTTACGATTTGCTAACAAGGTATATACGAAATACCCTATTAAGGTTTGTGCTAAATTTTAACTTTTGTATTAGGGTACTTCGTATATACCCAACCGTTATGTGTAATTTTATCAATAGAACTCATCAATTTTAATATCAAAACCTTGAAGACCTTTTATTAATTCAACGAAATTATCATATTGATTATCACCAATAATCCCACTTGTTGTTATTTTACCATCAACTATTTCTATATCACCAATTCTTTTACCATTTTGTCTAATTGACATTAAGTGTTGGTCTCTTTGTAAATCAAGTTTATCTTGATTATAATTTTCGTTGAATTTTTTAATGTGTTTCATATTTTTAATTAGTTATTTTCTATTATATATTAAAATTAATTTCCAAAAAAAAACTACACATAACAACGTGTATAAAACATAGCCAATTAAGATTTTTGGTTTATATCAAGTGTCGTGCATGGCTACGTTTCATACACGCAGCCGTTATACACAATACTATATTCGTGATTCAAATTAAGTTATGTGTAAATTAAAAAATATAGTTTTCATCTATCAAATTCAATTTATCCAATACATCATTTAAATTAGAAATACTTATTCTATATGTTGGTACATTTCCAGTTTCACCATTTGGTTTGCTATACTGACAATGCCAAGTTGAACATAAATCCATTAGATGATTTAGATGATTATGATTCCTAACTATTAGTAGTATATAACAATCCATACTTTCGTTTTGTGATTCATCTCCACCTATACAAGATGCTATTGGTATCAAACCAGTTAATCTATCAAATATAAATTGAATTAGTGGTTGTATTTTATCATCAACATTTATTTTTACTTCCTTTTGTTTGTGCATATTTTTTTAATTTTAATTGTTCTTTGTATCAGCATTCAAAACCGTACTGTGTATAACAAGGTGTATATGTAATGATTTTTATTACATTTAATCAGCCTTGTTGGTTTATAATTATATTCGTTTCTTTTAATAAAGTTCAGTGTAAATCACTACATATACACCCAACCGTTATATTCAATTTATAATCATTGATGAAATACTTCTATATCCTTTTCAACACCAGAAGAATTTACATAAACTATTTTACAACCAAAATCATCAAACTTTACATCTACAAAGTGATTTTTAGCATCTTCTAAATTTGTAAAATTCTTCTTAGTGTCTAAATCAACACCGTATTCATTTCCACTTACTACATAATAATGTTCCATATTTCATCTATTTAATGATTAAAAACTAAATATAACAACAAATATAAGAAATAAATTTTGAAATAAAAAAATTTTTTAAAGGTAAAATTTACTTCTTATATTTGCAACCCTTATGTAACATTTTGTAAAAAACTCGCAGTTAATATTTTAGTCTTAACACCAAAATCAACTTCATGTTCCCATATTTCACCATATATATTATCTTCGGTAAGTATAACACCTTCTAAGTTTAATATTCCATCAAGTTTACATATTTTAATATACTTATCATTCATTAATGATGTATCAATCTTAACAACATCACCAATATTAAATTTATAATTATTAATTAATTTCCCCATAAAAACGTTACATAACAAAGAATATAAGTAATAACCGAGTTATGTGGTTTATTTAAGTTATTACCTTTGTTTAACATTTATATTTAATTTTGAGTTTGGTGTTTCAAATCGGTTACTACTTATATTCTCAACCGTTATATATCCATTGCGTGGTCTTTACATAGTAAATATTCAATACAATCTGGATTTGATTGGTCTATTGGATTTCCGCAATAACATGTAGTTCTTCTTTTTGGTTTTAAGCTTTCGATAACAGTTTTTGCTGCAAATCCAGTTACAAAATCACCAGTTTCTTTGTTTCGTATTTCAAACGGGCTTTCGCATTCAATAACCCATCCGTTTTTTTCTAAAATTAATTTATCGTTTTCGTTCATAATCGTATTTTAAAGGTAAAATAAAAACAAACCTAAATATAACAACAAATATAAGAAATAAATTTTGATTTGTTTATTTTTAATTGGTTAAAAAATTTACTTCTTATATTTGCAACCGTTATAGGTAATAAAATTTACTTACCGTATATCTTAACCAATCCTTTTTGTTCTTGTTTAGGTTTACACTTATCACAATATTTCATAGTCCAAGCCATTTTAGTGTCATTAATAAGCCACTCACTTGTTGCTTTTTTACCACAGTTACATTTTCCGTGCATCATAATCGTAAATTTTACATACCTATAACAAAGTGTATAAGTAATGCCTACAAAGGGAATTGCCCATAATCAATGTCATTATCTATATCAATCTTACTTGCTTGTTCAAACACTTCATCACAAGCACTGCTTATAACAGGCGGTTGGCGCAATGCTACATACTGTTCCAAATAGTGTTTAGTGTCAATTTCTGCCCCACTATATTCAAGTTCACCACGTTCAAGCATTTGTCCTACTTGTATCAATTTCTGTATAATTACTGATTCTTTCATTTTAATTTATTTTTAGTTAATAATCCGAATTGCGCCAACCGCCAAACCGTTAGTGATAATTTTTTTTAAACCATTCTATAATAGAGTAAATTTCTTCAGCTCTGTCTTGATATTTCTCACTTTCTTTTTCACTACAACCTATCTGTATATCCAAGTAATAATTATAATCGTTCATCAATTTACTAATTAACTTATTATAAAAACTACCACTAACATCAGATATATGTAATTTTTTATCTGTGTTATCAAGTTCTGTTCTTTTATTATCTTTATCCATATTATTCAAGTTTTGTTTTTCAATTTAAGAAAAAACTACATATATCTGTAACCGTTATGTGAAATTCTTAATCAGTTTATTTATTTCATCTCTTGAACATATATAACCAACAGATTTTCCCCGAGTATAAGAAATTGTTTCGTATGGGTCATCTTTTCTATGTGTTCCACCAAAGTCA
>JACCDG011423463.1_pt1 | contig 31988 bp, 29 predicted proteins | sample 7442471 | NCBI WGS metagenome assembly JACCDG01 (sample SAMN15323444, study PRJNA562643) | freshwater metagenome | isolation source: river surface water | place: USA:Blue River Watershed | collected 2017-08-17 | reverse complement strand
GCGTGCTGGGCGACTGGATTACGTTCTACAACCACCGCCGTCCGCACCAGGCACTGGGAATGAAAACACCTGCAGCAACCTTTGCATTAGCCGCCTGACCTGAGCAGATTCTGCTGGGTCATTACACTCGCCCAGCGCCACCTGCGCTACGGCGCGGGGGATGATCTATTTGAAGTTGCGCCAGTCTGGCGAGATCGTGAACCACAAGCGGGTCGATCAGCTATATGCTGAAGCGGGATTGCAGGTCAAAAGGCTTAAGCGCAAGAAGATTCCGGTGACCCATCGCCATCCCCTCGAACGGCCGTTGGTGGCCAATCATATGTGGTCGATGGACTTTGTCTTTGACCGAACGGCCGAAAGGCGAGCGCTCAGTGGTCAGCAACTCACCCGTATTCTTGACGAGCTGGCCACCACACGCGGGCTACCCAAGGCCATCCGAACCGACAACGGGAAAGAATTCTGCGGACGAGCCATGCTGTCATGGGCTCATGCGCGAGGGGTTCAATTGTTTCTCATCGAGCCCGGCAAGCCGAATCAGAATGCCTACATCGAGTCGTTCAATGGACGCTTCCGCGACAAGTGCCTGAACGAGCATTGGTTTACCAGCCTGCGCCATGCCAAAGCCATCATCGATACCTGGCGCCGGGAATATAACGAGGAGCGACCCAAGAAATCGCTTGGCGGCTTAACCCCTGCCGCCTATGCCAAAACACTCGCCGAAAAATCAGCTACATTAACCCCGGACTCTAAAGCGCTGTGCTACTGAAAACGGGGGGACGTCGCACCTCTCGTGAAATGGCTAGGCAATCATCTGCAAACTTTTGAAGCTTGCTCGATAGTGCAACGATACTTTTGCTAAAAATCTATTTTGGATTTAAAGGGCTAGAAATGGATGCAGCTACTGTTAGTTACTACTCGAAAAATGCTCAGATGGTGGCTGAAAGATACGAATCTGTAGTTAGCAGCCTTTCTTACTTTTTCGATGAATCGTTCAGACCTAACTCGAAGTTGCTTGATATCGGTTGTGGGTCAGGTAGAGATCTCGCATTACTTGCCTCTCTAGGCCATGACTGTTTTGGGGTGGATGCGACACCTGAGTTCGTAACCTTGAGTCAGCACCTTCATCCTGAACTTCATGGCAGAGTCCGTCACGATGCTTTGCCAGTGGTTGCTCCTCCTTTTGGCGGGGGCTTTGATGGGATACTTTGCTCTGCCGTATTGATGCATATTTCTGAGGAGGAGCTAGTTTTAGCAGCTAAATCCATCAAGGGATGCCTTAAAAGGCAAGGGCGACTTCTTTACTCTGTGCCAAGTAAGCGCTTGGATGTAGTTAACGAAAACAGAGATATCAATGGACGTTTATTCATCCCTGATCAAGCTAATCGACTACAAATTATTTTTGAGCAGTTGGGCTTTAGTCTGATTTCTAAATGGGACAACGTTGATAGTTTGGGACGTGATGCTGTTGAATGGATTTCGGTCTTGATGGAGCTGACGAATGCATGATCAGATCTCGAAATCTTTCATGCCACGCAACCCGTCTGTCGAGGAATGTTGGCGTGGAATCATTCTCTATGGTGACAACTCTGCAACATATAAGTTTGCACTCGCCGAATCCCTGCTGCAACTAAATCCGCAAGCTGGCCAACTTATCAAAATGGAGGAGCTCGCTCCTATTTTTGGGAGGGCAATAGCATCTCACATAAGTCATTCACCTAGGCAAGGAACCAGGCCTGGAGAGTACCAAGCAAGCGTTAGGCAATTTAATTTAGATGGTGATTTAGAGGCTTTGATAAAGGCAACACTCAAGGGTGGATTTACAAATGTCATCAAAGCCTTCCATAACGTCAACTCAAGTGAAGTGCTACATAAATTTTTCATTGATGAACGAGCTGCAAATAAAGGCATTCGCATAACAGACGAATTTTCTAAGTTGGCAGAGGGCTTTCAAGTAGACAACATCACCCAAGAGGTTGATTCTCGGTGGCGACTTGTCGAAACTGCTTGGAACATTGGAGTGTCAGCCAATAATCTCGTAGTTCGGCATGATCAGACTCTCGAGGAGATCTTTACTTTTGACGCGGCAAGCAAACGCAAATCGGTTACCAGCACTAGGGGCGCACTAAATGGGTATCAGAAGGGGTGTTGCTTTTATTGTTCAGCGCGCCTTCGCCTTATGGGTGAAGACTTCAACACTGATGTAGATCATTTTTTTCCGCACAAACTGAAAAAGTCTCATCCACATTTAAATCTGGATGGAGTGTGGAATCTTGTTCTTTCGTGTCGAAATTGCAATAGAGGCGTTAATGGCAAGGCAGATCGAATTCCCAACCTAGATCTTCTTAAACTACTCCATAACCGAAATGAATATTTGATTGGCAGTGATCATCCTCTCAAGGAAACACTAATCAATCAGACGGGGAGAACTGAGTTGCAGCGCCGAGATTTCCTGAGCAAAATTTATCAGCAGGTTCAACTTAATCCATCAACAGCTTGGTTTCCTGAGTAAAGGCTCCGAGACAATCTAGAGGAGTTGTTTTAAGCCTTGCGTTGATCTAGCCAACTGAAAATAGGATGGCTTTTGTTAAAATTGATATTGAGCTGAAAACGTATGAGTACAGCGTGTACGTACACAGATAGAAAATATCGTTTTCTAATTTGTTGATTTATAAGGGCGTTAGTGGGTATGAGTTGCATCGCCCGTTCTGCGCTGATCGCGGCACGCCCGGCCCGCTGTCCATCACCAGCAAGTTGATGCCATCCGCGGCGGACGTCGGCGCGGCCGGACCTGCACGGTAGCGCCCTGCGGGCTGAACTTGACGGCGTTGCGGATCACGTTAATCAGTTTCTGGGAGAGGCCTGGCCGGCGGGCGCCGCCACCAGCATCTGGTGACGATTGAACACGAAGGATTCGAAATCGCGCGCCCACAGCGGCTGGCTGTAGAAATAACCCTGCCCCTGGTCGCAGCCCATGGCTGACAGCACTGCATGCTGGCTATCGGTCTCGATGCCCTCGGCCAGCACCTTGATGTCCAGCGCGCGGCCGAGGGTGACAATGGCCTTCACGATGGCGCCGTCATCGGCATTGCGCGGCAAGTCTTTGACGAAGCTCTGGTCGATCTTCAGCTTGTGGACGGGGAAGCGTTTCAGATACGACAGTGATGAATAACCGGTGCCGAAGTCATCCAGCGACAGGCGGAACCCGAGGTTGACCAGCGCATGCATGATGTCGGCGGCCGCATCGGCGTCGTTGACCAGCGTGCTCTCCGTGATCTCGAGGTGCATCAGGTCGAAGGGGAAATGGGTATCCAGACAGATCGCGCTGACCTTGCGCACCAGCTCAGGGTCGCGGAACTGCCGCGCCGACACGTTCACGGCCACGAACAGGGGTCCGAACTGCGCATGCCATTGCCGCACCTGCAGGCAGGCCTGCTCCATCACCCACGCGCCGATGGCCAGGATCAGGCCCGAATCTTCGGCGACCGGGATGAATTCGGCAGGCGACACCCAGCCGCGGCGCGGATGATTCCAGCGCGCCAGTGCTTCCATCCCGATCACACGGCCATCCTGCAAGTCGATGATGGGCTGATAGGCGACAGCCAGCTGGCGCTCGGCAATGGCCTGCCGCAAGTCTGCCTCGAGCTCGAAGCGATGGTTGGCACGCTGCGAGATCGCCGAGTTCCACAGTTGTACCTGGTCGCGTCCGTTTTCCTTGGCGACGTGCATCGCGGCATCGGCCTTCTGCAACAGCTCGTCCATGGTGTCGCCATGGGCGGGGGCCAGCGCGATGCCCACCGATGCCCGTGCCGTCAACTCGCGACCATCAATGAATACGGGCTCGGCAATCGCATTTCGCAGGCGGTCGGCGATGCGGTTGACATCGGCATTGTCTGCCAGGCCATATGCGCAGAATACGAATTCGTCGCCGCCGAAGCGCACCAGCAGGTCGTCCTCGCCGGCCACGTCGCTCAAGCGGCTGGCGACGGAGATCAGTACACGGTCGCCGACATTGTGGTCGAGGTTGTCGTTGATTTGCTTGAAATTATCGATGTCGATATAGAACAGCGCACACCGGTCGCCTGCATCCAGCACGGGGCTGCGAGCGCGGATACGTAAGTAATGGCGGTTGTGCAACCCGGTCAGCGAGTCATGCAGCGCGAGGTGCTCCATCGCCTCGTCGCGCTCCTGGATCAGTCCCATCATCGCGTTGAAGGTCTCGCCCAGCTCGCCGATTTCGTCCTGGCTCGCCACGAAGGCGCGCTGGCTGTAATCGGCGGTCTCGCTGACGCGGCGCATGCTGTCGACCAGCTGGCGCACGGGTGCCAGCATGCTCGCCAGCACGCGCGACTGCAGCACCAACACGACACCGAACACGGCGCCGACAATGGCCAGTATGGCTGTCAGCGACGCATACACACGCGCATAGGTGGGCGAGAGGTCGACGGTCAGTTTCAGCAGGCCCAGCGGCAAACCCTGCGCTTCGACCGGAACAATCACGTCGACGCTGCGCTCTCCGATCGGCAGCAGCCGCTCCAGGCCCTCGATAGGACCAGCCAGTGGCCGGCGCGGCCACTGGTAGCGGGCGAACGTCGCTTCAGGCGATGCGACCAGCTCTGCTGCCATGACCTCCGGATGGCTGGCCAAGGCCCGCAGGATTTCCGCCGCACCGACCGGGTCATTGAACTGGATGGCTGGCGCCGCATTTTCGGCCAGGACACGCGCCACCGATTCAGTGTTGCGGATCAAGTCTGCGCGCTGCGTGAACCAGGACCAGGTGCCAAGCAGAATGCAGACCAGCACACCGGCGACGGCCAGTCCTGCAATGTTCAGCAACCCCAGCTTGCGCTGCAGGCTGCGACGGCGTTCGGGATGACGTGTGACGAGCGGTTTCATCGTGCCCCTCACCTCACCACGCGCGCCAGGCGCAGCAATTTGGAACTGACATCGAGTCCCGCATGGCGCACGCGCGCAAGGTTGACCGAGAACGCGAGGCGATTGCCTTCGGCCTCGATCAGGATCATCGACGAATCGAGGTTGCCGCCGGCATCGCTGACGATCAGCACCGGCTGCGATGCCAGGCCGCGTGCCAGGGCCGGCAGGTTCGCGCTGCTCGAATCGGGAACGAACAGCACATGGCAGGAACGCGCATCGGCCGCATTGTCGACCCGTCGCACATGCACCGGCTTGCCATCGATCTGCTTGTTGGCGAGCGCATCAAAGGCAGCGCCCAGTTCATCATGACCGATCGAACACAGCGTGACGGCGCTCGGCGGCGGTGGCGGCCAGGTCGTGTAGAGCGCGAAGTTGTAGAGGAAGGCGGCCTTCAGCGTCGCCGGGTCGCCGGCCGGAACTCGCCTCGCTTCGGGTGCCGTCTCGGCCTGCGCCAGCGGCAGGTTCCATGCGCACACCGCAGCCAATAGTCCGCGTGCCAATCCCGACAGCACGCGCCGTCGTATGCCGGGACGCATTCGTCGTTCAGAACTCATGGCTCAGCGTGGCCTGCAGGGTGCGGCGGCTCATCGGCATCAGCGTCGCCGCCGCCTCGGCCACCGGAATTTCGACCATTCGGTCGAACAGGTTCACGATGCGCAGCTGCAGGTGCGTGCCGCGACCGAGGGCGGTCGAGTTGACGACGGCATTGGCCCACCACTGGCGGGACAGCTTGAAGGTGGTGGTGCCGGACTCGACGTCGCGCGGGCCGATCGCCTGCAGCTCGATCGCCCCCTGCCATTGCGGGCTGCCCAACGGATGGGTGGCGCGCAGCTTGGCCAGCCAGCTGGGGCTGTTGGGCACCACCGTGGACGATGCGCTGCTCGCGTTGTTGACACCGAGGCTGGCAAAAGCAGAGCCGTCACCCAGCTTCGGGGCACGCCAGAAAATTTCGGCGCCGGTGACCGTGGTGCGGTCCCTGTTCCGGTATTGCAGGTTGTTGGCGCCGACCGCCGTCTGGTCGAGCTGGTCGTGGAAGTTGTAGTTGTAGACCGAAGCGCCCAGCAACTGCCCGTTGGCCATGCGCTGCTCGACGATGGCTTCGTAGGTCTGGATGATCTCGGGCTTGAGCGACGCATTGGCCAGGTAATAGCCGTCTTCGTATTGGCGCTCGAAGGCATTCGGCACGCGGTAGGCCTGCCCTGCCAGCAGTTTGACGGTGGTACTGTCGGTCAGCGTATGCACCAGTCCGAGACGCGGGCTGGTATGGGCGAGGTCGATGGAGTAACGGTCATAGCGGGCACCGGCACTGAGGCGCCAGCGCGGCGCCATCGTCCATTCGTCTTGCAGGAAGACGCCGGTACGCCAGGTATTGCCGCTTGCGTCGAGGACGACGCTGCCGGTCGAGCTGTCGACATTGCGTATCGACAGCTGGGTGTCGCGCTGTGCATCGGCGCCGAACACCAGCTTGTGCGATGCGAAGCCCGAGTAAACGAAACGCGACTCGCCGGAGATCCAGCCACCGGTCGTATCGACGCGAGATTGGGTCGCCGGGGTACCGGCGTACACGAAGTTGCCGCTGAATATCTGTTCCTGATAGGCGATGCGACCGGTAAATTGCAGGTCCGTGTCGATTTGACGATCCAGCGAGGCGGCGACGCCGTAGCTGGCGTCATACATGGAATTCCGCTTGTCGTTGAACGCCGATCCATACAAGGCCAAAGGCGGCACCACATCGCGCTGCAAGCCCCAGGCAGAGACACGCAGTCCCGAGTCATGCTGCAAGGCGAAGTAGGCACGGGCGACCGATCCGCTGTCCAGGCCGCGAGCCACCCCGTCGGCCGACACGCTGGTATCGGACTGCACCGACGCGCCACGCGCCGCAGGAATGGTGATGTCGCGCGCGGCCTTGTCGCCGTAACTGAACGACGCCAGGAAGTTCGGGCCATTCTCGCCCAGCCGGGTGGATGTGGCCGCGCGCAACTCGCGCCAGCCATTGGACGTGTAGCCGATGCTGCCGTTCGAGCCGTGCAGGGATGCCGGATCGCGCGCGATCACGTTGATGACGCCGAACAGCGCATTCGAGCCATAGATCGCCGAACCGGGCCCGGAAATGACTTCAATGCGCTCAATCAGCGCCATGTCGAGCGGGAAGGTCAGGCCGAACTGCGCCTGCTCGTAGATGTTGTCGTTCAAGCGCTGCCCGTTGAGCAGCAGCTGGAAGCGCGTGCTGTAATCGCCGGGGGTCAGGAAGCCGCGCGCGCCGAGGTACTGGTAAACGCCATCGTCGGAGGTGTAAAAGCCCGGCAGGTTGCCGAGCGCCTCGCCCACCGTGCGCCAGCCGTACTGGCGAATTTCTTCCGCCGTGATCACTTGCACCTGCGACGGCGCTTCGCGCGCATCCTGCTTGTATTTGGAGGCTGTGGTGACTTCGACCTGCAACAAGTCTTCGAGTGCCAGGTCGGTCAGGTCGGCAGCGGCCAATTCGATACCGGTCGCGCCGATGGCAGGCGCGGCCGCCAGCAGGCCGGCAAGGGCCAGCAGGCGGGTCAGGCGGGAACGTCGGAATCGCGTGCTGTGCACCATAATCGTTTAGTCCGGGAAATCGCTGAACACCAGTCTTGCGTACTGTTTTTATCGGTCGACCGGGCTGTTTCCGGCTACCAACCCGGCCACGGCAGCCGACACACAGACTGACGGTGGGATCGTTCTAATTTGCAGATGTTAACACCCGGAAATTTTGCCGTCATTTTTCTCCAGAGAAACTTTTTTGCATCCCGGGCCGCCAAATCGGGCCGATTTGCGAACCGACAAACGGCAAATTGACATTTCTCATACTTTCCCTGAATCAGCATTGCTAACTTAGCAATGTGGCGGCACGTGCTGCCGGATGGGGGAAGATCGTGAAAAAGAATGGGCTGTGGATTGCACCGCTGATGTTGCTGAGCTTGCCGGCCTGCGCGGACTGGACTTATGTCGACGGCGGCGAAGGCTACGAACGCTACATGGATCTCGACAGCGTCAGCCGCGAGGGGCGTCGGGTGCGGGTCTGGGAAGTGGACGACAACGACCAGCCCGACCGCTCGGGCGTGATCTCGCTGCGCTCGCGTACCGAATACGACTGCATGACGCACATGTATCGCATCACCCACTTGTCGGGCCACACCAGTCACATGACGCAAGGCCAGGTCGTGTTTTCGGAAACGGTGGACGCCGGTTGGGAGCCGATCTCGCCCGGAACGCTGGGTGAGGCGAGCATGCATATCGTCTGCGAGGCGAGTGCCCAGATGGGCGCCCTGCAGGAAGAGTAAGGCGCGCCCGGCATCGGCCGTCCTGCCTCAGCGGTCGGGCGGCTTGCTTTCTTTGGTAAAGTTGCACGCTGAAGAATCAAGGAAAGCACTCCATGACGGCAAGCGCAAGCCAGCGACAGGTGACGGGTGTCATCGGCATCATCGGCGGCAGTGGCATCTACGACATCGACGGCCTCGAAGACCGCCAGTGGGTCAAGGCAGTGTCGTCGTTCGGCGATCCGTCCGACGACATCCTTGTCGGCCGCTTGCAGGGACAGGCCATGGCCTTCCTGCCGCGCCATGGGCGCGGCCACAAAATTCCCCCGTCCGAGGTCAATTACCGCGCCAACATCGATGCGCTCAAGCGCCTTGGCGTGACGGACGTGGTCTCGCTGTCGGCGGTCGGCTCGCTGAGCGAAGGCCTGCCGCCAGGCACCTTCGTCATCGTCGACCAATTCATCGACCGCACCTTCGCGCGCGAAAAATCCTTTTTTGGTCGCGGGCTGGTCGCGCATGTATCGATGGCGCACCCGGTCTGTTCGCGCCTCGGCGATCGGCTGCAGAAAGCGGCGGCCGAGGCGGGCATGGCGACCGTGCGCGGCGGCACCTACCTCGCAATGGAAGGACCGCAATTCTCCAGCCTCGCCGAATCGAACCTGTATCGCCAATGGGGCTGTGACGTGATCGGCATGACCAACATGCCGGAGGCCAAGCTGGCGCGCGAGGCCGAGCTTTGCTATGCCAGCGTGGCCATGGTGACTGATTTCGATTGCTGGCATCCCGATCATGATGCGGTGACGGTCGACCAGATCATCAAGGTGCTGCTGGCCAATGCCGACAAGGGACGCACCCTGGTGAAGGCGCTGGTGCCTCAGCTGCATGCCGATGCGCATGCCGCTGATTGCCCGTGCCGGACAGCGCTGCAACATGCACTGATCACTGCACCCGAAGCGCGCGACCCGGCCATGGTCGCGAAGCTGTCGGCTGTCGCCGGCCGCCTGCTGAAGGCCTGAGCCATGCAGCCGCTGCTCCTGCGTGCGCAAATCATCGACGCCTGCCGGCGGATGGAGGCTTCCGGCCTGAACCGGGGCACGTCGGGCAATGTCAGCTGCCGCGACGGCGATCATTTCCTCATCACGCCATCGGGGGTGCCGGTCGACAAAATGACGCCGGCCGGCATCGTGGCCGTCGGCTTCGACGGCCATGTGATCGGGCCCGGGAAGCCGTCATCCGAATGGCACTTCCATCGCGACATCCTGCAATCGCGTCCCGACATGCATGCGGTGGTTCACACCCACTCGCCGCATGCGACGGCGCTGGCCTGCCTGCACGAAGAGCTGCCGCCTTTTCATTACATGATCGCGATTGCCGGTGGCGACTCGGTGCGCTGTGCGCCCTATGCCTTGTTCGGCACGGAAGCCTTGTCTATGCATGCGCTCGCGGCGCTCGACGGCCGCAAGGCCTGCCTGCTGGGCAACCATGGCCTGATTGCGCTCGGCCGCGACCTCGATGAAGCACTGGCGATCGCGATCGAGATCGAATCCCTGTGCGAGCAATACCTGCTCGCACGACAGGTCGGCAAGCCCGCGCTGCTGTCGGAAGCGCAAATGCGCGATGTCATCGACAAGTTCCAGGGCTACGGCCGCAATGCACACTCGCCATAACGCGCAGGCGCCGTTCCGACCGGGTCTTCGGGATCCGCGCGCAGCTCACCTTCATCAATGCCACAGCCCTTACCGCATGCACGCATGGACATCAAATCACTGATCCGCACTATTCCCGATTACCCGATCCCGGGCATCCAGTTCCGCGACATCACGACGCTGATCAAGAATGCGCAAGGATTCAAGGCCACGATCGACAGGCTGGTCGAGCGCTACCATGACCGCAAGATCACCAAAGTCGTCGGTACCGAGGCGCGCGGCTTCATCTTCGGCGCCCCGCTGGCTTATGCGCTGGGTGTCGGCTTCGTGCCGGTCCGCAAAAAGGGCAAGCTGCCCGGCAAGACGACGGCGCATGAATATGCGCTGGAATACGGGAACGACCGCATCGAGATGCATGACGACGCCATCGATGCGACCGATCAGGTGCTGGTCGTGGATGACTTGCTGGCCACCGGCGGCACCGCGGCTGCGACCGTGATGCTGGTGCGTGGCATGGGCGGAACCGTGGTCGAATGCGCGTTCGTGGTCGACTTGCCCGACCTCGGTGGCCGCGCAAAACTCGAGAAGATGGGATTGGCCGTGCATGCACTGGTCGAGTTCGAAGGTCATTGAGCGAGATCCGACTGACATGACGCCAAGCCGACATGAAGTCGTCACGCTGCGCTGGCGCGATGCCCCCGGCCACGGGCAACTGGAGATGATCGACCAGACGCGGCTGCCGGCCGTCTTCGAATACCTATCGTATGACTCGGCCGACGGGGTCGCGCAGGGCATACGCACGATGGTCGTGCGCGGCGCACCCGCCATAGGTGTCGCTGCCGCGTATGGCATCGCCCTCGAAGCACTGCGCCAGAAGACCGCTTCCGGCGTGGCTTTCGATCAAGCCCTCGATGAGGGCTTTACGGTGCTGGCGGCGAGCCGGCCGACAGCCGTCAATCTGTTCTGGGCGCTGGAACGCATGCGCGCCTGCCGTGCCGTACACGCCAGCAAGGCGCCTGCCACCCAGGCCCAGGCCTTGCTGGCCGAAGCACAAGCCATCCATGCCGAAGACATCGCCATTAATGAAGCCATGGGCGCGCATGGCGCCGCACTGCTGCCTGACGGCGCGCGCGTGCTCACGCACTGCAATGCCGGCGCACTGGCCACTGCCGGCCATGGCACGGCGCTGGGCGTGATCCGCTCGGCCGTGCAGTCCGGGAAAAAGATCAGCGTGATTGCCGATGAAACCCGCCCCTTCCTGCAAGGCGCGCGCCTGACTGCGTGGGAGATGGTGCAGGAAGGCATCCCGGTGACGCTCATCACCGACAACATGGCCGGCCACCTGATGGCGCACGGCGAGATCGATGCCGTCATCGTTGGCACCGACCGTGTCGCGGCCAATGGCGATGTCGCCAACAAGATCGGAACCTATATGGTCGCGGTGCTGGCAGCGCGGCACAACATCCCGTTCTATGTCGCCTGCCCGCTGTCGACCATCGATTTGAAGGTGCCCACCGGACGTGCCATCCCGATCGAAGAGCGTGCCTCTGTCGAGGTGACCGGATTTCGGGACACACAATGGGCCGCCAGCGGCGTGAAGGTGAGGAATCCCTCGTTTGACGTGACGCCGGCCGAGCTGGTGACGGCGATCATTACTGAAAAAGGTGTGGTCAGTGCACCTTATCCGGCCGGATTGCAGGCACTGTTCGTCAGTTGAATCGAAGTCGGCAAGCCCGGGCTCGCCGACAAGGACGGTGTCAGGCCGATAGCTTGAAGGGCTCGAAGAATTGTATGCCCAGCAGCGCCGGTATCTTCTCCGGCGGCACGGGCTTGGATACCAGATAGCCCTGCACTTCATCACAGCCCATGTTCTGCAACATGCGCAGCTGTTCCTCGGTTTCCACACCTTCGGCCACGACGGCGATGTCGAGGCTGCGGCCGATGGACACCATGGTCTCGCACAATGCCTGTGCCTGCGGATCGCTGCCCAATTTTCGGACGAAGGACTGGTCAATCTTCAGCACATCGATGGCCAGGCTCTGGAGTTTCGACAAGGATGAATAGCCCGTGCCGAAGTCGTCGATTTCCAGCTCGATGCCCATCTGGCGCAGGCGCGCCAGCTCTTCCTGGGCGATTCCGTCTTCATCCAGCATGCTGGACTCGGTCAGCTCGATCGACACCAGTGACGACGGCAGCGAGTGACGGGCCAGGTTCTCGGTCAGGGTCACGCGCAGGCCGTCACCCTTCAGCTGCAAAGCCGACACGTTGACCGAGACCGGCTTGAGCGGCTGCCCCTGGTCGCGCCAGCTGGCCAGCTGGCGGCAAACTTTTTGCGCGACGACTTCGCCGATCGGCACGATCAGGCGCGTATGCTCCGCAATGCCGATAAATTCCGCCGGTGGCAACAAGCCGCGCCGCGGATGGCGCCAGCGGATCAGCGCCTCCATGCTCGACAAATGGCCGGTGCGGGCGTCGGCACGCGGCTGGTAATAAATGACGAACTCATCGCGCAGAATGGCGTGCTCGAGCTCGCGCTCGACATTGATGCGGTCGCGAATTTTTTGCGCGAGTTCTTCGTTGAAGTGGCGGTACTGGTTCTTGCCTTGCGACTTCGCTTCATACAGCGCGATGTCGGCGGCACGCAGCAACGCATCGATGTCGCCGGCGTCGGTCGGGAACAGGCTGACGCCGATCGATCCCTTCATGCGGAACATGCGCCACGGCGAATCGGGTCCGAGTTGACCGATGGCGTCGATCAGGCGGCCTGCGACCAGGCTGGCATCATCATCGTCGTCCAAATCCTCGACGATGGCCGTGAATTCGTCGCCGCCGATGCGTGCCAGATGATCCTGTTCGCGCAGTGCAAGACGCAAATTGCCGGCGATGGATGCCAGCAGTTCATCACCGGCGCGATGCCCGAGCGAGTCATTGACGTCCTTGAAGTTGTCGAGATCGATATACAGCAGTGCAAGGCGTCGGCCGCGCTCGCGCGCACGCTCGAGCGCGCCAGGCAGGTAATCGTTCAGCCAGTGGCGGTTCGGCAGGCCCGTCAGCGCATCGGTGCGCGCCATCGCGGCCAGTGTCGCGGCTTGCTGACGCGCCTCGGACACGTCACGCACCGTCACCGCAATGCCGGATCCCGAGCGCAGCGCGCGCCGCTGGAACCACCCGGCGATATGCTTGCGACCGTGCGGCACATGGAAATCGTCTTCGGCAAAACCTTCGGCAGCAGCCTTACGGAAAAAATTGAAATAGGGATCGTGGCGCTTGCCCTCGTACAGGCTGTTGACCGTGCGGCCAATCAGCTCGCCACGCGGAAAGCCTGACATCTCGGCTGCGCGTTCATTGCAGTCTTCGATCACGAGATCTTTCAGCTTGCCATCGACATCGCGAATCGGACCCATCATGTAGAAGGCTTCACGCGCGCCGTCGACGGCGAGCCTGAAAGTGGACTGCACCTGCGCATCATGGCGGCGCTGTGCCGACTGTCGTATCTGGTAGTAGGCGCCGAACACGCCCAGCGCGAGCAATAGCAGGCTGGAGATGGTCGCCAACGTGAAATAGGTGGCACGCGTGCGCGTGTACGGTGCCATCACGTCGACCATGCTGACACCCGCCACAGCCACCAGCGGATATCCGTCGACCATGGTCCAGCTGACGATGCGCTCTTCGTCGTCGACGAAGCGTTCGCCGCCCTCGATGCGGGTGCCATGCAAACCTTTGAATCCGGGATCCTTGCGGTAGAACGAACCGGCCATCCCGCTGCCACCACGTGCGGCCAGCAATTGTCCGTCGGTGAAGCGCACCGAAATAAAATCGCCTGGCGCGAGGCTGGCGACATCGTGGTAGCTGACGAGATAATTCTGTTCAACTGCAATCAGCACCACGCCATCGAATCGGCCATCAGGCCGGTTGAGTGAGCGCGTGAAGCGGATGATGGTCTTGCCTGCAAAACCGCCGCGACCGACCGTCGGCCGGTTCACGATCAGCTGGGTCATGCCACTGTCTCGAACCTGCGCAAAAAACGGCAAGTCGCCCATATAGGTGCCGCGTGCCAGCTTGCGCGTGCTGCTCACGGCAAAGCCTTCGGCATTGATCAGCACCGGGAACAACTGTCCCTGGTAGACGCCATGGCGGAACTGCTCTTCAAGGTCGAGCGGACCGGACTTGCGTTCCCATTGATATTTGATCGACAGTGACAGCTGGTCGACCTGCGACAAGGTGCGCAACAATTGCTCGGCATAGGTGCGCGAGCGCCCCAGCGTCTCGGCCTCGGCATTGGCCACCAAATGCTTGCGGTCGGCTTGCAGCACCAGCAGCAAGCTAATCCAGACCAAGCTAATCAGCAATGCACAGCCCAAGCCCCACGCCATACCCAGTCGAGTATTGGCGCGTTTGACGGCTTGTTCGGACTGTCGCAACCAGACTTCCATGCGCTTGCTCGTTCAGGAAATGTTTTTCCATTATGAAAGACAAGGCGTGAAATTCATAATTGCCTTGCGGCAACATATGGCATGGGTCGCCACGCGCGACGGTCACATTTTTCCCGCAAAAAGACCAAGTTAATGCATTACAAATCCCCCTGCAGCACGCACCTGTGGGTCATCGCTATTGGCGGAGAAGGACCTGATGGGCAGGGGGAAACGCCGCACGATCACCGCAGTGAGCGGCGGGCCATCAGAATCCAGCGCCCGGCGTGGCGCGCGCACGCTGCCGGCGATTCGCTTCCTGGGTCTGCCGGTAGATCGGCAGGAAGACAAAGGCCAGCGTGCCGCGATTGTCCTCGCGACTGAATTCCAGCTCGACATAGACCTGCTCGTCGGTGCCGCCACCCCAGATGCGGGTCTCGGTGAAGCGCTGGCCCGCCCGGCTCTCGCCCCAGCTGGCGTTGCCGTGCGCCAGCAGTGCTTCATACGCATCGGCACCGGTGAATTCCATCTGCACGAAATAGAAGCGGTCATCCGCAAAGCACATCCGCAGATTGCTGACCGGGGTCGCGCCGACCACACTGTGGCCATCGCCAGTGCGATAGCACGCATAAAGCGCCGTTTCCGCCAGTTTGCGGGCCTCCGACAAGGTGGCCACCGGTGCTTCCCAGGTCAGCTCGCCGAAGCCGGCCGGCAGACTGCCGGCGACTGCCGGTGTCTGCCAGACCAGCACCGATGCGAGCAGCATCGGCGCCAGTGCCAGGCAACGCACGAAGCGATGCTTCGTGCGGCACGTCACGCAGCCCATGGCGCTCATTTCCAGAGCGCGCACTTGGTTTCGGCCTTGGTCATGTAAGCCTGATCGCCAGGGATGGTCTGCACCACCTTGTAATAATCCCATTCGTACTTGGACTCGGCCGGCGACTTCACCTGCATCAGCGTCATGTCGTGCACCATGCGCCCATCCGGACGCACGACGCCATTCTTGGCGAAGAAGTCGTTGACCTTGGTCGACTTCATCTTGGCCATGATTTTGTCACCGTCATCGGTGCCGGCAGCCTTCACCACATTGAGGTAGAAGTTGGTGGCCGAGTAGTCGGCGGCATGCAGCATCGACGGTGCCTTCTTGTTGCGGGCCATGAATTTCTTGGCCCAGGCACGCGTCTCGTCATTGGTGTCCCAGTACCAGCCATCGGTCAGGTACATGCCCTGGGTGATGTTCAGGCCGACGGCGTGCACGTCGTTGACGAACATCAGCAGCGCGGCCAGTTTCATCTTCTTGTTCACGCCGAATTCGGCGGCAGCCTTGATCGAGTTGACGGTATCGCCACCGGCATTGGCCAGACCCAGCACCTGCGCCTTGGAATTCTGGGCCTGCAGCAGGAAGGACGAGAAGTCCGACGCCGCCAGCGGATGGCGCACCGAACCCAGCACCTTGCCGCCGCCGGCCTTCACAACATCCGACGCATCTTTTTCAAGCGACATGCCAAACACGTAGTCCGCCGTCAGGAAGAACCAGTCCTTGCTACCCTGCTTGGTCAGCGCCGCTGCAGTGCCGCGCGACATGGCTGCCGTGTCGTATGCATAGTGCACGGTATAGGGCGTGCATTCTTCATTGGTCAGGCGCGAGCTGCCGGCGCCGATCGCGATGAAGGGCTTCTTCTTGTCGGCCGCAACCTTGGCCATCGCAAGGTTGGTGGCCGAATTGGTACCGCCGATCAGCATGTCCAGGCCCTGCTGATCAAACCACTCGCGTGCCTTGCTGGCGGCGATGTCGGCCTTGTTCTGGTGGTCAGCCGTGACCAGCTCGATCTTCTTGCCATTCACGTTGCCGCCGAAATCGGCGATGGCCATCTTGATCGCGTCGGCACCGGCCGGGCCGTCGACGTCGGCGTACACGCCGGACATGTCAGTGATGAAACCGATCTTGATGGTGTCGTTCGACACCTGTGCGGACGCGGGCAATGCGGCGAAGGCCAGTGCGGATGCGACGGCCACGGACAAGGCTTGCTTCTTCAATTCGGTCTCCCTCAGAGTAGTGCGGGTGGTGGGTGTTTATTGTTGTCGGCTCCGGGCCTCTCTTGCCCGGGGGCGAGGGAATCTTAGCACGCTGTCATCGAGGATTCTCAGCCGCAGGCCGCTGCCATCGTGCCCGCCGGGCGCCGTCGCGCATGGGCCTGGCGCAACCTGCCCCCCAAAATTTCCCTGCGCTGCGCGTAATTTTTTCAGCCGGCGGTGCGTACCGCATTGCCCGCCGTGCGGCACAGGCGTGGCATGGCACTTGCCTGTTGCTCCCTCCGTCAGGCGGGCGTCGTCCGAAGCGGCCACCGGCGCTTCGGCCGGCCGCCGCCGCGGGCGTTGTCCTCGATCAAAACCACCCAGGAGGCAATAATGGATCCGGAAATCCAGACCGGCAGTACCGATACAGGCGCCCGCCGTCGCGACTACCAGGAACAATCCCTGTCGTCGGGCAAGGCGATGCGGATTCGCGAAGACCTGGCCAACCTGAAAAGCGATCTCGATGCGCTGATGTCGCATGCATCGACCCTGTCGGAAAACGAATTGCACGAGGCACGTGACCGAATCCTCGCCCGTTTCTCGACAATGCGCTTCGCTGCACGCGGCATTGCGGAGCAGGCCGGCCGCCAGATTACCCAGGGGCGCGACCTGACGGTCGATTACGTGCGCGACAAGCCGCTGCAGTCGGTCGCGATTGCGGCCGGTGTCGGCATGCTGATCGGCGCCATGGTGCGCCGCGACTGAGGCCGGGAGCGGGCAGTGCTCGAGATCCTGAAAAAATCACGCCAACTGGCCGTCATCGCGCTCGATCGCATCGGCGACTACATGGCGCTGCTGCGCATCGAAATGAAGCTGCAAGGGCGCGAAATCGGCGTGCAGGTCGCCGGCTATGTCGCGGCGGCCGTGTTCGCGCTGTTTGCGCTGCTCTTCATCGGCATCGCGCTCATCATCAGTTTCTGGGACAGCGACTTCCGCGCCCTTGCCGCGTGGGTCGTGGTGGCGCTGTACGCCAGCGGCGCGGCGGCCGGCGTCGCGCTGGCGCGGCGCCACGCGGGACGCGAAGCGCCATTGCTGGCGCTGCGCGAGGAGATGCGGCGCGACATCGCGCTGGTTCGCGAAAGCTTGTGACGATCGGGGAGCGGGCATGAATGTGTCACTCGAAGACCAGCGCCGCACGTTGCTGGAGCAGATCGAAGCCAGCCGTGCCGTGTACCGCCGCATGCTGACCGGCGAAAGCGCAGCGGATACGGCTCGCGTAGCCCTGACGGCGCGTGCCGCAGTGGCTACCGAATTCAGTCAGGGCGTCAGCCCGTCCTCGGGCACCATCCGTTCGCGGCAGACTTACGGTCGTGCGCATGACAGCGGACGCGGCAAAGCCATGCAATGGGCGATGGATCACCCGTTTCGGGTGGCCGGCGGCGTCGCCTTGCTGGTGCTGCTATGGCCGCGCGTGGCCGCGGCAAGACGGCGGCGGGCGCACGGCTCACCCCCGGGCAAGGCCGACCAGCCGGCGCAAGCCCTGCCGCAGGTTCAGGGTCGTGGACTCGGGCACGCGCTGCTGGCCGCTGCCCTGCTGCTGTTGCGCGACCCGGCAAGATGGCAGGCCGCGAGCCGGCTGGCCAGTATCGGCTGGCGCTGGGTGCAGCGTTGGCGCACACGATGAAAGCACGTTCGTAACCCTCTGACCCTGGGACGGCACCGGCTCACGCGGCAAACTGGCACGCAGGAACACCGTGACCCACCACCTGGCGCAACGCGGCCGGCGACCGGGTGCCAACCTGTTCGCACAAGTGCACAAGTGCGCAAGCTATTGCCGCTGGACTTGCTCTGAATCGGATCAGAGAGCGATCTTCAAGAATAGGTGTAATACACCAGCCGCACCAGCGAAGAATCGAAATAAAGCGCTTGCCACGGAATCACGACATGGGCCTTGCCATGCTGGGGCGTGACGATCACATAGCGCAATTGCCGGCTGCGCAGGTCGACCAGCACTGAACGCACGCGCCCCATTGGCTGCCCGGTCGCTGTGACGACCGGGCAGGAACGCAGCAACTCGGTGGCCGACGATTGGCCTGCATTCATGCAGGCAAAGCGCCGGCGAATTCCCTTGCCGGCGGCAGGCCCTCCCTCGAATGTCTTCAGCATGACGGCGCGCTTTCAACGCGAGACGGTATCGTGCATGTCAGACTAGCGGTGCGCCGCCGGAGTTCATCTTCCGGCACGCGCGAACCGGCATCCTGCGGGCTGTTCGTTCAGTTGCCTGCCCATGCCAGCCATCAGCTGCGTCCGAGGTCGGCGCGCGCTGCCGCCGCCTCTGTCTCGCCGGCTTCACCCCAGGTCGTACGGCGCGCGCCCATGGCGCCAAGCGCGCCACCCAGCAGGCTCAGGATTAGCGATAGTGCGACCGCGCCGAACACGGTCCACGCCGCAGTGCTGGCACCCTTGATCGCCCGATCGGCGGCCGCGCGTCCGGCCGGTGATGCCTGTTCCGGCGAACCGGACAAGATCAAGGCCTGATCGACCACCGTTGCCGCGCGATCGCGCTGCACACCCATGCTGCTGCTCATGTAGTCGATCGCCTGGTCGCGCCGTCCGGCTGCGATATGGCCTTGCAGCGTGCGCATGTTTTCAGGGCTGATGTTGGTGCCAAGCTGGCGATTCAGCATCGCTGTCATGCCGGCTGCGCCACCACCCGTGTTTTGTGCGACCGATGCTGCGCCCTGGCTGATGCCGGAGAATATCCCGGACAGCAGCGAACCGCCCGCCGATGTTGCCAGCGTCACGAACAGCATGGTCGTCACGGCCCATGACACCGCACCATGCAAGACGCCATCGGTCTTGCGCTTGAGACCGGACATGCGGCCAGCGACATAGGCTCCGACCAAGGCCGAGATCAGCATCGAGATGCCAGCCCACACCAATGCACCCGTGCCCGGGGCCTCGCCAGCCTGCACGCTCGTCATCGAGAGTCCGCTCGCGATGCCCAGCAGCGTCAGCACCAGTTGCACCGAGATGCCGACGGCGACACCGGCCAGTACTGCGCTCCAGCGTATCGACGAAAACAAGGGCCGGCGCATGATGTTTTCCTGGGAGATCAGGGTGCCGCCGGAATATGCAGCGCCTGTGTCGAGATGAATCGTGGCCATCGGCAATTCTCCTTGCTTGTTTGGGTCAGACCTTTGGAGTCCGCAGCGCGGGAAAGCTCCCGCTGATTTGGTCCTGATCAAACCTCCTGGTCAACGGGCTTGGCGAATCACAGTGGCTACCCAAACCCTGGTAGTCGACCTGTATGCGCTGACCAACCTGCCGCGTACGCCCTGGCAGGTGCGCAGCCGCGTGTTGTTCCGGCCTGTGCCTTGCCGTGGCTGCCTGCAAAGCGTTTGCCCTCACCTGCACCATGCTTGTCTGGCGCAGGTGAACCCTGAACGGGTGCTGCAGGCCGTGCAGGAATTGCTCTCGCAGCGGTAAAGCCTACCGACCCGGCGGCTCAAGGGGGCTCATGTTTTGCCGAACTCGCGCCGTCTTGCATGATGCTGCTGAAATTGGCGTCAGGCTCGAGATAGACCGCCTTCGCTTTACCCAGTTTGTGCGCACCGTGCTGCCGCAGCTGGCTCCATCACGCTGCTTCGGTGATGAATTCCTTGCGCATGGTTTTAGCCGGGATGTTCGCCGGGGTGTCGCTAGGGGACTTCAACGGCAAGTCTCAATTCAACAGAGCCTTGCCGGATGCAGCGCCTGGCTCTGGCGGGCGCACGCTGCCCGCAACGCCGATCCTTGCATCCAGTGTTTCGTCCAATGGCGTGCCGAGGGCCACCTCATGGCGGTCGATGCCCTTCACCGCCTCGACCGCCCCCAATTGCCCGAGCGCGAGCGCGCGGTCTCGGCTTCCGTAATCCTCCAGGCGGTTGTAGAGCGTCTTCAGGCTGATGCCCAACAGATCGGCCGCACGCTTCTTGACACCGCCACACAGATCCAGGGTCGCAAAGATCAGGCGGCGGTCAACGTCGGCCAGTGATGCGCCGACCGGTACGGACAAGGTCAGTGCCGTCGCCGTGCATTGCGCCGGCCCCGGATCCAGCGCGTGCGCGTCGATCTGCTGGTCCGACAAAATGTGCGCACGCTGCATGAAATTGCGCAACTCGCGCACATTGCCCGGCCAGTGGTAGTTGCCCAGCACGGATAGCGCATGCGGTGACAAGGTCTTGACCGTACCCTGGGTGCGATTGAGCTCATCGAGGAAATGTTGCGCAAGCAACGCGACGTCGGCGCCGCGCTCGCGCAGCGCCGGAATCTTCAGCGGGAATACATTCAATCGATGATACAGGTCCAGCCTCAGCTTGCCGGCGGCAATGGCGCCCTCAGGATCGCGATTGGTGGCGGCGACGATGCGCACGTCGGTATGCAATTCCTGATTGCTGCCGATGCGCATGAAGCTGCCAGTCTCCAGTACTCGCAGCAACTTGACCTGCAGCTCGATCGGCATTTCCACCACTTCGTCGAGAAACAACGTGCCGCCCGATGCGCGCTCGAAATATCCCTTGTGCTGCCGATCAGCACCCGTGAAGCTGCCTTTTTCATGGCCAAAAATTTCACTCTCGATCAGTTGTGGCGAAATCGCGCCGCAGTTGACCGGCAGGAAGGGATGGCGCTGGCGCGCGCTGTGCGTATGGATATTTTGTGCGACCAGTTCCTTGCCTGTGCCGCTTTCGCCCAGCAGCAAGACACTGGCCTCCGTTGGCGCGACGCGCGCAACGTGTTCGCGCAAGATGTGCATTGCTTCTGATCCGCCGATCAGGGATGACGCCTGCAAGCCTGCCATCGCGCGCGGTGCATCGCCCTTGCCGGCTCCGTGGCGTGATGCAAGCAGGGACTTCAGGTAATGCAAATCCGGGGGACGCTCGATATAGTCGGCAGCGCCTTTGCGAAACGCAGCGACCGCAGCGGCAACCGTTGGCTGCGCGGCCAGTAGCACAATCTCAGCACGTGAAGGGTTCGCGCCTGAGGCCGGATCAGACGCTTCCATCATCGCCATCCCGCTGCCATCAGGCAGGTGATCGGCAACGATCACCCAATCAAGCGCGTGCAATGACCGTTGCAACTGGCCCTGGCGCAAGCTGTTCACCAGCAGGCAGCGATGCCCGTCCGACGTCAGGGCATCACGCAAGGCCAGCGCGCCGGCATCGTCATCGACGATCAGCACATGGGACATGGCGGGTGGCGGGCAGCAAGACGGATGTCGTCATCGACCAAAGCGATGCGACGACAACCTGCGTGCCGCACCTGCGGAAGTCATCCCGGGCGAGGCGGGTCAGCGCGATGGCGGCCTTTCGCCCGACGATTCATTGGTTCCCGGCACTTGCCGCTCGCTGCGAGTCGCCTTTCCACCGCCTGACTGCGTCGAGCCGCCGCTGCTGGTGCCGGAGCTTGCGCCCGTGTCCTCGCCGGCCTTGTGACACGCAGCCAGCATCGACGCCGTGAATACCGGCACGGCGAGCAATGCGATCCAACGCTGAAACGGGCTGTTCGTCATGGTCTTGTCCTTTGCGAAATGCGGATGCTGGTCGGTGGCAACGTCGTATCGGCGTCGAGCAGCCGTCCATACTACTTGGTGGCGCCTGCTGAACTGCTGCCGCCGGTCGAACTGCCCCCTGTACTGCTGCTGCCCATGGGCGCCCCCCTTTCAGTGCCTGCGGTGCCGGGCGGGCTGCCCGGGCTCATTGCGCCGCTGAACATGCCACCGGTCCCGCTGGCACCGTTGTTGCTGCCGGACATGCCAGAAGTGCCGGACGTTCCCGATGTACCACTTTTCTCGCCGGGCTTCTCGCTGCCCGTACCCGGTGCCGCGCCCGGTGTCGTCGTACCCGTACCGGAAGTTCCGCCCGTGCCTGGTGCAGGCGTGGCCGGCTCGGCGGGTGGCGGCGTAGTCGCTGCCGGCGCCGGGGAGCTGGGCGTCGTCGTGCTGGTGCCGCCCGTGGTACCGGTGGTGCCACTGGTGGTGCCACTGGTCGTTCCCGGGTCGCCACCGCTGCTACCGCGATTGCAGGCGGCGACACTGAGGGTCAGCAGGCTCAGGAATATCAGGGTTTTCGTTGCTTGCAGTCTTGGGTTCATCACCATACCTTTCAACTAACGATGGAGTCGTCGCTCCCGTCTTGACTGGGGCATGCTGCATAAGTTTCAACACTGGCAGCCTGCGTGTGAGCGGCAGCAAAAACACCATCAACTTGCAGCAATCACGCTGAAGAAGTCCACACGCGGCAAGCGCATCGCCTTTGATGTAGTGCAGTGCCCGGCGCGTCGGCAGGTACAGATTGTCCCGTTTGTGCTGCGGAGGTGGTTTTGCATGGCGCCGCCCTCGGCAAGCTGCCTGCCGTGAAGCTTTTTTATCGACCATCACCGACATCGCCATGACTGCTGACCAATCGCTGACGTGCTTCGGGCTGCTGCATGGCAGCTCTGCGGCGATGGCTGCGATGTATCGCCAGCTCATGCGCGTGGCCGCTACCGATGCCACCGTGCTGCTCGAGGGCGAGAGCGGAACTGGCAAGGAACTGGTCGCGCGTACCGTGCACCAGCAAAGCCTGCGCGCCGACCGGCACTTCGTGGCAGTGAACTGCGGCGCAATACCATCACACCTGATTGAGGCCGCGCTGTTCGGTCATGAGAAAGGCAGCTTCACAGGCGCGGTCAAGCGCCAGGATGGCTACTTCGAGCACGCATCGGGCGGTACGCTGTTCCTCGACGAAATTACCGAGATGCCCTGCGACATGCAGGTGAAGCTGCTGCGGGTGCTGGAATGCGGCCGCTTCCTGCGCGTTGGCGGAAATGAAATGGTGCAGGTGGATGTGCGGCTGGTGGCAGCGACCAACCGCTCACTGCAGACCGCCGTTCAGCAAGGCTGCCTGCGGCAAGACCTGATGTACCGGCTGGCGGTGTTCCCCGTTCGTGTGCCGCCGCTGCGCGAACGCGGCGCCGATATCGAGAAGCTGGCCCAGCTGTTCCTGGATCAACTGAATGACGAGGCGCACACCGGGAAATCATTTTCGCGTGGCGCGCTTGAGCGGCTGCGCAACCACCCGTGGACCGGCAATGTGCGCGAGCTGAAAAACCGGGTGCATCGCGCGTACATCCTGTCGGCCGACGTGGTCGACATCGATGAGCCTATGCAGGCCGCGAAACGGGCCACATCGGCAAAAGGCGTAGTGACTTTTCCGGTCGGCATAGCCCTCGCTGATGCACAACGCGAAATCATCCTCGCCACCTTGCACCATTTCAGTGGCAACAAGAAGCTGGCCGCCGAAACGCTGGGCATCAGCCTCAAGACGCTGTACAACCGCCTGAAAATCTACTGATGACCAGCGAACCAAGAGTCAGCCGTTGATGATCTCGCCGCCATTCGGATGCAGCACTTGTCCCGTCATGTAGCGACTATCATCGCTGGCACTGTCACCGCCGGAGACGATCGCCACCATGTCCATCAGCTTGCCGGCGGGCCGGTACGTCTTGCCGTCGATCTCGGGATGCGGCTGCATCGCCGCCTCCCGGCCTGGCTGATGGATTTGTTGTCGCGGCGGGAAAGCCTGATCGGCCATGGCTGCACCTCGCATTCACATTTGCACGTGACCGCAAGGGCGGCAGGTGACATGCCATTCGCAGGAGGTGAATCAGCCAGCGTTCGGCAAGACACGTTCGGCGGCACGCAACAACAGGTCGGCATCACCGGCGGCCAGTTGCTTCGCGTCCGACAATACCTGCCGGAACGCGCGCGCACCGGGTAGCCCGGCCATCAGGCCGAGCATGTGGCGGGTGATGGTATTGAGACGTGGGCCGCCGCTTTCCAGCTGGGCCCGGATGTAGGGCAGCATTGCCATGATTACCTGCACGCGCGTGCGCGGCTCGCCGTCAGCATCGCCATCGCCCGCGACATCACTGTAGTAGCGCGCATCGAAGCCAGCCATCAGCCAGGGGTTGTGATACGCCTCGCGGCCGAGCATCACGCCGTCGACCTGGCGCAGGTGCTCGTCGATCTCTGCGGTCGTCTTGATGCCGCCATTGATGATGATTTCGAGGCCGGGGAAATCGCGCTTGAGGCGATATGCGTAGTCGTACTTCAGGGGCGGAATCTCGCGGTTCTCTTTCGGCGACAGGCCCCGGAGTATCGCATTGCGCGCATGGACGATGAAGGTGTTGCAGCCGGCGTCGGCAATGGTGCCGACGAAATCACGCACGAAGTCATACGACTCGACGTCGTCGATGCCAATGCGGTGCTTGACGGTGACATCCACAGACACCGCATCCCGCATTGCCTTCACGCAATCAGCCACCAGCGCCGGTTCCGCCATCAGGCAGGCGCCGAATGCGCCACGCTGTACGCGCTCGGACGGGCAGCCGCAATTGAGGTTGATCTCGTCATAGCCCCAGCGCTCGCCGATCCTGGCGCTCTTGGCGAGGTCATCCGGCTCGCTGCCGCCCAGTTGCAGCGCAACCGGATGCTCGACATCGTGGAAGTCGAGGTGGCGCGGCTGGTCGCCATGGATGACGGCACCGGTCGTCACCATCTCCGTGTACAGCCAGGTATGGCGCGTGATCTGGCGATGGAAGTAGCGGCAGTGGCGATCCGTCCAATCCATCATCGGGGCAACGGACAAGCGGCGCGGCGGCAACGGGGAAACGGTCTTTTCGGTCACGGTAGTGCGGCTTGCAAGGCAGGCCCTCATTTTAACTTTTTCATGTGCATGCAGCGCCGGCTCGACTGACGCGACAGCAAGTTCGCGCCCAACAAAAAAGCGCCCGCAGGCGCTTTTATGTCGTTGGCCCGCAGTGATCAGGCCGCTTCGCGCGATGCCTTCTTGCGCTCGTGCTCCTTCAGGAAGCGCTTGCGCAGGCGGATGCTCTTCGGCGTGATTTCAACCAGCTCGTCATCCTCGATGAACTCGACTGCGTACTCGAGCGACAGCTCGATCGGCGGCACCAGGCGCACCGCTTCATCGGTGCCGGAAGCACGCACGTTGGTCAACTGCTTGCCCTTGATCGGGTTGACGACCAGGTCGTTGTCACGCGAGTGAATGCCGATGATCATGCCTTCGTACACCGGGTCGTTGTGGCTGACGAACATGCGCCCGCGATCCTGCAGCTTCCACAGTGCGTACGCGACGGCAGCGCCATCGTCCTGCGAGATCAGCACGCCGTTGCGACGGCCGGCCAGCTCACCCTTGCTGGTGTCCACCGTGCCGTAGGCATCAAACACATGGCTCATCAGGCCGGTGCCACGGGTCAGGGTCATGAACTCGCCCTGGAAACCGATCAGGCCACGGGCCGGGATGCGGTACTCGAGACGCACGCGGCCCTTGCCGTCCGGCTGCATGTCTTGCAGGTCGCCGCGACGACGGCCCAGTTCTTCCATCACGCCGCCCTGATGGGTTTCTTCGACGTCGACCGACAGGTTCTCGAGCGGCTCCTGGCGCACGCCATCGACCATCTTGAACACGACACGCGGACGCGACACGGCCAGCTCGAAGCCTTCGCGGCGCATATTCTCGATCAGGATCGTCAGGTGCAGTTCACCGCGACCGGAGACCTCGAAGATCGTGTCATCGTCCGTCGGCGCGACGCGCAGCGCAACGTTGGATTTCAGTTCGCGGTCCAGGCGATCACGCAGCTGGCGGCTGGTGACGAACTTGCCTTCACGTCCCGCCAGCGGCGAGGTGTTGACCATGAAGTTCATGGTCAGCGTCGGCTCGTCGACGGTCAGCATGGGCAAGGCTTCCGGCGCATCCGGCGCGCACACGGTGGTGCCGATGCCGAGGTCTTCGATACCGTTGATCAGCACGATATCGCCAGCCATCGCCTGTTCGACGATCACGCGCTCGAGGCCCTTGAAATTGAGCACCTGGTTGATGCGCGCCTTTTTCGGCGTACCGTCCGGACCGTCGATGATGACGACATCCTGCAGCGGTTTGATGCGGCCGCGACTGATCCGGCCGATGCCGATTTTACCGACGTAGGACGAATAATCCAGCGAGGTGATCTGCATCTGCAGCGGGCCATCGACATCGTCATCGCGCACCGGCACATGCTTGAGCACAGCGTCGAACAGCGGATCCATCGTGCCTTCACGAACTTCCGGATCGAGGCTGGCATAGCCATTCAGCGCCGAGGCGAACACGACCGGGAAGTCGAGCTGCTCTTCGGTGGCGCCGAGCTTGTCGAACAGTTCGAAGGTGGCGTTGATGACCCACTCAGGACGCGCACCCGGGCGGTCGATCTTGTTGACGACGACGATGGGCTTGAGGCCCAGCGCCAGCGCCTTGCGGGTCACGAAACGGGTCTGCGGCATCGGGCCCTCGACGGCATCGACCAGCAACAGCACCGAGTCGACCATCGACAGCACGCGCTCGACCTCGCCACCGAAGTCGGCGTGGCCCGGGGTATCGACGATATTAATGTGCGTGCCCTTGTATTCGACCGCACAGTTCTTCGACAGGATCGTGATGCCACGCTCTTTTTCGAGATCGTTCGAATCCATCACGCGACTGTCCACTTGCTGGTTCTCGCGGAAAGTGCCGGACTGGCGTAGCAGCTGGTCGACGAGCGTGGTCTTGCCGTGGTCAACGTGGGCAATGATGGCGATGTTGCGCAAAGCGCGGGCGGTGTTTGACATGTGAATGCGGGAGGTGGTCAGAACGAAACCCGCGATTGTAGCACTTTTTAGGATGGCCAAACGATGAAATTCCTTGGATTTTCAAAGGCTTGCATGCACGATCACGCCGATGCCGAAAGGAACCGATGATGTAAAAATGTCACATATCCGCTGGAACTAGCTAGAAATGCCTAAAAGCACGATTCGCCTTGATTGTTTTTTGACATGAATGCTCTTTCTACTGCAACACGTCAGACAGCCGCTTCCTGTCACCTGCCTATCAGGAGACCTGCATGAATTCCCCGGTCAGCGCCCAACCCAAAATTTATGGCACCGCTGTGCCATCCCCAGCGCCCACGACTGCTCAGGAGACGGTGGGAATCAAGACACTCCATTCCTCAGGCACGGTCAGCGCCGCGTCAGCCAGGCCGAAGCTTGTCAACGCCTGTGCGCATTACAAGGACGGCGTGAGGGACGCCGACCAGCACCTGGCCAACCGATCGCTGAAGCCGGACACCCATGTCAGATCCTTCGAGCACATCAGTCAGCAAAGCGCGCCGGACGAAATGCGCGCGGGCCGCAGCCGATTTTCGGCCGTAAGCAAGCATGACCTGAGATCGGAAACCATCGCCACGCTCAGCGGCGAGATCATGGAGATGCCGCTCGACCAGGACCAAAAGAACATGGTCGGCTCCTTCCTGCGCGGCAAATCAGCGGGTTGCAAGCTCGTGTCGCAACTGCTGCAAGCGGAGTTCAGGGAACCGGCGCAAAAAATTGTCGCCAACATGTGCACTGAATTCGAGTCTGGCCTGAAGGCCGCAGGCCGCGCACCGACCGTGGCCGACCTCGACCAGATACTGGTGAAGACTTTCCAGACCATGATGGATGAAATGGGAAAGGTGACAGTGTCGGATAATTTCCGCGCCGTCGTCGCCGGCATCGAGATGGCCATCGATGCCAACGCAACTGGCACCTGTGCCCGACTGCCGCAAGATCAGCATGCGAACATCCATCAGGGTGCCGGCATGCTGAAGCAAGGGATCGTAAAAGCACTGTTCTTGCGGACTCTGGTCCCTCACTTCGGTGAAATGGTCCGCTCCAACAATCCGCATCGCGACAAGAAAGTGGTCGCCTTCGACAGCTTCTTCAATCAGAATCCCGCGACCCGGGTCGCCGGCATGACAATGATGAAAATGTCGGCCCTTTTGCTCACCAAGATCAACGGCGCTTCGGGCGACAAGCAAAACGACCTGGGAAATACCTTCCCCCAATTGCTGCACACGTTCAAGGCCAGCAGCCTGCCCGACTTGTCAAAGCTCGGCCATTGAACCCAGGCCTGGCCTCACCCGGTCAGCATCACCAGTCGCTCAGGGGCCAGCAGCGCGAACGGCAGTAGCTGCGCCGTGCCCAGCAGTTGGCCGCCGGCGGCGACCACCTTCACCCGTCCGGATTCAACCGGCGGGACCATCCCTTCTTTTTCCAGCGAGAGCCGCTGTCCGTGAAGGAAGCGACGCGCCAAGTCGTCGTTCAGCTCGACCGTCGGGAAGCTCGAAAGCAGCGTATCGACCGGCGCCAGGGCCTGCGAGCGCGCATCGTCCGCCATCGCCTCGAACGCCTCGAGCGTCACGCCCCGGTCGAGCGTGACGCCTCCGACCCGGGTGCGCCGCAAGGCATTCAGGTGCGCGCCGCAACCCAGTGCCGCGCCGATGTCTTCGCCCAGCACGCGGATATAGGTGCCCTTGCTGCAGGTGACGCGCAGTTTCAGCATCGGGGCCTCGTAGGCCAGCAACTCCAGCGCATGGATGACGACGTCGCGTGCCTCGCGCTCCAGCGTGATGCCAGCGCGGGCGTATTCGTACAAGGGCTTGCCGTCGCGCTTGAGTGCGGAATGCATGGGCGGCACCTGCTTGATGGGGCCGCTGAATTGCGCCAGCACGGCTTCGATCCGGGCACGATCCACGTCCACCGCCTTCGAGGCCAGCACCCGTCCTTCGGTGTCGCCGGTATCGGTGGTCACGCCAAGGTGCACCACGGTCTCGTAGGTCTTGTCGGCTTCCAGCAGGTCTTGTGAAAATTTGGTCGCTTCGCCGAAGCACAGCGGCAAGAGACCGGTGGCGAACGGGTCCAGGGTGCCGGTGTGGCCGGCCTTCTCGGCAGCGAGCAGCCATTTCGCCTTGGCCAGTGCCTGCGTGCTGCTCATGCCGACCGGCTTGTCGAGCAAGAGCACGCCATGGACCGGCACGCGCTTGCGCTTGGCAGGCTTGTTCATTGCGGGGAATTCAGTCTTCGTCGCTGTCGGCCGCGCGCGGGGCGTTGGCTTCGTCGATCAGCTTCGACAGGGCGGCGCCGCGCGTGGTCGATGTGTCGTGCACGAAGTGCAGTTCGGGCAGCGTGTGGATATGGAGCCGCTTGCCCAGTTGCGCGCGCAGGAAGCCGGATGCCTTCTTCAGGCCGCTGAGCGTGTTCTGCACCGCGGCCGGATCATCGACCAGCGTGGTGAAGAACACCTTCGCATGCGCGTAGTCGGGCGTCAGCTGCACCTCGGTCAGGGTCACCATGCCGATGCGCGGGTCCTTGACTTCCATCGCGATCAGCTGAGCCAGGTCTTTCTGGATCTGGTCGGCGACGCGCAGGCTGCGGCCGGGAATGGATTTGCTATGTTTGACCATCAAACTACTCAAGCGAATTCGATCGAAGGTATCAAGCCCGTTCGGAAACCGTCGCGAGCGGCCCGAGTTCGATTCGAGCAGCGTAATCGTACGTGACGTACGATCAGCATCGCAGGATCGAAATCGGGCTGCGCAGTAGGTTTACGAATGGGCGACTACAGCGTACGCGCGACTTCCTGCACTTCGAAGACTTCCAGCTGGTCGCCTTCCTGGATGTCGTTGTAGTTCTTCAGCTGCAGGCCGCATTCGAAGCCGGCCTTCACTTCCTTCACATCATCCTTGAAGCGCTTCAGCGAATCGAGCTCGCCGGTCCACTGCACGACATTGTTGCGCAGCAGGCGGACGTTCGCGCCGCGCTTGACCATGCCCTCGAGCACGTAGCAACCGGCGATCGAGCCGACTTTGCTGACGGTGAAGACCTGGCGAATCTCGACCAGGCCCAACGCCTGTTCGCGCTTCTCCGGCGACAACATGCCACCCATCGCCGACTTGATCTCGTCGATCGCGTCGTAAATGATGTTGTAGTAGCGGATGTCGATGCCATTCGCTTCGGCCAGCTTGCGCGCTTGCGCATCGGCACGGGTGTTGAAGCCCAGGATGACGGCCTTCGAAGCCACCGCGAGGTTGACGTCGGATTCGCTGATGCCGCCGACGGCCGCATGCACGACCTGAACGCGCACTTCGGAGGTCGACAGTTTTTGCAGCGAGGTGACCAGCGCTTCCTGCGAACCCTGCACATCGGCCTTGATGATCAACGGCAGGTTCTTCACCTCGCCTTCGGCCATCTGCTCGAACATGTTCTCCAGTTTCGCAGCTTGCTGCTTGGCCAGCTTCACATCGCGGAACTTGCCCTGCCTGAACAGCGCAATCTCGCGTGCCTTGCGTTCGTCGGAGAGCACCATCGCTTCTTCGCCGGCACCCGGCACTTCGGTCAGGCCCTGGATCTCGACCGGAATCGACGGACCGGCTTCGGTGATGGTCTTGCCGTTTTCGTCCAGCATCGCGCGCACACGGCCGTACGACGAACCGGCCAGCACGATGTCGCCGCGCTTGAGCGTACCCGACTGCACCATGATGGTCGCGACCGGACCGCGCCCCTTGTCCAGCTTGGCTTCGATGACCAGGCCCTTGGCCGGCGCATCGACCGGTGCCTGCAGTTCCAGCACTTCGGCCTGCAGCAGCACGTTCTCGAGCAGCGTGTCGATGCCCTCGCCGGACTTGGCCGACACCGGGATGAACGGCGATTCGCCGCCATACTCTTCCGGCACCACGCCTTCAGCGACCAGTTCCTGCTTCACGCGGTCCGGGTTGGCGCCCGGTTTGTCGATCTTGTTGATCGCGACCACCAGCGGCACGCCGGCAGCCTTCGCATGCGAGATTGCTTCCTTGGTCTGGGGCATCACGCCGTCATCGGCCGCCACCACCAGAATGACGATGTCGGTCGCCTTCGCACCACGCGCACGCATGGCGGTAAACGCCTCGTGACCCGGGGTATCGAGGAAGGTGATCATGCCGCGCGGCGTTTCGACGTGATAGGCGCCGATGTGCTGCGTAATGCCGCCGGCTTCACCCGCGGCGACTTTCGCGCGGCGGATGTAGTCCAGCAGCGAGGTCTTGCCGTGGTCGACGTGACCCATGACGGTGACCACCGGTGCGCGCGGCTTGAGCTCGGCATCGACGTGCTCGACACCGGTGTCGAGCAACGCTTCCGGATCGTCCAGTTTCGCGGCGTGCGCGACGTGGCCCATTTCTTCGACCACGATCATCGCGGTCTCCTGGTCCAGCACCTGGTTGAGGGTGACCATCTGGCCCAGCTTCATTAGCTGCTTGATGACCTCGGCCGCCTTGACAGCCATCTTGTGCGCCAGTTCGGCAACGGTGATGGTCTCCGGCACGTGCACTTCGCGCACGATGGCTTCAGTCGGCTGCTGGAAGTTGGACTCGCGATCGTCATGATGGTTGTTGCGACGGCCACGCGGCCCCGAACGCCAGCCATCCCGGCCACCGGTCGGACCTCCACGTGTCTTCAGACCACCCGCCGGGCCGCGCTTCTTCTCGTCCTGCCAGGTCGACGACACATTGGCTGACTTGATCGATTTCTTTTCGCCCGGCTTCGCGTCTTTCTTGTCGGCCGGCTTCTTGTCGCCAGTGGTCGCCGGGCGGTGCAGCGTGCCCTCGGCACGGGCGGCCGGGGCCGGCTCCGGTGCCTTGATGACCTTGCGCGGCGAATTCATCATCGCCTTGATCTGCGCGACTTCGTCAGCGACGGCCTTGCGCGCCTGCTCGGCAGCCGCCGCGCGGGCAGCAGCGGCGGCGGCGGCAGCGGCAGCAGCCGCTGCCGCTTCCTGTTCAGCAGCCGACGGGCCTGCCGG
>JACCDG011132431.1_pt1 | contig 31988 bp, 32 predicted proteins | sample 7442471 | NCBI WGS metagenome assembly JACCDG01 (sample SAMN15323444, study PRJNA562643) | freshwater metagenome | isolation source: river surface water | place: USA:Blue River Watershed | collected 2017-08-17 | reverse complement strand
ATACAGCAGTGACCGGTTCCGCGGGCGATACAGCAGTGACCGGTTCCGCGGGCGATACAGCAGTGACCGGTTCCGCAGGCGATACAGCAGTGGTAGGTTCCACAGGTGGCACCGCAATAGTAGGCGCTGTGGATGTAGTAGTGGTAGAGGGCTCTACAGATGCGGGCCCAGCAGGAGCATCAATCGTGCCAGAGGTTAGCTGAGTGAAATGCTCATGATCCCATTCCAACACCTTTCCATCAACAGTCCACTCCATGAGGGGAAGCTGATTCTTCAGTTGCTTGCTTTTACGTTGGCGAAATCCCTCAATGACACTCGCGCGAGTCTCCCATATTCCAGATAATGCTTCCAGCTTTCTAACTTGAACTCCAATCACAGCATCGACCGAGCCAGCATTCAGAGACTCCAATGCAGTAGAGCTCCATTGGATTCGTGACTTCTGAGCCTTGATAGTAGTTAATGTAAGTGTATACGCGCGGACGGTCTCTCCAATACGAATACCCGCACGAGCAGCAGCACCATTAGGCTCTAGCGTAGCCACCACGTATGCAACCTTTCTCCCAGCACCAGTCACAGGTTCTACTGTAAACCCAAAGCTCTCCTCTCCTGAGAAGCGGAGCAGGTAAAGCTAGAGAGCAGTTAGCGCACTATACCCATTCAGAGTCATGGTGAAACGCTTGCTTACCCACACCACTCCCGCATTGTTCGCGCGCCGACTTGTCATCTTCGAGGTCAAATTTGAAATGAAGACTAGAAGCCAGAAACCGGAAGCAGAAAGCAGAAAGCCGGAAGCTGAAACCATATGGCACTATAGACATGTGGCCATATGGTCAGAAGCAGGAAGCTGGAAGCAGGAGTCCAAAAGCAGAAACCATATGGTCAGAAGCAGGAAGCCAGAAGAAGAAACCAGCTGGTACCATATGGTCAGAAGCCGAAAGCAGAAAGCCAGAAACAGGAAGCAGGAATATCATAAAATTGATTAGAATATTTTATAAACATACAACCATGAATCCACTTACGATCATTTGCGCGCTTCCCCAGGAGCTTCAAGATATTGTGTTTGATTATGCAGGCACTACGGAGTACTGGAAACGCCGCTTTAGCAATGATGTACTAATTGAGATCAACAAGGGCTATCGCATGGTTGGAATGTTCTGTCCTGAACATTGGGATAATGTACCATGCGAATGTGAGAAGTCTAAACACTGTCTTAACTGCTTTAGTTATGGTACTGCTATATGCTCGCATACCAAATGGGATTTAGTCTCATATGAAAAACTGTTGAAAGAACAAGAACACCCTCATGCAGTGCTTTATAGATATCTACCATGGGACATATTCAGATACAACTTCATTGACGAAATTGGTGATCCAAAACCTAGATCAGCGATTCATCGCCGATTTAGATGTGAGCTCTATCAACGCTTCAACCGAGAGCTTCCTGGTTGGGTTGAATTCTCGTGATTTTTTTATAAAAAAATAATTAGCCATCTTACTTGCATTTGAGATGCATGCAAGCCGCGGTAGATCCGCAGATGGATGTGCCAAGAAATAGAAACGTAAGGATAGCTAGCGTAATGTCTGGATCAATGTGGTAAAGTTGGCCTTTAATGAAATAATGCGAAAGAACAATTAAAGCAATGAGACATATCGCTGCGGCAATAACTAATTTACGAATGCGACTCATGGGGTTCCTGTTTTGCTGGCACAATTTAAAAATTGCTATATTCTTATAATGAAAAGTGATCAAGCGAATATTGGTTATTCTTTACCATTTGGAGTTTGTTACTTTTCCTGTCACACAAATGCGCCGTACCGATCACTGGATAAAGATGCATGTTCAATGAGCGACCATCAAACATGGGATCAAGAGAAGGCAATGGCTCTACCGAAGGTTTGAACGAAAATCTATGACACTTAAGAGCAAAGAATGATTTGTATTTGAATGAGGCATTCTTATCTTCATATATAATACTAGGCTTGCTCGTATCGATGATTTGCAAGGTCTTTCCATCAATCAACATATAGTATTGACCTTGCACGGTATGGATCTGCCAATAACCTTGCAAACAAGCTTCAGCAGTAATTGTCTGATAATACTGAAAGAATCCAAGGCAAACAATAACAGCTACAATAAGGATTGCAAAGATAAAACGTTTGAAATACAAACCCTTATATGATTTTACTGGAGCCTTCGTTGATTTATCACCACCCTCCATGACGCCTATATGTTATAGAATAAAGATTTACACCACAACTACAATATCGTAAGTGTCTTTTTTGAATTTATCAATATGGCATACATTTAGTAGCTGACTGTTTTCAGTTTGAGGCAACGCGGTGTAGATTGGGAGATGGCGGATTTGAGGCGAAACATAGAAAACCGTCTTACTTCCAAGTAGAATTTCCTTTTCATTATTAAAATGGCTGACTCCTGAGATTGGAAATATTCGTGTACCAGGCATTAGAATAATTCGTTGAATGTTTTTGCCAAACCTATTAGCCACAGTCATATCAAATGAAGTCGAGATGAATCCATTGTTCTTATAAAGTTTATTAGCATCCGGCACCATATATGATGCATTATCGATGCCGCGATATACAATTAGCTCTTGGGTTAGTGGAGGAGTTTTGTCTATGATTCTATTTAGATCATTCACATACAGATCCATTACACTTTCCCAGAATGCGGTATCGAATAGATCTGTACGAGTCGCCAAATACATTATAGCATAATACTTATTTGCTAAAGTAGTAGAGCTAGTATGTAGCCACTTCAGTAAAGCAGCAAATGTATGAAACGTTGGTGGCGCTTCAAGCTGTCTACCAACGCTGATTACAAATTTGTCAAGACTATCAGTGCGAGAATGAATAGCGCTCTCATATAATGATGAAGCACTTTTGAACCAAGGATTTGAACTATTAATTGAATTAAGATGATCAAGCATCTGAGAAAAGAATGGAAATCCCCGATCATCCCATGTTTTCACAAGAGCTGCCTTGTCTTGCATATTAATGACTCCATTACGCAAATAGTCATTAATCATTTCATCGCCGTGATAAGTGTATGCTAGGATGGTTAGAATGTCTTTGTTGCTTAACGATTGAATATAAGCATTTACGGCATTCATCCACTTAATATCAATGGCCTGCTCAAGATGCTTTTCATCTTCTAAATAAGGACTCTTGCGAATGTTATTCAGATAGAACGTTTTATAGTTATGATACTCCTTGCTAAACTGGAAATGGAAATCTTTTGCGAGAATATCCTTCAATGTAGCTTTATGCAAGCTCAAGACAGGAATAAACATCGAGGTTCTAGATACAATAATATTTGATTTGGTTGCAAGCTTAGAACTATTTTCAGGAAAGTACATGCTCGGCGATTCCGTCTCATCAATTACGTCCGCTGCCGAATACGTACGATCTTCGGATATTCTATCAGCGATGGTCTCTACAAACCCATCACACATTTTAACGATATACTCATCAGAATTGTCATATTCCTTATACTCGCTCAAAATCTTAACATATTCATTAACGTGCCCAACAAGCCCACCATCATCAGAAATGTTTTCACAAGTATGTAGATCAAACGGAGCATCTACTGCAATTTTAGTTTTTGGCTTGACAAAAAGACTTTTAATGCCACTTCCCCGAGTGGCCTCTGCCATGCCACTTCCGCGGACGCTGCCATCTCGAAGCAAATGCCTTAGCTGATCTTGCAGCGGCTTGATCTTATCAACATATAGCTGCATTTTATCAGAATGCTTATAGCTCTGAATAGCAAAGAACAAAAGACCAATCGAGATACCAGTAGCGGCCACAAAGTATTTCATGAATGGTTTATCATTAAAGATTATTAATAAGACACATAGAATCGCCAGAACTGCGACCAACACAGCAAGCAAGCGCTTCGTATTGCGAAACCACGCGGGGGTACTCATTGCCTCTATATTATGATATTATAAAATTGAGCCGGCATATCAAGAGATATACGGTCCATCTGATTTTGGCCAATCAGCGGCGCCTTCGTAGCTGAGCCACTCATTTCCTTCTGGCTGAGTCGCCCTCAGCTGAGCTGAGTTGTCCACTATCGATCAATCGAGATTGGACATCATGCAGTGCTGCATTAAGACGTGCAACCCCTTGAGCCGCCCTCAAGGCGCCACGCCTCGCGTGCCGGTATTCCTGGCATGTATGCTCAAGCTGTACATGGGCGTGTATCTACCGCATGTGGCAACTCATATCGCTGCTTTCATTGTGGTTGAGGGAGAAATCCTGGAAGCTGTTAAGAGAGGAGCGTCTAACCAAGAGCTGGACTACTTTGCTGGGCTGGAGTGGCATTTCCATCCTCACTACTATGTAGTGGCTTGCCGGTTTTACAGTTGCGATGCAAGGATCAGCAAGTGGGTGACCAAGCAAGGAACAAGTAGAATGGTCAAGCGCATTCTACCTCCAGCTGTGGAACCATGCTGGATGACTCTTCGCAACCTTTGCTCTCAAGGAGCGCCAATTGACACATTAGAGTGCCTGCTTTCACATTGCTGTATAAAGCATGTTCCATGGTATTCGCTGCTCGGTGCTGGGATCACGAGCAAGCATATACATGTTATGGAGTGGGCATACATGTATTACATCAACAGCCCGCCAGCGCTTCAATACACCTGGGAAATCATGATGAATCGCCTATGGATGTATGATCATAATTCACACGAATACAAGGACGTTATTGAGTGGCTGATCAAGAACACATTTACTGATCGAGACTCGGATGGAATCGATAGTCGCTCACTTCAGCGACTTGCACGTAATAGATCTACTTGCTGGATCTTCTCATTGATTGTTCAATACCAGCTGGTTGGTGAGCACAATCTACAGGATGCATTGACTTCTCTGGTCAAGATTGATGAGTGTGTGATGGATGTTATAGCATTGCTGCTGGTCAAGTTCAAGGAACCCACGCAAGATGGATCTACCTGTTTGGTTAACAATAAGAAACTGTTGGATGCAGTCTGCTACGCAGCATATGACTCGGAAGAGTCGACTGCTTACACACTGATCATGCTGGGAGATCTTACAACGGAGTTGCTCGGTTTGAAATACTACGAGCGCGTCAAGGAACTGTGGGTGCTTCCATCAGAGGATGAGTGGGCCGATGATCATATAGCTGCATTGAAGGTTGGCTCAGCTAAGCCCGGTCTTAAGCGTCGTAGACTGTAATACATGCTTTTGCTTTTTTTGTTTAAAATTGATGAGCGTTCTAGCAAATATATCAAGCACGCCTAACTAACCATGTCTAGCCCTATCCAAGCCTACACTGAATGCATCAACAAGATCATAGCTATGATTGAAGAAATTAAAGAGTTGTGTTTGTCTGGAGTTATTAAAGTGCCTGGACAACAAGATGGAATGCTTCAAAGCAACAAAGACAAAGCTAAAGTACTTTTGGATGAGCTTGTTCAGATTATTAAGAAACCTGATACAGGATATGCTGCATTTGATGTTTATGTAACTAATTTGATGGGAGTTCGCACTAATACGAATGGTACTAGATTTCTATTATGGAATGAATATACCAAAAGTAACCCAGCTGAAACAAATATGGCAGTTCAGTTTCAATGGTTTGCTCCATTCTTTGGCTGTTGCATTCATCCAAGTATAGGAATGGGTTGGTGGGGCTACATTGAACAGTTTAGTGATAAGATAATTGTGGCATTAAAATATGTTCTTGATCCAAGTTTATATGATATTGCTATTTGGGCGGCTGATCAAAACAAGATGCATATCCCTCAAGCTTATGTTTCTGCTCGCTCCTACATTGAACTAACCGAATATGTAGAGAGATCCGGCAAGTCAAATGAAATAGTTGAAGCACTCCGTTATGAGAATGATCAATTACGCAAGCAACAAGATGCTGACCATAAAGAGATCCAACATCTTAAGTTTAAGCTCTGTGAGATCGAACGTAAGTTTGCCCCAGAGCTTATCGAGTACGATTATGATGAAATCAAATCTCGCATTAATCCAATTCGTGCTGAGCTAAAAATGATGCATCGTGTTTTCGTTCGTGCTCTACGCCTTCGCTACAATACCCCTGTCGCTATCGCGATGCCTGTCAAGGAGGAGTGAAGTAGTGTTTGTTTTTTTGTTTAGAATTGAGAGTTGAACCAATAAGGTATATACTCTATAGCACCGTTAAATTCGTCTAAACACTCGCCTCATAACTATGAATGCTCAACAACTAAAGTTTGTGAACAGCCCAATCGAGTCATGTTCTCTTATCGGAAATCCTGGATGTGGTAAGACGAAATCTATTATAGAGTTTCTGATAACCAAAGCTAATAAAAAAGAAATAAAAAAAGGAAAAGAGTTTCTGATTATTACATTTAGTAAAATGGCTCAAGAGGATTTCTACAAAAAAGGTAAGCAATCGGCATTGCCAAAGTTGTTTACTAATACAAATATTAGAACCGCACATTCTATTGCCCAAACAATTTATAAGAAATTGTTTAATAGCACAAGTGACCTGAATACGCTTATTCTTGGCACATATTATGCATTAATACAAAATGACATAGATATGTCTAAGTTTCCTACTTTTGCGAACTGTCGGGTTATTATTGTCGATGAGGCACAAGATATCAATGGAAATCAATATTTACTAATTCAACAATTAGCAAAAATATTGAATGTGCCAACAATATTAGTTGGTGATCCAAACCAAAACATTTACCAATTTCAAGGCGGGTCTGATAAGTATCTTATGAATCATTCTGAAACTAAACATGTTTTGAATATTAATTATAGATCTAGCAAAGCAATTATTGACTTTTTAAATCATCTACGCCCTTATGCTAATTTACCAAACATGATATGCGGTAATTCAAATAGTGGCACAAAGCCTATCGTTTTTAATGGGACTGTGGCTGATACTCAAACATATATAATTGATATGATTCACTCATCTGGATATGCGTTTGAAGATATTGCCATTATAGGTCCAGTAAAAACAACAGCAGAACGTTCAGATTCATTTGGTCTAAATGTTGCATTAATTACATTAAAAGATAATGACATTCCATATGTTGCTCACTATAATGATAGCAAGGGATCGGAACGGTCAAGGCGAAAAGGTTTCAAAACTAAAGAGGGGCATGTTAATATATTAACATGTCATGGCTCCAAGGGTCTCGAATTCAAAATGACTATTGTTGTTAACTTTAATAAGGGAACATTCAATCGTGAGTCCATTACTTTACAAGACTATGTACAGTTTCGGTACTTATGGTATGTTGGACTTAGCCGAGCAAAAGAAAAACTTGTTATCTGCTCAATATCCACTCGTGAAATGTTCCCTGATCTAGCAAATATGCCAGAACATTTATATACACCAGTAGGAGCTACCTTAGATAACTTGACATCCTTAGATGTCAAGTCGTTGAGAGCAGAATCAAAACAAATTCAATTCCCTATATGTGATACCATTGGATCGTATACATTCTTCAATGAAAATAGATACTTGGAATTTAAAGAAATGCAGATATATTCTTGTAATAACACTTGCATATATGAAGTATCTGATACAAGAAAAAGTAATCTAGTAGAGGATGATAGATTTGCAATCTTATATGGAAGATATATGGAACGTTTGTTTATGTTTTATTATTACAAGCATAATGGAGTCCTTACCGACTTTATTCAATTCTTAGAGAGGCAAGGTAACAATTATATATTTCTTGATGATACTCCATATTACCGAAAACTATTAGCCGGTATGAAAGCTGATGGCATAGTACGACAAGATGGATATTGTAATTTTGATATTAAAACAAGTCTATTAACGACACAACAACATAATCAACTAATGTTATGGAGGAGTCATGTTAATGGGGATTCATTTGCTAATATTAAGATTAAATCTTTAGTTGTTGAGTATAATCAACCAATGTACATAAAGATGTGTAAACAATTACTAGACACCGATACACCAGAAGAACAACTTTTTAACATTATTAAGTATATTTATAATGTTAACTTGGAAAGAAAGGATTTACTGACTTACGATTTTCAAAACCATCTAAATGGATTATCAAACTATTTTAGAGACATCGAAACATTGGCAAGGTCATATAAGTCATTAACATTCGAGGAGCGGGTTACCCATTTGAATATTCCGTTGTATGGGAATATTGATTGTATTGATAATACCACTGGGCAAATTATCGAGCTTAAATTTACCAATCAAATATCTATTCAACATGAGTTGCAAGTAATTATGTATTACAATTGTAAATATCCAGATTGGCATAATCCACAGCCAATGCAGATTATTAACTTAAAGCAAGGCATGCAACGCTCTTTACATATGAATAATAACTGCAATCCATGGTTGTTTAATAGATTTCTATCGACTGTATTAGATACAAAATTAACTGACAATATATTTGTTTTAGATATTGAAACCAATACTAAATACGAATTTGCGGATCCATTTGAGCCTGCTAATACAGAAATTATTGATCGATACATTTATGAATATAATTGGAAATGTCCCATTTCCGCCGGCCTAGTACGCAATGATCACCCAATTAGTAACTCAGAGATTCATGGTATTGATGAAACACATATGGATAATAACGCAATTACACAGACACAGTTTCAACAAGAGATGCATCAGATATTTAAAATATGTCGTAACCCAGTAATCATAGCACATAATGGTAAACGATTTGACTTCCCTGTAATGGAATATCATAATCTATTGATTGGTGGTAAATATAACCCGCTTGATTCGGTTTCATTAATTACACACCTTACCAATAGCAAAGCAGATAGCAAGCAATTAATTGATCAGTATAATTATGTATTTGGGAAGCAACAGGAGCAACTACATAGAGCCGAACCAGATGTGAGAATGATTGTTGATATAATGGAGCATTATCAATTAAAGCCCGAACATCTTTATGATTTAATTGAAAGATAATTACATGCTAATATACTACGATGGTTCCACAACTACGCAAATGTTCAAAATGCCAAACGCTACAAGCACTTAATATCTGTTCTACTTGTATTAACAAAATATGCCGAAGGTGCCATCAGCTGTGGGATCGCTGTAACAATGGGCCATATTGCGATAACTGCAAGAAATGGATCCGATTGAAATAAATCATTGGTTCTTTTTTATGAAATCGCAATAGTTCAAACACATAATATAAATATGAGTGATCCTTGTTATGGCAAATGCTGGAGCCAAGTAGATTGTTGGGACTTTTGTGATTGTGGATTTTATGATAATTGTAAGTGCGCCGATATCTGCGCTAAGTATCATGTTAAGGAAAATGATGAAGAATGTGATTGTAACTGCGCATGTAAGCATAGAAAAGGATGCTTTGTTCTAACAAAACAATGGGAAATGGATCATCAAGAATGTGACGATGGCGGATATTGTAGTAAATCCGAATGCAACATGAATGTTTGTTGCAAACTCTATCCATGTCAGAAATGTAATATTAAGCTACCCGAATGGGTATTGCACTGTCATAACAATATGTGCATGAACTGCGCGGTTGAAGAATATGCAAAGCAACATTCAGTAATGTAAAATTGAAGAAGTTTATCGATAATTATACAACCAATCCAAAGCTACTTCTAGCCAACTCTACCTTCGCAATGGTCTCCATGAACTCAATTCGCGATGCTTTCAAGCATGCTCTTGTCGGACGCCCTCGTGGTATCTCGATGACTGAGTTTAATGAAATCGTCTCGATGTTAATTGATTCGATTGAAGCCAATGATGAAAGACTGTTTACGCGTCTCAACTATTGGCTTCGCCAACCGGATCTAGATGCAAAGATAGTTTGTTCGAATGTCGAGTTCGTGCGATTTGGAATCATGAGTGCTCGCTCTGACCGGAACGAAAAGTCAGGGGAACACATTCCCCCAACTTTTCAGAATCAAAAGAAGCACGTTTCTGAAAGTTTGGCGATTTCAAAATCGCCGAACTTGGCAGACCCCGGTCAAGTTGATCGTTTCCTGAAGAAGCTTCGTATTGCTCCATTTTCTGTAAAACAACTTCGTGGTACTGTTGAAAACTGTGCTCAGATAATAGACGACTGGGTTGTTGAGCAAATCAACGCCAAATCATTTGTTAATCTACCTGATCTAGGTGATATAACATTGGATGAGAAGCCATATGGTCGAGTAAAATTGAGCGAGATGAAATATATCTCTGTTCATGAGTTGATCGACTGCATTGCCGAAAGTGAAAATGCAACTTCTCTTCGTCGCTATGCGATGGATCTGATGGCAGCATTCAAGCTGTATCAGACTGAATTAGCGCTTGCTAAAGATCAAGCATTGGACCAGAAAGATGATAAGATCGATGAGCTAAGCCGTAAGATCGATGATCAGACAGCAATGATGAAAGAGCAACATCGTAATGCCGAAGAGCAAGCACGTCTCGCCGCTGAGCGTGACGCAGTGCAACGTGCTCAGATCGATGAGCAAACTGCTCAAATTGCTAAGCTACTTGGATTTGCTGTTGAGACTAATGATAAGCTCGATGACGTCAAAGAGCAGAATACTACTCTCAATGAGAAGGCAGATGCTCTACTTGATGGTCAAAAGCAGATCTACAACAAAGCTGTGGAGATTCAACGCAAGATGCCCGTGGAACATGGAAACCGTAACCGCGATCCGTGTTTTGCTCTGACATTCTTCTTGTATAACCATAAGGTGAATGGACCGACGATTCGTTTGATTCCGCTTAAATGTGTATATCTTGCATGTTTTCATTTTTTTTGAGCATAAAATTGAACATTGTGATATTAAATATACAAACCACCCTCTGCTAACCACTATGGCATTCACCGATATTGATACTCGCCGTTGCCGCATTTGCGGAGTTAATCGTGCGGAAGTTATTCGTGCTCATGATTATGCGAATAGCGGAGCTAATTATGATATCAACCATACTTCGAACCCATATTATGAAGTAGCTTGGAAGATTATTCGTAACTACCAAGATGGAAAATACTATAATTATCAACATTCTGGACCTAGATTTACTGATATTGATTATCATGATGAAAATGATGCCAGTGGCTATCATCAACGTTGCGGTGGTAACATGTAAGCTGATCTTGCATTCGCTAATGCATTAATGCATGATTTCATTTTTTTGAGCATAAAATTGACAACAATTATCGATAATTATACAACCACGTAAATTTGAATAATCAGATATGTCTACCGTTCAATTCGATTTTATCGAAACCGCTTTTAATGATTGGGTTTCATATGTAAAGCGGATCAGTTATTATCTTGTGCATTATGAACATGGCATTGCTCGTGAGCAAAAACGTTATTCTTCTCAAGTAATGAATACTGCTAACGAATACAAAAATATAATAATGCTGAATGTATATTCATTTGATAATTCTCGTCAGATAATATCCTTAGCAGAGAAGATATATGGTATATCTTCTCAACTTGCATATGGCCTTCTAAGTATGTTTGACCGTTATCATTTCTATGGGCCTGATAATACAGAGTTAGGAGATGCAATCAAACAATTACAAATATTAAAAAATAGATATAAATCTACGTCATCTAGTATCTCAGGTGTATGGATTTGTAAGGTTTGTAATAAACATAGAAATGGCGGTGATCAATGTTTACTCTGTAGCACACCCCGAAAACAACCCAATGCAAAATCACAATTAGAGATACTTCAAGCCGAAAACAAAGCATTACGAGAGCAAATCAAGCTTGAAAAAGAATTACGGAATGGACGCACTGAACAAAATGAATGTTTAGTTCAAGCAATGCCTGTAGCAATTCCAATAGTTGAATCTAATCAAGCCGAGTTCTATATTGCACCAACATGGCATTTACAAGAAGAGAAACAATAATCTGCATATTTTCATTTTTTTTGAGCATAAAATTGATGAGATTACAAATAGATTATATCAATCAAGCTAAATTAGCCAATCCTTCCTACGCTCAAAAAATGAAAACATTGAATAACTATCTTGGATTTTGTAAATTCATTGATAATCATCTGTATGTGTCAGCCTATGCCTTTGATAATGTGCTATTTGTATCAAATGATGGCTTAGAGATATTAATCAAACATCTTACCAATATTATTAATGCTATTCAAGAATATAAAATAGGTCAACGTCCGTTAGGTGTTGATTATTTGGAGTTATTGGAAAAGATTGCAAACATTGATCTAAAATCATGGAAAATCCAAAAACACAATCTAGAACAATATATTGATCAAACATACGTAAAGCAAGAAGGTACTACTATTCACATTATTATAAATGATAAGCTTGAACATATTCCAGTAGTTGGTATAATTGGAACATATGTCGATAACAATCAAACAAGTAGTGAAATAGGTTCTCGATATAATATTAGGTTTGAATTAAATGAAAACTATGCTAATAACCGCTTGGAATTATTCAATTTAATTAAAAAAGAAAATGAGATCAAAAACGATTCTAAGGATGAATCAGAAGATGAATCTGTTATAGCTGCTCGTCGGATTGAGGTTCTTAAATTCGAACACCCCCATAATTATGCTGTTGATGGAGAATATAACTATGAAGAAATGTCTCCTACATTTCAGATGTGTGCCGATTATCCGATGAGAGCACTGAGTGAATTGCGCTCATTGGCGCGATCATTTAGACTTCGCATGAAAACCAAACTACATTACAAGATGCTTGCAGAGAAAGACATAATCAAATATGATTATCACAAGATGTATAATGACAATGCTCAATTTCGTGCTGAGCTAAAAGCTTTTCATCGGTTCTTCACTCGTCGTGTTACCACTCCGTTCGCCATTCAAGTGAAAAGCTTGTAGGGTAATTTCATATGCATATCTTGCGTATTTTCATTTTTTTTGTAAAATTGATAAATTTGTATTCAAATTATACAATCAGCCCTAAGCTTACTACATTGGCCTCTTTTAACTATGGTACCATTTGGAACTCCTCCTCCCGCAAACGATTTTCGCGCATCTCCTTGGCCAGCGACAGCTGCTAAAAGCCCATTTGGAACTCCTCCTCCCGCAAACGATTTTCGCGCATCTCCTTGGCCAGATTCAGAGCTATCAATGTTACAAAAAGAAGTCACATCACTCAAAGCTACCATCGCTGATATGGCCAAAGCATTTGAGGAGTTGCGCGAGAATCGCGAGGAGACTCATGAATACGTGAAGCGTTTTGAAGTTACTCCAATCTATGATTATGAGTTGATCAAAGCGCGTCGCCGTTTGATGCATCAAGAATTCAAAACTGCGTTTAAGTTCTACTCCCGTCTGATTCGTATTCGCTACGATATGCCTGTTGCCATTGCTATTAAGTAATGGCTTTTGTTTTTAGCATAAAATAGCAATCCATCAGATTCAATATAATCATAATGATTCCAGGTCGTTTCCTAGCTCAGCTGTTCTATAGTTTTGATATCTATCATGCTATTATCAATAAAGAAGAGCATTACCCAGTCGTCGCAAAGCCTATTGCAGCATGCTTTGCTTTCCTTATTCAATCAGGAATTGTTGCAATGCCTATCATTACCATAATTTGTTCTGATAATATTGCTATTGGATATAGAATTATGATTGGAGCAGGAATTGGTACTATGTTTAGCGCGATCAAAGAATATTTTGCCGAGGCCGAACGAAAGCGAAACTTATATTACGAAGTTGAAGAAGCTAAACGGGAATGCAGAGAAAGATATGTTACCTTGGAAAAGAAGTATGATGCGCTTTTAAAAAAGCAAGACAAGAAGCATGAAGCGTCTGACAAGAAGCATGAAGCGTCTGACAAGAAGCATGAAGCGTCTGACAAGAAGCATGAAGCATCTGACAAGAAGCATGAAGCGTCTGACAAGAAGCATGAAGCGTCTGACAAGAAGCATGAAGCATCTGACAAGAAGCATGAAGCATCTGACAAGAAGCATGAAGCATCTGACAAGAAGCATACGTTACATGAAGAACGTCTATCTAATCATGAAAATCGTCTATCTGACCATGCCAAGAAGCATACGTTACATGAAGAACATCTATCGAATCATGATATTGAATTTGCAAGCGTAAAAGCTGAAATCGAATGGAACAAACCATTTGTGTGGAATCCATTCGATCCACCAAGCCCTCGTGTCTAATACATGTTTTCATTTTTTATATTGGCAAAGACCGCAAACACGGGATATCGCGTTTTCATGTGACTTTAATGGAAATCCTATGAAATTGACACCTTCGTATAATAATATATCAAATCATGGAAGCTGCCTACCTCACCTACGCTAAATGCATCAAGATGATGGAGCCAAATATGCCGCATGATATATTCATAGGCGTATGCTCAATGAAGTTCGCTGAGAAAGATGGGTTTACTCATGAAGCCATGCAATATCTAGTTATGGCATACCACTCGCATAATCAACGTATTGTATTTGATGATATCTTGTTCAATAGTAAGATCCTGCCATTCAGCAATTCCTCAGAAGCATTTGAAGCAATGCGTGGATGGGGAATTACTCCGCGTGACCTAGCGCCGACGCATGATGTCCCTGATTCAAACTTCGCTCTGTCTTTAGAAGGATTAAAGATATGCGCAGAGCACATTCCTAAGCTCAAGAGGGCGATGGACCATGCTCAATGTATTATCAACGCCCGAAAGATGTATGATAATCTATAAGGCGCATTTCTTTGTTTTTGGGCCAGAAGCTGTGCTATGGGCTCAAGAAACAATAATGAATCATTGGCGGAGTTTCGTAAGCGCGTTGCGCAAGAGCAACGCCTCTTGATCATTGCAGTTTTCAATGATTCATTGACCGATGCTCTCGATCAGTATGATGGTATCTCTCTGAGGTTTGATCTATTGCGCATCGATCGCAACTACGATAGTTCCGAATGAACTATTTTCTTTTTTTGTAAAATTGAAACGTATTATTGAATATATATTATCAATAATGAGTTCTGGCGTATTCACAGTTATTGCAGTTGCGTTTCCCGAGCTTCCTTCCGAAATCAGGCTCGCCATATCTGAATACTTATATCCGCCACATATGTGTGGAAAGGTTAGAAGTGCTGCATATGATGGGAACAAGTATATCGTGGAAAGGTTTTGGCCAGTATGTATGAATGCTTACTTAGCAATGACTACGGCGGTTATCTGTGGTCATGTAAAACTTGTACAAACTTTACATAATGAGTTTGGCGTTATGTACTGCCCTCGCTTCTTTGTGGCACGAGCCATCATTGATGATAAGCTTGATGTTATTGAATATCTTTACAAGAATAACATGATGGATTGTAGCAGTGGTTATGATGGACCAACACTGAATTTCGAAGTCGAATCCGATATTCCAGCCACAGTGTTGTTTCTTAAATCCCATAATCTTCTTAATCGCTATCGGACGAGCCTATATATTAAACATAACCGAGTGGCAGCGCTTGCGTGGCTACACAAGAATGATCTAGCTAATTGATTGCAGTTTTTTTATTTGCGAAACATTGATGTAGAATATAATCTTACAACAATGAACTCTGAACAAAACCTTCATAGGAACACGACATCAAATGATGTTGCCCTCGGAATGGGTATTGGCTATCTCCTGGGTGACTCAAATCATGATCCAAATGCTAATGTGATCTATAAATGCGTTTCAAAAGATAATTGGCTTCATAAAACGATCTACTTTGCGAAAGTCGCAACTTCAGATGATGTATATGCTATAGAAACTGGATGGGTGGTGCGGCATGATGATAAGATTAAAGATTATCTAATAAAAAGCAGTTTCCATGTATTTGATAATAATCCATCCGATGAATGTAATTGGATTATTAATCGTGCATATGCTTGGAGTCATGATACTGTGGTGTATAAGGGAAATGCTAGTATTGCCCTTAATATGGCAGCAAAGGGCGCCACCGAGCAATCCACTGCAATTGAATGGGCATTAATCTTTATCTGGTTATGGGGTCCAATCGCGATTATAGCAATTGGTAGCTTTATATACTATCTGTTTAAGCCACTCTGGAATAAGATTGATGTATGCATTAGAATTCGCAAATCACGAGTACCACCAGTGGCGCCTCCCGTAGTTATCTATGGGAGTACAAAAGATACTCCATATCAGCAAGTATAAAAATGTATTGATTATTTTGAATTGATTGGAAGAAGCGCGATGCGTATTGTTTTTTGTCATAGTTGGATGAAGCTAAGCCCGATCAGGATGCTGAGTACGATCAGAGATGGCTGGATAGTTGAACCGCCGGATACCTTTGTGCCTTGCTCAATCGAATAGCGGTTTGAGATATAATATCCATATTCCGGGTGGTTAACCGAATCGCACGATGTTGAATAGTTGAGAACTTGCTTTCCAGTTTTGCATGTTTGGTCATAGTAAATATTCTCTACAATCGTTCCATCGGCTTGAACAGAAAACATAGCGAACGTTCCATCAAAGAGCATGAGACAAGTATCAAGCATCATTGCTTCTCCAGCATAAGGGATTGTCTGACTGCTGCAATATGCTTCATGGTATTCAACTTGCCAGAGGAATGACCCAGCGAACATCCCTTTTATGGATTGGAGCGGATCGTCGGTGCTTGATACACATGTCTCATCCTCATACTGACCTCCGTTATGTAGATTGCATGCGTAGCCGTCAGAACAAGTGGCGCGAGACTGAAACTTCGCATGCAACACCTGCTCTTTGCACGACTTATCCGAATGAAATGCCATGATAGTACCAGCCGAAGTCACTGCAAAGACCATCGCCATCAGGAGGAGTAGAACAGGAATCTTGGTCATTTTTGGCGAGACGAGACGAAGCTTGTTGAGTTGTTGAGATCGAATTGAAGAATGATCGGCGAGGAGTTGTCTAACATAGTATGAGATGGAATAAGATTAGGCTAAATCGGGCGATCTATATGCAGATCGTAAAATTGAACCATTTACCCCCGAAATATATCAATCATCCATCAAACAACATGAACCGCCTTCCCCGTGCCGAATGTACTAATTGTGGACGCAGCATTGCGATTCGCTTTATGCCGCGTCACCTTAGCCGTTGTACAAGATTATCGCCAATCGCGAATCCTAATCATAGACAACGTTACCCGCGGGATGAATGTCCTAATTGTGGAAGGATGATTGCGCGACGCCACATGGCTCGTCACCAAAATGGACCTCAATGTATTCGAGAGGAGTCTGATGAGGAGCAATCCAGCTCTGATGAAGAGCAACTTGAAGAAGGACCTAATGAAGAGCAACATGCCTCCGATGAGTCTGACGAAGAAGAGCCTGCTCAAGAGCAGCGTCACTCGCCTGTGGATACTCTACTATCCGCTGATCGTATCATTAGAGCTGCTGAAGGCATGGAAAACTTATACACGCAAATGCAAAATAATGCACAAACTATACGTTCCAATGTTGAATCAATGGCGGCTGAGTTTGAAACAGCTCAAACGCGAGTTCAGCATATTTGGGATACCGCTGAAAGAGTTGATAGAGAATACGAAACTATAGAAACGCTATCAACTGATGTTGTTCGCCAACTGCGCGAGGTTCTATCTGGGGTGGATGCTATTGCTGAGCAAGCTATTAATCGTATTATACAAAATGTATCAACACAGCTTGAACAAGTTGTTTCAACTGTAGCCGATGAAGCCATTGCTCGTATTCGTATGATATCAGCTACCTCGCCAGCGCACTCCCCAACACGGCCATATACGCCACCGCCTACGCGACAGGGACTGGCTATACAATCGGTGCAGCAATATAACGCTTCGCCAGTATCGCAGCATAGCGGATCACCTCAACCAAGAATAATTGATTTGACCGTGAATCCTATTCCTCCACTCTTGCGCAGCCCATTACAGCGAGTATCGCAGCAATCTCCGGTGTCATCGCCTACAGTAGGCGAAAATGACTGCATCATTTGTTTCCTACGTATGACTCCTCCAGAGCGTAGAAATTGCCCAGCTAATACCCCGCATTGTACTGGCCGATACCATTATCACTGTTTGCTAACCGCTTTGAATAATATATCTGAATGTCCTAATTGTCGCGAACCGATTACACGTGACAACTAAGTCAGTCATGATGCATATTTTCATTTTTTATTGTGTCATGGCCCAACAATCAAGTTTTGAGCATAAAATAGCAGATGGCTCGCTTAAAAAGTAATAATCGCTCAACAAACAACTTTTCAAATCACCAAGTCTTACCTTCAACCATGAAGCTCGCCGCCAACAACAACGAATCAAAGAAGTCTGCTGACTTTAATGACTCGTCGAATCAAGTTGATAACGGATACGAGACCCCCGATGAAGTAGTTGTTCCCGAACTGTTTTACACGCCATCGCCTAAGAGAGCTTCAACTGCACCCCCTGTAGTCCCTCGAAAGCGCATCAAGCTGACCGTCCCATTTCCCGGATCGGAACTATTTCCGATTCCAGAGATGAATCCAGTTCCTCTCCAAGAGGAATCGGATGACGAAAGCGATGATGATCGTGATGAGACCGACGACGAGTGTGTTGCGAAGCCCGAGTCCCTGTATGGTTCAGACTATTACGAGTCTGACGATGACAAGGATTTGGAGGACATGCTGGAGGAGCGTGGCCTGCTTTGCGGATTTGCATGAGCGATTGAAAAAAAGAAATGCGGCCTGTGCCCATTTGCTTTTTTTGTATAAAAGCGCGCCTGTTAGGCCCATTTGCTTTTTTATAAAAGCACATAATGTATATAAGACGTCAGTTTCAAATGAATGAATTAGATTTGTCTGATAATAATCTTATAGCTCAACTCAATCAGGTTACCTTCAGTGATTTAATCGATACTTGCAGCATTCAGGCAGATCTTAATAAATTAGTCTTAGCGCAATCGCGTCAACAGTCGCAGCTGGAGCTTGCCTCATATATAAATGTTAACTGCAGCTACACAGAACTATTAACATTATTTCAGACGCACGATGGTTCACAGTATATTGCCAATCTAAAAGAACTATATGGTTCTGTATTTGTTAGAGGCAATATTATCCATACAGACCTGCAGCGCCAGTTAAGCATTCGGCAAAGTACATTTAGGTCAATACTAAAAACATATCAATGGATCTATATGGAAAACTACAGATATACCACTGATGGAATCATTATTACCATAAACACCATTAATGGCGATCCCACGCAAATGCTAAATGGCATAACCGCCGCATATATAATCAAGATACTCCCAACCGAAGAGAACTTGCGACGCAATCTAAACTTTAATATCATGTTTAAGGGAAAGGTAATTAATGGAAGTCGCATTGATAAAAAACAATTAAAACTTATGGCAAATAGCTTGAACAATGTACCGCTCGCAATAACCAACCGGCAAATTATAGTACAACATAAAGCTTGTTTAACGAAATGTAGCGTTAATAATAATTATTGTGTTAGCTGCATCAAACCAATATTTTGTTATCAACTACCATATTTTAAATCGCGATGTGGCTTATGTGCATATAATATTTGTAAAAGTTGTAGCCATCCCAGAACATTATATAACAAAGATAAATATGAAACAATAATTGTATGTTCTCGATGTTTGGTTCGACTCAAATATTGCAACTATTCTAATGTTGATGAATCTACAGTAACACATCGAAGCATTATGTTGGATGATGAGGGCCATGATGCTGGGCAATCAGTTTATACTTATTTGATTGATCATATGGAAGATAATCCATGTGTCAAGGCACTGGTAAAGAAAATATTAAAATTGGGCAATGAGGATAGCACTAGCACCAGAGAACAAATCGATACAATAGATAGAAATACATTAAAGGAATATCTTACAAGCCATCCTCCATTAGAAGACTGTAATGTTTCTACTGCATCTGGGCTAAGATCATATCCTATAGGGTTACCACCGACATTACGTGAACTAGATAGAATGATAACACCAAAGCCACATAATGAAGAAGATCGTCTGAATGCAGTTAAGAAATTAAATATCGCTAATCTGATAAGAAACAAAGAACTGATGCAAATATGTGAAATAGTCAATGCTGAATTGCAAAATCTTAGTACCTTAATAGTTATGATTATTAATACTCAAATGTGTGTAGTCGCTAGTAATGATCCATCCTTCATTCAGTTTTATGATAAAGATGAAAGTATATGTCAACATATGCTAATGGATGGAAAGCCATTATTGGTGACCAATCCAGAAGCAGATATGAAGTTTTACAATTTCCCATCTATCCGCACATTAGATATTAAATTCTACTTTAGCGTGCCTGTCTTCTCCCCCGATAATTATATCATTGCATCATTTTGTACGATTGATACATCAGTTAAACGAATTACAGTATCGCAGTATTCAATGATGAGAAAGCTGTCAGAGTTAGTGGCAATGATAATTAATGATCCTAATCCAGTAGTTCTATCTCAGAATTGACAATGAGTTTATTAAATATAAACGCATTACATTAAAGCTTTTACCACACCAGAACATTTTAAACCTCTTATCTTGGCAGCTATGGCGGATGCTTCTTCCGAATGTGTCATCTGTGTTGAAACATTCAATCGCACTTCTCGTGCACGCATCAGTTGCGTCAAGTGTGACTTTGAATGTTGCAAGGTATGCTTCAAGCGATATACTCAAGATCCTGAGCATTTGCTGCAATGCATGGCTTGTCATGTTACATTTGATAGAACCAGCCTATTCACAAGATTGGGCAAATCATGGATGGCTACTGTATATCGCGATATACGTGAAAATGTACTTTATGAACAAGAAAAAGCTTTGTTTCCTGCGGCGCAAGAAACAATTGAACAAGAACTAGAAATAAGACGATTGCATAAGAAGCGAGATGGTCTTGACAAGAAATATGATCAAATACGCAAGGATCGTATGGTGCCTCTAGCAGAGTTTCGACAGTCAACAGAAGTAATGAAAGTACGCGAGGCCATTGATCAATATTCGCAAATGATCGCCAACATCGAGATTGTTGATGAACAGCTACAAGATGAGAGATCATTGTTATCCACGAAGATTTATGAATTACAAAATAACAAGCGACCGGCAAAGGTCTCGCGAACATATGTGTTGGCATGTACTGCCGCTAACTGCAAGGGAATGCTCTCATCAGAGAAAACAAATCAGCATGGACATTATATTTGCGCTATCTGCGATTCTACAACATGTAGAGACTGCCGAATGCAAATTCCGGAAAGTGATCATACTTGTGATCCAGATATATTGAAGACAGTGACTATGATGGCAAACTCATCTAAGCCGTGTCCATCATGCGGTGTACCAATCTTCAAAATATCTGGATGCGATCAAATGTTTTGCACTAGCTGCCATGCATCATTCAGCTGGAGAACATTGAGACTGAATAATGGCGCTGTGCATAACCCGCATCATGCAGAGTGGCTGCGCGCTAATCGTAACCGAGGCAGAGAAACTCGCGATGTTCAATGTGGACGTGAGCCAACTATGGCAATGGCTGTTGATGTTTCTGGTTATATGGATGATGCAATTGAAAAAGCATTGAAGGAAAGAGAATATTCATTCAAAGAAGAGCGTCATCTTCGCATTGAAGCAACTGCATTATTCGAATACATGCGATGGTCGATTCATCATCACCATGTTACTATTCCTTCGCTATCGGTTGATCGCAACAATCAACAAACAAACATGCGCCTTAGAGTGAATCTACTTACGGAAGTCATATCGGAATCAGAGTTTAAGAAACTTATTCAACGTCGAGATAAGCTTAATAGCAAGCGGGCAGAGCTATTACAAGTATGTTTGACCTATCGCGATGCATTGGCAGATTTGATTGCTCCATTCATAGAAGGTGGCGAGGAAGAACCTGCTCCACAACCGACAAGACGTGGACGCCGAGCCAACCGCGAACGCCCGCGCCCAACTCATCCAATTCATCCAATTGAGGATTGGCTTCAACTACTCAATGAGGTTCGAGGATTGGAACGATATGTCAATCAATGTTTTCAGAACATTGCGGATACATATGGGACGGTCGCGTATGAGATTGGTGATGATCGAACAATCAGATGATCAATAAAAAAGATTTCTTTTTTTATGAATCCTTGCGCATTCATATTTGGCCTCAATCGGTTGAATGTATCATTTCGTGAATAACCAGGCAACCATGATGGCGCTGCTGTTCCCGCTGATCATGTTAATACTAGTGACAATCAAGGCTTGGAACAAAGTAAACTTGATACGACAAGTGCGTGTTAGCTTCAACAATGCAAAACAAGATTGGACAGAAACGCGGATGCTCTTGGATTACATTTCACATGCAACGATTATCTACAACCAACATTTGATTGATATTGAAGATATCACCCAACGAGCTGAGATTATCAAACAAATTCAAAATCTAAATGATTTCCATGCTATCATGATGAACAGGACCGCGGAGATATATAGCTATATCCAACAATTAAGAGACGATCTTACGTCAATATAAAATTGCATTTACTGATTAATAAATATACAATCACTCATGACAAAGCTTCTATCTCGTAGTAACAACCGCAAAATCAAAGATGATCGTATTCTTATACGTAATATGATAAATCAAATGGGCTGGAGTTATGTGTCATCCAATATGGAACTTTCAGAAGAGTTTATTCGCGAATTTGCAGATAAACTTGATTGGGGAGGTATCGTTCAGAATGGATGGATTAGACGCAGCAAAACTGGTATCAGCGCTTGTCAAGTATTATCAGAATCATTTATGAAAGAGTTTATTCATAAACTTGACTGGAAAATGATATCCAGATATCAGACACTCTCAGAAACATTTATCAATATGTATTCAGATAGCGTACACTGGAACTATATATCAATGTATCAGGCGCTAACTATTCCATTCATACGAAAACATAAGAACAGACTACTATGGTGTGTCAATATTAAACGCTGCATTAAACGCGACCAAGCGAAGAAGCAATTACTCATATTATTCCCAACAGATATTGCGACACATATTTCGACATTCCTTTAATTTTTATTTTAAACCGCTAGCTTGTATTAATATAACGTAATGAAAGTATTCAAGCCAATGTTTCAAACTCCATGCAAAGGCAGATGCTGGCAAACAAGTTTCTGTGGAGAAGCATGTAAATGCTTTGATAATTGCAAATGCTTTATGAATTGTAATCATGAAGATGATGATACATGTATCTGTTGCAATTGTGAGCATGAAGCATCGTGTATTGCTCTAACTGAGCAGTTCCATAGAGAGCATAGTAAATGCGACAAGCAGAACTACTATTGCCATATTGCTAATAGACTAGCCTGCTGCAAGCTCAAGAAATGCAATAATTGCGATATTAATTGCCCAGAGTGGATCCTAGATATGCGCAACGGAATATGTGATGGATGTAGCTATCGCAAACGAGCAGCATCGATGCCATAGCTTTATTAAGGCTTTTTTTGTTTGATTTATTAAAACCATAAAATTGAAGCATTTATAATCATAAAATACACATCAGCCATCAAAACAGCAGCATTCTCCAATAAGCGCTATGCCGATGTTTCACTGCACCAATTGCACTAATAACTTTGATAACCGATTAATCTATTTGAGTCATTTCCCATGCATTGTGAATAACCGAATGCCAAGACTTGCATGCATCAAATGCCTGTCACCTATTGCAAGATCATGCATGAGGCGTCATCAAGCTCATCGAAGATGCCGAATTGCAAGTCGAGCGCTGGAAGATGCATTCCTATTTGAACACGAGGTTAATGACGATTATACGTTAGCTTCTCAGCCAACCAATGAAGTCGATCTAGAAGATGCCGCGAATATTGATGCGCTACTAGGTGAGTTTCTAAATCGAATTGATGATGCTACCAATGCGGTAGCGCATGCTCAACTACATCTTGAACAAACTACTCAACATTTAATTCATGAAACTACTGCTGCCCAAATGCAAATAGAAATGTGGAATCATGAAAGACAAGATGACAATACAGGCAATGCGGTAGAGCATTGTGAGATCTGCTTTGAAAAAGCAGAGTATGGACCGATTGGATGTCCCGCCCATACAGCTAAATGCGAGCACCGATATCATGTCACGTGCTTGCAACAATGGTTAACCGCCAACCCCTCGTGCCCATTCTGCCGCGGCAAGTTTGATCTAAATATCACTCGTGAGCGAATGCAAGAACAAATGCAGCCATAATGATCGGCCTAGAATGATCGATTGCATATTTCTTTTTTGTTATATAGATGATACTTGTTGAATAATGTCATTAAGTTATTATAGTAGATCTGAGGGCAAGAAAGTCGGCCTTCAAGAGATATGGTCTAAAGCTATCGATTATAACAATAGAGCTGATATATTTGGGAAAAAAGATGTGATCGATGTAATATTACTTTCGAGTATGCCAGATGCTATGAGCGTATCTCCGCTTCAATTTGCAAATGAAATTGCTTCAAAGATTGGAACTAGTAATAACTCAAAACGTATTGATAATAATCTATGGTGTCTTAGTGACCAGAAAGCGCCAATCGATACATATAAGTTTGACAGAAGCAGCGTTACGAAACTAAATCCACAAATTCAAAAAGGTACAAATAGTTGGGGAGAAGATGATAGTAATAAACGTCAGCGTATTAATGGGCGTTCTGGTATATTCATTCAAAATCAAATAGATATTCAGGGAGCCAATGGCAAAGGTGGCAAGTCTGCATATATCTATCCTGATGATTCTAAATGTACATGCACTGAATTTAGTATTTTATATGGTGATGCAAATCCTATTAATGAATTAATGTTTTATGGATATGAATTAGCAAATCCAGGAACATTTACAGCTAGAACAAATTGGTTACGATATGCATCTGATTCTAATGATCACGATTCGCATTTAATGATTTTCTTATTGACTGCACCTAGATTGTTACAAGAATTGCGTTTTACGGCAACTAAAAGTGACGATTTAAATACATTAAAGCAACGATCAACATCATCAGATGTAGTTAAACGAATTGTTGGTAAATATTGTTCAGCCACTCCTAACGAAATGCCTGATACTGCAATCTTTACACCAAATACATATTATATGGGAGATGCAATCTATAGTGCTAATGGCAAATACAAATTTTTAATTCAGCCGGATGGTAACATTGTGATTTATAATTTAGAAAATCGAAGCGCCGGATGGAACACTGGCACAAATGGTACAACCTACTATCGCCCAAGAGTGGTTATCAAAGATAATGGAAGATTTTCAATTCAAAATCAAGATGGAGGAAATGAAAAAGTAATTGCGGATATTAACAATGGCAATGGAGCTTATTTGGGAATTTCGAATACTGGCGATCTAGTATTACGAGATAAGCAAAATCATGTAGTGCTCTGGATTAGTCGCTCGGTGCCTCTTGATAAAAATAATAGACTCGTTTATACAAATTACTTTGCTAACTCTGCATTTTACTTTGATTACAAAACATCATATAAAACTGGATCGGCTATCTACTCGCCCAATCTTTTATATAAATTGATATTTCAACCTGACGGAAACCTTGTTTTATACGAAACATTATCTGGTAATCCTAAATGGGCTTCAGGAACAAATAATAAGGGAGGAACTGCATTAAGCATTCAAGAAGATGGCAACGTTGTTATTTATAATGATGCCAAACAAGCTATATGGGCAGCGGGCACCTTTGATTGGAAAACAAAAGTTAATTTAGTAGTTGATAACACCGGCATTATTCTTTTGCTTGCATATCCGGATGGCCAACCTGTATATGCATGGGGTGGTCCAGGTGAGTTCAACTGGGTTAATCTATATGCTGGATCGGGCGCATTGTTAAACCAAAGAGCGGCTTATTTGATTGATAAAGGAGGCAACCCTGTATTCAACTCATTAGATAAACCTACAATGGACTCTGATCTATGCATTGCTGGCGATTATAAAGATGCATATGACAAAACGGCACAACTGCAGGCAAGAGCAGATTATTGCAAACAGGGATATAATCTTCTTTTGGATCAAGCTACATGTGGCATATTTGGTTCAAATCTTAAACCAGAAGGGGATGGCGGGGATTCTCCTATTAAAAGAGAAGTTGATAGATATGTTAAGGATATAATTTGCGCTAAGGGATATGATCAGAAGTTCTCTGAAAACAAACCTGTGCAGCAACTATTAAATGATTTCTGTTCTTGCGTAGCGCCGGTGGGTACCATGCAAGAGATACAAAATAGCTCAGTTGATCCTACTTGTTATGATAATGCTTGCAGAAATAATGGATATAAGTCATATCAAAATCTAAATCCTCCACAACCGTGTCCGACATGTTTGTGTTCAAATGTTATTGATGGAACCAATAGTAAGTTTAATAATGTTGAAATGACTTGTGCGCCCGGTTGTACTGAATTGGGCAATGCTAAAACAGCATCAACCTCTAATACAACTACAACAACTAATACAACAAACACAGGTTCAGCAGCAACAGGCCCAACTACTACAAATATTAAAACAACTACAACAACTAATACGACTAATTCACCCGCAACTACAAATGGAAATACATCAACAACACTTGATACAACACTTAAGATCCCTGATAATATAATTGATGATACCCCACCACAATCTACTACGTCAGCAGATACAATAATTTGGATTATTGCAGCTATTTGTATTGTGCTCCTTCTAGGAATGATGGGATTTGCAATTTATAAAGCAATGAAATCTAAATCAACTCGACGAGATCAACCTCCAATCTATGGTCCTATGAATCAACCAGATCAACCTCCAATCTATGGTCCTATGAATCAACCAGATCAACCTCCAATCTATGGTCCTATGAATCAACCAGATCAACCAGAAATGTATAGTCAAGAATATCGATAGGATCGTTGATTTATATTCTGTAATATAACTAAAGTTGTTTAATCATGGGGGCAGCCAAAAGTAAAACTGATTCGCCTATTGAAATCGCCAATTCGGTGATGACTGATATTAGCACAAAAGTTATCACTAATAAGTCAACCTCGGTAAGTGGATTAAACAAACTAAATGTATACTGCGATAAAGAATATGCTGATAAAGTAGCAACATTATGCGCAGAGCAAGAAGCTGCCAGAGATAAGCTAGGGTTCGATCTATTTAATTTAGTATTTAAAGAGACGAAAGATTCTGATAAAGCCACTGCATCAATGAATGCAATAAAAGGCACAATACCTCCAGTTTGTACTAAATGCTCTGCCAGCGATATTAATATGACTGATACTAGAACAATTACCATCAATGATTCAACAAATAACGATATCGTTAATAAGATGCAAGCAGAACTTAAAAATCAAATTCAAGCAGAGATTGATCAACAAACAAAGGGTGGAATCGGCCTAACAACATCGCAAGTGAATGCAGCACAAAATCTTAGCACAAAAGTCTCAACAATTATTAGCACAGAAGTTGTTAATAATACAATGAATTCGTTTAATGCGGTCAATGAAATTAATGCAGTAAATAGCGAAGTATCCAATATTAGTCTTACCAATAGTAGTACAATCCTGGCAAATAGTATTGTTGCAAATGCTATGAGTAATGATGCATCTATTCAGACAGATATTGAAACACTATTAAAACTAAAACAAACTACAACTGGCATTAATCCACTAGCAGATTTTGCAAACCTCATTAAAGGCATCTTTAGTGGAGTTCTAGCATATGTAGTAGCTGGTATTATTGGGTTTGTATTAATCTTAGGAGGCATTGCGCTTGTTATAAGTAAAGCCGGAAAGGCTGCAACCTCTGTTGCTGAGGCGGCGGTGCCACTAATGGAACAACAAGGAATGCAAGGACAATGGGTGGGACCGCCGGCGTAAAATTGATAAATGTTATCGTAAATATATCAATAATGCTTGCAATCACTCACGAAATCATTAACAACATGCTAGATGAATATTTGCCAGATCAGCTTTCCAATGCAGCTCACCAATACTTAATGAATATAATCACCGGCGATCTATTAGTGGATCCAGAAGATCCTATGCCTGATGTTGCAATTCAATATAACTTACAATTAACACATGAAATCATTAATGACATGCTCAAAGAATGTACGCCATATAATGTGTCAGTTGAAGCAATGATTTATCTACATCGCCACTTCTATAGTCCACGTTGTATGTTGACTACAATGCAACAAAATTGGTGGAAGATTCATGATATGCCTAGGCGTATCGCGGCCGGTCAACTAATTAGTGCGGCCTCTCACGCATCTGACCTAGAATTACGCAAATGTTACCAACAATACATTGATCTTCTAACGCCGCAAGAGATCGCTGCCACAGGCTGGTAGCTTCTTTTTTTGAGCATAAAATAGCACAATTTCGTCTCTAAAATAATAAATAAATTGCTTTTCAAAACACAAGGACCATTCGAACCTAACAATCCCCAACAAGAATGCTTAGCTACAACGCTACCGCAATCCGTCAGCGCAATGCTGATACCCGGGACCAGGTTTACAATGTGAGAGGCGATGGAAACTGCTTCTTCCGTGCAGTGCTCGAGGCAATTCGTCTGACAAACGTTACCGCGTTTGGACTGTCGCAAGATAGTCACCAGACACTACGTGAGATGATGATCAGCCATGTGATCGAGAACTACGCCAGTAATCCAGATTACCAGATTGGTATTCTGACTTCTGAGTATGGATCTCTAGACGCGTGGATCGGAGCGATGTCGCAGAATGCAACATGGTGTGACCAGATGGCTATTCGAGCCACCTCTGACATGCTAATGGTGCCAATTACCTGCAAGCGCCCCGGAGATGTGAATGGAATTACGTTTGGTACGCAATACTTGGATGTGCATCCTATCACAGGCATCAGCAATGCGCTGATTCTGCGGTATCAACAGGATATGCACTACGATGTGTTCGTGTACTAAGAGAGAAGAAGTTGTGACTGGTGATTATGCTTTGCAGAACACCTCAACACAAAAAAAGATGTGACCGATGAGCGGTGCATTTTTTTTATGTTTCCATGTGGTAACTGTAAAATTGACAACTGTATTTTCAAATATATCAATCGTGCTAAATACCACCCACCATGCCTATGATTATGTCTTTCCACTCAAGTTGCAACTGCGAATGCCACATTCGCGCATGCGACTTCTGCGGCGACCACTGCCATGACCATCATTGCTACAATTGTATCGAAGATAATGAAAGCGACGATGATGCTGCTCCTGTATGGAATTTAGTTTATCCAGACAATTCTGATGCAGAGGATTCTGAAGAAGAATCGGAAATGGAAACATATAGTTCGCCAGAAATAGTTTCTCAAGCAAACTCTGAATCCGACTTTGAAGAATTTGATTCAGACGATGATGACGATGGCAACGATTCCGATGATGACGATGGCAACGATTCCGATGATGACGATGGCAACGATTCCGATGATGAAATCAATCAAATTCAAAATAATATCAGGAATCTGATAGAATCCAATAATAGATTGACAGAGCAAGTGGAATCACTTCTTCGTGCCAATCGTGTTGTTGAATTACAAATGGAAGTTCTCATGAATGGTCAATCAGCTTTATATGATTATGCAAAAATGAAACAAATGCGCCAACCACTACACACTGAGTTCAAACGCATCTTCCGCCTGATCCGCCGAGCGTAAGCTGCTTTCTTTTTTATGTAAAATTGCGGTTTGTATTTTCTAATATATCAATCATGGCTCAACTGATTTACATTTGCTCTTGTATTACATTTGGCATTTCGCTCATACAATTATTACTTTGCGCTTTTAGTATTGCCACAGATGGAATTACTTTAGCCACTATTGCATTTGCGATTATTGGACTTTGGGATTTTCGTTTGCCTCGCAATAAAGCTGTCTCTCAAGTTATTCCTATTGGAGAACTAGAGAAACATAAGATCAGTCAACAAATTGATCAAATGATGAATTTGATTAACAGAGAAGTGGATGAATTAGATATACTTATAGATATGATTCATGCAATTCCTACCACGGATTATATGACACGAATTCAACTCATGAATATTATTGAACCACGATTCCAAAAACTAAAAGCTATGCGACAGGAAACTCGTGTAATGATGCAACTGGCCGGATAGATTTGTTTTTTATTGCCATTTAGAGCGTTTCTAGGCACCCTGAGAGCTGCCATTTTGGACGTTTCTAGGCACCCTGAGAGCTGCCATTTTGAACGTAAAATTGAAGCGTTTGCATCCAAAATATACAACCAACCCTCAATCCACTCTCTAAACCTATTTACGTTCGCATACGTGACAATGTTCGCTAATCTTAAGATTTCCGCCGTTGCTCAACCCCTGCGTGTATCGTTGTTTGGAGATAAGATTAAGCCTTATAGTAATGCACTTATTGATATGATCAATAAATACAATGGAGCTATCTTTGGTTCTGTTGCAATTGCACTATCTCTTAATAGACGCCGTATTGTTGAATCGTATTCTAGTGATATTGATGTCATATTCTATGATATTAATGACTATAATAACTTTAACAAAGCTATGGCTGCTCACTTTGAGCAGCATGAGGATAAAAATTTGCGCTACTATCAAGCGGTTCATTACCATCGGTTCTACTCATTTACTGAGTTGATTCCGTCTGGATTTGATGCTCCTGAAGAGAAAGGATGTTCTCATCGCTCAAATTACTTTACTATTGATGCAATGTACTTGGATCAAAAGCACCTTCAAGTGTGCAAACAATCTACCGAAGCATTTATTGATCTTATGTTCAATCACTTCTTCACACTACATTTCACTCGCGCATTGTACTTCAAGAATAAATTGTATTCTGTACTATCTGAGGCAGATAATGATATTCCAATTCCGATTCATCTATATGAGATCAACCGTTCACAAACAGCTAAACAGCTTATGTCAAAGTACATTCGTCGTAAAGTGAAGTTTGAAATAGTTGATAGTACTGAAGAAACTCGTATCAATCGCCGAACCCTTCGTCAAGCTAAGCAGAAATACCAAGACCTTGGTCTTGTTGTTATTCCGCTCAGTATGAAAGACAAGGATGGCGCTGGTAAAGCTCCTGCAGTTGCTAACTGGCAACAGAAAGATACTGATTATGATTTCATCGTTGATCGATGTGACAATATTGGCATTGTATGCGGCCCTGAATCAGGAATCGTTTGCATTGATGTTGATCGTAAAGATCGGGGAATGTGCTACTTTAAAAAGATGATCGAGCTTTATGGACTTCCTAAATGCCCAATGCAGATCACCCCAAATGGCGGATGGCACTGTCTGTTTAAGTTCAACCGTGAGCGCATGACAAATATGGATCCGAAGATCAAAGGAGTTCGTATTAACAATATGAAGATCGGAATTGACTTCTGGATTCAACACTGTCAATTTGTTGTTGAACCGTCAGTGAACCATGCCGTCAACCGGCCATACAAGTGGATCGAACCGATTAAAGATATCGAATCTATCCCTGAGATGCCTGAATGGATCTACACGCTGTATCACACTGAACAGATCGACTATGACGGCAACATTCTGGCTATGAAAGAAAAGGAAGTCAAGGAAGAAGTCAAGGAAGAAATCAAGGAAGAAATCAAGGAAGAAGTCATTGTTGAATCTGAGTATGAATCATCTGACTCTGGCTTTGACTCTGGCGATGATGAATCCGACTCTGATGTTGAATCATACGCTGATACAGAAGAAGTTGATTCGATTCCTCAAGAAGCCGATGCTCCTGAAACAACTGCCGATGCTGAAGTTACTATTGATATCGATCAAGAGGACGACTCAAATGCTACCATTACTGAAATGAATGAGTGGCTTGATGATAATGCTAAGAAGATGCTTCTGATGCTGTTCCTCTTCATTATTCTCATGAAGTGAGATATGTTTACATGAATGCGTGAATGCATATTTTGTTT
>JACCDG010633985.1_pt1 | contig 32042 bp, 28 predicted proteins | sample 7442471 | NCBI WGS metagenome assembly JACCDG01 (sample SAMN15323444, study PRJNA562643) | freshwater metagenome | isolation source: river surface water | place: USA:Blue River Watershed | collected 2017-08-17 | reverse complement strand
CAAGTTGAGGTTTACAGTTCTAAAGGGGGACTCACGTGGCTGCACCACAGAATTACTTAGCTGTCATCAAGGTTGTTGGAATCGGCGGCGGCGGAGTAAATGCAATCAATCGCATGATTGACGTCGGTCTTAAAGGCGTTGAGTTCATCGCAATCAATACAGATGCACAACATTTATTAATGAGTGATGCAGATGTGAAACTAGATATTGGTCGCGCATCTACAAAAGGATTAGGTGCAGGCGCTGCTCCTGAAAAGGGAAGACAAGCAGCAATCGATCACACCGAAGAGATTGAAGAAATTCTTCGTGGTGCAGATATGGTCTTTGTGACAGCAGGAGAAGGTGGCGGTACTGGTACAGGTGGCGCTCCAATCGTTGCGAAGATTGCACGTGATCTCGGCGCACTTACTATTGGCGTAGTTACAAAACCATTCTCTTTCGAAGGCAAAATTCGTACCCGTCAAGCAGATGAGGGAATCGAACTTCTTCGCGAGCAGGTAGACACACTTATTGTTATTCCAAATGATCGACTACTTGCAATCTCAGATCGCGCAATTACTGCAGTTGATGCATTTAAGAGCGCTGATCAAGTTCTCTTGTCAGGTGTTCAAGGCATTACCGAAATCATTACACAACCGGGACTTATCAATCTCGACTTTGCTGATGTCAAGACTGTGATGACAGATGCGGGTTCAGCGTTGATGGGCATTGGTTCTGCGCGAGGAGAAAATCGCGCAACACGTGCTGCAGAGTTAGCAATCTCTAGCCCGCTCCTTGAAGCATCTATCGATGGCGCTATGGGAGTTCTTCTCTCTGTTGCAGGAGGATCAGATCTTGGACTCTTTGAAATTAACGAAGCCTGTGAGCTAGTGCAGGCAGCGGCTCACCCTGATGCTCGCATTATCTTTGGTACAACCATTGATGATGCTCTTGGCGATGAAGTACGTATTACCGTGATTGCAGCTGGCTTTGCTGGTGGAGAACCGAAGAAGGTTGATATGCCAGTTATTAATGCCAGCACGCTAGGTGGCATCGCAAATCCAATTCCAGCTAATGACCCACTCTCCGTGGCCCTTGATCTTGATTCAAGCGCTCCGCGCAAACGCGTAACCTTCGAGGATTTGGTGTCAGAAGATGAAATTGATGTTCCAGACTTTATGAAGTAAATGGGGTATCGATTTACCAATCGCACCGGTGGAGTTAGCACCGGTGCGTTTTCTTCTCTCAACCTAGCTCTGCATGTTGGCGATGATCCAGCGCGCGTGCTGGAAAATAGAAGAATTCTCGGCCAGGAAGTTGGCGAACATCAATACATGGAACAAGTTCATGGCAACCGCGTTGTCATAATTGAGGCAGTCTCAGATGAGCACCCAACTGCAGATGCTCTGGTAACCGGTATTCCAGGAGTCGCTCTCGCCGTCATGGTCGCAGATTGCATTCCGCTCCTTCTTACCTCCAAAGTTGCCGTGGCTGCAGTACATGTAGGACGCAAAGGTTTGATGAACTCAGTTGCGCTGGGCGCGATTGCGGCAATGCGCGAGATTGGTGCAACTCAAATTTCTGCCGTGATCGGGCCATCTATCTGTGGTCGCTGTTACGAAGTTTCACAAGAGATTTTTGATGAAGTAACGGCAGTACATCCTGCGGCGGCTGTCACGACACCAAAGGAAACCCCCTCTCTCGACCTTCCGGCCGCGTTAGAGAAAGTTCTACTCGCTGAAGGCGTCTCTATCTCCTTTGATAGAGGGTGCACAGTTGAAGACCCAACGTTTTTTTCTTACCGCAGAGATGGCGCTACTGGGCGACAAGCTGGGATTGTTTGGCTATGAACCGCCGCGAAGAACTCGCTACCAACCTGGCCGCTGTCCAAAAACGCATTACCAGAGCCGATGTCACTCTCATCGTCGTAACGAAGACTTATCCAGTCAGCGATGTCCAAGTTTTGAAAGAGTTGGGCGTTGAAAATTTCGGTGAAAATCGAACTGAAGAGGGTGAAGTCAAAGCTGTGGCCGTTCCAGCAACCTGGCATTTTCAAGGTGGAATTCAGAGTCGGAAGATAAAAGATATTGTGCAGTGGGCTGATGTGATTCAATCTCTTGATAGCGGCGAACACGCTCTCAAAATAGGTCAACGAGCAGTGCGACCAATCGACATTTTTCTGCAACTCTCACTCGATGGCGATCCTGAAAGAGGGGGAGTTGTTGAGTCGGAGTTGGCTGCTCTGGCAGAGGTGGTAGTTGCTACGCCCAATCTCTCACTTGTGGGATTGATGTGCGTCCCACCTGTCAGCGCTATTGCTGCCGATGCCTTCGCGCAAATTTATAGCGTCCATCAACGTTTCCTAAGAGATTATCCGAATGCACAATCGCTCTCCACAGGAATGTCAGCAGACTTTGAAGTGGCTATCGACCATGGTGCGACACATATCCGGGTAGGTAGTTCAATCCTCGGCTCGCGTACCTACCGCTAGTAACCTAGTACCTATGTCAGCACTCAATAAAATGATGGGCTTCTTGGGCCTCGTCGATACCGATGAAGAGACCGCACCGGCGCAAGTGCCAGCACGTACTGCAGTCGCGCGCCCTACTCGTGATCGCACTGGAGTAACGGTTCTCGGTTCACACTCAACGCCAGTGACATCTGCCTCGACACAACCTGCACTGATTGAAGATTCATCTTCTTACAACATCATTACTTTGCAACCACGCTCTTACTCCGAAGCGCGCAAAGTTGGCGAGTACTACCGTGAAGGTAATCCGGTCATCATCAACCTGGATGACATGGAAGAAGGAGAGCGCAAGCGCTTGGTTGATTTTTCGAGTGGACTTGTCTTTGGTCTTCATGGACGTATTGAACGTATAAGCCTCAAAGTCTTTTTACTCTCTCCAGCGAATGTCCATGTAAGCAACGAAGATAAGACGGCTGCTCAAGCATCTTTCTTTAATCAAAGCTGATTATTTAGATGCTTGAATCAGTTCTTGTCCAACTTATTGGACTCTTTAAACTCGCGCTATTCGTTCGCATTATCATCGATTATGTACGAATGTTTGCTCGTAACTGGCGCCCGAACTCATTCCTTCTCGCCGTCTTTGAAATTGTCTACTCGATAACAGATCGACCAATGAGATATGTCCAGCGCTTTGTGCCACCGCTACGTATTGGTGGCGTTGCGCTCGACCTTTCATTTATAGTTCTTCTGATTGCAGCAAACATTGCACAAACTGCAATCCGCATAATTCTCTAAGCTATTTTGTTAGAGAAACACCAACGCTAAATTCGTTATCTTCTTGTGCCACAGTTGTGTCGTATTCGAAAGAGATTGCAAGTACTTCATCGGATATATGCGTAGCAGCGCTCCGGATGGTCTCCTGTAGCTCAGCTGGTGCGTTCCAACGTACGTGAATTCGATCTGAGATTTCAAAGCCATCGCTCTTACGTCTCTCTTGAATTAGGCGTATGACTTCGCGGATATTTCCAGCAGCGATAAGTTCTGGAGTCAACGCTAAATCAAGAGCTACGCTCTCACCATCATGGCTAGCAACCATCCACCCTGACTTGGGAACTTCTGTGACGACTAGATCAGCTAGTTCGATTTCAAAGTCTCCTAAAGTCGCAGAGCCGCTGGCGCGCAAGCCCTTCACAAGGGCGGTTGGTTCAGCTGCTGCAATCAACTTTGCTACATCCTGAACTGTTTTTCCATATTTTGCACCGAGTGATTTGAAATTAGCCTTCACTGAGACATCGACAAGATCGCCATCTGCACTTGCTATATCTTGCAAGTCAGCGACGTTGAGCTCATCAGAAATTTGGGACTTCATATCTTCGGGTAATTGAGACCATCCTTGAGCCGAGATCAGAGCACGCTGTAGCGGCTGACGAATTTTGATAGCGGATTCTGCGCGAGCGGCTCTTCCTAACTCAACAACGCGACGGGTCATCGCCACCTGCTCATTCAACGTCGGATTAATCAATGCGGTATTGGAAACTGGGAAATCGGTCAGATGAACTGATGCTGCTGCATTCTTGTCGGCCGGGCGTACCAATACCTGCCAGGTATGTTCGGCAATAAAGGGAACCATCGGCGCTAGGAGTTGTGTCAGGGAGACTAGGCATTCATGCAAAGTGGCTAAGGCCGCTGTATCTGCATCCCAGAAGCGGCGACGAGATCTGCGCACATACCAGTTAGAAAGATCATCAATAAATTTGGCTAGCTCTCTTCCTGCAGTCTGTGAATCAAAGTCTGCGTAAGCCTTATCGACTGTAGTGATCAGAGTGTTGAGTTCGCTCAAAATCCAGCGATCCATAATTGTGCGGTCGGCGATTGCTGGGCTTTGCGACAAGTCAAACTCAGAAGCTTCTGCATAAAGTGCATGGAAAGAGATGGTGTTCCAATAGGTAAGTAACGTCTTGCGGACGACATCAGAGATTGCATCATGTCCAACGCGGCGCGCAGACCAAGGCGAGCCGGCAGCCAACATGTACCAACGGACTGCATCCGCGCCATGTTGATCCATAAGCGACATTGGCTCAAGGACATTGCCTAGGTGTTTACTCATTTTGCGGCCATCTTTATCGAGGATATGTCCAAGACAGAGAACGCTCTTATATGAACTCTTATCAAAGACAAGAGTTCCAATAGTCATCAGGGTGTAAAACCAACCGCGAGTTTGATCAATAGCCTCGCAGATAAAGTCAGCAGGGTAGGCAGCTTTAAACTTTTCTACTGAACCCGCTTTATGTGGGTATCCCCATTGCGCGAATGGCATCGCACCTGAGTCATACCAGCAGTCAATAACTTCGGGGACGCGCACCATGCTTGTTGAGCACTCTGCGCAGGCAAAGGTAATGTCATCGACAAATGGGCGGTGTGGATCAAGGTTGCTTAACTCTTGGCCAGCCAGAGCCCCTAACTCTTTCAGCGATTCAACGCAGACTTCATGTTTATTCTCGCAACGCCAGATTGGAAGCGGCGTTCCCCAGAATCTATTTCGCGATAGCGCCCAGTCAATATTGTTATTGAGCCAATCACCATATCTTCCAGTTTTGATTGTTTCAGGGTGCCAATCAGTGGCTTGATTTTCACGGATGAGTTCATCCTTTATTGATGTTGTCCGGATATACCAAGAAGGTTGTGCGTAATAGATAAGTGCTGTGTGGCATCTCCAGCAGTGAGGATATGGGTGCTCATAAGGAACATGCTTGTAGAGCGCACCTGATGCCTTGAGTTCTTTTACGAGTGGCTTATCCGCCTCCTTAAAGAAGATTCCTCCAACAACTGGCACGCTCGTCAAGAACTTTCCATCGGGTGAGATTGGGTTCACGACAGGTAAGCCATATGAGCGACAGACTTGTAAGTCGTCGGCGCCGAATGCGGGGGATTGGTGGACCAAACCTGTTCCATCCTCAGTAGTCACGTATGTTGCAAGAACAACAAAGTGGGAATTCGGAATCTCGATGTAATCAAATGGACGCTTATATGTAGTGCGCTCCAACTCGCTACCTTTAAGAGTCTTAAGAATTGTATGTTCTCCAGCCACGGCAGAGAGCAGTGGCTCTGCCACGACTAGAACTTCAGAGGTATCTTCTAGGACTGTCTTCACGACTACGTAATTAACATCGGGATGGGCAGCAATCGCTGTGTTGGAAACTAGCGTCCAAGGGGTTGTAGTCCAAACAAGAAGTGAAGCACCCATTTCAGCGAGTTCACCAGATGTAATGGGAAAGCGCACATAGACAGATGGATCAACGACAGTCTCGTACCCTTGCGCTAATTCGTGATCGGATAGCCCAGTTCCACAACGCGGGCAGTATGGTGCAACGCGATGGTCTTGAACCAGCAACCCTTTCTTCCAAATTTCTTTAAGGCTCCACCAGACACTCTCAACATATTCAGGCGCCATCGTCCAATACGCCTGATCAAAATCAACCCAGAAACCCATTCGCTCTGTCATTGCGGTGAAAGCATCTACATGTCGGGTTACTGATTCACGACACTTATCGTTAAAAGCTGCGATTCCATATTTTTCAATATCGCCCTTACCTGCAAATCCCAACTCTTTCTCAACTGCAATTTCAACGGGAAGTCCGTGGCAATCCCAACCTGCTTTACGGGTGACGTACTTGCCCTTCATTGTCTGATAGCGCGGAAATACATCTTTAAATACACGCGCTTCAATGTGGTGCGTGCCGGGCATACCGTTTGCTGTAGGAGGACCTTCGTAAAAAGTCCAAGGAGTTCCGGCGGCGCGTGACTGTGTGCTCTCTTCAAAGATTTGATTTTCACGCCAAAAATCTAGGATTGATCGTTCCATGGCAGGCAGGTCAATCTGTGCGCTAATCGCGCGAAATGGTGATGGCATAAAAAATCCCCCAAGCATCAAAAGATCTTGGAGGGACGAACTCGCAATTGAGTTCGCGGTACCACCCGCCTTGCACCTGGCACAAGATGTGAGAGGTGCCGCTTAATTTCTCCAAGCTTTCGGTCAGTTCTACCCCGCATTTTGCGGATCTTCTGACGTGCTCCGAAGGTGATGGCCTCATCAACGCACTTTTCTTGCTTGGTCCTGCGTGGTTAAGTCTAAACCATGCGTGGCTAAGTTGGTTACGAGAGGAAAAACGCATAAGGTGCGCGGCGTGCCAGGAAAAAAAGTAGTCAAGAAAGCAGCGAAGAAAGCGGCTGCGAAGAAGGCTCCTGCCAAAAAATCTGCAGCTAAGAAGGTTGCTAAGAAGGCCCCTGCTAAAAAAGTTGCAGCTAAGAAGGTGGCCAAGAAAGCGCCTGCTAAAAAAGCGGCTGCTAAGAAGGTGGCCAAGAAAGCGCCGGCTAAGAAATCGATTCCAGTAAAGAAGGCTCCGGGACGACCATTCCCTTCAAAGGTCGGCAAGACAACTCTTACTGTTGATGAAAAATCTCAAACTGTTTCAGTAGCAACTGTTGTTGCACCAACTGCAGCCCCTGTCGTTGAAGAACGACGATTGGTAATGCCGCCCCCACCTCGGCCGGTAAAGAGCGGCAAGAAGTTTGCACCCCTTAAGCCAATCAAGGCCGCTCCTACTCCTGTAACAGCTTCGAGTGATGAAGCACCGTGGACTGCAGCCGAGTTAAAAGCGATACGAGCAGAGATTGCAACTGATCTCGAACGTCTGCGTACCGAACTCGCCAACGTTGAAGCCGAGATGAATGAACTAATTGCAGAGTCAGGCGAAGGCGCAGGCGATGACCAAGCTGACTCTGGAACAAAAACTTTCGAGCGCGAACATGAGATGTCACTTGTAATCAATGCGCGAGATATGGTTCTGCAAACTGAACGCGCACTCGCACGAATTGATGCCAAGACCTACGGCTTGTGCGAAGAATGTGGTTCGCCAATTGGCAAAGCTCGTCTGCAGGTTTTTCCACGTGCGACGCTCTGCATGATTTGTAAGCAGAAGGAAGAGCGGCGCTAACGTGCGCCCTCAGTTTAACTCTGGCAAGACTCGCACTATCTGGCTGACTGCCTGGACTATTTGGCTTTTTGATTACGCAACGAAAACTTGGGCTCTCTCAAATTTCTCGTCAGATCCACAGCCGGTCCTTGGCACTTTCTTGCAATTCACCTTACTCAAGAATTCAGGTGCAGCATTTAGCCTTGCTAGCGGATTCACACTCGCCTTCACTCTCCTTGCAGTTGCTGTCATCGCAACAATTGTCAGATATGCAGCACGTATTACATCTCGCGGTTGGTTGACCTGCGCAGGGCTACTTCTCGGGGGAGTACTCGGGAATCTCACGGATCGAATCTTCCGTGAGCCTGGATTCTTTCTTGGACATGTCATAGATTGGATTCAAATTCCGAATTGGCCGGTATTTAATATCGCCGATATTGCAATATCTACCGCTGCGCTATTGGCTTTCATCCAAACGATGAGAAACGTCCCTCCCATTACACAGGTACAGTAGGAACTCATGACAAGAGAATTGCGCTCACTCACCGTTCCAGAAGGCGTGGCTGGCGAACGTATTGATAGCGCGCTGACTCGAGTATTGGGTCTTTCTCGCACAGCCATCGTCAAACTCCTAGAGGATGGCGATATCACCACCAATAATCAAGCGATGCAGAAATCAGATCGCGTCGCAGCAGGTCAATTGATTGAAGTATTGATGCCTGCACAAAAGAATCAAGATCCAATTCCACTTACGCCACTTGAGGGCCTCACTGTCATCTTTAACGATGACGATATTGTTGTTGTAGACAAGCCAGTCGGGTGCGCAGCTCACCCAAGTCCAGGTTGGATGGGTCCAACAGTTGTTGGCGCCCTCATGGCCGCTGGCTACACAATTACAACGTCAGGTCCCGCAGAACGTGCAGGGATAGTTCATCGCCTCGATGTTGGAACCTCAGGTCTAATGGTTGTTGCCAAGACAGATAAGGCTTATCTCAAGTTAAAAGATATGTTTCGTAACCATGAGATAGAGAAGACTTATCACGCACTCGTACAAGGGCATATGGATCCAGCGAGTGGAACAATTGATGCCCCCATCGATCGACATCCAAAAGAGGACCATCGATTTGCCGTTGTCGCTACCGGAAAAGAGAGCATCACCCACTATGAAGTCATTGAGTATTACCGCTCAGTCTCTCTTGTAAAGGTAGAACTAGAAACTGGTCGTACTCATCAGATTCGCGTTCACTTCTCGGCGTTGGGACATCCACTTGTCGGTGACACCACGTATGGCGCCGATCCCGTACTAGGAAAGAAAATGGCGATGTCTCGTCCTTGGTTACATGCGCTTGAACTGAGATTTAACCATCCAGTAAGCGCACTTCCGTTAGTTCTCAGCGCTCCATATCCACCTGACCTTCAGGCTTCTCTGGCGTTGCTATCCGAGGCAGTTCTCCCTTAGGCGCTAATGTTGCGCCACCATGTCATCTGAAGATTTTTCAGCTTCACGGGCATCGACGAACGACTCGTTTGTACATTTACATGTGCATACCGAGTACTCGATGCTCGATGGTGCCGCGCGCGTCGGAGACTTAGTCAATGAAGTAGCTCGACTAGAAATGCCCGCGATTGCAATGACAGATCACGGCAATGTCTTTGGAGCTTTTGATTTCTACAAGCAAGCAACGAAAGCTGGCGTAAAACCAATCATCGGTATCGAAGCTTATGTCGCACCTGAATCTCGATTTGATAAGAAGCGCGTGCAGTGGGCTGATGGCGGCGAAGATGATGTTTCAGGTGGTGGCGCATATACACACATGACAATTCTCGCTGAAAACAATCAAGGACTAGCTAACCTTTTTAGACTTTCCTCGCTTGCTTCCCTTGAAGGCTATTACTACAAGCCTCGAATGGACCGTGAGTTAATTTCTCGCCATGCAGATGGGTTGATAGCAACAACGGGATGTCCAGGTGGAGAAATCCAAACTCGACTCCGCATGGGAAATTATCGTGAGGCGCTACGTGCGGCCAGTGATTACCGAGATATCTTCGGCGCCAACAACTTCTTCCTTGAAATCATGGATCACGATATAGATATTGAAAATCGCGTAAAGGCAGATCTTCTTAAACTTGGAAAAGAATTAAAGCTTCCACTCCTTGCTACTAATGACCTGCACTACACATTTAATCAAGATGCGGCAGCCCATGCTGCGCTACTTTGTGTGCAATCAGGTACAACTCTTGCGGACCCAAAGAGATTTAAGTTTGATAACGATGAGTTCTATCTCAAGACTCCGTCACAAATGCGCGAACTTTTTAAGGAGATTCCTGAAAGTTGCGATAACACTCTTCTGATTGCAGAACGTTGCAACGTCAAGCTTCGCGAAAACGAGAATTTGCTTCCTGCCTTTCCAGTGCCACAAGGTGAAACCGAAGATTCATGGCTGCGTAAGGAATCCGTTAGAGGGCTACTTGAAAAAATGGGCGATCGCGCTACCGATGAATATCGCACACGCCTCAATTACGAACTTGATGTCATGGCCAATATGGGATTCCCTGGTTACTTCCTCGTCGTTGCCGACTTGGTAGGACATGCAAAGAAAGTTGGAATTCGCGTTGGGCCTGGACGTGGCTCTGCTGCAGGTTCACTCGTTGCCTATTCACTTGGCATCACAGGCCTTGATCCCATCGAACATGGCCTCTTATTTGAGCGCTTCCTGAATCCAGAACGTATCTCAATGCCCGATATCGATCTCGACTTTGACGAACGTCGTCGCTCCGAAATGATTCGTTACGCCACTGAAAAGTATGGTGAAGATCGGGTAGCGCAGATCATCACTTACGGAACGATCAAGTCGAAGCAATCTCTTAAAGATTCCACCCGCGTTCTCGGTTATCCCTATGTAATTGGCGAGAAACTGACCAAAGCGCTCCCTCCTTCAGTAATGGGTAAAGACATCACTCTTTCAGGAATATTTGACTCGAAAGATTCACGTTACGGCGAGGCTGGCGAATTTAGGCAGCTCTACGAAAGCGATCCTGACTCCAAACGGGTAGTTGATTTAGCAAAGGGTTTAGAAGGCCTTAAACGTCAATGGGGCGTCCATGCTGCGGGCGTCATTCTTTCTCGCGAGCCGTTGCTCGATGTAATTCCAATCCACCGTCGCGAAGCAGATGGCGCAATCATTACTCAATTCGATATGGGTGCTTGCGAATCAACGGGCCTGCTCAAGATGGATTTCTTGGGGCTGCGAAACCTATCTGTTCTCGATGACGCGCTCCTGAATATCAAGGCAAATCAGGGAATAGATGTAGTTCTTGAAGATCTTCCACTGCACGATCAGAAAACCTTCGAGCTGCTATCACGTGGTGACACTCTCGGTGTATTCCAACTCGATGGCGGACCAATGCGTGCACTGCTACGCAGCATGGCTCCGGATTCCTTTGCAGATATTTCTGCGGTAATCGCTCTCTATCGCCCTGGTCCTATGGGCGAGAATGCACATAACAACTATGCCGATCGCAAGAATGGGCGAAAGCCAGTGGAGCCAATCCACCCAGAATTATCTGAACCGCTCAATGAAATTCTTGGTGATACCTATGGCCTAATTGTTTATCAAGAGCAGGTAATGGCTATTGCGCAAAAAGTTGCTGGCTTTACCTTGGGACGTGCAGATTTACTCCGCAAAGCAATGGGAAAGAAGAATAAAGAGATTCTCGATAAGGAGTACATCCCATTCGAAGCGGGCATGAAGGCAAATGGTTTCTCTGTTGCTGCCATTAAACGTCTCTGGGAAGTTCTGATTCCATTCTCTGATTACGCATTTAACCGAGCACATAGCGCTGGTTACGGTGTAGTCTCATTCTGGACCGCCTACCTCAAGGCAAATTACCCAACTGAATATATGGCAGCGCTCTTAACCAGTGTGCGCGATGACAAGGATAAGTCTGCGCTCTACCTCTCTGAATGTCGACGCATGGGAATCAAGGTCTTACCACCTGATGTCAATGAATCTGATGCTGAATACACCCCTCGTGGAGTTGATATTCGCTTTGGATTAGCTGCTATTCGAAACGTTGGAGAAGGTGTGGTTGCATCCATCAAATCAGCGCGAGCGAGCAAGGGCACATTCACCTCGTTTGGAGATTTTCTAGCAAAGGTTGATGCCAATGTCTGCAACAAGAAGACAATCGAATCGCTAGTAAAGGCCGGAGCATTTGATTCGCTCTCTCATCCGCGCAAGGGCTTGATGGCAATCCACCTCGAAGCGATTGATTCTGTTATCGAGACCAAGCGCGCTGAGGCAATAGGCCAATTTGATCTCTTCGGTGGCGACACAATTTCGCAAGTTGCCGGACTCGATATCGAGATTCCAAATACTGAATGGGATAAATCAACTCTTCTGACCTTTGAGCGCGAGATGCTCGGACTCTACGTCTCGGATCATCCGCTCTTGGGCGTTGAGCACGTTTTGCGCTCTCATACAGATATGTCTATCTCAGAACTCCTTGAAGATGGACCGCAAGATGGAATAGTCACTATCGGTGGGCTAATCACCGGTATCCAACGTAAAGTTTCTCGCCAGGGCGCTTCGTGGGCGGTCGTCAATGTAGAAGATCTTGAAGGTGCGATTGAAGTTCTCTTCTTCTCCAATACTTACAATCAATATGCGCTCTCACTCACCGAGGATCGCGTGGTCGTTGTACGAGGACGTTTCTCGCGAACTGACGAACAAGTTCGCTTCACAGCCCTTGAGATGAAGATGCCAGATATCAGCGCAGCACCAACTGGGCCTCTTCTTATCTCACTTCCTGCGAATCAAGTGACTCCACCGGTAGTCGAGCGAATGAAAGAGATTCTCCGTTCACATCCGGGCAAACGCGAAGTGCATCTTCAAGTCATTGATCAGCAGAAATCAACGACGTTAAAGATTGATGCACTTGTGACATCATCACCGAGTTTGAGCGCAGATCTCAAGGCGATCTTGGGCCCGGACTGCCTCATACGTATCTAAATTTGGCGTATCTAACTCAGCGGTAACTCAAAAAATCAGGTCTCACGGCAATGGCTGTCCAAAGTAGAATGCGATTGTGATTCGTACCGTTGATCTGCGAGGCAAGTCCCTTGATAAGGCTGGTTATCAAGAGCTACTTCCGCGAGCCAGTCTTGATGTGGCGTCGGCGATGGCGGCAATCGCTCCAATTTTGCAGCGAGTTAAAGCAGGTACTGAGGCAGATTTAATCGCGCTGGCAGAAGAGTTTGATGGTGTGCTTCCAGCATCTATCCGAGTGCCGCAGAGCGCACTTGATGAGGCGCTGCACAACCTAGATCCGAAGATCAGGGCAGCGCTTGAAAAGTCAGCGCTAAGAATTCGTAAGGTTCATGAAGATCAGCGCCGCAGCGAAACCACCACCAAAGTTGTTGATGGCGGAACTGTCACTGAACGTTGGGTGCCAGTAGATCGCGTTGGTCTCTATGTTCCTGGTGGACGCGCGGTTTATCCAAGTAGCGTCATGATGAATGTGATACCTGCACAGATTGCACAGGTAAGTAGCATCGCAGTTGCTTCTCCTCCTCAGAAAGAGTTTGCCGGGCTGCCACACCCAACTATTTTGGCGACTTGCGCTCTTTTAGGAATTACAGAGGTATATGCCGTTGGGGGAGCGCAAGCAATTGCACTCTTTGCTTACGGCATGAAAGATCTCTGCGCCAAGTGCGATTTGGTAACTGGCCCAGGCAATATCTATGTTGCAGCTGCTAAACGCGCACTTCGTGGAATTATTGGAATCGACTCTGAAGCTGGGCCTACAGAGATTGCAATTCTCGCCGATGACACAGCCATTGCCGCCGATGTTGCTGCCGATTTAATCAGCCAAGCAGAGCACGATGTCATTGCTGCAGCTGTGCTCGTCACAACATCAACGAGGCTGGCCAGCGAGGTCGAAGTTGAGCTTGCGAAGCGCGTTGCTGCAACGAAGCACTCCGAAAGAATTCGCACCGCTCTCTCTGGTATTCAATCTGCGATTGCACTTGTTGACTCCATTGAGCAGGGTGTTGATGTTGTCAACGCATATGCCGCCGAGCACCTTGAGATTCAGACTTCACAATCAGCGCTGGATGCGAAGAAGATTCGTAATGCCGGCGCAGTATTTATTGGACGTTTCTCTCCAGTATCGCTGGGTGATTACTCAGCGGGCTCAAATCACGTTCTACCAACAGGTGGTTGCGCATGCCACAGCAGCGGTCTTTCTGTGCAAACTTTCTTGCGAGGATTGCATTTCATCGAATACAACAAAGATGCATTTACTGACATCCTCGAGACTGTTGTTACCTTGGCCAACTCTGAAGATCTCCCCGCTCACGGTGAAGCTATGACTGCGCGTCTGGAAAATCTATGAACCAGTGGCCAACCTGGTTGCCCCTGCGCCAAGACTTGCGCGAATTATCAGCTTATGGTGCACCGCAAGTTCCAGCCGATGCTGTGATGAACACGAATGAAAACCCCTATCCGCTTTCACAAGAACTCTCTGCAGCAATCGCGGCCAGAGTGCTGGATGCAGCGAAGAACCTCAATCGTTATCCTGATCGCGACGCCACGGTTCTACGAAGCAAGTTGGCGCAATTCATCAACTCGCTCTCTGCGACTAAATTAACCGATAAGAATATTTGGGCTGCTAATGGCAGCAATGAAATCATTCAATCTCTCTTCCTAGCCTTCGGAGGCGGCAGCGCCCTTGGTTTTACACCGTCATATTCGATGCATCCCTTGATTGCCAAGGTGACGGGTGTTTCTTGGATTAATGGATCTCGTCGCGAAGATTTCACATTGGATTTTGACTCTGCTCTTACACAGATACAACGCGAGAAACCCGCTCTTACCTTTATCACTACTCCCAATAATCCAACAGGTTCAACGCTTTCAATTCATGACATTGAGAAGTTGGCGAAGGCATCATCAGGGCTATTGGTCATTGATGAGGCGTATGCCGAATTTTCTCAAGAAGCTTCGGCAGTTACCTTGATTGAGAAGTATCCACATGTAGTTGTCATTCGAACAATGAGCAAGGCATTTGCCTTCGCTGGAGTTCGTCTTGGTTATTTGGCTGCAGATAAGGCTGTCATTGACGCTATGTATTTGGTTCGCCTTCCATATCACCTAAGCGCACTGACTCAAGCGGCTGGAGAAGTAGCTCTGGATTATCAAGACGAGCTGCTAGCTAACGTTTCACGGCTACGTGCAGACCGCGAGAAACTAGCGCAAGAAATCGTGGCGCTTGGACTCACGGTTGTACCCAGTGATGCCAACTTCATCCTCTTCGGTGGTTTTGCTAAGCCAGCAGCCCAACTCTGGAAAGAGATGCTGGAAAGAGGAGTTCTCATCAGAGATGTGGGATTATTGGGCTACTTGCGAGTGACCATTGGCAACGAAGCCGAGAACAAGAAATTTATCGAATCACTATCGGCTTGCCTGGGAGAAAAATGAGCAGAACAGCACGCGTTGAACGCACAACGAAAGAATCTAGCGTCCTAGTAGAACTGAACCTAGATGGCACCGGAGAAATCTCAGTCGAAACTGGAGTGCCCTTCTTCGATCACATGATGAGCCAGCTAGGAAAGCACTCTGGCTTTAATCTCACTATCAAGACAACAGGTGATGTTGATGTTGATTCACATCATACTGTTGAAGATACCTCGCTCGCCTTTGGACAAGCTCTTCGCGAAGCTCTTGGAGATAAATCAGGCATTCGTCGATTCGGTGATGCGATGGTTCCACTTGATGAAGTTCTGGTGCAGGCAGCTGTTGATTTGTCAGGTCGACCTTATTTAGTACATCGTCAACCAGAGATTGTTGAGCTCATTGGTACATTCGATACAACTCTTGGCAAACATATCTGGGAATCGATTGTCGCTGAAGCCCGTATCGCTCTTCATGTGCGCGTGCTTGAAGGACGTAATGCACACCATGTCTTTGAAGCACAATTTAAGGCAGTCGCACGTGCGCTGCGAGATGCTGTTGCGCTAGATAGTCGTGTTGCAGGAATTCCCTCCACTAAGGGTTCTCTCTAACGTTCGTGATTGCAATTCTTGATTACGGTTCTGGAAATCTAAGGTCGGCACAACGAGCTTTTGAAACCTCGGGGCGTGAAGTTGTCATCACATCCGACTACCAAGTTGCGCTCAACGCAGATGGCTTAGTCGTCCCAGGTGTTGGTGCATTTGCCGCTTGCATGGAAGGGCTGATCAAAGTTCGCGGAGATCAAATTGTGCGCGAAAGAATTGCTGCCGCTCGTCCCACGCTTGGAATATGTGTCGGAATGCAGATTCTCTTTTCGCAAGGCGTCGAACATGGCACTCAGCCAGGAGTCGGGATCTGGAACGCTACAGTTGAAAAATTAGAGGCACCGATATTGCCGCATATGGGCTGGAACACTGTGAAGGCCGGAGCAGGCTCGCAACTTTTCAAGGGCGTTGAAGAAGAATCTTTCTACTTTGTGCATTCATACGCTGTAAAGAATCCCGTTGGCACCATCTCAACGCTTTCGAACTATGGCGAGGATTTCTTGGCTGCAGTCGAAGAAGGAGCAGTTGCTGCGACGCAATTTCATCCTGAAAAATCTGGCGATGCCGGCTTACATTTGATTCAGAATTGGGTACAAACGCTATGAGTTACTTAGAACTTCTTCCTGCCGTCGATGTGAAAGATGGTCGCGCTGTACGCCTAGTGCAAGGTGAACTCTCTGCAGAAACCGCATATGGCAATCCGCTAGAAGTTGCCCTCGAGTTTCAAGCAGCAGGAGCTGAGTGGCTACATTTAGTCGACCTTGATGCCGCCTTTGGTCGCGGTGAAAATAGCGCTCTCTTAGCCGAAGTGGTTGGAAAGTTAGATATTAAGGTCGAACTCTCTGGCGGAATCCGTGATGATGAATCACTCCGCCGCGCTCTAGCTACCGGCTGCACACGCATCAATTTAGGAACTGCCGCGCTAGAAAACCCCGAGTGGACTGCGAAGATTATTCAAGAGCACGGCGAACGTATTGCTGTTGGTCTTGATGTTCGTGGACATGTGCTGGCTGCCCGCGGTTGGACGAAAGAGGGCGGAGATCTCTTCGAAACTATCGAACGTCTTGAACGCGATGGATGCGCGCGTTACGTTGTTACAGATGTAACGAAAGATGGAACGCTACAAGGACCGAATGTGCAACTGCTTCAAGAGGTATGTGCTGTTACCAAGAAGCCAGTTGTAGCTTCAGGCGGAATTTCATCTCTTACTGATATCGAATCCCTCATGGCCCTTAACGCCACAGGAGTTGAAGGTGCAATCGTTGGTAAGGCTCTTTATGCGGGAGCATTTACCTTGCAAGAGGCGCTGGAGTTAACCAAACAATGAGCCTTTCCGTTCGCATCATTCCCTGTCTGGATGTCACAGATGGTCGCGTAGTCAAGGGAGTTAACTTCACAGATCTTCGCGATGCTGGAGATCCCGTTGAGATGGCTGCGCTTTATGGACGCGAAGGAGCAGATGAACTCACCTTTCTCGATATATCAGCAAGTGCTGCAGGGCGAGAAACAACACTTGATGTAGTTCGAAAAACTGCAGAGCAAGTCTTTATTCCTCTGACAGTTGGTGGGGGAATACGTACCGTTGATGATGTGAATCAATTACTGCGTGCAGGTGCAGATAAAGTCTCTATCAACACTGCAGCGCTAGCACGACCTGAGTTAATCGCTGAAATTGCCGATCGTTTTGGCTCACAAGTTCTCGTTCTCTCAGTGGATGCACGCCGCGCGCGCACTGAATCAGGATTTGAAGTTACTACCCATGGTGGAAGGCAGAGCGCAGGTGTAGACGCAATTGCGTGGGTTGAGAAAGCATGTGTGCTCGGCGTTGGCGAGATTCTCTTAAATTCTATGGATGCCGATGGAACTCGTGCTGGTTATGACATTGGAATGATCACTGCGGTGCGCGCTGTCTCGCGAGTGCCACTGATTGCAAGTGGTGGGGCGGGAACGCTAGAAGATTTCTCTGCTGCCCTCGATGCCGGCGCAGATGCGCTCTTGGCTGCAAGCGTCTTTCACTTTGGGATTCACCGTATTCCTGATGTGAAGAAGTACTTGCAAGGCCAGGGTTATTCAGTTCGCAACGCACAGGCTTCGTAAGGCAGAATAGGCTCTATGAGCAGCCAACTTCCCGAGGCATTTCTTGCGCTACTCAAAGATCCATCAACTCTGATTCCAGCGATTGCCCAAGATGCCACAAGCGGTGAAGTTTTGATGTTGGCATATATGAATACTCAATCTTTAGCTTTGACTATCCAGACAGGACGCGCCACCTATTGGTCGCGTAGTCGTAGCGAACTCTGGGAGAAGGGCGCCACTTCGGGAAATACGCAGATGGTTCACTCCATCTCTTTAGATTGCGATGGCGATGCCTTGTTACTTAAAGTTGAACAGAGCGGTGCTGCCTGCCATACCGGCGATCGCTCCTGCTTCCATACAAATATTGAGTTGGCGCGATGAAGCTCGAAGAATTCCGTGAGTTTGCCAAAAACCATAACGTCATCCCGGTCTACCGAAAGCTCCTCGCCGATGGCGAAACTCCGCTGAATGTCTACAAGAAGTTAGCCAAGAATCTTCCTGGAACCTTCTTGTTGGAGTCGGCAGAACATGGGGGAGTCTGGTCGCGCTATTCATTTATCGGGGCTCATAGCCAGACCACTTTGACAGAGAAAGATGGAGCAGCTTTCTGGTTAGGCACACCTCCGGCAGGTGTTCCGGTCAATATGAGTCCACTGGAAGCGCTCCGTAAATCGGTCTCGCATCTGAAATCTCCAAAGATTGCGGGGCTTCCTACTCTGACCGGTGGCTTAGTTGGATATATGGGTTACGACTGCGTCCGCAGTTTGGAGCGGATTCCAGAGCTTGCTCAGAAAGATATTGCACTTCCTGAAATCGCCTTTATGTTGACGAGTGATTTAGCGGTGATGGATCATGGTGAAGGAACAATCACCCTTATTGCCAACGCAATCAATTGGGATGGCTCTGACGAACGTATCGATGAGTCTTATGCAGATGCAGTTTCTCGCCTTGATCGCATGCAAGCGCAACTTCTTGCCCCTCTTGCTGGAGATGTCACAACAATTCCTTCAAAGAAGGCGCCACAATTTTCTCGCAATATGACTGCTGATGAATTTATGGCCAAGGTTGAGATAGCAAAAGAAGAAATTCGAGCCGGAGAAGCTTTTCAGATTGTTTTATCGCAAAGATTTGCCATGCCATGTACTGCAGATGCTCTCGATGTCTATCGAATGTTGCGCCTTAACAATCCAAGCCCGTATATGTATTTATTCCGCTTCGAAGATGGCGTTGAGATTGTCGGTTCCAGCCCAGAAGCTCTCGTGAAAGTTACTGGCGATGAAGTCATGGTGCACCCAATCGCTGGCACTCGTAAACGTTCTGCCTCAGTTGAAGAAGATATTCGCCTAGGTGAAGAGCTGTTGGCAGATCCCAAAGAGCGCGCTGAGCATTTGATGTTAGTTGATTTAGGTCGCAATGATTTAGGTCGAGTGTGTGCTCCAGGTTCGGTAGAAGTAATCGATTTTATGCATATCGAGCGTTACTCACATGTCATGCATATTGTTTCGACCGTGATTGGAAAGTTGGATCCTTCCTCAACTCCTATTGATGCGCTCTTCTCAGTCTTTCCAGCAGGAACTCTTTCAGGAGCGCCCAAACCACGCGCTATGGAAATCATTGAATCGCTCGAACCAACAAGACGCGGGTTGTACGGCGGCGCGATTGGATACTTTGATTTCACCGGCAATATCGATGCATGTATTGCAATTAGAACCGCTCTCCTTCATGGTGGTACTGCCTATGTGCAAGCAGGGGCCGGACTTGTAGCTGATTCAGATCCAGCATCTGAAAATGAAGAGACTCTCAATAAGGCGGCGGCCGTTCTCGGCGCGATTAGCGCAGCTCACGAATTGCAGCGTCCATGAAGCTAGCGATCTCTCTCTTCTTTGTAGCAGTCATTGCTATTTCAATCAGCCGACGTCTACGACTATCTGCTCGCTACGAGAGAGCTCCACGTGAACTTAATACATGGACTGCGCTCGATAAAGGTATTGATCCAACAGAGGAGAACAAGTGAGCGTGCTTGACTCGATTATTGAAGGCGTCCGCGAAGATTTAGCAGCGCGCCGTGGCTCTATGGGAGCCTTGCATGAGCGCATTGATGCGCAAGCACCAGCGCTAGATGCACACACCTTTCTATCTCGAAATGAGATGAATGTAATCGCAGAGGTAAAACGCTCATCGCCATCAAAGGGAGACCTCGCCCCAATTACAGACCCGGCAGCCCTTGCAGAAAAGTATCAAGAAGCAGGCGCTGCAGCTGTCAGCGTTCTGACTGAACAACGCAGATTTGGTGGTTCGCTGGCAGATCTTGACGCCGTTCGTTCTCGCATCGAGATTCCTGTTTTACGAAAAGATTTCATGGTTGATGAATATCAATTCCTGGAAGCGCGTGCTCATGGCGCCGATATTGTCTTGTTAATTGTGGCAGCTCTCTCCAAGAGCCAACTGAAAGATTTCTATGATCTAGCTACCGAACTAGGCATGGCCTCTCTCGTTGAAGTACATACGCAATCTGAGCTAGAGAGCGCGATGGATATCTCTCCTCGCATTGTTGGAGTTAACTCGCGAAACCTCAAGACACTTGAAGTCAGCGCATCAGTATTTGAAGAGCTCATCCCAGCAATTCCATCATCTGTGATTCGTGTTGCAGAATCAGGGATTTCAACCCACGCGGATGTCGCTCAGGCGCAAAAGGCGGGGGCAACTGCAATTCTTGTAGGTGAATCCCTCGTGAAATCTGGTGATCCTATTTCTGCAATGCGTGAACTACTAGGTCACGGGTAGGCTTACAGCTATGACAACTCTCGATGAGATTGCAGGCCACTTTGGCCAATATGGCGGGCGCTTTGTTCCGGAAGCGTTGATTGGAGCCCTCGAAGAGCTCGATGCGGCGCGCATCAAGGCGCAGACAGATCCCACATTTATCGCAGAGTTGGCGGAGCTGCATCGCACCTATACCGGTCGTCCTAGCGCTCTGACCGAGGCAAAACGTTTCGCAGAACATGCTGGTGGTGCACGCATTCTCTTGAAGCGCGAAGATCTCAACCACACTGGTAGCCACAAAATAAATAATGTTCTTGGTCAAGCGCTCCTCACAAAACGTATGGGTAAGAAGCGCATCATCGCTGAAACTGGTGCTGGCCAACACGGAGTCGCATCGGCAACTGCTGCAGCGCTGATGGGCCTTGAATGCGTTGTCTACATGGGCGAAGAAGATACAAGGCGCCAGGCGCTTAACGTTGCTCGCATGAAGTTATTGGGCGCAGAAGTAATTCCTGTAACTTCGGGTTCACGCACCTTGAAGGATGCGATTAATGAAGCGATGCGTGATTGGGTGACCAATGTTGAAACTACGCACTACATGCTCGGCACAGTTGCCGGTCCGCACCCATTCCCTTCCATGGTTCGCGACTTCCATAAAATTATCGGTGAAGAATCTCGCGAACAGGTATTGGCGCTGACCGGAAAACTTCCAACTGCAGTTCTTGCCTGTGTCGGAGGAGGATCCAATGCCATCGGAATCTTCCATCGCTTTATCTCTGACCCTGAAGTTCGCTTGATCGGACTTGAAGCAGCAGGTGACGGCGTTGAAACTGGACGACACGCTGCAACCATCACTGGGGGAAGCCCGGGCGTGCTGCACGGAAATCGCACCTATGTTCTGCAAGATGAGAACGGTCAGACAATCGAATCCCATTCAATTTCGGCTGGACTTGATTACCCAGGTGTTGGTCCAGAGCATGCCTACCTTCATGACATTGGTCGCGCTGAATATCGCGCGATTACTGATGCGCAGGCGATGCATGCATTTGCACTTCTTTGTAAGACAGAAGGAATCATTCCTGCAATCGAAACTGCACATGCGCTAGCTGGTGCGCTTCAAATCGGTAATGAACTTGGCCCTGAAGCGGTATTGCTTATCAACTTATCTGGGCGTGGCGATAAAGATGTTCAGACTGCGGCGCAGTATTTTGGAATTCCTCTGTAAATGTCCACACCGCTTGATGACCTCTTTGTAAAAGTACGTGCTGAAAATAGAGCGGCGCTCATTGCTTATATACCCGCTGGATTTCCAACTATTGAAGGTTGCAAGAAAGTAATACAAGCCTTTGTTGAAGGTGGCGTTGATGCCATCGAAATTGGCTTTCCGTATAGCGATCCCGTGATGGATGGTCCAACTATCCAAGCAGCCGCGGATCAATCACTCTCACAGGGAACAAACGCAGCCGATGTATTTGATGCGCTTAAAGTTGCAACTGATTCAGGTGTTCCTGCAGTTGTGATGACGTACTGGAACCCTATTGAAAAATATGGAGTTGAGAAGTTTGCCCAATCCATAGCAGCAAATGGTGGATCGGGAGTAATTACTCCCGACCTGACCATCGAAGAATCTGCTGGATGGAAGTCAGCTGTCGAGAAGAGCGAAATCAATCCAATCTATGTAGTTGCACCAAGCACATCTGCACAACGTCTGCCACAAGTGACATCACGATGCGGTGGCTTTGTTTATGCAGCAAGTCTCATGGGGGTAACCGGAACACGGTCTTCAGTGTCATCAGGAGCACCTGACCTTGTTGCACGCATTAGAGAAACAACAGATTTGCCTATTGCAGTTGGGCTTGGAGTTTCAACTCGCGAGCAAGCTAAGGGCGTTGCAGGATATGCAGACGGAGTCATTGTGGGATCGGCATTTATAAAGGCGATGCAGGATGCTACAAATGAGGCAGAGGGATTGAAATCTGTGAGAGAGTTAGCACAACAACTTTCATTGGGAGTACGTGAAGGACGATGAAGACTATTCAGCCATGGCTCGGGCTTGTCGCTCGACTCGTCCTTGGTGGAACGTTAATTGCTGCTGGCTATCTCAAATTTGATGAACTCGATAAATCGCAGATGGCAGTTCGAGCCTATGAGATGCTTCCGATTTCACTTGCGAACTTTCTCGGAATTGTCGTGCCTTTCTTTGAATTAGCGGTAGGAATTCTCCTGGTCATCGGAGCGGCTGTGCGTATTACTGGTGCACTCAGTGCGCTCTTAATGATTGGTTTCATGATCGCTATCTCCCAAGCCTGGGCTCGCGGACTTTCTATCGACTGCGGATGTTTCGGAGGTGGGGGACAAGTTCCTGAGGGTGAAGCGAACTATCTCACTCCTCTTCTGCGAGACACGGGCCTAGCGCTCTTGGCAATTTACTTAACTCTCTTCCCACACACTAAATTTGGCCTGGACAGAACACCAGCGCCTGCGACACAACTAGGAGAAAGCAACAATGGCTAAACAACCAGGAAAAGATAACTTCACTCGCAATCTCGTTATTGCAGTCGTCGTAGGCGTTCTCCTCATCATGTTGGTACCGACACTTCTATCACGTCAAACCGATTCTTCAGCCAGCATTCCGGCGAACGTTTCAGCCGATCGTGGTTACGGAGTGGTTTTTAATGGCGAACTGACCGGAGTTCCTGTCATTGATATCTATGAGGATTTTCAATGCCCGGTCTGTGCTCAGTTCGAGCAACTCAATGGCGCATATATCGAATCTCTGATTGCTGAAAAGAAGGCAACTGTTGTTTATCACACGCTCTCGTTCTTGGGACCTGAATCCGTCAACGCTGCTAATGCAGCGGCTTGTTCTGCAGATGAAGGTAAATTCCTCGAATATCACCGCTTGCTTATGATGAACCAGAAGCAAGAAAATTCAGGTGCTTGGGATAATGGTTTCCTCGCAACTCTCGGACAAACAGCCGGAATAACCAGCCAAAAATTTAGTAGCTGCGTTAACAAGGGCGATTATTTAGGTTGGGTGAGCAATGTTGCGGCAGCCGGTGCAAAGGCAAATGTAAATTCAGTGCCAACTGTCTTCGTTAATGGTAAAGAAATTGACCGCAATGCAAGCGAATATTTTGACGCTGCTAAGTTCAAAGCTGCAGTAGAGCGCGGATAAGTACTTTGCAAGCCTTTCCAACTCCGAGTACATCGGCAGTTGCGCTAGGGCCATTCACCATTCATTTCTACGCACTCTGCATCATTGCAGGAGTAGCAGTGGCGATCTGGGTCGGAAATAAGCGCTTTGTGGCAACCTTTCCAGGAGCTCAAACAGTTCTACCTGATGTAGCTATCGTCGCTGTACCGAGCGGAGTTATTGGTGGGCGTCTTTACCATGTGCTTACTTCACCGGAACTTTACTTTGGCCCTGGCGCAAACATTGCTGATATTTTCAAGATTTGGAAAGGTGGCCTTGGAATTTGGGGCGCCATCGGACTGGGTGCGCTCGGCGCATATATCTCGTATCGCAGAATCGCACGTCGCATCGAACTGCCGAGCTTTGCTCACTTTGCTGATGCTGTAGCTCCAGGTTTACTTCTTGCGCAGGCTATTGGTCGATTTGGAAATTGGTTTAATGGAGAACTTTTTGGCAGACCACTCAATACTTGGTGGGCGCTAGAAATCCCCGCAAACCTTCGCCCCTCTGGTTATGAAAATTTCACTACCTTTCATCCGACCTTCGCGTATGAAGCTATCGCCACCGCAAGCCTTGCTCTTCTTTTGATTGCCCTCGGCACTCGCTACCCAGCGGGCTCAATCTTCGCACTCTATGTCGCGGGCTACTCACTTGCGCGCTTCTTTATCGAAGGAATTCGTATCGATCAGGCATATGTATGGGGTGGGATGCGTCTGAATCAATATGTTGCACTTACTCTTTTTTCACTGGCATGTGCTGCCTTTATCAAATTCAAGCGCTCCGACAGGTAGGCTTGCAAGATGGGTTTAGAGGATGTCTATCAACGTAATCTCAGCCATCGCACTCATCGCGCTGGTTGGTTACGTGCCGCCGTCCTTGGCGCCAATGACGGTTTAGTTTCGACTGCAAGTTTGATGATTGGTGTTGCTGCAGCGCGCGCCGGCGAACAGAGTTTCCTCATCACAGCAGGAGCCGCTGGAATTGCAGCAGGTGCTATGTCAATGGCAGTTGGTGAATACGTCTCAGTTCGTTCTCAAAATGACATTGAAGAATCTGATCGCCTGTTAGAGATTGAACATCTTGCAATAGACCCTGCGGGCGAATTAGAAGAGCTGGTTCAAATCTATATGCAGCGCGGTCTTTCACGAGAATTAGCAGTACAAGTTGCCGAAGCGATGCATCAGAAAGATCCACTCGCTGCACATCTTCGTGACGAGTTAGGCCAACACCCTCACACCAAGGCTCGTCCCGTACAAGCAGCAATTGCATCGGCACTTAGCTTTACTGCAGGTGGTCTCATTCCATTTGTTGGGGCATTTGCTCCGACACCCGGAAAAGCCGCGTGGAGTATCGTCGCCTTCACCCTCATCGGCCTTACTTTCACTGGGATTTTGAGCGCCCGAATCGCAGGATCTAAGTTGCTTACTCCCACCGTGCGAGTCATAGCCGGTGGCTGCCTGGGTATGGCCATCACCGCTGGAATCGGGCAGGCGCTGCATATAAGTGGCATCTAAACCACCTAGGTTGCTACTCTTTCGCTACTGAAGCGGGTAGGAGCACCATTACTTACCGCTCACGGGCCAAAGTTGTCCCTTTTGTTTTACGAAAAAAGGACAACGGGTTATGGCACTCTCATCGAACTATCCCGCACGCCAGGGTCTCTACGATCCCGCACAAGAGCATGATGCATGCGGCGTTGCCATGGTTGCCACCCTCAATAAAGTTGCCACACATGAAATTGTCGAGAAGGCGCTTACCGCACTTCGTAATCTTGAACACCGCGGCGCATCCGGTGCTGAACCCGATAGTGGTGACGGTGCGGGAATTCTCATCCGCGTTCCTGATGCCTTCTACAAAGCTGTCACTGATTTAGCACTTCCTGCAGAAGGTTCATATGCAACTGGTATTGCATTTATTGCACAGGGCGCAGATGTTCAGAGCGAGATTGCCAAGATTGCCGATGAAGAAGGACTTACAGTTCTAGGGTGGCGCGAATTACCGATTAACCCATCATCTCTCGGTAAGACAGCGCTCTCTGTGATGCCAAAGTTTGAACAGCTCTTCGTTGCAGGAAAAAAGAACGAAGCAGGTCTGGCGCTCGATCGATTGGCGTTTGCACTTCGCAAGAGAGCTGAACACACTCTGGATCTTTACTTCGCATCACTTTCTTCTCAGACAATCGTTTATAAAGGAATGCTCACAACTGGACAACTAGAAGAGTTCTTCCCTGATCTCAGCGATGTAAGAGTGGTCTCACCGCTTGCCCTGGTTCACTCACGTTTTTCAACAAATACCTTCCCATCATGGCCACTGGCGCACCCATATCGCTTTATCGCTCACAACGGTGAAATCAATACTGTAAAGGGAAACCGTAACTGGATGCGCGCGCGTGAATCGCTCCTTGCTAGCGATCTCATCGGGGGAGACCTCAAGCGCCTCTTTCCAATTGTTGAAATGTCAGGCTCTGACTCAGCATCATTTGATGAAGTGCTTGAACTTCTCTATCTTGGTGGGCGTTCACTTCCACATTCAGTGTTAATGATGATTCCTGAAGCATGGGAAAACCATGCAACGATGCCTCAGAAGCGTCGTGATTTTTATGCGTTCCATGCCTCACTTATGGAACCCTGGGATGGGCCTGCGTGTGTGACATTTACCGATGGCCATCAAGTAGGTGCAGTGCTCGATCGCAATGGCCTTCGCCCATCTCGTTTCTGGGTTACTGATGATGGTCTTGTTGTACTTGCATCAGAAGTTGGCGTACTAGATTTCCCGGCAGAGAAGATTGTTCGCAAAGGTCGCCTGCAACCGGGCAAGATGTTCCTTGTTGATATTGAAGCGGGCCGCATCATTGAAGATGATGAGATTAAGGATTCACTCGCTGATGCAGCCCCTTATGGACAGTGGCTCAAAGATGGAATGATCAAACTCTCTGATCTTCCTTCACGCGAACACATTGTCTACCCACATAAATCTGTAATTCGCCGCCAGAAAGCGTTTGGCTATACCGAAGAAGAAATCAAAATCATCATTACTCCAATGGCAAAGAGCGGGGGAGAAGCGCTCGGTTCGATGGGTACGGATACCCCAATCGCGGCGCTTTCACAGAAGCCAAGACTTCTCTTTGATTACTTCACACAGCTTTTTGCGCAAGTTACAAACCCACCACTCGATGCAATTCGAGAAGAGTTAGTAACTAGTTTGGGTGGATCACTAGGCCCAGAACATAACCTGCTCGATCCTGGCCCTGAATCATGCAAACAAATCTCTTTGGCATTTCCTGTCATCGATAACGATGAGCTGGCCAAGATTATTCACGTTAACGCGGATGATGATTACCCAGGACTTGAGGCTTATGTTGTTCGTGGTCTCTTTCCGGTTTCAGGAGACGGTAACACTCTTCGTATTCGCTTAGAAGAAATCAAGCGCGAGGTTTCAGATGCAATCGCTAAAGGTGCGCGCATCATTGTGCTCTCTGATCGCGATGGCGATGCTGAAGATTGCCCAATCCCATCACTATTGCTGACAGCAGCTGTTCATCACCACTTAATCCGCGAAAAGACACGCACGAAGGTGGGTCTAGTTGTTGAAGCTGGAGATGTCCGCGAGGTGCACCATGTTGCTCTCTTGATTGGTTACGGAGCTGCAGCGGTAAATCCATATTTGGTTATGGAGACAGCTGAAGATCTTGTTAATCAAGGCGTTATCACCGGCATCACCCCTGAAAAGGCAGTTCGCAATGTTATTAAGGGTCTCGGCAAGGGCGTTCTGAAGGTAATGTCCAAAATGGGTATTTCAACAATTGCCTCATACACGGGAGCACAGGTATTTGAAGCAATTGGTTTAGCACAAGATGTAGTCGACGAATTCTTTGTCGGCACAACTTCACGACTTGGTGGAGTAGACCTCGATGTCATCGCTGAAGAGACTATTAAACGTCATCATTTCGCTTACCCAGTAGGCGGCGAAATTCCAGGAGCAAAGCGCCTTGCCGTTGGCGGCGAATACCAATGGCGTCGCGATGGTGAGCCCCATCTATTTAACCCTGAGACAGTCTTTGCTTTGCAGCACTCAACCCGCAATAAGCGTTACGACATCTTTAAGCGTTATACATCTAAGGTCAATGATCAGAGTAAGACCTTGATGACCTTGCGCGGACTCTTCGAATTTAAGGAAGGAGAACGTGCACCAATCTCAATTGATGAAGTTGAGCCAATCTCTGAAATTGTGAAACGTTTCTCAACAGGTGCGATGTCATATGGCTCTGTGTCACAAGAAGTCCATGAGACGTTGGCAATCGCTATGAACCGCTTGGGCGGCAAATCAAATACTGGTGAAGGTGGCGAAGATGAAGTGCGCTATACCCCTCTGCCAAATGGAGATTCGAAGAAATCTGCAATCAAGCAGGTTGCCTCAGGACGATTTGGCGTGACAAGCAACTACTTGATAAATGCCACTGATATTCAGATCAAGATCGCACAAGGCGCAAAGCCGGGCGAAGGCGGACAGCTACCTGGAAATAAGGTTTATCCGTGGATTGCTAAGGCGCGCTTTTCAACACCAGGTGTGGGTCTGATTTCGCCACCGCCTCATCACGATATCTATTCCATTGAAGACTTGGCTCAGTTGATTCATGATCTGAAGAATGCCAATAAAGATGCTCGCGTGCATGTGAAGTTGGTAGCCGAGGTTGGAGTCGGAACTGTGGCTGCCGGTGTTTCTAAAGCTCATGCTGATGTTGTTCTTATTTCAGGACACGATGGTGGAACTGGTGCATCGCCTTTGACTTCATTGAAACATGCTGGTGCGCCCTGGGAGCTAGGTCTTGCAGAAACGCAGCAGACACTTCTACTCAACGGGCTACGTGATCGCATCGTTGTTCAAGCAGATGGTCAGCTAAAGACAGGCCGCGATGTTGTAATTGCGGCGCTGCTCGGTGCTGAAGAGTATGGATTTGCAACAGCGCCACTTGTGGTTTCGGGTTGCATCATGATGCGCGTCTGCCATTTGGATACCTGTCCAGTGGGTGTTGCGACACAGAACCCAGAGCTGCGAAAGAAATTCACCGGAAAGCCAGAGTTTGTTGAGACTTTCTTTGAGTACATTGCTGAAGAAGTTCGCGAAATCTTGGCCTCCCTTGGCTTCCGTACCTTGCTTGAAGCTGTTGGCCATGTTGAATATCTCGATACCAAGGCTGCGATTGATCACTGGAAGGCAAGCGGCCTAGATCTTTCTCCACTTCTTGTACGTCCTGATGTTGAATCACCGCTTCATCAGACCACAACACAAGATCATGGCTTAGCTGCAGCCCTTGATAACACCTTGATTGATCTCGCAAAGCTGGCGCTCGAGAAAAAGGAGCCTGTTCGCATTGATCTTCCTGTGCGTAACGTTAATCGCACAGTCGGAACAATGTTGGGTGCAGAAATCACTCGACGCTATGGAGCCGCAGGGCTACCAGTTGGAACCATCGATGTCACTCTGCATGGTTCTGCCGGACAATCTCTTGGCGCCTTTATTCCGCAAGGTTTAACGCTGCGACTCTATGGCGATTCCAACGACTATGTCGGTAAGGGAATTTCCGGAGGCCGAGTCATTGTTCGCCCAGATGAGAAGGCAACCTTCCCATCTGCAAAGAATGTGATCGCCGGAAATGTGATCGGTTATGGCGCAACTTCAGGTGAAATCTTTATTCGTGGCCTAGTTGGAGAACGTTTCTGTGTTCGAAATTCTGGAGCAACTGCAGTTGTTGAGGGAGTAGGTGACCACGCTCTTGAATACATGACTGGTGGAACTGCAGTGATTCTCGGCCCAACAGGTCGCAATATTGCAGCAGGTATGTCTGGTGGTCGCGCCTTTGTGCTTGATCTAGATACAGCAATTGTTAATACTGAAATGGTTGATGTGCTCGCTGTTCCAGCAGATCAACGTGAAGTTCTTCGCTCAATTATTTCAACCTTCCACGTTGAAACTGGTTCAGAAGTTGCAGCGAACTTATTGAAGAACTGGGATACTGAGGTGACTCGCTTCTCACTCATCATGCCACGTGACTATGCACGCGTACTTGCAGCAATTGAGAAAGCAAACCGTGAGGGTCTACCAGTGGATGAATATGTAATGGAGGTAGTAGCAAATGGCTGATCCAAAAGGATTTATGACCACACCGCGCGAAACCCCAAAGCGCAGACCTGTTGATGTCCGTATCAAAGATTGGAAAGAGGTCTACGAACCACAGTCTTTTGAGCACCTGCAGAAACAGGCTGGTCGCTGTATGGATTGCGGTATTCCGTTCTGCCACTCAGGGTGCCCACTGGGCAATCTCATTCCTGAGTGGAATGACCTCATCTACCGTGGAGATAAAGTTGAAGCTATCGACCGCCTTCATGCAACCAATAACTTCCCTGAGTTCACTGGTCGCCTCTGCCCAGCGCCGTGCGAAACTGCATGTGTAGTTGGAATCAATCGGGATGCGGTAACCATCAAGCAAGTTGAACTTCGCACTATTGAAGAGGCTTTTGATGCCAATAATGTAAAGCCGCTAGCGCCAGAACGCTTATCTGGAAAGACTGTCGCTGTCATTGGTTCGGGTCCTGCAGGTCTTGCTGCTGCTCAACAACTGACACGAGCCGGACATACTGTTGCTGTGTATGACCGCGCTGAGAAAATTGGTGGGCTGCTTCGATATGGAATCCCTGAATTCAAGATGGAGAAGCACATCCTCGATCGTCGCCTCACTCAAATGGAGCAGGAGGGAACTCGATTCCGTCCTGGTGTAAATGTCGGCGTTGAACTCACCGGTTCAGATTTACGCGCTAAGTACGATGCAGTCGTATTGGCTGTTGGCGCTACTCAGTGGCGCGATCTTCAGATTCCTGGTCGTGAAAACAAAGGAATCTATCACGCGATGGAGTTCTTACCGTGGGGAAATAAGCAAGCGCTCGGTGAGATTGAACAACCGCCAATTAACGTTGCTGGAAAGCACGTCATCATCTTGGGTGGTGGAGATACTGGTGCGGATTGTTTAGGTACATCTGTTCGCCAAGGTGCAGCCAGCGTGACGCAACTTGAAATTATGCCTCGCCCAACTGAAGAACGACCATCTTCGCAACCATGGCCAACGTATCCAATGATTTACCGCGTTTCTAGTGCGCACGAAGAGCTTGATAATCGTGTCTTCTCTGTCAGCACTCAAGAATTCGTGGGAGACGGTAAAGGAAATCTCAAGGCTCTCAAGATAGTTGAAACAAAGTTTGAGAACGGAAAGTTTGAACCTGTTCCTGGTACTGAGAAAGAAATCCCTGCTGACTTTGTATTTCTTGCGATGGGCTTTACCGGTCCTGAGAAGTCGGCGCTCCTTGATCAGCTTGAAGTAAAACTCGATGATCGCGGAAATATTGCACGTGATGAAAATTTCCAAACCAGTGAAGAGGGAATCTTTGTTGCAGGGGATGCAGGGCGCGGGCAGTCACTGATTGTCTGGGCTATCGCTGAGGGGCGCTCAGCAGCGGCTGCTGTGGATCGCTACCTGACCGGAGAAACTCAACTCCATGCACCAATCGAACCTACTACTCGACCACTGATGGTCTAGAACTCGTTAGTACATACCCTCTATAGATAAGGTAGGCATATGCGCCGCGCGAAAATAGTTTGCACACTTGGACCTGCCGTTGAATCTCCCGAAAAAGTTCGTGAACTTATTGCGGCTGGAATGAATATGGCGCGCCTTAACCTTTCTCATGGTTCCTATGATGAGCACCAAGGTCGCCTAAATCGCGTACGTGAAGCTGCAAAAGAGGCAGGCAAGGCAGTTGCAGTCCTTGTTGACCTGCAAGGCCCAAAAATTCGCTTGGCGCGATTTGAAAATGGTCCACATGAATTAGCTCGCGGCGATATTTTCACAATTACCACTGATGAAGTTCCTGGAACTAAAGAGCGCGTTGGAACTACCTATAAAGGCCTACCTGGGGATTGCAAAGCTGGAGATCGCATTCTTATCGATGATGGCAAGGTCACTGTTGAAGTGGTTGAAGTTAAGGGCAACGATGTTGTCACGAAGTGCATCCAGCCAGGATTTGTCAGTAATAACAAAGGAATAAATCTCCCTGGAGTTGCTGTATCTGTTCCTGCGATGTCTGAAAAAGATGAGGATGATCTTCGTTGGGGGCTTCGCGCTGGTGCAGATTTCATTGCGCTCTCATTCGTACGAAACGCGGCAGATATTAAAGATGTACATGCGATTATGGATGAGGTTGGTATCCGCATTCCAGTTATTGCAAAGATTGAAAAGCCTCAAGCTGTCGCCAATCTTGTTGAAATCGTTGAAGCATTTGATGGGATCATGGTTGCTCGTGGCGATCTTGGCGTAGAACTTCCAATTGAAGATGTTCCTATGGTGCAAAAGCGCTGTGTCGAACTAGCGCGTGATGCTGCAAAGCCAGTCATCGTCGCAACGCAGATGCTTGATTCCATGATTACAAACTCAAGTCCAACTCGTGCTGAAGCCACAGACTGTGCAAATGCCGTGCT
>JACCDG010756922.1_pt1 | contig 32044 bp, 30 predicted proteins | sample 7442471 | NCBI WGS metagenome assembly JACCDG01 (sample SAMN15323444, study PRJNA562643) | freshwater metagenome | isolation source: river surface water | place: USA:Blue River Watershed | collected 2017-08-17 | reverse complement strand
TGTTTCGGGTGCTTACTTCCTAGTGGTCGGTCGAATATAACCTCAACCTCTTTTCCAAGGAATTGCTTGGCCAATTCGAGTGATTTAGAGTTGCTTGTTTCCATATTTTTACCTAAACCTTAAACTCAATCACATCCCCATCTTTAACAATATAGTCGCGGCCTTCAATGCGGAGTAAGCCTTTTTCGCGAGCTTGAGCGTATGAGCCAGATTGTAGGAGGTCATTGCAATGAATAACTTCGGCACGAATGAATTTATCTTTAAAGTCTCCATGAATTGCTGCCCCTGCTTCGGGAGCGGTTGATCCAATTTTAACAGTCCAAGCGCGAGTTTCGGTGTCGCCCGTTGTAAAGTAAGTCATGAGACCAAGAAGCTCATACCCTTTTCGAATAAGTGTATTGATTCCACTATCACCAGCGCCAAGACCTTGTCGCATTTCATTCTTTTCAGACTCAGTTAAGTCCTTAAGGTCATGTTCGATCGCTGCGTCAACGATGGTATAGAGTGAATTGGTATCGTTGAAGAACTTCATGAGCTCAGCAAAGCGAGGGTCATTAGTTTCGTCGAGGTTTTTCCCACCCGACTTTTTATTGAGCACATACAAAATTGGTTTACTTGTTAGTAAGTGCAAAGAGCGAACAAAAGGCTTTTCGAGTTCGGTGGCTTGAACCGTTGAAGCCAATTTGCCATTTTCAAGTGCTGCTTTGAGGCGCTTTACAACTTCGATTTCGATAAGGGCTTCTTTCTTGCCAGACTTTACATCTCGGCCAAGGTTTTGCTCACGCTTTGATACTGTCTGAAGGTCAGCAAGAATAAGTTCAAGGTTAATAACCTCAATATCCTTGAGTGGGTTAATTTTTCCATCAACGTGGATAATATTGTCGTCTTCGAAAATTCGAATAACTTCTGCAATTGCATCAGTTTCGCGAATGTTTGAAAGGAATTGATTACCAAGACCTTCGCCTGCCGAAGCTCCTTTAACAAGACCTGCAATATCAACGAATTCAATTGCTGCGGGTACAGTTTTTACACTTGAAGAAAATACTGCGAGTTTTTCGAGTCTTTCATCGGGTACAGCAACTACACCAACAGATGGGTCAATGGTAGCGAATGGGTAATTAGCGATAAGGACGCTCTTGCGCGTAAGAGCGGTAAAGAGGGTTGATTTCCCTACGTTCGGTAAGCCGACAATTCCAATTGAAAGTGACATAAAGATAGATTAGCACACTGCAGTAAAAGTGCCACTTTGTGTTGATATTGTTATTATTGTGATCTATGGTATACTATTTCTATCACCACAAAAAAGCTCCTTTCAGGCTAGTCCTGGAAGGGCCTTTTTTTATTGATTATGACCTATCTTAGCCTGTGCTTGATTTAAGAAATACAAAAACTTTCGCTCGTGAGTATTAACTTTTTTAAGTAGTGCAGAGTATCTATTTTGATCAGGAATAAGTATAGATTTAAGTTTATTGTTCTTGCGTAAATACTCAGCCAAACAAAAGAAATCCCCGTCACCAGATACTATTACCGCTTTATCAAAAGCTGGATACTCTATCATTGTGTGCAAAACGAGTTCAGCATCGCAATTTCCTTTTGTTGTCCCGTCCTTGTATATGAGAGTCGGCTTAAATACTAATGTATACCCGTCATTCTGCAGTTTTTCATACATTCGGTGGTTTTCCTTTATGTAGCCCATAAATAAATAGGCTTTTGTAACTTTAAACTTATCCTTAAGGTATACCCTAAACTTCTTAAAATCTATCTTCCAGCCTTGAGATTTAATACTTAGATATAAGTTTTGCGAATCAATAAAAGCAAAGTTATTTTCTAAGTTATGCATGTATTAATAATAAGAAAAATGCTCGGTTTACGCAAATAATTCCATTTATGCATTTTTCTGTTGCTTTTCCCAGAATTCTTTAAAGCGAGAGCTGCGTGCCATGAGTTCATTGAAGCTTCCTGACTCTATGACCTTACCGTGTTCGAGAACGATAATTCTATCCATTTCCTTTATCGTCGAAAGTCGGTGTGCAATAACAATTGCAGTTACTTCATTAAAGAAGTGGGCCAAAGAATCCTGAATCTTTTGCTCAGACTCAATATCAAGGTGTGAAGTTGCTTCGTCGAGGAATAGAATATGAGGTTGCTTAAATACTGCTCGAGCAATACCTAAACGCTGCCGTTCACCTCCTGAAAGTTTTACGCCCTTCTCACCAATGAGAGTTTGATCACCTTGAGGAAGCTTTGCGATAAAGTCATTTATATGCGCAGTTTTTAATGTGTGGTTATACAAATCAACATTATTTTCTTGAGAAGGATTCGTCATAATAATGTTTTCTTTGAGACTCATATTAAATACTTCAGTCTCTTGCAAAACCGGTGCTACATATGAAATGTAGCTATTGCGAGCAATATCTTTGAGTTCTGTGTCATCAAACTTAATTGAGCCTGAATACCCTTCGTATTCTTTGAGGAGAAGCTTAAATAGGGTTGACTTTCCTGCCCCTGAAAGCCCTACGATACCGATTTTTTCGCCACGTTTAATAGTAATATCTATATCTTTAAGGACATGCGAGTCTCCATAGCCGAATGAGAGGTCGCTAATTGCCAGAGTTTGCCAATCCTGAGGAAATTCTTGCTTACCGGTAGTGTCATCAATTGCTACTTTTTCATCGAGCATTTCAATGAGACGGCCAGCATTAACTTTTGCTGCGCTAAAATCCTGAATGACTTGAGCAAGTTGTCCAACGGTTGATGAAATAAGCGAGAAATATCCAAAAAACAGCACAAGGAATCCTACGTCGTACGTGCCCTGAACAATGCCGATTGATATGTATCCAACAAAAGCTACACGCGCAAACATGTCATAAGCAGCTGGAATTCGACCACTAGCTTGAAACCAAAGTATCCTTCGTCGTATTGCCGCAACGAGGACTTCCGCTTTGCTCCGAATGTTGGCCAAGACATAGTCGGTAAGGCCGAGAACTTTAACAGTGCGTATGTTTCCAATCACCTCATAATACAAACCACTGATTTTCTCGTCATGGTCATTAGCTTCGCTCATAGCCTTAATTCCCGGCTTTCGTAAGGTATGTGAAATTGAAAAATACGAAACTTGATATAGTAGCAAGAATATACCGAGCATTACATCAATTTTTACGATAATAAGGATTGCGCCACCGATATTGACGATAATGTCGATTCCTGTACTGATCCATAGTCGTAAAAGGTTAACTATAGAGTACGAGCCTCGCTGAATTTTCTTTATTTTATTACCAGAATTCTCTTTTTCATGCCAATGAATGTCGAGCTTTGCAATGTGGCGAATTGCTCTCTCTTCTGTTTCAAGATTCGCCATTTCAGCCCTAGAGACTGTAATATAGGTGGCGAAATAACCCGCAACACTACGTATAAGTGCCGCTGCTGTCCAAATAATGAGTACAGTATACAAAGACTCTAAAGATGCACCTTTGGTATACGTTGTAAGAAAAGTAACTATCAATGAAAAAGCATAAACATTGTAGAGCCATACTATATGAGAAATAACAGAAAGGAATGAGGCAAAACCAAGAGCGCCCCAATACGGTCGCGTTGAAGAAAACAAAAATGACAGAACTTTACCCGTTGAATAGTTTGGTGTTTCCATATTTAAAATTAGTTTTTAATTTGCAAAAAACAAAAACTAGAACCAAAACATACGTTCTGCCGGAGTAGCTGCTATTTTTGTACTGTACCGAAAATGTTTCTTAATTCAGCCTCGTGCTCACGAAGAGTTTTCATTGAAGCCTCCATTTGACCCATACCACCCTTAACACGCTCTTGTACTTTCTCTGCAATTTTTGTAAATAGATCAGGATTCTTTTCTACTGCTTCAAGAATGAGCTCTTGCTGAGCCTCGGGAACACCTTTCAACTGTCGCTTAACCATCTGTTTAATAAGAAGATTTTTGAAAAATGCCATAGTAAATAAGATTGTACCACACTATTAATTTTGTGCGAGCCCTAAGAATACCCATTATTCAACGCCCTCTGCCCCTTTTGGATAGAAAGTTAAAGGAATTGTATGCCAACCATCAATGATAGGAGTAATAAACTTCCATGCATGGAGTACTTCTTCGGTGCTTGCAAAAAGTGTCTGATCGCCAAGAATAGCATCATACATAAGGCGTTCATATGCATCAGGAATATCGGCACTCACCATTGATTCGCTATATTTAAATTTAAGTGTCTTTGCTTCAAGCTTCATGCCAAGTCCTGGTGACTTTACCCAAAAACGCAACTTAATTCCTTCATCAGGCTGAATTCTGAATGTGAGTACATTCTGTCGCTCATCGCCCGCGGGATTTTTAAAGTATATGTCAATTTCGGACTTGGTTTCTTTGAGGGCTTTACCACTCTCAAGGTAAAAAGGAGTATTTTTCCAGCGAGAATTTGAAATATATGACTCAATTCTAAAATAAGTTTCAGTTGTCGACATGGGGTCAATCCCCTTTTCTTTCATATAGCCTTCATACTGGCCACGAACAACCTGTGTAGAAAGAGTTTTACCTTCTATGGTCTCGAGCGACTTAAGTACACGAGCTCGCTCTTTTCGAATTGAGTCTGCACTAAAGTCTTCGGGCTCTTCCATAGCAATAAGGGCGAGCATTTGTAGTACATGGTTTTGACCGACATCTTTAAGGGCTCCCGTCGTATCGTAAAACGAACCGCGACCTTCAATGTCGATTTTTTCGAGCAATTTAATGTGTACCTTATCAATGTGCTCTGCACTCCAGAGTGGCTCAAAGATAGAGTTTGCAAAGCGAAAAGCAATAATATTCTGTAGAGCTTCTTTTGCTAAATAGTGATCGATTCTAAAGATTTGCTCTTCGGTAAATAAGTTGCCGAGCTTTTTGTCGAGCTCTTTTGCTGTATGGATATCATCGCCAAAAGGCTTTTCTACAAGAATACGAGTCCAACCACCCTGTGGCCCAGCACAAGGGATAGCCAAACCAGAAGCCGAAACATGATCAAGGATTGAATCGTAATAGCTTGGTGGAACAGAAAGATGAAAGAGCTTATTTGCGCATACTCCCCATGAATCATCGATTTCTTTAAGAGTTGTGGCTAGTCTTTCATACCCGTCGCGAGCATCAAACATTCCTTGTACATATTTAATATGATCAAGAAAGTGTTTGATTTCTTCTTCTTTATACTGCCCCACTTTTACATTCATGGAACTACGAACAAAGTCGCGAAACTCTTCGCGAGTAAAACTACGGCGCGAAAAACCGACAATAGCAAAGTGAGTTGGAAGTTTTCGGCGAACATACAAACTTAAAAGCGCTGGCAAAAGTTTTCGTCGAGAAAGGTCGCCAGTTATGCCAAAGAGAACGAATATGGTGGGTGTACTCGGTCTTTCTAAAGTGGTGTTAATCATATACTTTTAATGAAGTACGTGCGAAGCCCCAAGATCACTCTTCTCAGAGACTTTTTGGTCAAGAACTACTTTTCCATCTGAAAGTTCAACAATTCTGTCAGTAAGGGCTGCATAATCTTTTTCATGCGTTACCATAACAATGGTTTGCCCTTCTTTGTGAAGATCAAGAAATACCCTAAGAACGACATCAGAGGTTTCACTATCGAGGTTCGCTGTCGGTTCATCGGCAAAGATAATTTTTGGCTCATGAGCAATAGCACGTGCAATAGCAACACGTTGTTGCTGGCCACCTGATAATTGCGACGGATAATTGCTGATTTTATTTCCAAGTCCTACTTTAGCAAGTGCTTCAATTGCTTTTTGTTCGGCTACTTTTCGCTCAAAGCCAAGCATGAGGAGCGGTAGCATAACATTTTCAACAGCATTGAGTGCAGGCAAAATTGCATAGTCCTGAAACACATAGCCAAGCTCAGAAAGTCTAAAGTGTGTTCTATCAGCCTCGGACATTTCAAGAACATCAGTTCCATCAATGATAATACTGCCTGATGTCGGCCGGTCGAGTAAGCCTAATTGGTACAAGAGTGTCGATTTTCCAGAACCTGAACGACCGGTAATAGCAAGGAATTCACCCTTCTTAAGCTCAAGAGATACTTTATTGAGTGCGAGCAAATCGACTCCACCCGAAGTATACTTTTTTATGAGATTTTTTGTGGTAATAATCATAAATTATCGGCCAAGAATGGCATCAAGAGTATTTTGCTTTACGACCAAACGAGCAGGAATGTACCCGGCAATCATCGTTGCTCCAAGAAGGACTATGCCACGAATTAATGTGCCTATTGGTGTAGCAACAAGTGTACCATCGCTGAATGGAAAGTTAATTGGGTTCGCATCAAGATATGGCTTGAGTACAAGGAATACTAAGAGTGTTCCAAGTACAACGCCAGCTACAGCATAAAAGATTGACTGGAAGATATACGACATTTCAATTGCAGATGATTGAATGCCGATTCCTTTGAGGATACCGATAAAACGGCGGCGAGTAATTGCATTTACGAAAATGATGATGAAAATTGTAATACAAGCCACAGCAAGACCAATTGAGCCAATGAGGTTTCCGAGCAAAGCAAATGTTGCCGTAATATCCTTAAGGAACTTTGGCAAAGCTTCGTCCGAAGATTGTATTTTAGCAACTTGATCAAAACCTAGGTTTACGAGTGCTGCTTTTACTGAATCAGCCGTGGCGCCAGGTTTAAGCTTAACCGCTATTTCGTCAACATTGTAGTCGGTTCGGCCAATCATGGTGCGCACTTCTCTGTCTACCATAGTAAAGCGCTGATCAACATCGCCTACTTTAGCTTTAATAACCCCAACTACAGTTACTTCTCGTGAAATATTACCAATGTTCAAACGCACTCGCGAACCTGCTTCAACATTTTTAAGTGTTTGGAAACCTGGTGATTCAATTGGTGTATATTTAGCAAGAAGATCAGCACCGATAACTACGGCATCGGTATCAGATGGGAGTAGAAAACGCCCTTCTTTCATAAATTTAGAGATTCCGGTAAGAGCATCTTCTTTTGCAGGGTCGATTCCTGATACAAGTGCCCCTGCCATATCAACTTTGTCGTTAAAGTCGACACGAGACTTGTAGTTAGCCTCTATAGTTGCACTTTGTAGGTAACGAGCAGAAATTTTGTCGACAGCTGGGTGTGATTCAAGAACGCTGATAATTTCGCTACTGCGTTCAATGTAGTCTTTTTTAAGAGGTGTAGAAATTATTATGTCGCTTGTATAGTGTTTTTTGTTTGCATCAACTGATGATTGAATGAGACCAACAAGAATACCACTTACTACAATAAGGTTAAGGAAAGTAAGTACCATAACTGTAACGATAAGGAGTGTTGTCCAAATATTAGCTCGCTTTACATCGCGAATTGCAAGAAAAAAGCCGATAGAAATGGCTTGTTTAACTTTACTGAGCCAAGAGGAATTTCGTGCACTGAGAAATCTACTCATGTGCATAGTATAGCACGCTTAATCCACCACACCAATTAGAACTTTTCACCCCACTTTTCCCATTTTGGGTATAGGTTTCCTGCCACGAAGACACAAGGGAGTATGAGTGCTCCTGATACTGCCCAAAGGCCAAAATGGAGGATTTTGCCGAGGAGCTCAAAAAGTGCCCCTAAAAGAGCCATCCAGGCTTCGAATATGATTTTGCCTGTTTCGGCAAGCATTGTGCTTATTGCTTCTAACATACGGTGAATTTAGCGCAAAAATTTAAAAGAGTCCACTGTTAAAACTTTGCTTGAGCTAGGTATTCTTGTATTTCAGTAAGCTTGAGTGAGCGATTGATGAAATAGACTTCGTCGATATTACCTACAAAGAAATATGTGTCACCGACTACTGAGCGCCAATAACCGATGTTTACATCATGTGTTCCAGGTAAATCGCTTGCTGGCATTGCATGAGGACCGCTTGAGGCGACAATCTTTCCATCAACAAAGATTTGCATGTAACCATCTGTAGTTACTGCAGTGGCAACATGATACCACTTACCGGGTGCAATTGTTCCAGCAGGAGAATCAAGCACTATCTGAGTACTTGCACCAGACGTACTACTCCTAATTGCACCGTTACTCAAAAGGCCGAAATACGGGAGATTGCGTCCAACAATCATTCTTAGTCCACTTGAAGGGAGTGAGTCAGCTCTAATCCATGCCATTATGGTATATCCCTGATTAAGACCTAAGAAGTCTGGATCCGTAGCAGAACCTGTGACATTAACTCGAGCGCCGTTTGCTCCACCTGCGAAATAGAGTGAGTTACCGAAGCCAGACATGGGAACATCACTCGACCATGTTGGGGCTGGACTGCCAACAAAAACTGCATTGTTCGATAGACCACTTGAATCATTAACTGTTGTGCCAGTGCCTTCATTAAACTTATATACACCCGTTGCTTCTGCTCCAAGTGCGCGATATTGATTACCTGCAAATTGTAGGGCGGCTGCAATGCGGGCTTTTTCGCGAGCGGTATTGAGACTTGCGAGTACGACTGAAGAAAGTAAACCGATAATTGAGATTACGACAAGAAGTTCTATGAGAGTGAAGCCTCTTTTGAGTGGGTGCATGTAAATAGTATACAATACTTCTGCTCATTTCTGGAAGCTTGTATCTACAATATCTTGTGGTCACAAATATTTCCTCGTCGATACTCAGAAATTTTTCGACCCCAGCTTGAGGAGATTCGCCCTCGCCTCTCGCTCACGCCGTCGCGTGAGCTCGGGCTGGGCACCGCCTCGCAGTCTCGCCTACTGGCTCGACATTGCTCCGGCGTTCGAATCTCCACGGCACATTAGTTACAAGATAAAACCACCCAGGGGTGGTTTTATCTTGTAATGTGGACCCGAGGAGATTCGAACTCCTGACCTTCCGCTTGCAAAGCGGTTGCTCTACCAACTGAGCTACGGGCCCATATGCTTTTATGCTATTTGTGCAACAGAACACATTCTACCTTAAAGTAAAAATTATTCAAGAGGCTTATTACCATGCTTTACAATCCCCGCTTTTTTGCTAAAGCGAGTTCTACTACATGATCAACAAAGTGTGACAAATTACTGCCCATAGCACGCAACGCTTTTGGTAGTAATGATTCCTCGGTAAGGCCTGGTTGGCTATTTACTTCGAGGATATATATGCCTCGGCGTGGGTGTACGATAAAATCTGATCGAGAATAATGCTCGAGTCCAAGTACTTTATGTGCTTCTCGCGCGAGGTGCTCAATCATTTCTTTTTCTTTGTATGAAAAATTGCCTGGAACAATTTCGTCTGACTTTCCATGGTATTTTGCTGAATAGTCAAAAAAACTTTGACCTGCATGAGGGCGAATTTCAATAGGTGGCAAAGCGTAAAGCTCGGTATCGCGATACCCTTCGATAACGGCGCAGGTTGCTTCTACACCTTGAATAAATTCTTCGACAAGAATAGAGTCCCCTACAGAAAAAGCTCGCTCAAGTCCTTCTACAAGACTTTCATAGTTGCGAGCTATGGTTACGCCGACCGATGACCCTGCTGACAAAGGCTTAATAACTGCAGGCATAGGAAAAGTCCTAAAAATTGTGAGTGCTGTTCCCTCTATATCGACTTCGCTGTCCTCGGGCTTTTCGAAAATTTGATAATAAGGAGTTTTAATTCCGTTTGTAGTAAAAATATCCTTAGCCATTCCTTTATTCATTCCCAAAGCAGAAGCTACCGAAGAAGATCCGGTAAATGGTACGCCGTGCTGTTCGAGGACTTGCTGAACTCTGCCGTCTTCACCATATTCTCCGTGGAGGGCATTAAAGACTACATCAATGCGCTGGAGTACTTCGTGTGGCTGAGAAGGTGTTCCATGAATATGCCAAACACCTGCACGGTCAATAAAAATATCATGCGCATGATATTTATCAGGCGATAGTGACTTAAGTACAGTTGCGCCCGTATTAAGTGATACCTCATATTCGCTTGAAGGGCCGCCGCGCAATATTCCTACACGAATTTTCGACATACTCTAAGTATATCAAAGATTTACTCCTGTCGAGCTTTTTTCTTCACAGCCTTAATTCTGCGAACTGCTTGAGCACCAAGTGTTGCATTTCTTCGAAGGTATTTATGGTAATGCAAAGCATAGCGGTGAACTTCGGCATTAACCTCGAAAATGTGTTGAGTATAATCTTCTGGATAGCTCGAACCTTGTGCTACTAGAATTTCTTTTCCTTTATGTGCATCATCTTTGAGTACTGAGACAAGATTTGCTGATATATTCATACGCGAGCAAACATCTTGAAGTGCTGCTAATTGTGCTTTGCCACCATCAATAACAATGAGCTGCGGTAAAGGCCATTCTGTATGGCGAAATCTCCGTACGAGTAATTCAGTAAGGTTTGCAATGTCATTATTGGTATTCTTAGTCATTTTAAACTTGCGGTACTCATTTTTCGCAAGCTCTCCATTTTCAGAAACGACCATACCACCAACAACTTCGGTGCCGCTTGTGTGAGCAATATCATATGATTCAATTCGGTATATAGAGCCATCAGCTTTGTGCTGCTCTGCTGTTCTATTGAGCTCGGCTTTAATAAGGGCAATGTCTTCGATATGAGCTAGGGCAAAAAGCTGTTTGCGAATCCGTGCAGCTTCTTCGAACTTTTCTTGCTCTGCTGCTTGCTTCATATTTTCTTCAAGCTCTGTCCGGAGCGCTCGAGACTTTCCTTCAAAGAACAATTTAATGTGCCTGAGTGTGGCAAAATATGCTTCTCGAGATGCTTCATCAGTTATTTTGGGCGACAGACCGAGTGTTTGGTAAAAAGTATCGTGTGACTTTTGCAAAGCTTTTTCATCGCGAAATGGAAAGATTTTTCGAATGATAGCAAGTGCTTCGCGCATGAGTGAGCCATACGGAAAAGGCCCGAAGACGTATTTAATTGGATAGTTAACATCAAGGTTATTGTCTTTGAGTAAACTAAGGTTTCGCCCGCGAATTGTAATAAGGCGAGGCAAATCCTCATCTGTAATAACAACGAATGAATAGCTTTTATTATCCTTCTCTTTAGTATTGTAATAAGGTTGGTGTTGCTTAATTAAATTACTTTCAAGAATAATTGCTTCAAGTACTGAGCCGGTCTCTTCGAAAGTTATGGTCGCCGCCTGAGTAACCATATCTACAAGCAAAGGGCCGCGAGTAGCAATTAAATCATCAGAAAAATAACTGCGAACACGGTCGCGGAGCGATGTTGCTCGCCCAATGTACAAAATTTCATTGTGTGAGTTTCTGAAAAAATAAACTCCGGGTGCGTCGGGCAAATCAAGGTTTTTGAGCTGCTCTTGTGTCATATGTTGTATTAACGCTTTCCTAGAATCTTTTTGAGGTATTTGCCGGTGTATGAGTCAGGATTACGCGCAACGTCTTCAGGAGTTCCTTTTGCCACAACTTTACCACCCTTGCTACCGCCTTCGGGGCCAATATCAACTATGTAGTCAGCACACTTAACAAGGTCAAGATTGTGCTCAATTACAACTACAGTATTACCTTTTTCAACGAGTCTTTGAAGAATTTCTATGAGCTTCTTTACGTCTTCATAGTGCAAACCAACTGTTGGTTCATCGAGCAAATAAATAGTACGCTGTAGGTGTGATCTATAAAGCTCTGCTGATATTTTTACACGTTGAGCCTCTCCACCTGAAAGTGTTGTTGCTGATTGTCCAAGTCTTAAATAACCAAGACCTACTTCGTGTAGAGTTGTAAGTCGATCGTGAATTGCAGGAATATCTTCAAAGAATTCAAGGGCTTCATCAATTGTCATTTCGAGCACGTCAAAGATATTCTTTTTTCTATACTTAATTTCGAGTGTTTCTTTGGTGAATCTTTTGCCTCCGCAGACTTCGCAAGGAACATACACTGTTGGCAAGAAGTGCATTTCAACAGCAATTTCTCCGTTTCCTTGGCATGCTTCGCAGCGGCCGCCTTTAACATTAAAAGAGAATCTACCACCTCCCCATCCGCGAGCCTTAGCTTCGGGTGTAGCAGCGAAAAGGTCACGAACATGAGTCCAAGCTCCTGTATATGTTGCTGGGTTAGAACGCGGTGTTCGGCCAATTGGTGACTGATCAATGAGAATTACACGACTCAAACTTTCTGTACCTGTAAAACTCTTACAGTTATATATTTCTGCTGAGCGCTTGCGGTGCTCAAGTCGAGCTTCAAGGTTCTTGTGCAAAATTTCATACACAAAAGATGACTTTCCTGAGCCAGATACACCCGTAACAACGTTGAGAGTACCAAGAGGCAGCTCAACATTCATATCTTTAATGTTAAAGATATTTCCGCCTTTAATGATAATTTTTCCTTGTGGGTGTCGGCGATCGTTGGGAGTTTCTATTTTTTCTTCGCCACGCAAATATGCAAGAGTAAGTGAGCCAGAAGTATTCTTTTTTGCTGTAAGCAAATCATCTAAATAGCCTGATACAACAACATTACCACCGTGTACCCCTGCTTTAGGGCCAATATCGACAATGTAGTCTGAAGCGTACATAGTATCTTCATCGTGCTCAACTACAAGAATAGTATTACCAAGATCACGTAAATGGAGCAAAGTTTTTATGAGTCTATCATTGTCGCGCTGATGTAAACCGATGGTAGGTTCATCAAGAACATAGAGTGCTCCAACAAGGCCAGAGCCGAGCTGCGAAGCAAGTCGAATACGCTGAGCCTCGCCTCCTGAAAGTGTATGCGCACGTCGATCAAGTGAGAGGTATTCAATGCCGACATTAAGCATGAATTGTAATCGTGATTCAATTTCTTTAAGAACTACCTGCGCAATTTCTTTCTGAGTTTCAGTAAGTTTAATTGTCTTAAAGAATTCTTGTGCTTTTTCGATAGATAGTGCTGTAACACCTACAATATTGGTTGAGCCAATCTTTACGTGAAGAGCTTCGTCGCGCAAACGATTACCTTTACATGCAGTACATGGTTCATCACTAAAAAAGTCTTGCGTACCTAAACCGTTACATGTAGGACACGCTCCATATGGAGAGTTAAATGAAAAAAGTCGAGGCTCAATTTCGGGATATGAAAAGCCATCATATGGACACATAAACTTTGTCGACATGAGCTTTTCTTCGTTTGGATATTCAATACGAATAAGGCCATTTGCCTCTTCGACAGATTTTTCAAGAGCTTCGGACAAACGCTCAGTAGCATTTGCTGCGAGCTTTTCATCCTTAAACTCACTCATATAAATTTCATCAATAAGAATGTCGATAGAGTGTTTCTTATTCTTATCAAGAATAATTTGATCGCGGAGATTCTTAAGGTCACCATCGATGCGTGCTCGAGTATAACCTTTGCCGAGTAAATCATATAAAAGCTGATAGTATTCGCCTTTACGACCAACAACAACCGGAGCATAAATGCGCATACGAGCATCAGTTATTGGTACACCCATAACAGTTTTGCCACCGGTGCTCTTAAGGTGTGCATTAACTTGCTTTAGTACTCCTTCAAGAATTTCTTCTTTGGTAATGCGGTGGATTTCGCGGCCACACTCTAAACAATGAGGTACACCAACTCGTGCAAATAGAATACGCAAATAGTCGTAGATTTCAGTAATGGTTGCTACGGTTGAACGAGGGTTATTTGATCGAGACTTTTGATCAATTGCAATTGCTGGTGATAGACCGATAATTTCATCGACATCAGGTTTTTGAAATTGGCGCAAAAATTGGCGGGCATATGATGAGAGCGATTCAATATAGCGGCGCTGCCCTTCGGCAAATACAGTATCAAATGCAAAAGAAGACTTTCCTGAGCCAGAAAGCCCTGTAACTGCAATCATTGTATTGCGAGGCATTTCAACCGTAATATTCTTAAGGTTATGCGTTCGAGCACCTTTAACAATGATTTTACCAGCTTCAGTAGAGTTAATACGCTTTGCTTGCTGGTCTTTCATACGAGTACTATATATAACTAACTCTGGCTTGGCAACCTCTTTTCGAGTGTTGTATGAATATGTCGAATGATTTCATCGAGAGTTAAAGCCGCTTTAACAAGAAACTTTTCTGCGCCGAGCATCTTACTTTTTTCGACATCACCCGGTTGACCAAGGTTAGAAAGCATAATTACCGGCACTTTCGCAAGACGAGCATCCATACGAATTTGTTGCAGTATATCAAAGCCATTCATTCCAGGGAGCATTACATCGAGCGTGATAATGTCAGGAATGTTTGTCTTGAGGTGCTCAAGTGCTTGTGGGCCATCTACAGCATGAAAAAGCTCTGCACCTTGCTGAATCATCTTTCGTGACAAAATATCACCAAGAAACTTATCATCTTCTACCCAAAGAACCTTAACACCGTCAATATTCTTTGCACCGTGGGGTACTACTACTTGTGCATCACGTTCTGCTGGGCTTCCTTGTGGGGCTGGAGTGCCATCTTCACCACCAAGTACTTTTTTAACCATTGTTATTACCTCTTGCACATCGAGAGTTGCCTTTACAAGGTAGTCTTTAACACCAAGTGCTTCGATACGCTTAATTTCTACAGGCTGACCTGAATTAGAAATAACTATTGTAGGTATTTTTGCAATGTCAGGATTTTTTGATTTGCCTTCAAGAATTTCATAACCATTCATGCCAGGGAGCATAATATCAAGAAGAAGAATGTCGGGCTGAAACTTAGAGAGCAGCTCGAAGCCTTCACTACCATTGCGGGAAAGCTGCGCTTTAAAACCTTCTTTAGCCATTTTTTGAAGAAGAACATCACCAAGAAAAACATCGTCTTCTATGATGAGCACCTTTTTTCCTACGAGTTGAGTCATGTGTATATATTAAACTGTTGGTAAACTAATGTAAAATGTACTACCCACACCCTCTTTACTTTCGAACCATGTTGAACCTCCGTGCTTTTCAACAATTCCCTTAACAATAAACAAACCAAGTCCTGAACCATCGGCTACGGCACTCAGTGCATTTGGTGCTCTAAAGAAACGGTTATATACATTCTTCTTTTCATGCTCAGGAATACCAATTCCTGTGTCAGTTACCGACAAAACAAGCGCCCCGTCCTTTTTCTGAAGAGAAATGGTAACGGTACCATCCTTAGGAGTGTATTTAATTGCATTATCAATAAGATTCTGGAAAGCATCGGCAAGTCTGTCTTTATCACCATATACGGTTGCTTTAGAATCAGTGGCTGGATTATAGACCACTGTTATACCCTTCTCTTTAGCTCTTGAACGTTCGTTATACAGCACACTATCAAGAACATCGACAAGAATTACGTTTCCAAATACAAAGCGAGCCTTTCCTGAGCCAATGCGATCGGCATTAAGCATGTCTTCGACAAGAGCAATCATGCGCTGGTTATTGTCATAACTTTTCTGGAGGAAACTTTTTTGCTCAGTAGTAAGCTCACCCAAATCGCCACCCATGAGCATGTCGAGTGTCCACTTAATACCTGAAAGCGGGGTTCGGAGTTGATGAGCAACAATTGCCAAAAATTCAGTTTTGCGAATGTCGAGCTCGCGAAGCATTTCATTGGCGCGGACAAGTTCCATATCACGCTTAATGAGCATACGAGTTGCTTTTTCTTGTTGTTCAACAACCTCTTTGAGGCGAGCAACTGTTTGGCGCAACTCTCGTGTGCGCTCCTCAACACTTTTTTCAAGAGTATCATTAAGCTCACGAAGTTTTTTGGTTTTCTCGGTAATTCTGCGCTCAAGCTCTTCTTTACTAAAGAGAGCTGCCCATTCTGAAAGTTCGAGTACTTGCTCAGGTAGCACAGCCAAAAAGCGCTCGGTAAGCGTTACACCGTAGCGAGCCTGATACTTTTTAAACAGCCTGTTAAAGACCTTTCCTGTTGAACCTTCGCCAAGCTTTTTTGACATTTCGCCGTAAATCGCAGCGAAAAGTAGCTTATATGAACCTTCCCAGCCAGGGCTTTCGCCTTCGCCAGTAAGTTTTGCAGCACTCATAATACGTTCTCGCAGACCCGACGTGTGGAGGCGACCTTCCCGAGCATCTACTGAACCATCAGCATTTCGAGAAATGAGTTCTTGGCTCACAGCAGCATCAAAGGCTACTTGTCCAAAATAACTTACATAGTAAGCCGCCAAGTCATCAAGAAAAACATCATACAAAAAGAGTGTCTTTTCGAGATCGTTCCGTGCAGACATAATGCGCGCATCTCGCGAAGCAACTTCTGGGCCAAGCGCTATTTCTTTGATTCTTTCAAAAAAAGTAGACATATTATGTGCTCAAAAGGCGGAATCGACGAAGTGTGAGAACGATGAATCCAAAACCAAGAGCTATGCACACACTCTGAAATTGCGAGAGAGTTTGATTATGAATGCCAATGTACACCGCAACTGTGAATAGTGCTAAAGCAATACTTGCTATACGAGCTACACTGCGAAGTAATGAACCTTGCATAAGCATTCCCATTCCAAATGCTATTCCTGTAGTACAAATTCCTACCGTGAGTGTTGCTAACTGAATAAAGAGTTCAAGAGTTTGATTCATATGATTAGTATACTATGCAAGTACAGCAACGACGACAGTTTCGTTGTGGAATTCTGAAGCACAAGCGCCAATTGCATGCGTTGATCCTTGTATTGGCGCAATCTCTCCATACGTATAAAAGCCTGCAAGTGGAACTTGAATTCCAATTGCTTGGTGGATTGCGGATATTTCTTGGCCAACATCCTCGCCGAACAATTTATTACGCGCAATACAGTTAAAAATTAGTATTGCTCCAGGCTGTGCCCCATTTAAATCCTTAACAGCTTGAAGTGCTGCTTGTTTTGCCGCTTCAATAGCTTCTTCTTTGCTACCTACCATAAGTTGAATTTCGGAACCTTGGGGAACTTCGGCTGCGCAAACAATAGACCCATCTTTATTAACCTTAAGTGGATCACGAATAAGCATTTCTTGTTGTGATGGCACTCTAATGCCAATTGGATAGGTAATGGCAAGTTTTGCCAAAGTTGTTGTTCTTAGTTCAAGAGAATCCTCACCGAAATAGTCTTCATAGAGCGACATTGCAGGCTTATGATCAAATTCATATATGCGTGCCCCTTCAGACTTTGTAACGGTGCGTGGTGAGCCTACAGGCATCCAACCATGGCGTACACCTACACCAATCTTGGCTTCTTTTGTTAGGCCGAGCATGACAACTGCGCCAGAATATACATACTGATTGTGTATTACAAAAGTTTTCTCAAATTTAAAATTGTCACCCGCCGCACCTCCAATGATTGGAAATTCTAAACCAAGAGCATCGAGCACACCACGAACGGTGTCTGCCCCATTTCCTACTAGAACGTCTGAAAGCATGATGGCTAAACCAAGTTCATGGCCTTCTGCTTTAAGTTTGAGCTCTTCGGCTGCAATTTTACCTGCTGCACGCGCATTCTGTTCTATTCCTTCACCAACCGAAGTGAAGAATTTAACTGTATTTGAACCCAGAAGTTGTACTGTAACTGAGTTTACTTTCACTGGGCCGTTTGAAGCAATTTCACCAGCAGTTGTGCAACCGACGATTTCGACATTTGGGCCAATTACTGAAATAATACCTGCAACTACCGAACGAGCATCGTAGTGTGATGATGTAAAGACTATACAAACGTTTGGCTTCACATCACGAGAAAAGTGATCGAGAGCATCTTGAGCAGCATTTGTTCCTGCTGCATGAGCATCATCCGCGCTCCCCACCCCTACCGATGAAAAGATTGACATGTAACAAGTATAGCAAATAAAAAATGCTGTTAAGTCAACATATCCACCGAACCATTTCACTCAAGTTGTCGTTAAATAAAAAAAGCGATCTACAGCAAGAGAAACATTGTAATTGTATGGAGCGAGCTTCCTCCAAGTATAAAGATATGGAATATTTCATGCATCCAAAAATGCTTTCTTTTAGGAACTATATCGTCGAGAGCAAAGAAAATTGTGCCTATAGTGTAAACAACTCCTCCAGCAACAAGTGTTGCAAAACCTGCAAAGCTCATACTCTGATACAGAGGAACAATTGCAATGACAATAAGCCAGCCCATAACAACGTATAAAATTGTCGAAGTATATGCCGACATTTTCCCCGGGTGAGCAAATAGTGATTTTATAGCTACTCCAACCAACGCAAGTCCCCAGATAATGCCAAATATTGTCCACTTCCATGCGCCGGTGAGTGTCAAGAAAGCAATTGGAGTATATGTTGCAGCAATGAGTACGTAAATCATTGCATGATCAAAGCGCCGAGCCAGCTCTTTCATTCGTATAAAATGAGGTGGCAATAAATGATAGAAGGTACTTGCTAAATATAGTAAAACGAGTCCTGAGCCGTAAATTGAGTAGCTAATGATTGGGTATGGTTCATCTGCTAAAACAACGAGTACTACAAGTACAGCTATTGCACATCCGGCACCAATAAGGTGAATGATGCCGCTTACAATATCATTCGAGCGCAAATGTATTTGATCCATAAGGTTATGATAGCATTCCGCGCAGGGTCTAAAACTTGCTTTATTGCTTAATTTATGGTATAAGTTTGACAGATGCAAACTACAAAACAGACGAGGTTTGGGCAAGTAGTTGCTCGGATCCTTCTTTTAATTGTGGCAGCCCTGTTTACGGGGTGTGCCACCGTCATCAACGGGACGAAAGGCCCGTTTGAAATTACCACCGAGCCGCCCATGGCGACTGTGACGGTGTTTTACGGAAAACACCTCGAGGACCAGGAGTCCGCTTGGACTCCTCATACCTTCGTGCTTCCCAAGAAGCACGATGTGACGGTTCAGATCACCCGTGAGGGCTATGAACCGGTGCTCGTCCGAGCCAACTCGTTCAAGGGAGATTTCTCCCTTGGGCAAGCAGCCGGAATCGCTACAGCAGCAATTTCGCCGATTGTCGGCTTGCCGCTTCTCGGAGTGGACAAGATTTCGGGTGCTCATCGCACCCGGAATGGAATCCATGTAAAGTTGCAACCCTTGAAACAAGGGGCTGTGGCTAGCCAGGCACCCGCGGCGAATGGTAGTACTCCGGTCGCAGCAATGCAGCCAGAGCACCACTACCCACAGCAACAGGTGTACGGTGGCGGTGTCACTGTCGGAGTGCCTGTGCAGGTCGTGCAGCAACCCGTCTACGTCCAACCTCGGGGTCGGCCCGAGGTATGGAGCCCCTTCCCGTCATGGCACGGATCGGATGGGGTTGTGAGAGACTTCTCGGAATTCCAGTTTGGTCGGGTTCGCCAGAGCCCTACCCCTGGGAGTCCAGAAGCTGCTCAGGCCTCTGGTCAGCGGTACACACGACCTGCAGGTGGCCTGGTAACGCAGAAAGCTGGTGGACTCGTCCAACCAGCCAGCGGCTCTAGGGGTAACCCTTGAGCTTAGCGGCCAAGCCGCACGAACAGCACCCCTCACCGGGTGCTATTTTTTTGGATCAAAAATTGTTGCTTCAAGTTTGTCGCCCCGTAAAATCTGACTAATCCTTAAGCCTCCATAAATAGAAGGTAGAATACCTATTCCGTTACAACCAAGGTTATACAATAAGACAGGGTTCTTTGGTTCAGCTCCAATAAGTCGAACACCGTTTGGTGTATAGCCCATAAGGCCGTGCCACGTAAATTGATACTCAACCTGAGAATCTTTCTTTGCTGGATCTAAATATGTTGAGTGCACAAAATCATCAATTTGTTTTTGAGCTTCTTCAGGGTATTCATAGTCGCCAATGTACTTTTCTCTGTCGTCCAAATTGTGTTCTGGGCCACCGATACAAACCAAACTCTTTCGCGAATTATCGTCAGTCTTGTATTCACGACGTGTTAAATAAATATAAGGGTCAATTTCGGTTGCATCGGGATCAGTAAAATAACTAATTGCAGTAGGAGGCTTTGTGTAGTCTTCTAAGTAACCCGACATATAGCCAACAACACCTGTCACTAAATGGTGGAATTTACTATCAATATCAAGACCCTTTTCATTAATGATTGAAAAATGCTCAAAACCATTGGTGCACAAAACTACTTTCTTTGTAGTTACGGTTGCAACATCAACATCGAGCAAAGCAAAATCTTTTTTAAGAACAACTTTTTTAACTGGAGAGTTTTCATACAAAGAAAAGCGCCCTTTATACTTATTAAGAAGATAGTCGACAACTTCTTGGCAAAAAAGTGCCGAATTAGTTGTTCCCTTTTGATACGAAGCACACGCTACGAATGTAGAATTTTTTGTTTCAAGTCGCGATAAAATTTCTTCGCGTGGAGCGACTTTAAAAATCTCGTTATACTTTTCAGGAACCTTATCAAGAAATGGTGCATCTGCCGCTATTAAAACTTCTTCGACATGGAGTCGAGCACTTTTTCTTTCATATGCATCTTCCAGAAATTCAAGAACCTGCTTTTCGCTTGAAAAGCCTGCGTGACCTGTAAATCGTTCGAGTGGAATTGTTAAACCGGCTTCGGTATACATAGTCATGAGCAAAACCCAAGCAGATTCTACAGCTGCCCAAGCATGTGCAGCTCTTTTAACACCAAACTCTTTGACCATATCTTTAAAGGGTCGCTCAAAATAACTTACAATTTGGCCAGCATTGTGACCGGTTGCGCCATGTGCAAGTCTTCCGGCTTCTATGAGTACAACATTAAAATTTGTATTCTTGAGCAAGAAAAATACTGTTGATATACCAGCTATACCAGCACCAACTACGGTTACGTCAGTCGTAATGTCATGCGACAATTTAACAATTGGCCGCTCTTTATTAAGCTGACTTACCCATGGAGAAGTAGAGACTTTCATGTACACATTATAGCACCGCAACAATGAGCGCTCGCTACAATTTATCCACGGAGCTGTTGTCTTTTTGCACGAATTCCTTTGGTTTTTTCTTTTTCAGCTTTCTTTGCTGCTTTGTCGCTCTTTTCGAGGCGAGTTCTAAAAGCATTAAGTTCGTCACGAATAATTGCAGCACTTTCAAAGTCGAGGATTTTAACTGCTTCTGCCATTGCTTGCTCTTTCTCACGAATAAATACAAGAGGATTTTTCTCAAATTGCTGAGTATCGATACTCATCATTGATGACACAGCCTTTGCATGTTCAGATCGAATTTGATCAGTAATATCGTGAATCTTCTTTTTAATTGTTTGAGGAGTAATGCCATGCTTTTCATTGTAAGCAAGCTGAATTTTGCGGCGGCGTTCAGTTTCGGCAATTGCTCGTGTTAATGAACCAGTCATTCCGTCTGCATAGAGGATTACGCGACCATTAACGTTTCGAGCAGCACGGCCAATAGTTTGAATGAGTGATGTTTCTGAACGCAAAAAACCTTCTTTATCAGCATCAAGAATTCCAATAAGCGATACTTCGGGCAAATCAAGACCTTCACGCAAAAGGTTTACTCCTACAAGACAATCAAAAACTCCTTTGCGGAAATTGGTGAGGATAGTAATACGTTCAATAGTTTTAATATCGCTGTGCAAGTATTCGGCTTTAATGCCCCGCTCTTTAAGATATTCCGACAAGTCTTCGGCCATTTTCTTGGTGAGAGTTGTAGCAAGAACGCGGTCGCCCTTTTTTATTGTTTGTTCGGCTTCGTCGATAAAATCAAAAACTTGGCCTGCATATCCTGTAGTTTTATTTTCAATAACAGGCTTAATTGCAATAACTGGATCAATAAGACCCGTTGGTCGAATCACCTGCTCAACAACTTTTTTGCCTGACTTTTCAATTTCATATTTACCAGGAGTTGCAGATACATAGAGAGTTTGATTTACTCGAGACTCAAATTCATCAAACTTGAGCGGGCGATTATCTTTTGCAGAAGGTAGTCTAAAACCATACTCAACTAGAGTATTTTTACGTGACTGATCACCTGCGAACATTCCACCGATTTGCGGCACAGTAACATGTGATTCATCAATTACGGTTAAAAAGTCTGGCGTACCGTCTGGCAAATGCGGAAAGTATGAAAGCAAAGTATCAGGTGCTTCACCTGCTTGTTTTTGTGAAAAATGTCGGGAATAGTTTTCGATTCCTGTACAGTATCCAACTTCACGAATGAGTGCCAAGTCATACTTAACACGGCGCTTGAGTCGCTCTGCTTCGAGGTTTTTACCTGCTTTTATGAGCTCTGCAAGGCGTTCTTCGAGTTCTGCCTGTATGGTTTTAAAAGCCTTATCAGCCTGCTCTTTGTCGCTAATAAAGTGCTTGGCCGGATATATAAAGACATCTTTAAGTTGTGTATCGGTAATGGTTCGAGTTATGGGGTCAATAGAAACAATTGAATCAATAGTTGAGCCTGCATATTCAAAACGATAAATAATTCGTTCGTTAACTGGCATTACTTCGAGAGAGTTTCCAACGGCACGAAACATACCAGGTTCAAGGTCGGCATTTGTTCGCTCAAAATGGATTCCGATGAGCTTACGAATTAAATCATTACGACCAAGAACATCTCCGCGAGCAATTTTAAGGTTTACCTTTTGATACTCTTCAGGGCTACCGAGGCCGTATATACAAGAAACCGAAGCAACAATGATTACGTCTTTGCGTGTAAGCAAAGCTTGAGTAGAAGCGTGGCGTAAGCGATCAATTTCTTCATTGATCATTGCTTCCTTCTCGATATAGGTATCGGTTACGGGCATGTACGCTTCGGGCTGATAAAAGTCGTAGTACGAAACAAAGTAATGAACTGCATTATGCGGAAAAAACTCGCGAAACTCTTGAGCAAGCTGAGCAGCAAGCGTTTTATTGTGAGCAATGACAAGAGTTGGTTTACCAAAATTTTGAACAACATGTGCCACCGAGAAAGTCTTTCCTGAACCCGTAACACCCAAAAGCGTTTGGTGTTTTTCGCCCTTCTTTAAGCCTTCAGTGAGCGCAGCAATAGCAGCCGGCTGGTCGCCAGCTGGTTCAAAATCTGAAACAAGCTTAAAGGGTGAGTTCTGCATATAATATACAAAGAATACCGATACTCTACACTAAACAAACAAAAGAGACTACTGTTTGCGCAAAATTGCTTTTGTTGCGGCTTTAACGATAGAAGCCACATCCATACCATATTCATGAACGAGTTCATCCGGAGTTCCTGTTTGACCAAATTCATCATGAACTCCAATAAATTCTATTGGCACAGGAATGTGTTGAGCACAACATTCAGCAACAGCACTACCAAGGCCGCCTGCAATTTGATGCTCTTCTGCAGTAACAATTGCTCCAGCTTCTGTAGCAAGTTTCCATATTGCATCAGTATCGAGTGGCTTTATGGTGTGCATATTGAGCACCTTAACTGTATGACCCATTTCTTCGAGCTCTCGAGCGGCATGAAGAGCATTTGCAACCAATGCCCCCGTTGCAATAATACCGATGTCATAACTTTTTTTACCACTTTCACTTGCATACATACAGTTAGCCTTTCCTAAAGTAAAAGGAGTTTCTTCGGTGGTCATGATGGGGGTCTTTTCTCGAGCCAAACGAATATATGTTGGGTCTTGAGTACGAGCACAAGCAAGCGTAGCTTTGCGTGCTTCTATCATATCGCACGGCGAAATAACTACCATGCGTGGAATTACACGCATAATTGCTATGTCTTCAATAGCTTGATGCGTTCCGCCGTCTGGCCCAACCGAAATACCTGCATGTGAACCAGCAATTTTAACAGGCACATTGTTATAAGCAATTGTTGTACGAATTTGTTCCCAATTTCGGCCCGGACTAAACATTGCATACGAAGTAATAAACGGAATCTTCCCCATAGCTGCCATACCCGATGCTACTGAAGCCAGGTTTTGCTCTGCAACGCCGATCTCGATAAAGCGCTGTGGAAAAGCTTCTTTAAACAAATGCATCTGTGTCGACTCGGTGAGATCGGCACATAAACCAACAATGTTTGAGTTAAGTTTACCAGCAGCCAAAAAACCTTCACCAAATCCTTTGCGAATTGGTGCTTGCTCGCACTCTTCTGTATAGAATTTTGGATTAAGTTTAATTGGCTGACTCATTTTTATGGTTTAGATTCATAGGTCACAGCGACCACCTATTACTACTGATACTGAGCAATGAGTGGGAATGCAATGAATGAAAAGAGTACGTAGAGTGCACATCGAACCAAAACCCATGTCTTTTGATTTGTAGTAAGAACTCCATTATTAAGAATTGCAACGAGCACATTCTTAAACAAAAGAACTGGCAAAATCATAAGTGATGATGTAACCCAAACGGCTACCACAGTTTGCAAAACATCTTGTGGGTACTTTCTGAAGAAAACAACTGCGAATGAAACAATAAGGTAAACGGTTTCGAGTATTCGTAATACTGACAATAGTACACTCATCTTTTTTGAATCCATATATTTAAAATAATTTTTTAATCTGCTTTTACTCTGCCACCCATACTCCGCAATGCACTGAGAGCTGTCTTTTTTTCTTCGGGAGTAGTTGGGGGTTTTCCATGCCATTCAAACTTTCTTTCGAACTCGGGAATTCCTTTTGAAGGAATTGTTTGAGCGAGTATGACTGTTGGCCTATCAAAAACGCTCCGGGCTTGGCCAAATGCTTCATCGAGCGCGCGCATATTGTGCCCATCAACTTCGACTACGTGCCAATTAAAGGCTTTCCATTTATCTGCGAGCGGATTCAAGGGCATAATATCTTCGGTGAAACCGTCGATTTGAATATTATTTCGATCCACCACTACCGTAAGGTTCTGAATCTTTTCTTTACCCGCCAACATTGCTGCTTCCCAAATCTGACCGCAATTGAGCTCACCATCACCCGTTAAGCACACAATTTGTTTTGATGATTGCCGACCGTTTTCCATTCTATCTGCTAATGCCATTCCTACTGCTTGCGATAGTCCTGAACCAAGTGGTCCTGAGCTTGTCTCTATTCCAGGGAGCCATTCACGGTGTGGGTGACCTTGTAGTCGACTCTTAAATTTACGCAGCGTTAAAAGTTCACTTACAGGAAAATAACCCGCATGGGCCATGGTTGCATAGAGTACAGGGCAAATATGACCGTTAGAAAGTACCAAGCGGTCACGCTCTTTCATATTTGGCCTCTTGGGGTCGTGATTAAGAAACTTAAAATATAAATAGGTAAACACATCCGCCATACCAAGTGGCCCGGCAGTATGGCCAGAACCAGCTTCAATGAGCATTTGCACAATAGAATAGCGAATTTGCGCAGCGTGGGACTCTAGTTTCTTAGTTTCAAGGTCGCTCAACATACCCACAGTATATCACTAGAGGCGCTTAAACTTTTGTAGAGTATCCACAATGTTATGTGAACCAAAAATAGCCGAGCCCGCAACTAAAGTATCAGCGCCAGCTTCAAAAAGTCGAGCTGCATTATTTAAATTTACACCGATATCAACCGATATTCGAATATATTCAGGCAAAACCTTGCGGAACTTGGTGATAGTTACATAGACATCTTCAGAAAGCTCAGTTCCCTGTTTACCAACGAATCGTGACCCCATACACTGTACGCTTTGTATTGAATCAAAATAAGGCGCCAATACTTGTGGATCAGTACCAGGGATAACAGCAATACCAAGCTCGGCTCTGCCTTGTGTTAATTCAATTACTTTATCGTAGTCAGGCTTTGCATTGTGGTGAACAATGATTCTTTCGGCTCCGGCAAGAATCCAGTCCTCAATCACTTCTTCGGGCTTATCGAGCATGAGATCAAATTCAAAACTCACATCTTGCCAGTGTGGCATTCCTCGCTCTTCGCGAGTTATTTCTTCAAAATTGTCATCGTGCTTTCGATATGGCCATGTAGCAGTTTCGGTAAAGCGCCCATCACAAATATCTATCTGTACTGCTTTAACTAGACCAGCAACACTGTCTATCTTATCTTCGAGCTCACCAAAGTCGAAAGGAAGAATTGCAGGTATGATTTTATGATTGAGTGCCATATTCTTTAGTATTATTACTCCTATTCTATTGAATCAAGCGCATTATTGCGGCGTTCATGTCGCTCTTCTTTACTAAATTCTGTTGCAAGCCATGTATCGAGTACAGTATGAGCAAATTGCGCAGAAATAAAACGCGCACCAAATGAAATTACATTTGAATTATTGTGCTCTCGAGAAACCTGCGTAATTTGTAGAGACGTTGGGTGTTCAATATTAACTACAACTGCTCGAACTCCAGGGAAACGATTTGCACAAATTGCTTCACCAGTACCTGAACCACCAATAACTACTGCTCTATCAGCTTTTGCGTATGCTACTTGAGTTGCGGCCGGCACAACAAAATCTGTGTAATCATCATCGGTATTAAGTGTTGTCGCTCCAAAGTCTACTACTGTATGACCCAAGCCAGCTAAATATGCACCGATATCTTTTTTAAGTTCAAAACCAGCATGGTCAGAGGCAAGAGCAATTTTCATAGTTAATTAGATTAAATATGTATTAGTATACTATACAAACGAGTACTGTGGCCAATTGAAAATGCACCTTACGTTTGCAAACTGTTGACAACAGTATATCTATACTACATAATGCGAATAGCATGAAATCGGAGCAACGACGATGATCTCCGTCGTTGCTGGAAGTTTTTTACTCAACAAATGTAGCTCTGAAGGATAAAGGTGTGTCATGAGCAATGAAGACGGCGGTTCTTTCCCAGTTCTACAGTACATTGGAACCGCACTTATAGCGACAGTGTGCGTTACTGTCGTGATTGTGGTTTTGGTAAGCCTTGCGAGCATATTTGCACTTGGCTTTATTGTGAACTGTTTCAAGTCGTCACGACACGAGTAGTAGTACAATATCAAGCTACTCGATTCTTCCCCGCCACCCGTAGCAATACTGGTGGCGGATTCTTTTTTAAAACAACTCAGAGGCACGTTCGGCACATAACAGCGTATGTATATACCTTAGTTCGTTGTCGTACCAACTTGCTTTTGTTTTCTAACTTTGCCGTAAATCCATCCGAAGATTACACCGATCAGGAAGTGAATGCCTGCATTAAGTAGAACTGTAATTATCAAACTGATCAATCCCCCACCAAATACAGAAATATAGAATCCATAATAAACGACAGCAAAAAAAGGGATGCACATGAGGGTTTCAACTGGTAATCCAACGCTATTCAATACTAAATCAAATCCGTTACCTATGAATACCAGTGCAAAGAAAATAATTGTTGATACCGCCGCTATTATTCCTAATGTAAGACCACCATTTAACCAATATCGTTTTTTGTTCATGTCTATTTTATTGATGCCCCAGACTTAATCACATGATCCACGAGCGTGTATGTATACCCCATTTCATTGTCGTACCAAGCCATAACCTTAACAAGGTTGCCTCCAACTACTCGAGTGAATGAAAGGTCTGCAATAGAAGCGTGAGGGTTACCAATAATATCGTGTGATACTACTTGCTCTGTTGTGACATCAAAAATCGGTTCCCATCGAGCTTCGCGAGCTGCTTTTGTGAGAATTGCATTAACTTCTTCGGCAGTAGTGTTCTTCTTTGAAATAAACGTAACATCAACAATAGAGCCAGTTACGACTGGCACGCGAATAGAGATTCCATCAAAAAGACCCTTCAAATGAGTCATGATTTTAGTAACAGCAACAGCGGCACCGGTTGATGATGGCACAAGGTTCTGTGCAGCTGCTCTACCCTCTCTAAAATCTTTTTTATTAGGACCATCGACAATAGACTGACTTGCTGTATATGCGTGAACAGTGTTAAGCAAAGCCTTTTCTACGCCAATTGCTTCATCGAGAATGGCCAATACGGGGTTAGCTGCATTAGTTGTACATGAAGCATTTGATGTAATAGCAACCTGAGAAATCTTTTCTTCATTCATTCCCATAAGAATGGTTTCGCCTTTGATTTTTCCTTCTGGATCATCTTTTGCAGGAGCAGAAATAACAACACGCTTTGCACCAGCAGTAATATGGGCTTGTGCTTTTCCGTATTCAGTAAAGAGGCCGGTAGATTCAACAACCACATCGACTTCATACTTTGCCCAAGGGAGCTTAGTTACATCTTTCTCGCTTACATATGCAACAGTATTTGAATTAACAATAAATGAAGCTTTGTCATCCGAAACCTTAACATCAAAATCACTCACTCCGTACGAAGTGTCATACTTAAGAAGATATGCAAGATTTGAAATATCGCCCAAGTCGTTTACGGCAACGATTTGAATTTCGGGTCGAGTAAGTGCCACCTTAAAAAATTGTCGTCCAATGCGTCCAAAGCCATTAATTGCTACTCGAATAGGTCGTGTGTTTGCCATATGTTTGTTTTATATACGTATAGTATAACAGAAAACCACACACAACTCAGCTTTCGCTTTGTTATGTGTGGTTGGCCAGCCTATTTCGACTAGCCCTGACACCCTAACCGACAGTCATCGGTGCTACACCTCGGCGCGAGGTCGAGGGCTTTTGCCCACTCGATTTCCTTGCGGGCAACTGGGGTCGCGAAACGGCGGAACGAGGCAGAGTTCTCACGGAGACGCCACTGCCCGAGCGGGATTCCCTGTAAGCAGTTTCTGCTCTACGGACCTCATCCGCGGTAAACACACGACTGATCCTACTTTCAAGGATCGCGCGCGTACTTGGCGCAGGCTCGCGAGTAAAGGCCCTCAGCAGTGCGAGCTCACTAACACTCACCTCGAACTTGTAGCCGGGGGTTTCTTTCGTCGACTCAATACAAATAATTGGCATTGTACAATTCCTTTCCTGCCAATACCATACCCCAGTTTACATATTTTGGCAAGTATATGCATTAATGCCCACACGCGAACTTACCCGCTCTATCTATTTACCTTCAAATATCGACACTAATTATCTACTTTTCACACAAACCATTAAAACCTTGCTCAATAATAGTGAGCATTTCTTTGTCGAGCTTGTAAGCCACAATCACGAGCTCTGTATTTGCATGGCCATTAGCCACGGAGTTATTCACGAGCTCGTATACAACACTATCTCTAACACAGTTCACCATGTACACACCATCATTGGTATAGATAAAACCTTTGATTCGCAATAGGTTTTGTTCGAGCGCATGCGATATAGATGTAAGCCAAGCATGAGTTCGGGCATTACGTAGTGGTTTCTCTGAACGCAAAATATGCGTAGAAATTTCTGTGTCGTGTTTTCTTTCAATGTTCGACACCCCTATTGTCTGAGCAAAAGAAACGCGGCTGAGTGCTTGTGAACTTGACTCAAATAATTGCGTGATCTCGAGACCGCCATTTGAAAGAATCTTTAATGCGTATGGATTCTTGTGGGCAATGTATTCTTCAACTTCACTCTGTGCTTTCGGCAAGACCCCATCGAGTTTACTTATATATACAATATCCGCCAAAGCAATCTGACGAGAATTTGTCTGACTAATCTCTTGAGTATGTGAGCAATTAACCGCATCAATAACAGTTACAACATTACATAACTCAAATTGTAAGCGGACAGAGGGGTCGGTTACAATTGTCTGCATGATTGGCAGTGGGTCGGCAATTCCTGTTGTTTCAAGAATGATATGAACAATTTCTATACCTGACTGAATAAGCTCACGGAGCGCCGGAGCCAAATCACCTCGTACAGTACAGCACACGCAACCTTGTGCCACTTGAATAATGCTTTCACCTTCAATGGTACCGAGTGGTGCCCCAGCAGTAATAAGGTTTTTATCAATACCAATTGAGCCAAGCTCATTTTCGATAATAGCAATTTTAAGCCCTTCTTTTTGAGCTTGTGCCAGAATTTTATTGATGAGCGTGGTCTTACCACTACCCAAAAAGCCTGTAAGCACTGTTATCGGTATCCTTTTCATTACTCTTGTGTACCAGAAGAACCGCTATCTGTCGAGCCAGATGAAGATTCAGATGAAGATTCAGATGAGCTTGATGATGATTCAGAAGAACTCGACGAAGATGAGTCAGATGATCCTTCACTTGAGTCGCCTGTATCTGATGAAGATGCAGCGGGCGCTGAATCAGATGACTGATCACTGCTACTTTCTGGGCTTTCAGTGCTTTCTGCATCTTCCGCACTCTCATTATTCTGTGAGCTTTCGTTTGTTGCCGTTGTTGGTTCGCTTGAGCTGCCTTCAGTGCCCTCATCAGTATTTTCTTCGGCACTTTCCGTTGCACCCTCTTCGCTCTGCTCATTTGTCTCATCAGTGTCAGATTCTGATTCAGAATCTTCAGTAGTCACATCATCTGCAGTTGAAGTGTCACCACTTTCTTCATCATCACCGGCATCAGCTTCAGAATCGTCACTATCGCTTAAATCACTATCTGCTGAATCATCCGAATCTGAAGAGTTTTCATTATTTGAAGAATCAACTGGTACAGTACCGCACTTTCCTGGAATATTTTTCATTGTGCCATTCTCGACAACGATACAATAGTATTCGCCTGTCTTTGAATCCTTAATTGTAATTCCTTGCTCAACTTCTACTGTCTTTGCTTTAAATATATCTGTATAGCCTGTGGCCACATTTGCCAAAGTGGCTTCTATCTTTTCAATACGAGCAATAAGACTCTGAATTCCTTGGAGAGCGAATGTTGCCATCTTGTATACATCGATTCCACGACCGCCTGGAGCCAATATATCTTCTGGTGACTCTTCGGCAATAAGACCGAGGTGGAGTGGCTCAGAATCATTTTCAGTTATGTAGCGGTATGTAGCAAATTTAAGTGCCTTTATTTTATCGAGAGTTTGCTGTGTTTGTTCAAACGGAATATAACTAATATCTTTCTTAACTGAACGAGAAGACATGTTAATAAATGATGTAGCACCGACATTACCAGCTACTTCCAACATGTATGTTGGTGAAGTTGTTCCGATACCAACACTACCGTTTTCTTGTATAACCATAAGCGATGTTCCTGCGCCAGTGTCAGAACTAGAGTATCTATCTTGATTTGTCTGAAATATAAACTTTCTGGTAGTGTCATTGATATTAGAGTCAATACTGAAAAGCATACTACCTTGCGAGGTTAGAGACGTTCCGCTTGTAGCATCAAAAGACAAAGATTGTTGGTTAGAAGTACCTATCCATCTTGTCGGAGTTGAGTTTGCAGGCGAGCTTGGTACAGACAAGATTGTTGTTGAAGCTTGACCGTTAACTTCTAATGCGAAGTTCGGAGTTAGAGTACCGACACCAACCTTTCCTGAAGCCAACATTGTCATAATTTCACCGGTGTTAAAAGTACCAACAAAGAATTTACTGAGCGTGTTTGCAGTTCCATTTGCACCAAATCCACCAAGAGCCGTGTTTGAGCTTCCTGTGAAAGTATAACCAGTAACCCAACCACCCGTATCACCCTTGATGTTCACACCATAACCAACACCGCCAATATTACTTGGACTAATTGATACAGGACGTGTACCACTTACAGTAAAAGCATCTGAAGGTGATGCGGTACCTATACCAACATTACCTGCTGCAGAAATATACATTCTGTCACTTGGCCCACTTGAAGAGTTACCTGAACCTGTACGGAATATAAGACCCCAATCTGTTGCAGAACCTTCACGAACCGAACCTATAGAGGCAGAGTTTTCTGCAGTTACATCATAGAAGTTTAAATATGTTCTTGAGTTAGCTGAATTTGCTGTGTTTGAAATTCCGAGGCCAGATAAAGCTGTTCCATTTGTGCCTTCAACGATCAATTTTGCCAATCCTGGGGTCGAGGTTCCGATTCCAACGTTACCCGCAGATGTAATACGTATATACTCATTAGTATTTGCACCAAGAGCCAAATAGTTATTTGTGTGTCCATATTGAATATATCCGATATTCTCATCGCCGGTGTCTCCAAAGTTGAGTGTAGAAAATCCAGCAGCTCCAGCAATAATCGATAGTGCCGCACTACTTCCCGATGACGTGGTGTTGCTTACAATAGAACCTGTATCTACAGCTATTGCAGGGATCAAACCAGTACTCATAGCAACATGCAATTTTGCATCTGGCGTTGTTGTTCCTATGCCGATACTTCCACCCTGCACCACAGTGAGTCTTTCACTAGAAGCATCCCATAACCCGATACTATGTGTTAGACCATTTTTAAATATACCGCCTTTGAATGTGGTTGTATCGAATAATTCGATACCTG
>JACCDG011452540.1_pt1 | contig 32057 bp, 29 predicted proteins | sample 7442471 | NCBI WGS metagenome assembly JACCDG01 (sample SAMN15323444, study PRJNA562643) | freshwater metagenome | isolation source: river surface water | place: USA:Blue River Watershed | collected 2017-08-17 | reverse complement strand
CCCAGGTGATCCGTTGAGAGCCAAGTGGGTGGCAGAGAACTTCCTCGAGAACCCGATGCAGTACAACTCAGTGCGAAACATGTTCGGTTTCACTGGCACTTACAAGGGCGAGCGGGTGTCCGTGCAAGGGACCGGTATGGGAGTCCCTTCGATCTCGATCTATGTCCACGAACTCTTCGCCGAATACCACGTCCAGAGGGCTATCCGGATCGGCACATGCGGCGCGATCCAAGATCAAACCAAGGTCGGAGACTTGATCCTCGCAATGAGCGCGTCAACGGATTCTGCAGTAAATAGACGTGCAACGAATGGTCTTGATTACGCACCCCATGCCGACTTCCACCTCTTGAGCGCCGCATACCAAGCCGCGAAGCGACTGAACTCATCTGTAGGACTGCATGTCGGTGGAGTCTCATCGATGGATCAGTTCTATGACACCACCGATGCCCTTGAGAAATTACGAAGTTACAACGTCCTTGCACTGGAGATGGAGGCGAGTGCGCTCTACACACTCGCAGCTCGCTTCAAGCGTCAGGCTCTTGCTGTCCTTACCGTCTCGGATCACGTCATCACACACGAAGCGATGGATGCGACCGCTCGCGAGCGAACCCTCAAAGAGATGGTCGAAGTAGGACTAGAGGCCTTGATCTCCTAGCCGTTCCACTTTCGCAGTTCGTTCTCGAAGGGATCAAGTCCCATGGGTCCGAGCGCAAGTGCATGACGATGGAACTCCTTGAGACTGAACTTCTCACCTAGGCGTTTCTTCGCATCCTCGCGAGCGCGCATCCAAACTCTCTCGCCCACTTTGTAAGAAATGGCTTGGCCAGGAAGTCCGAGGTACCGATCGACCTCACTTCTTGCATTGACCTCATCGAGAAGTGCTCGATCGCGTAACAATTCGAAGGCTGACTCTGCGTTCCAAGGTTTTCCATCAGGTCCTGGGAGTGCGAGATGCATCCCGATATCGACAACGATGCGTGCTGCACGAAGCGCTTGTGATGAGAGGTAGCCCATCTCATAGCCAGGATCGGAGAAGGCATCGAGTTCATCCATCAATCGCTCGGCATAGAGCGCCCACCCTTCACCATGTCCTGAAGTCCAAGCATCGTTGCGTTGATATCGGTTGAGACGATCGGTTTCGACCATAGACGTGGCCACTTGAAGGTGATGGCCTGGCACAGCTTCGTGATACCAGGTCGAGGCGATGTGCCAGAAGCTGAACTTCTCTTTACCCATCGTCGGAAACCAGGTAGTTCCCGGACGCGAGAAGTCCTCCGAAGGTGGCATGTAGTAAGCGGCAGATGCGCTTCCCTCTGGCGCTAACTTGGCATCGCAGAATCTGATCCGAGGATCTATGTCGAACTCTTTGCCGTCGAGACGTTCGACTGCCTGGTCTACGAACTCACGCAATCTCTTCAAGAGCGCATCGCCACCATGGATGACATATCTAGGATCATCTTCGAGGCGATCGGCTACTTCACGAAGCGTCTTCGCATCAGGATAGAGCTTCGCTGCCGCGCCCCACATCCGCTCATTGATGCGATCAAGATCCTCCTTGCCCCATTGGTAGGTCGCTTCCAAATCGAGCTCCGCACCTGTGAAATGGCGAGACCAGATCCGGTATCTCTCAAGACCGGCCGGGTCCTCGGGATTGGAGATCGGGGCATAGGTATCCCGAAGCCAGAGCGCAAGGCGAGCACAAGCAGCATCTGCGCTGGTGGCCGAAGCGACGAGTTCGGAATTCTTGCCTTCGGGATCGAAACGCCGTGCGATCTCAGTGAAGGCACCTTTCGCAAAGGTCTCCAATTGCTCCGCAACTCCTAACACCTGTCGCTTCGAGGTGACCTTTCCTTCTTTGGCGACTTCAAGGAGTGCACCACACCAGGTATCGAAGGAATGAGATACCGCCTTCATTCGAGCGGTGATGTTCTTGACGTGATCCGGGGAAGATGAATCCATCATCTCGAAGACTTGTCGGATGCTCGATACCGGAGACCAGAGAACTCCCCAAAGTATGAATGCTTCACGAGAATCATGGAGATCAAGCGTGGATCGCATCCGCTCCAAAGCGACATCCTTAGCGATCCGATCGAACTCGTTGAGCGGGGTAGCTGCGGAGATCTTGGCAATCGACTCTCGAAGCAGCTCTGCTCCCTTCTCGGCGTGTGCGAGCGAGAAGTCATCGAGTTGGTCCTCGAGTCCAGGGATACCTAGGTTGGTCGAGGCGATAGGACTGAGTTTCGCCGACTCCGTCACATACTCTTCAGAGACCTTCGCGATCGTCGATTGAGCCTGCCAGTTTTCCGTCATCTCACACCTCTCATGAATCTTCTTCGTGAAATCCTAAGTCGCTTTCTCAACTCCTGGATGAGAACCCTAACGGGAATGAATCTCAGTGAGGAGTACGTGTATGACGCAAGAAACTCTGCCGCCAATCGGAGGGTGATCTGCTCCGGAGCCGTGTAGCCACCGGTCAAGACCGGTGTATCGACGAATCCATCGAGATCGCCTCGGATCGCAATCCTCATCTCCCTCAGCCGCTGGAATTGTTGATGATTGATGCGTCGCGCTTCATCTACCGCCCACTCTGGAGTCCGTAACCGCTCTGCACCCGGTTCTGCCTTCGTGTGATCGGCGAGGTAACGAACATATCCATCCCGAATGAGTGCCCGATATTGCTCCCATCCCGCACGGCGGTCATAGATATTGTTGATCTGATAGAGGAGTTCGGTCTCCTCCAAGGTCATCGACCTATTCCCACCAATCTCAGGGATAGGAAGTGACCCGAGAGGGATCTCAAGGATCCTTTCGAATTCCTGAAAGATGAACTCGGGCTTAGATTCGTCAGCGAGTATGACGACCACGTTCTCTATGCCGAAGTGCCTTCCCCATCGTTCTACGATCTCATCGAGTTGGACTCGATTCCAGAATGTGGGAGTGATGGTGGACTCGTTCTTCTTCGTGAAGACATGCTCAAGCCACTCCTCGTATCTGACTTTGACTCCGAACTTCAAGAATTGTTGATAAGAGGAGGCGAGGATCTTTGCGAATGGACGAACTGTGAAGACGATAGTGACTGGTACTGAGCCGAAATCCTTACGAACTCTTGCAACGTGGTGGTCCTTGGCTTCGGTGAAGAATTCACTACTGATGAGCGCTGTGCCAGGACTTTTATTCACCTGACGAGTGAGTGCCTCCCAGGCTTTAGCTGGAATGAGTTTTCCGCCATTGTCCTTCCAGCCCCACACTCGCTCGATCAAGCCCCAAGTCGCGCGATGGTGAGCCTTCCCGGGATTCGGCGGATAGAAAACTCCATATTTGCGAAGCGAACGCTTATTGCTATCAAAGGCGTATTGAAGCGCAGTCGTCCCAGACTTATGGAATCCAGCATGGAGAACTACTCGATCAGCCACGGAGTAACCCTAGATGAGGTCCGACTAAATCACGCCAAGAAGTCGAAGGCCATTGAGCACGATGATGGTGATCGCGACGATCGTTCCGAGGACTCGACGAGGCAACCAGCCGACGAGGCGCGCCGCGATCGGAGCCATGATGACGCCACCGATGAGAAGTCCAAGGACTGCTTCCCAATTCATATCAAGGCGCCACAGTGAGGCGAGGAATCCGAGGCTGGCACAGACGGCCACGATGAACTCTGCGGCCGAGACGGTACCGATCACCTTACGTGGTTCATGCTCAGTGGTAGCGAGGAGAGTTGGTGTCACTACCGGTCCCCAACCACCACCGCCTGACGCATCAACAAAGCCGCCAGTAAGGCCGATGAACTTCAAGTACTTGGGATCGCTGACAGTCGTGAGATTGACTTGGACCTCACTGCGAAAGATGTTGCGATAGAGAAGGACCAAGCCAAGTAGGAAGAGGATTGTCGAGATGAAGTAGGTACCGCCAGTGAGGTCGATCGAAGAGAGGAACGTCGCACCAAGAAACGCTCCGATGCCACCCGGGATAGCGATCTTGAAGAGGATCGAAGTATCTACATTGTCCCTACGCCAATGCGCGATACCGGATGCGAGACCAGTTCCGATCTTGGCGATGTGAACCGCAGCAGAGGTAGCTGCTGCCGATGTACCAAGCGCCAAGAGGATCGTGGCACTGGTGACACCGAATCCCATACCGAGCGAACCATCGATGAGTTGCGCGATGGATCCTGCGAGAATGAAGTAATAGATGGTCACAAGATCACCTTGATGAGCGCTTCGACGCTCTCATCCAAGGGTGCAGTCCCATCGAGGACCAACTCTGCATTTTCTGGTGACTCATATTCCTGTCCGACACCGGTGAGATTAGGGATCTCGCCTTGTGCCGCCTTCTTATAGAGACCCTTGGGATCGCGCTCGGCACAGACTTCGGCAGGAGTCTTGACCCAGACTTCGAAGAACTCACCCTCTTCGAAGAGTGTGCGTGCTTGATCGCGGTCCGCCTTGAATGGACTGACTAGAGCCACGATCACGACAAGCCCAGCATCGACCATCGCATGTGCAACCTCAGAGACGCGTCGCACGTTCTCCGCACGATCCTCTTTTGTAAAGCCGAGGTCCTTGTTCAAGCCCAGACGCAAGTTATCGCCATCGAGGATGTAGGAGTGGATGCCGAGGGTGAAGAGTTTCTTCTCCACCGCATTGGCGATCGTCGACTTCCCCGATCCTGAGAGACCAGTAAGCCAGACCACTTTGGCACGTTGGCCTTTCTGTTGCGCACGCATCTCTCGAGTGATCTCGTAGTGATGTTCAGTGACATTCTGCGAGCGACGCAGCGGATGCAAGATCATGCCAGCACCGACGGTATTCATCGTGAGGCGATCAACGATGACGAAATTGCCCGTCTCTCGACTCGAGTCATAGTTCGATAGCGCGAGGGGTGTGTCGAGTGCGATCTCGACCGTGCCGATCTCGTTCATCGCAAGGGTTCGAGTCGAGACATGCTCACCCGTATTGATGTTGAGTTTATGTCTGATCGAGGTCACTAAGCCGGTCACTTGCGTCGAACCAGAGATGAAGAAGTAGGAGCGGCTATGGATCAACTCCGACTCCCCTAGCCAGACCAAATTCGCGGTGAAGCGATTCTCTGATCTTGTCTCGCGATCCTTCAATTCGATGACGTCGCCACGAGTGGCATCGACATCTGGCTCAAGGACCATAGTGACCGCGCGAGAGTTCTCAGCTCTCTCCAGATCACCATCAAAAGTGACGAGTCTTGCGATCTTTGCGCTGCGTTTCGCTGGAAGGACGATCACCTCGTCACCAACTTTGAAGCTGCCATTGACGACAGTCCCAGAGAGTCCCCGGAAGTTCTCTGCTCGGGAGATCATCTGGATACCTAGATGCGGAGAAACGCTCCGGTCGAGACTCGCTCCATCCCACTCTTGGATGTATTCGAGAAGCGTCGGCCCCGAATACCACGATGCAGCATCGCTCTTGTAGACGACGTTATCCCCGTGGAGTGCGCTCACTGGGATGAAGGTGAAGTCCTTGATGCCGAGTCGCTCGATGGTGGGCATCAACTCCGCTTTCAGTGACTCAAAGACTGTCCGGTCATAGCCGACCGCATCGAGTTTGTTGATGACGACGATGATCCGCTCCACTCCCATCAACGAGCAGATGGTGAGGTGACGGAGAGTCTGTGGTCGAATCCCACGGGATGCATCGACAAGGACGAGGGCGATGTGGGCGCGTGATGCTGCGACCGCCATGTTCCGGGTGTATTGCTCGTGACCTGGCGCATCAGCGATAATCAACCGTTTGCCGTTAAGAAGCGACATCGATCGATAGGCCACATCGATCGTGATTCCTTGTTCGCGCTCCGCCTCCAACCCATCGGTGAGCAGCGAGAAGTCGATCTCTCCCGCCGGGATAGTCGAACCAGTCCGACGGACCGACTTCGCCGCCTTGATGGTGTCATGAGGGACGCTATCTGTCTCGACAAGGAGTCGACCAATAAGAGTGCTCTTGCCATCATCGACGCTGCCACAGGTAAGGAGGCGGATGATCGATCTACTCATCCGGAGAGCCCTCGATGAGATTGAGATTGCTCCTCTCGATCTGGCCTTGCTTGAGATAACTCTCTAACTTCGCGCGTGTATCTGCGATGTCCAGGTTTCTCATCGTCAATTGCCCGATTCGATCGGCGGGTCCGAAGGCCGCACCCTCAGTACGCTCCATGGAGAGTCGCTCTGGGTGATAACTCATGTTCTCACTCGTGGTGTCGAGGATGGAGTAATCATCACCGCGACGAAGACGCAGGACGACTTCACCGCTCACTTGTGATGCTACCCATCGCTGTAACGACTCCCGAAGCATCAACGCTTGTGGATCGAACCATCGACCCTCATAGAGCAACCTGCCAAGCCTTCTTCCCTCGGCGTGATAGTTGGCGATCGTGTCCTCATTATGGATGGCGGTGAGAAGTCGCTCATATGCGATGAAGAGGAGCGCCATTCCCGGTGCCTCATAGATACCGCGCGACTTCGCCTCGATGATGCGGTTCTCGATCTGGTCAGACATGCCAAGTCCGTGTCGACCAGCTATCTCATTCGCACTTCGCATCAACGCGACAGCATCGTCGAAATCCTTGCCATTGATTCCAACTGGCCTTCCCTGTCGGAATGTGACTCGCACATCCTCGCTCTTGATCGCAACACTTTCATCCCAATGTCTAACGCCCATGATTGGCAGAACGATCTCCATCGAAGAGGTCAATTGCTCCAGGAGTTTCGCCTCATGTGTCGCTCCTAAGATGTTGGCATCCGTCGAGTAGGCCTTCTCTGCGCTATCGCGGTAGGGAAGGCCACGTGATTTCAGGAAGGAACTCATCTCCGTGCGCCCACCAAGTTCGGCTACGAAATCTTGATCAAGCCATGGTTTGTAGATACGCAGCGATGGATTAGCAAGTAATCCATACCGATAGAAACGTTCGATGTCATTGCCTTTATAGGTCGAGCCATCTCCCCAGATCGATACGCCATCCTCGCGCATCGCTCTCACTAGAAGAGTTCCGGTAACTGCACGCCCTAGAGGCGTGGTGTTGAAATACGTCTTTCCACCAGTGCGTATGTGGAATGCACCGGAGGCGATGGCAGCGAAGCCCTCCTCGACCAAAGCGGCTTTGCAATCTACGAGTCGTGCGAGCTCTGCACCGTACCCCATCGCACGATCTGGGATGGATCCAATATCGCTCTCGTCGTACTGCCCGAGGTCTGCGGTATAGGCACAGGGAATCGCACCCTTAGCCCTCATCCAGGCCACAGCGACAGAGGTGTCTAGACCACCGGAGAAGGCGATACCGACCTTTTCGCCTACCGGTAGTTTTGCTAGAACTTTTGATTCCACTGCCGACACAGAGCAAGCCTACCTGCTCATGAAAGAATGCCGTCATGAGATTGCGACGAGCCTCCACCTGGATCATCGTCATCGCATTGATCCTGGGTCTCTCAGGGATCGGTTGGAATCTCGTAGATATGCGACGTAGTGGAAGCGAGAGTGAGAAGGATGGGAAGGTGGCAGTTCGCACCTGTGATGACCTTCGAGAGTTCATCACCGCAGAGGAGGACATCTCCTATCCGCTCTGGAAGAAGTACCACCGTGAAGTGATGTCCTATGCGAAGGGACTACCTAAGAGTGAACGTCCCGCGAAGGTGAGTGAGATCGCAGCAAGTGTGACTGTCGTCCTCAAGTCGGATCTGAAGATCTATCGTCAGATGAAGAAATTGCCTGAGTGTCTTGATAGTGAATTTCGCAAGGAGATCCAAGAGTGGATCGTGACGACAGAGGAGATGATCGGCTATCTCAAGGGAGAATCTGAACTCGATGGCAACCTCTTCGATCCATCGGAAGGATTCTGGGATACCAGTTTCTACGATGCCTTCTATTCAGCAGCGGAGAATCTAGTCAGCGGACTACAAGATATCTAAGGAAGACCCTTACAAGGTCAGAGAGTCGAAACGACTCTTTTCGGCTGCGTCAGGCGCTGATTGCTAGATAGAGCAGAGTCAATACAAGTGCCAAGAGAGCGGCTTGACCAAGAATAGAGAGTGCCGTCTTACGATCCGCGGCGCGATCTGCAGGGTCCTGGACTCGAGAGAGTTCGCCCAACCGACCCAGATTGAACGCACCGGCGAAGCCGTAGGCCATGCAGAACTTACGTCGTGACTGGACGTAGCCCACAGCGAAGACGAAGAGTGGAAGGAAGATAGTCGCTCTCGTAAGGGTCGACCCCTGCCAGAGTCCGAAAGCGGAGAAGAGCGAGAGCGCAAGTCCTAGAAACGCGACGAATTGGCGTCTTCGAACTTCAGCCTTACCGAGATTACAGGTGCCAGGGATGTAGGTATCTGACACGATTACTGGACTTCTTCCAGTTCTTCCTCATCGATCCAGACGCTTGCATCAAGGTCATCCTGCTTTTCGACCCAAGAAAGGAATGAGAAGACGCCCTTTATCGCAACTGCCGCGAGTGCGAAGAGAGCGAGTACACGCTTGAGCGCCTTGAACATGGTGAAATCCTACCTTTAGGGCTGGCGCTCCTCCACTCAGATCAGCGAGAGTCGTTCCAAGATCGCCATCGCCGCATTCTGGCCGCCGATACCCGAGACTCCACCGCCTCGACGTGAACCCGCACCTGCCAAGAAGATGTTCTCAAACTCGGTCTCACTTCCCCAACGGATCGTTTCGTGATCCTCCCGCCATGGGAATGTGAGGTCGGCATGGAAGATATTGCCGAGCGGTAATCCGATCTCCTCTTCCAAGTCGATCGGCGACTTGATCTCGATGGCGAGATCGCCATTTCCATCTCTGGCCAAACACTCCTCGAGGGGATCGATGAGATAGGCGTTGATCTGATCGAATAGTCGCCTTCGCACCTCGCCCTTGACTCTCTCGTTCTCCTCGACGAAGAGGTCATAAGGGGTATGCAAGGCAAAGAGCGTGAGAGTCTGATACCCGGCCGCTACAAGTTCAGGAGCAAGGATCGAAGAGTCGGTCAAGGTGTGACAGTAGATCTCTGCAGGGATCTGATCTGGAAGTGAACCTGAGCTTGCCTGAGTGAAGGCCCGTTGCAATTGATCGTAACTCTCGTCGATATGGAAGGTCCCAGCGAAGGCATCTTTGGGATCGACCCCACTTCTAAGTCGAGGCAGCCGCTGCAACACCATATTGATCTTCACTTGTGACCCTTGGGTGAGAGTGACTCTCGATTCACTCCCCCGTAGCCGTGCCAATTCAGCGGGCGAGCAGGCAGCGACGATGAAACGCGCTTCGACACTCTCATCTGCTAGATGGATGACAGTCTCGTCGATCGATACGACTCGACGATTGGTCTCGATTGTGACGCCGTACGAGAGTGCAACTCGCCTCAATTCCGCTACCAGGGCTCCCATACCGCCGCGGGGCACTCTCCACTGGCCATCACCGTTTCCGACCAAGTGATAGAGGAAGCAACGATTTGCCAGCAAACCAGGATCGCACGCATCCGTGAAGGTTCCGATGAGAGCATCGGTCAGGACGATGCCACGGACTCGATCATCCTGGAATCGATCGAGGAGGGTATGACCGAGAGGCGTGGTGAAGAGAAGGTCGAACGCCTCACTCCCGATCAACTTCCTCATCTCATCTCGAGAAGGAAGTGGTGAGAGGAAGGTTCCCGCAATCGAAGGAGCTACCGAAGCAATCTGGTCATAGAAGGAGCGCCATGAGTGCGCTTCGCCTTCCAACCCCAAGTAGGAGAAGACGGACTCAGCCTCACTCCAATCATTGCTGATGAGGAGTCCATGGTCACTGCCGTCTTCGGATCGGTACGGAGTGAACGAGGAGATGCGACGTGTGATGGTCTCGAAATTCAGCCCAAGGTCTCTGACGATCTCATCTGGAAAGAGTGAGACGAGATAGGAATAACGAGAGAGTCTGGCATCGATCCCGTCAAAGACCTTCTCACTCGCAGTCGCTCCGCCCAGATGCTCGCTGGCCTCGAAGAGACGGACTTGAAGACCTGACTTTGCAAGATAACAAGCAGCGACCAGTCCATTGTGGCCACCACCGATGATTGCGACATCCAGCATCAGTGAGTGCTTTCGACAAGCACCTGTCTCATACGCAACAAAGCCTCTTCGATGATCTCATCACTCGTACCGAAGTTGAATCTGACGAAACCGCGTCCTCCGGGGCCATAGGTGTGACCAGGATTGAGCGCTACCTTCCCGCTTGTAAGCAACTCTTTGGCTGGATCATCACCCAGGCCATAGCCGCGCAGATCCACCCATCCCAGATAACCGAAGTGAGTGCGGAATAGATAGGCCTGAGACAAGTTCTCCTTGATCAACTTATCGAGTAAATCCCTTTTCCGCTCCAAATCCTTTCGAACTTCATCGAGCCATGCCCCACTCTCTTTGAAGGCCGCCACAGCAGCGATCGCACCGAAGAGGGAGGCACGAAAGTGGACTGCCTCGGGTAAGGACTTGAGGCGTTCATTGAGTCGATCATCGAGAGCGATGAATTGTGCGCACTTGAGACCGGCGAGGTTCCAGGCCTTACTTGCGGAGATGACCGAGATTCCCACCTCTCGCGCGTTCTCCGAGACGGAGAGGAAAGGACGATAGCCCTCGCGGTGATAGACGAGTGGCGAGTGGATCTCATCTGAGATGACGATGACGCCATACTTCTTGGCAAGATCTGCGACCCGAACGAGTTGATCATGGGTGAAGATGATGCCGAGTGGATTATGGGGATGGCAGAGGAAGTGGATCTTCACACCTGCCGCATAACCCCTCTCGATGGCATCGAAGTCCAAGCGGTAACTCTTCTCATGTGAGGATCCGACCTCGATCTCGCTTTCGATCATGGGTGCATCGACGCACTCGGCATGGAGCTCTTTGATCCAGTTGTAGAAATTCTGATAGACCGGGGAGTTCACCATGATCTTCTCGCCATCGTGGATGAAGAGGCGTGAGACCTCCACGATGGCAGCACCTACATCTACCGCTACGCGTACTCGATCAGCATCGAAGTGGAAGTCGAAGCGACGGGCAGAGAAGTCCGCAAGGGCGCTACCCAATTCCGGTATCGGACCCAAGTAACCGGTATCAGAACGTTTCACCATATCGATCAGGTGATCTTGGATCTCGGGAGCGATCTCATAATCCATCTCTGCCACCGGCAATGGCAGTACATCGGAAGGGAATCTCCGCCACTTCTCACTAGTGCGCCTTCGCAACTCATCGAGGGGCGGGATCTGGATCGGTGTCATTTCGATGAGGGTAATCCCAAGCCCAGGGCACTTCAAGGATTCAAGCGAGTCGAGCGGTGGAATTCCTCACTACCAGCGTCGTCGGCAACGTGAGCGAGTGGAACTCGCTCGATGGGTTCTTCAACTTCTCCATGATCGACCAGGCGGCCATCTCACCCATCCTCGTCACTGGTTGCTCGACTGTGGTGAGATCGAAGAACTCCGCCATCTCATGGCCATCGAATCCCACTAACGAGATGTCCTCGGGTACACGTAATCCATGTCTTCTGATCGCTCGCATCGCACCGATCGCCATCTCATCCGATTGAGCGAAGATCGCCGTGGGTCGTTTCGGTCTTGCTAGCAATTCATCGACCGCGCGCTCGGCTCCTTGCATCGTGAACTCTCCGAAGACCTCTCGCGATGGATCCCAGGCAAGTGAACTCTCCGCCAGAACGTCTATGAAACCTTTCCTTCGATCCTGTGGCACGCTGAAGTTGAATGGATCCTTTGGGCTTCCCGAGATGATCGCCAATTCCTTATGTCCTTGATTGACGAGATGACGAGTTGCCGTTCTCGCTGCTGCCACATCATCGATCGCAACCGAAGAGCAATTCTCGTGATGCATTCCGACGAGAGCGATAGGAATGCCAAGGCTGAGCATCGACTCGAACTCCTCTTCAGTCGGAGGAAGGCTGATGACGATCAATGCATCGACCCTGCCCTTGAGAAGTTGATGTTGGAATAACCGCTCTCGCCCCTTCATCTGACTGAAGTTGTAGAGGAGAAGGTCAAGACCCGACTCCCGAAGCGCTCCTTCTACCCCATTGATCACTTGTGCGAAGTACCAACGCGAGACATAGGGCGCGACGACTCCGACGCTATTCGTTCTGCCGTAGATCCTCTTGTTGGGAGAGAGTGGGATCGGATAATCGAGACGCTCTGCTGCTTCGAGGATCCTTTTGCGAGTGGGAGCGGATACGTGTTGCATCCCGCGAAGTGCGCGCGAGACAGTCGCTATGGAGACTCCGGCAAGGTCAGCGACATCCTTGATGCCTGCCTTCACCTTCTCCATCGAGCCCTCATCCTCATTCGTCCAGACGCTTTTCTGAAAATCGTCGCAAGCGGGAGAAAAGTAAGGCTAGTTGCAGAAAATGACCAGCCTTCCTCTCCCCGCTTTCGGAAGACCTAGGCTCGGCGCGTGGCAAGCCCCGCACGGATCGCACGAAGCATCATTGAGATCGAGCCTCGCTTCGCTCCTGTGATCGAACGTTCAGGGCTCTGCCCGGTAGGTAATGCCGGTAGACGAGAGAGCAACTTCCGTTCCCTTGCGACCTCGATCATCTCGCAACAACTATCGACTAAAGCGGCAGCGACGATCATCGGCCGCGTAGAGATCCTCACCGGTGGCATCACTCCTCGTCGCGTAGGCGCCGTGAGCACTGCAAAACTTCGAAGCGCTGGCCTCTCGAACTCAAAGGCCCGGGCTATCTCTGAGCTGGCCGAGGCAGAGAAAGAGATCAAGTTCTCTCGCCTCCACTTGATCGAGGACGATGAGGAGATCTACGAACGACTCCTTCCGCTCTTTGGCATCGGTCGATGGACGGTGGAGATGTTCTTGATCTTCCAACTAGGTCGCCTCGACATCTGGCCGACCGGCGATCTCGGAGTCCGTCGCGGATGGGAGAAGGTCCACCGCCTACGTAGTGAGATCTCTCCGAAGGAACTGGAAAAGAAGGGTGAGAGGTTCCGCCCTTACCGAAGCCATCTGGCCTGGTACTGCTGGCGAGCGCTGGAGTAAGGCTTTACTTCTTCGGTTGCAGGATCAGGGAGACAGAATTGATGCACCATCTCTGATCGGTAGGCACGTCATAACCTTCACCTTCGAATACATGTCCGAGATGCGAGCCACAGGATGCGCAGCGAACCTCAGTCCGCACCCGCGGAAAGAGCGACCGGTCTTCAAGAAGCACCACTGCATCACTCGCTCTGGGCGCATAAAAGGAAGGCCAGCCACAACCGGAGTGGAACTTCTCATCACTTCGGAACAGCTCGGCATCACATGCCCGGCAGCGATAGATGCCCTCAGTCTCGGTATCGGTGTATTCACCAGTGAAGGCGCGTTCAGTGCCACCATGGCGTAGAACCTCGAAGGCCAATGGATCGAGCTGATTCCTTAGGATCGCATCATCAAGTTGGATCTTGAACGGTTTGCCATCAGGTCCAACCGTTGGCAGTGGTGACTCGCTGAAACTCATGCCTTGGCTCTCTCGATGCCATCCGATGCACCCGTCAAGGGATAGGTGACACCGGTCGATGAATGACAGTCATAGCCATTGGGATTCTTCTTGAGGTATTTCTGGTGATACTCCTCCGCGATCCAATAAGGATGGGAGCTCGCCTCGCTGATCTCAGTGACGATCTCTCCGATGCCTTCAGCATTCAAAGCGCCTTGGTAGAGATCGCGAGAGCGTCGAGCCATCTCACTTTGACTGGGCGTGGTGGTAAAGATCGCGCTTCGATACTGCGTGCCGATGTCATTGCCTTGACGATTGAGAGATGTCGGATCATGCATCATCCAAAACTCAGCCAAGAGTCGCTCATATCCGACGACGGTCGGATCGAACTTCACCATCACGACCTCAGCGTGACCCGTGACTCCAGTGCAGACCTGCTCGTAACTTGGGTTCTCGCGACGTCCACCCATGTAACCGACTGATGTCTCAAGCACACCGGGCATCTGCCAGAAACGTCGTTCTGCACCCCAAAAGCAACCGGTTGCGAAATATGCGATCTCTGACATGACGCGCATCTTGGCAGAGTGTGGCTCGCCTCTCACCCTGATCTCACTGTTCGAATAGCGACAAACCTCTCATCTGACCCACATCACACTCATAAGTGCGTTTCGACCCTTGTTATTCATGGGTTGGTCAGGGAGAATTACCCCTGATGCCACAGCCAGAGGGCTGTGGTCTTTTCATGCGAATCGAGGATCTTCACCCCATGGATTGGCGGCACCGGGCAGCATGTCGTGACGAGGACCCAGAGCTCTTCTTCCCGATCGGAAACACTGGACCAGCCCTGGCGCAGATCGAGGAAGCGAAGAAGGTCTGTACTCGTTGCGAGGTCAAGGAACCCTGCCTTCAGTGGGCGCTCGAGAGCGGCCAAGAAGCCGGCGTCTGGGGCGGCATGAGCGAAGACGAGCGGAGAGCGCTCAAGCGTCGCGTGGCGCGAAATCGCGCACGAATGGCCGAACTCAATCGAATGGCAGAAGACGCTCGCGAAAGCGTCTGACCGCTCGACTTATTTTCTAGGGAAAAGGAAGTCGGATCTCGACTCGCATCCCGGGCTCGTTGTCTTTGAACTCCAATACGCCTTGAAGTTCGTTCTGGGTCAGCGTCCGTACGATCTGCAGGCCCAGGTTTCCACTCTCCGAGATCGACCCGGGATCATCGACTCCACTGCCATCATCGGCGACGACCACGATTAACTCGCCATCCCCTTCACCCTCATCATCAAGAGAAGTATGGGTCGTGGCAGAGATAGTGAGCGTCGAACCCGAATCCCGAAGTCCATGTTCGATCGCGTTGTGAATCAACTCGGTCAAGATCAGCGCCAGCGGCGTGGCGATCTCCGCTGGCAACTCACCAAACGTTCCTTCACGACGATAGTGAATCGCTGGTAATCCGGCGCTACGAAGGCTCAGATCCACCTCGCTATGGAGGATCCGATCCACCACGCCATCGAAATCGACCCGCTCAGCGGTGTTGCTTGCCAAAGTTTCATGGACGATTGCGATGGAGGCCACTCTTCTGACCGCTTCCTCGAGCGCCTCCGCCGCACGAGGGTCATCGATCCTTCGTGCCTGAAGGCGAAGTAGCGCAGAGACGGTCTGAAGGTTGTTCTTCACTCGATGATGGATCTCACGAATGGTCGCATCCTTAGTCAGGAGCGCTCGTTCCTTCCTGCGCAACTCGGTCACATCGCGGACCAGGATGAGCGCGCCGATGCGATCCCTGCCTTCCAGGAGTGGGATGGCAAGGAAATCGACGATGGCATCCTGATTCTCGAACTCTCGTCTACGAAGATGTCGACCTGAGAGCGTGACTGGCCAACCTTCTTCACTCGCTTCGATCCGCGCCGAGCGATTCAAGGCGTCGATCGTCTCGCCGAGATTGAGGTGCAATAGCTCTGATTGCCAACCGAGGCGATTGAAAGCAGAGGCGGCATTGGGACTTGCATAGGTGATCGATCCGTTGGGATCGAGACGGATCATGCCATCGCCGACTCGAGGTGCCGACTCAGTGAGGTGGAGGTCTCCGATGATTGGGAAGCTACCTTGCGAGATCATCCGATGGATCTGGTTCGCCATCTCTCGATAGTTCAACTCGAGCTTCGATGGCGTGCGCATCGTCTCGACGTTGCGCATCCGTGAGATGACGGCAATGACATGATCCTTGAAGTGGACTGGTATCGCCTCCTCCCTGACCAAGTGATCTCCGACCTTCTCTTCCTGGTTGTCACGGACGATCTCACTCGAAGAGAGCGCTTGATCGATACGTGTACGTGAACCCCAAGTGATCTCACTACCGATGGGATCGTCGCTGAAGACCGTAGCTGCGGTAGTCGGTCTGATGTGAGCGATCGCCAGGTGACCACTCGGCCAACTCCGGGCATCACTTCGGAGTGGGACCCAAAGAGTGAGATCGGCGAAGGAGAGATCAGCGAGGAGTTGCCATTGCGCGACCAGTTCGCCGAGGTGGGCGAGCTCCTCGGGAAGGAGTGCGGTCCGCGAGATCGCGAGGTTGCCTCGAATCGCCATGAAGTGAGCCTAGCCATTCCCTGATCTCGGAGAACTTCGCTTCGCCTCTCCTTCTAGGTGATGGCCAGATGCGGAGGAAATCGTCGCGTTCATCTTCGAGAAAGAAGATCGGGAAGGGCGCGAGAAGTGAAGCCGCCTCCATCCGCCGCGCCTTACGTCCGCCGACGAGCAAGAAGGCGAGAGCCAAATGGGGGTGGATCCTTCGCTGATATTCGATCATGGAGTGAGCGAGGGCCAGGTCTTCGCGATTGAGTCCCGCAAGATAAAGCGCGCACCGCGCATGTGTGAATCGGGCATGGCGAACTCGCTCATCGAGTCTTCTAGTGGGCACGAGCGCTGATCGCAGATCACGCTCCTCAAATGGAGCGAGATTTGCGATAGGTGCACCAAGAGATGACTCAGAGTTGATGGCTCCGACTAGTTCCCCGGCAAGGGTGCTCCACTCGCCTCGTGCGATGACGAGAACGGAAGGCCAGGATGTCGTAGATGCAAGTGGTGGATAGATCTGATCGCGGATAAATCCCTGAAGTGCAGCATCATCCCACTCGCGTGCCTTTGATGGGATCGAGATGATCGGCAGGTCAGCGGATTGACTTTCGATGTCGGTAATCAAGATCTCATCCGATGAAAGCTCTCGTGTGCCAACGATCTTCCGCTCACCGATCTGAAATCCTCGATGAGCGAGGATTCGCACCACGCGTTCCTCGAGTTCGAAGTCACGGAAACTCGTGACGATCACAGGTGCGACAAGGGAATCAGAGATTTCAGATGACATGATCCACGACAAGAAGTGGTCCTCTTGAGTACGCGTCAAGAAGTGCCCTCACTTCGGGTAGTCGCACCCGAAGGATCAACTGAGTCCTGTCACTGAGCGACCCACCTGGTATTACCTCATCCACGACGAGAGATGTCAAAACCAGCTCGGTGAAGTCATCCCTCAGGTCACTCAGCCCTGCCCGCGAACCATCAGCGAGACGATAGAGATCGACGATGCTTCCTTGCGCCACTGAGATGGGGATATCGGAACGGGCGATATCGAGCGAGACCAATCGCCACAGGATGTTGTCACTCCGGTCGGTCAAGTCACTTCGTGCGATCGCTTCGCCACTTGCGAGTGAGCCCGTTGCGATCATTCCGTAGATCTCCTCGCGTGAATGGAGATAGATCCGCTCCCTGCCGGGAAGGTAGAGGCGAGCGAGCGCGACATCATCTGGTGCGATTCGATCCCCTGCCGAGATCCGCTTCGTCGCGACCCAGTAGAGCTCGGTCTGGTCCGAGGCTCGAATGAGAGCGGCTGCTGAGAAGATCGAGATGATGATCAGTGCGATGCCGAACGCACCTCTGCGTGAGATTTCCATGGCGGGATGCTGATGGACCGACTGACATCAACTATTGCTTCATCCACAGTCATACTTTTGGGCTAGAGACTTTCCCACAATCCCCTGATGGCTCGAGGCTTCAGGAATGCAACCTTCGCGCCATGAGCAGAGAGATAACGCAGCGGGAGATCGGTTGGCAAGCGCCGATGCTCCCTCTCTTCGAAGAACGTACCCGAATCACAGAGGCTGGCATCAAGCGTCGCCTCTACCTGATCCCAACTCAATTCGGTGAGCAGTACGACCCGAACTTCTCACCGTTACCAACGCCTCAGGATCAACTTCCAGAGATCACACTCTGGGTCCGCGATTTCACTCGCCGTCTGCTGGAGGTGATGTCATCTCGGAGAGCGCCACATCAACTAGCGAGATGGTGCCATCGCCAGCCATTCTCCACACTGCTTGGCATGACACGAAGTTTCACTGACCTACCAAAGGTACGGCGAGTGCATATCAGGCAACCACTTGAGTCACTGGCCGAGGTGACTGTCTTACTCGAGTATCGAGGTCGAACGCATGCGATAGTCCTTCGCTTCGAAGGAGTTGATCGTCGCTGGCTCTGTACAGTGATCGAGCGGGTTTAGAGCGAGTGCGTTGAGATCAAGAGCCGAGTCCGTGGCAACGCTTGTACTTCTTGCCAGAGCCACAAGGGCATGGCGCGTTGCGCGAGGCGCCACCCATCACACCAGCACCATTCGATGAAGAACGTACTTGTTGGCCGCCGGTCTCGTCACCGCTCGAATATCGAAGTTGTTGAGTAGCAGGTGCCGCTGCCGCACCTTTCGCCTCGACTGAGGATGGATCGCCAGCTTCCGCTTTCACTTCGACATTGAAGAGATAGCCGACCGTCTCCTCTTTCACTGCATCCATCATCGCGACGAAGAGGTCGTAGCCCTCTTTCTGGTACTCCACCAGGGGATCTCGTTGTGCCATCGCGCGAAGGCCGATTCCCTCTTGGAGGTAATCCATCTCATAGAGGTGCTCACGCCATTTGCGATCGAGGACGGAGAGTAAGACCTTCCGCTCAAGTTCACGCATCACTGGTGCGGTCAACTTCTCTTCCCTCTCGCCGTAGGCGCGTTCGATGTCATCGAGGAAGGTGCGGATCATGAAGTCACGATCAAGTCCACCACGACCGCCGACCTCTTCGATCATCTGCTCTTGTGTGACGGTGACCGGATAGAGCGCCTTGAATGCGGTCCAGAGAGTGTCAAGGTCCCAATCCTCAGGGAAGCCCTCTGAGGTGGCGACATCGATGTATCCGATGACTGTGTCTTCGATGAAGCCACGCATCTCTTGGGAGATATCGAGACCTTCGAGGATCTCACGACGTTCGCCGTAGATCACCTCGCGTTGTCGGCTCATGACATCGTCATACTTCAAGACGTTCTTACGCATCTCGAAGTTCTGCGCCTCTACTTGAGTCTGCGCGGATTTGATCGCGTTGGAGACCATCTTCGATTCGATCGGCATATCGTCCGGGATGCCGGCAGCACCAAGGAATCGCTCCACCAGCACGGAATTGAAGCGACGCATCAAGTCGTCTTCGAGTGAGAGATAGAAACGCGACTCACCAGGATCGCCCTGACGACCGGATCGACCTCGCAACTGGTTGTCGATCCGACGAGACTCATGACGTTCGGTACCGAGGACATAGAGCCCGCCTAGTTCGACCACTTTGTCATGTTCAGTCGCGACGAGCGCCTTCTGTTTCGCTAACTCCTCAGGCCAAGCGCGTTCGTACTCCTCGGCATTCTCGACGGGAGAGATACCACGCTCTTGCAGTTGGAAATCAGCCATGAACTCCGGGTTACCGCCAAGCATGATGTCGGTACCGCGACCTGCCATATTGGTCGCTACCGTCACTGCGCCAAGCTTTCCGGCACGGGCGATGATCGCTGCTTCGCGCGCATGTTGTTTCGCATTGAGCACCTCGTGTGGGATCCCTTGCCGCTTCAAGGTCTCTGAGAGCAACTCTGACTTCTCCACACTCACTGTTCCGACGAGGACAGGTTGGCCCTTCTTGTGCCTCTCTGCGATGTCCTGCGCGACCGCCATGAACTTGGAACGCTCGTTCTTATAGATGAGATCCGATTGGTCGACTCTTTGCATCGGCTTATTGGTAGGGATCGGGACCACACCGAGTTTGTAGATCTGAAGGAACTCCGCTGCTTCGGTCATCGCAGTACCGGTCATACCGCTCAGCTTGTTGTAGAGCCTGAAGTAATTCTGGAGTGTGATGGTGGCAAGGGTCTGGTTCTCATCCTTGATAGGCACTCGCTCTTTCGCTTCCAGGGCTTGATGGAGACCTTCGTTGTAACGACGTCCTGCGAGGATGCGACCGGTATGTTCATCGACGATCAATAGCTCGCCAGATTGCACCACATAATCTCGATCGCGCTTGAAGAGTTCCTTCGCCTTGATCGCATTGTTGAGATATCCGATCATCGGGGTATTGACCGACTCATAGAGGTTCTCGATCTTCAGGAGTTCCTCGACTCGCGTGACACCAGCATCGACGATACCTACGGTGCGCTTCTTCTCATCGACCTCATAGTGGAGATCCCGCTCCAAACGTGATGCGATATTCGCGAATTCCACGTACCACTTCGTCGCCTTGTCGGCGGGACCGCTGATGATCAACGGCGTTCTCGCCTCGTCAATCAGGATCGAGTCGACCTCATCGACGATGGCGAAGTTGTGTTCCCGCTGCACACAGGTCTCGATCGACCAGGCCATGTTGTCGCGGAGATAGTCGAAACCGAACTCATTGTTCGTTCCATATGTGATGTCGCAGTTGTACGCCTCGCGACGTTCGTCAGGAGTCATGGAAGAGAGAATCACGCCCACGCGAAGCCCTAGGAAACGATGGATACGACCCATCCATTCGCTATCGCGCTCAGCGAGATAGTCATTGGTGGTGACGACATGGACGCCAAGTCCAGAGAGCGCGTTGAGATAGGCCGGTAGAGTCGAGACCAGAGTCTTTCCCTCACCGGTCTTCATCTCCGCGATGTTTCCAAGATGGAGCGCAGCACCACCCATCAACTGAACGTCGTAATGTCGTTGGCCGAGTGTTCGCTTGGCTGCCTCTCTGACTACCGCAAATGCCTCGGGTAGGAGGTCGTCCAACTCCTCACCATCGTCATATCGCTTCTTGAACTCATCGGTCTTTGCACGCAACTCTCCGTCCGAGAGTGCGGAGATTTCGCTTTCAAGCGAATTGATATCTTCGGCGATCGCAGCGAGACGCTTGAGGATTCGTCCTTCACCAGCACGGAGAATCTTGTCGAGGATCGCGACCACGGACATATCTTAGAGGAGATGTTCAGAGCCCTCGCGCGGAGTAGCAGGCAGTGATACCCGTGATCGATGAGCGCACTCCGAGAGAAGAGTGTGATATCGCCGATATCGCGGCCGCCAGCGTCGAACCCGAGGTAATGACATCATCGATGAGCAGAATCTCAAGGTCTCGCCCCGACCTGACCTCATTGATGATGTCAAGAGAGTGCAATTCCTTCTCCAACCGTCTCTCATCGACCGCCAATGAGTCAGCAAGATTTGCGATCCGTTCACGCATGGTCAAATCACTCTGGTCCTTGATCACGCGCTTCCATCTCAGAATGGGAAGAAGGACGACACGGTGATCGGCGATTGCAACAGTCTTCAATACTTCCTTCGCGAGTGAATGGATGAAGTCCTCACCTCTACGACGGATCGCACTCTTCGATGAGGGAATTGGGATGATGATGCGTAGTGAGTCCTCTGGCCTCTTGAAGTCGAGCCGAGCGATGCCGGTTGAGATCGCAAGAATGATGAATTCCTTTGCTCTCCTCTCTCCCCGTTCTTTTGCGGCGAGGACGACCGCCATGGCGCGATCGTCGTAGGCGACAATCGAGATGATCGGCACCTTTCTGATGAAGCGCAGACTGGGTTCACTTCGCCAGAGTGCGAGGCAGCTCTCCCGCTGCCCCTCACGAAGACAACAGGGACAGCGGTCGGGGAAGACGAGCGAGGCGATCCCTTGTGACGCAGAGTGCAGGAATCCTTTGACGAGAGCGAGTGACACCGCGCTATCGAAGTGGAGAGGTGTCCGTTGCTTTCAGTGTTGGTAGCGGAATTGTTGAGAGAGATCGACTGGTGGATCAGTGATGGGCTGACCTGAAGCTGAGGGGAGCGTCAGCATGAAGAGCGCACCTCCTCCCATCTCCCCAAAGACGCGAATTGATCCGCCATGCAACTTCGCATCCTCAGCTGCGATCGCAAGGCCCAATCCAGTCCCACCGCGCTCTCGAGAACGCGAGGGATCAGCACGCCAGAAGCGGTCGAAGATGCGCTCGAACTGGTCAGCGCTCAATCCCAGCCCGAAGTCGCGGATGGCGATGTCGACGCTCGTCTCTCGCTCACGCACGGTCACTCGGATCTCTCGCTCTTCGCCATGATCGAGGGCATTGCTGAGGAGATTACGAAGGATACGAGTGATCCTTCGACGATCACCGTCGAGGGTCGCCTCGCCTCGAACGACGAACTTGGAGGGCTCCACATCGAGGGAGTCGATGGTCTCGCGGATCACTGCGCTCACTTCGATCTCCTCGTAATCGAGCGTCGCTACTGCAGCATCGAAGCGACTCACTTCGATCAAATCGGTCAAGAGTTGGTCGAATCGCATGATCTGCGTCATGAGGATCTCGGCGCTACGAGCGATCACGGGATCGTAGGAATCCTTCTCACCCAAGATCACCTCACCAGCCATCCGGATCGTGGTCAGCGGATTACGCAATTCGTGCGAGACATCAGATACGAAACGTTGTTGCATCCGCGAGAGGTTCTCTAGACGCGAGATCTGTTGTTCGATCGCGAATGCCATCTCGTTGAAAGAACGACCGAGCGCTGCGACCTCATCCTCACCTTCGACGTTGACGCGTCGGCTGAGATCCCCAGAGGTGAATGACTCCGCCACCTCTGCGACGCCACGAATCGGATCGACCACGCGACGGACGATGAGGAAGGCCATCGAGAGGATCAGGACGAAGACTAGGAAGAATGCGATGAGAAGACCACGTGCAATGATCGCGATCGACTCCTGTTGCGACTCGAAGTTGAATAGAACAAACATCTCATAGGTGCCTGCGAATGCGATATTGATCCTTTTGCCGATCGCCACCCCAGGCACGACCTCACCACCGGCATAGGAGATCTCGGTCCGTTGCCACTCGATCTCATTGCTGGTCTCAACCGACTCTCGCAACGCCGATGAGATCGATTCTGGTTCGACGAAGTTCGAGGTTCTGGAGAGATCGAGATCGCTTACCTGATTATCGGGACTCTTGATCAAGGCAATCTCCCGCGCTGAGACCGTTGCGCCCCTTGCGATAGAGAGAGCCATCACCTGCTCGAAGGCCTCTTCAAGGGATCGATCGGTGACAGATTCTGGATTGGCGTTCTGAATCAACTCGAAGCGGAATTCAGCGGCGGTGATGGTGCTCTGTGCTTCACTGATCGAACTCTCGATGCTGCTATCGATGATCCGGCTCTCGATCTGCAGGAAGATGATGGTGCCGATCGCTCCGGAAGAGAGAGTGAAGAGTGTGGTGGTCAGCACCACGACTCTGATCGCAAGTGACTTGCGAAGCGCCAGACGAAGGCGCGAGAACATGATCAGCGATTTCCGGTTGCACCAGACTTGTATCCGACGCCTCGAACGGTCAATACGAGAGTCGGATTGTCTGGGTCATGCTCGATCTTGGAACGAAGTCGTTGGACATGGACATTGACGAGACGGGTATCTGCCGAATGTCGGTAATCCCAAACCTCTCGTAACAACTCTTCACGGGTGAAGACCCGTCCAGGTTCCTTGGCAAGTGCAACTAGGAGATCGAATTCGAGTCGTGTGAGTGGGATCGCTTTGCCTGCTCTAGTGACTGAATGCTCGACGAGATCGATGGTGAGATCGCCGAGGGTCAGATGTCCGGTGAGATCACGTGAGTTTCGTCGTAACTGCGTCTTGATACGTGCCACCAATTCGGAGTAGTGCTCCATCGGCTTGACCAGATAGTCATCGGCGCCGGCTTCGAGCCCTTTGATCTTGTCCGGCGTCTCGCCACGAGCCGAGAGGAAGATGATCGGAACGCGAGGCGACTCCTGACGTATCGCCTTACAGACTTCGACGCCATCGAAGCCAGGAAGCATCACATCGAGGAGGACGACATCCGGTTGGTTGTTCCTGAAGACTTCCAAAGCCTCATCGCCACGACTTACGAGATCGACTTCGATTCCAGCACCGTTGAGGACGATCCCCAACATCTCAGCAAGGTCTTGATCATCCTCGACGACCAATACCGAGGGCATTAGCTACCGTGTTCCCAAGAGTTCAAGTACTGGACTTGCTCTGAGGTAAGAGTGTCGATCTCTGCACCGAGGCTCTTGAGTTTGAGCGAGGCTACTTCCTTATCGATTGCTTCAGGGACATTGTGAACGCCAGGAGTGAGGTCTTTCGCGCTCTTGACCAACCACTCCGCTGTCAGTGCCTGGTCCGAGAAGGACATATCCATGACGACAGCTGGATGACCTTCTGCGGCGCCAAGGTTGACGAGTCGACCTTCAGCGATCAGAAAGACGCGCTTGCCATCGGCCAGGACATATTCATCGGTCTGATGGCGGATCTTCGAGTTCTTCATTGTTGCGTACTTCTCCAACCAGGCAACATCGATCTCGATATCGAAGTGACCGGAGTTGGCGAGGATCGCACCATCCTTCATCAGCGAGAAGTGCTCGGCGCGGAGCACGTCACGATTGCCGGTGACGGTGATGAAGATGTCGCCGACCTTCGCTGCCTCATGCATCGGCATGACGCGGTAACCCTGCATCATCGCATCGAGCGCCTTGGTTGGATCGATCTCAGTGACGATGACATCGGCGCCGAGTCCACGACCACGTTCCGCGACTCCCTTTCCGCAATACCCGAAACCCGCTACGACGAGGACCTTTCCTGCGAGCAGGATGTTGGTCGCACGGAATACCGCATCAAGGGTCGACTGTCCGGTGCCGTAACGATTGTCGAACATGTGCTTGGTATCGGTGTCATTGACAGCGACCATTGGGAAGGTGAGGGCACCATCTTTCGCCATCTGTCGAAGGCGGATCACGCCAGTGGTCGTCTCCTCGCACCCTCCGGAGATGTTCGGCAAGAGCTCCTGACGAGTGGTGTGAAGGGTGTTGACGAGGTCGCAACCATCGTCGAAGACCTGGTGTGGCTCGATGTCGAGCGCTGCGTTGATGTGCGCGTAGTAACCATCACGATCGATCGCATTGCGTGCGAATGTCGAGATCCCATACTCATGCACGAGCGCCGCCGCGGTGTCATCTTGGGTAGAGAGCGGGTTCGAGGCGCAGAGTGCGATCTCGGCTCCGCCAGCCTTGAGAGTGATCATCAAGTTCGCAGTCTCTGTCGTCACGTGCATACATGCTGCGATTCGCACGCCATTGAATGGCTTCTCTCGCTCGAAGCGCTCACGGATCTCGGCCAGGACCGGCATGTTTCGACCTGCCCATTCGATGCGCTTCTTGCCATCGGCGGCCAAGGATGCGTCTGCGATGTCGTGTCGTGGAAGGGTCATGGTCGTTGGGTTCACTGAGATCTCCTGATGAATGGTTCCCGCTAGGTCTTGGGTTGGGCTTCTAAGGAGGAGTCTAGCCGCTGACCTATCTCGCCAGCGAAAGATGAGTGATTATCGAATGATCGAGAGCACCTGATCACGTATCGATGCCATGGTTGCTTCATCGCCAGCCTCGACATTGAGGCGCAAGAGTGGCTCGGTATTGGAGGGTCTCAGGTTGAACCACCAACCCTCACCCTCAATCGTCAATCCATCGAGGCGCTCGTGTAGGTACTTCCCTTCCGGGAACTCCTTCGCCACTCTCTCCATCGCGCCGTTCTGATCCTTGACTACGGAGTTGATCTCGCCACTCTGTCGATATCGATTGAAGGGCTCCAAGATCTCACTCAGTGACTTCTCGCTCTCCTTCAAGGCAGCGATGGCATAGAGGGCGGCGAGCATTCCAGAGTCAGCACGCCAGAATGAGGAGAAGTAGAAGTGTCCGGAGTGCTCGCCACCGAATATCGCTCCGGTATCGGCCATCAACTTCTTGATGAATGAATGTCCGACGCGACTCTTGACCGCCTTGCCACCCGACTCAGCGACGACCTCCGGCACGACGCGTGACGTGATCAGGTTGTAGATGATCGATGCACCGGGATTGCGGCGCAATTCGATCGAAGCGATCAAAGCCGTGAGTGCAGATGGGGAGACGCCCTCACCTCGTTCATCGACGAGGAAGCAGCGATCGGCGTCACCATCGAAGGCAAGACCGATATCAGCACCGCTCTTCTTCACAGCGCGCTGTAAGTCCTTGAGATTCTCTGGATCAATCGGGTTGGCTTCGTGGTTGGGGAAAGTGCCATCGAGTTCGAAGTAGAGCGGGACGATCTTCGCTCCGACTCGCTCGAAGACGCCAGGGGCGGTATGTCCTGCCATTCCATTGCCAGCATCGATGGCGATGGTCAGCTCTCTGCCAGCAGTGAAGTCGATCTCGAAGAGCGAGAAGAGGAAGTCGATGTAATCAGTGAGCATCTCCTGATCACGCGAGGTACCGACGGGTCGATTCGGGATCGGAGTCCCTTCCTTGATCGCTGACTTGATCCATGCCAGACCTGAATCCATGCTGATCGGGCGTGCGAAGGAGCGACAGAGCTTGATGCCGTTGTAACTTGCCGGGTTATGGCTGGCAGTGAACATCGCACCAGGTAGACCGAGATTGCCAGAGGCGAAGTAGAGCTGATCGGTCGATGCGAGTCCGATACGGATCACATCAAGACCTTGACTGGTCACGCCATCGCTGAAGGCAGTCGCAAGTGGTGATGATGATGGGCGCATATCTTCACCGATGACTACCGTCCCCGGTTCGCGCTCCACTTCGAGGAAACGCGCGAAAGCGCTGCCGGCAGCGAAAGTGAACTCCTCGTTGATCTCCTTACCGACAAGGCCCCTGATGTCATAGGCCTTGATGATGGAATCGAGCGTTGAGTCCTTGATCATCTTCGTCTAAGAGTCTCTGCCTACTAGAGGGCGCGAAGATGACCGCGACGGCGAAGTTCAGGTTGTGACGAATCATCTCCATCACTCTGCTTCTCTTCAGTGACAGCAACATCCCTGATCGCATCTGCGATAGCTGAGAAGTCCTCATCTTGGGAACTCGGCTCTCGTCCCAACTCCGCCGTGATAACGCTCCAACCCCGAGGCACGGTCAAGCGTTCGCTATGAGCCAGACAAAGGTCGTAGTTATGTGGTTCCTGGTACTGCTGCAAGGGCACCAGGGTCGCGACCTGTTCACCATAGTTGTAGGAGAGGGTGGCAACAGCGCGCTCAGTGCAGCCACTCTTACTGCAACGGCGGATTCCGGAGCGATGAGCCATGTTGATTAGCCTAGTAGCGCAATATGAAGGAAGAGTGGATGACTCGCGAGGTGTCACCGGTCGACGAGTGCGTCGATATCGAAGGTAGGTGTCGATGATCGTTCGAGTTCCGTCCCAGGATTGAGTGGCATCGAGGTAAATCCATCACTGCCCGACCATGTCGCTGCCATGTGGACCGGATATGCACTCGTGATGGCGATCTTCCGACTATTGCTGGGCACTCTCCAATTGAGAATCTCTGCACCGGTAAGCCGCTCGCTTCGAACCCTCCCGGATCGAGAGGTGATCGCTACGTCGACTCGAATCGCCTTGGCCGCGAAGGAGAGGATCGGCTCCAATCCGCCGACATTGAATTGATAGGACTCCAGCGCAACCGATGGCGTCGAGAATGCGAACTCTCGTCCGGTAGCGGAGATGACGGACGCAGCCACCTCTTCGGTAGCGGTGATCACGATCGCTACGGCCCGACCACCCGGCTCATCAGGAAGCGGAAGACGTTTGACCTCACCGGGTTGCACCGTGACCTCACTCAAACCGACCGGTGTGAAACGCGTGCCATCACTGAGCAGTTCCACACTTACAACTGAAGCGCGAGCGCCTGTAGCCAAGATCTCGATCCGATGGTTAGGGATCGCCACCCCACCCAAGCGAGTTGGTATGCCAGCGATGGTCAGAGTCGTTGCTGGAGTCTGAGATGCGAGGAAGTCACCACCAAGATTGCTAAGTCCCCGACTTCGCTCGTCGATGACGAAGGTGCTCACACGTCCTGATCGCGTCAAGACACGGATCGCACTCGCATCCGTTCCCGGTACGAGTGAGTCGACGCGGATCTCGCGCTGTGAGACGGGCGGGATGGTGATGGCACGACTTCCAGCCTCGCCACTTCGATCGAATGCGAAGATCTCGAGTGACGAGGCACTCAAGCCAGAATTGACCGCCAAGATGCGAGCGCGCGAGCCAAGCGCACCGCTGGCGCCGACGAACCATTGATCACCATCTCCGATCAGACAATTGGTCGCCGAGGTGTAGTTGCTAGTGCGTGTTCGCAACACGATCGAATTCACCTCGCCACCTTCGACCACGATGCTGTTGTTATTGAGTGGATAAGGATTGACCCGAGCGCGCGTGAATCCTGGTTTCCTGCTCTTTGCCGACTTGATCGAGGTGCGGTTCGATGGCAGCAACGCAGTCGCTCGCGCCTCATCCTCGAACTTAGGACAGACCGTCGCTGGGATCGATGAGGTTCGTGCGATCTCATCGAGTGGATCGCTCTGAAGAGCTGCGATCAAGACGATGGCGAGGCCGAGCACGAGAGAGATCGCACTCGTACTGCGCGCAGTCAGAGTCCTCATGAGAGCTCCTCGATCGGAACCTCAGCGCGACGTCTTCGTGCCGGTGTGGCAAGGATGAGAGCAAGCAAGAGTGCAATCACTTGGAGTGAGAGCCATCCCCTTCGTGCCGTGCCGTCATGGAACAAGAGGAACTCCCCGGGTTCGACCACATCGAACTGTGGCAAGCCTTCGAAGTTCTCCGAGAGTTGCACGGGACGGGAGTTGACCAACATCTTCCATCTGCCGTCGAATCGCTCCGCGAGTGTGACGACCCCCGGTCGCGAGATGGTGCCTTCAGCAGAGACTTCCCCACTTGCTATCGCGATATCGACCGCGCTGGAGTCAGGACTCTGATCGAAGGGAGTGAGAGATAGTCGGGCGTTGGCCGCTACCACCTTCCAGACGATGCCGACGTCCGTCGAACTCGCCCTCGTGAATCCGCCGATGCCATCGATCGTCCGCGCCAATCCCTTGTTATAGGGCGAAGCCAGGAAGAGATAACGGATCCCGTTCTGTCCCAAGATGATGCTGGTGTCGATCCCAACCCCAGTGACGAGTCCAGCGACAGCTTCATCGATTCTTCGACTGCTCCCATAGATGAGATCGGAGTCGCCCAACTCCAACTCGCGATCTCGCACGACGTAATAGAAGAGCCTTCCCTCGCGTTGACGGAGGATCAACGACTTGAATCGCTCCTCAGTGGTGGCGTTGGCAGTGATGAATTCCGGCACCGAGAGTTCCTTCTCTGCGCGGAGCGGACCATTCGCACCCGGTCCAACCCACCAGATGATGGAGGCAAGGAGCGAGACTGCAACGGAGAGCGCCATCACCAACGTGGCGAAATGTCGGAGATTGAGGGCTGTATCGCGGATCCGCGGCAGAACCTCTTCGACCAGTGCCATACCGGCGATGAGAGAGATCGCAACGAAGAGCATCAAGATGCCACCAAGAGATGGTGTGGTCAGTCGACTTGATCCATGTCCAGCGATATCGAAGAGCGAAAGGATCGCAGCAACGACAAGGGTGAAGAGTGCGAGCAATGCAGTGAAACGGTTGGCTGAGCGGAAGAGTGCGATCATGGTGAGCGCTGGAGCTGCCGAGAGGAGCCACCAACTCTGGCCAGGATTGGCGAGGAGAATGAGAGCGCTCTCGCTCTCGAGTGCAAGACCTGGTTCAAGGAGCGCGCGCGAAGGATGGATCAATAACTCCAACGACCACGGGACATTGACTGCGATCGCACCGAGCAAGATCGCGCTCCGACGATAGATCCGATCAAGCATCAAGGACCACTCGCCTTGACGATAGGCAGCAATCGATTGGATCGCGGAGGCGAGGAAGTGCCATGCCGAGACGATGATGAATGTTGGAGGCGAGAAAGAGAGGAGGAGTCCATAAACAAGCGCGTATCCCGCCATCGATCGGATGGTCAATCGCTCGACGTCGAAAGCCTGCTGTAGGGACCGGATCACGATGGGAGCGATCATCGCCACCACCAGAGTCCCAATCGCACCATGGGTGAGTGCGAAGAGAACCGGTGGTGAGAAGCCATAGACGAGCGCAGCCAAAAGTGCGATCAGGTTAGAGCTGGTATGGCGCTTGGCGAAGCGATAACCGATCAGCACCGTGATGGGAAGAGCGAGCAAGAAGAAGGCGGTGATGAAGAGTTGGAGGTTGCCAAGGAAGAGCGCTGACGAGAGCCCTGTGATCAAGATCCAGGTCGGGGAGTTGGCACTCGAACCTAGCGCGATTGGGTGCCACGACTCCAAGTATTTGGAGATCAGATCCATCCCACCATCGGGCGCCGGCAAGAGCGCTCCCCCTGCGAGGTCGCCGATCCGGTTCCTCGAGGCGATCAAGGTGATGAGAAGGACTGCCATCGCAAAGAGTGAGCTGGGACGAGTCATCAGCTGACGGAGCGTCGATCTCTCATCTGGGATCAAGAGATCCTCGTCTGCCAGAGATTCGTCGTTGAGGTCAAGGACCGAGCGCGACTCACTCTGTGGCATCAGATGGAAACTGGTCCTTGATTGGAAGTACTCGCTCACCGCATCGCGAGCTCGTTCGAAGAGGAGTCGGAGTTGTACCCCTCGTGGCGGGAGATAACTCTTCACCGATGATGCAGAGAGAAGTTTCTTCTTTCGCCTTGATCGACGAGCCGCGAAGATCTCCTGTGGCTTGATCAAGACGAGTGCAACCGCACCCAATTCATCGAGTGCGTATCCAGGAAGTTTGACTACGAGATAACCGAGCGCTCGTGCCAAGGAACCGATCAAGAGTTGAAGTCCAAGTAGTGGCAGATAGAGCAACGAAGCGTTTGCCAAGAGGACATAGGCGGCATTCCTACGATCAAGGAGAAGTGGACGGTGTAGGTATGCCTCATGGACGTCGATCGAACGGCGCTCATTGGCCGCCGCCTCACCATGGAACGCGACCGCCTCTGGGACGGCGATCACGCTGTAGCCAGCGGTGCGAACACGCCAACCCAAATCGACATCATCACGGAAGAGTGAGAGGTGCGGGTCGAATCCACCAAGCTCTTCGAAGACATCGCGTCTGACCAACATCGCCGCAGTGCTTACCGCAAGGACATCGCGCTCATCATCATGCTGGCCTTGGTCCTGCTCGCGATACTCCAACCCGGTCCACCGCGCGCCATTGGTGGCGATACTGACTCCGACTTCAAGGAGGTGTTTGCGATCATGCCATCCGCGCAGCTTCGGGCCGGCTACGGCTACCTGCGGCCGATCAGTGACTGCTGCCACTAAACGCGCCAGAGCATCCTTCGCGGGTGCGCAGTCATCATGGAGGATCCACAACCACTCTTCTTCGATGGCCGGATCCGAATCGACTGAGTTCTTCGATCTCTTGGCCGATTTTGTTCCAGTGAATGGTGGAGTGGCATCGAGAGCCAACTTGATCGCATCGCCGAAACCAAGTGTGCGCTCGGATTCGATCACATGTATCCCAGCGCTACGCAACATCTTCACGGAGTCATCAGTCGAACCAGTATCGACCGCGACGACACGATCGACAGCGAGCGATTGCGAAGCAAGAGCGGCGACGCTCTGCGCCAACCAACCCGCACCATCGTGCGAGACCATGATGGCGGTGACACGAATCATGAGGGAATACTCCCGACTAGGCGGGAGTGAGAGAAAGAGCGCGACTTGAGAAGTTTTGGATTACAAGGATCAAGCAGGGCGACGCTTGAGGCGACGACGTTCACGCTCTGAGAGTCCGCCCCAGATACCGAACCGCTCGTCATGAGCGAGCGCGTACTCCAAGCACTCTGCTCGGACTTCGCATGACATGCAGACTCGCTTCGCTTCGCGAGTAGAGCCACCCTTTTCTGGAAAAAATGCTTCGGGGTCTGTCTGAGCGCAGAGAGCTCGCTCTTGCCATGACAGTTCAAGGATCTCTCCACTTCCTAACTGGACGCTCGGTCCAGATTCGCGGTAACCGCTCTCGCGTCGAGGGTTCGCATCAGGTGATGAGGGTTTGAGCATGCCAGCGCTACTCCAATTCGCAAATAAGGAGCCTCGCTAGGCCCCTTCAATAGGCTGTATTACATTCATGTAACTCGCATAAGTCAAGCGCGGAAGAGAGGGTCTAGAACCCCAAAATCTCACCCTCGACATCGATCCTCGCGATCTGTGAGTGCGGGGCGACGAAAGTTGTTCGGATGACGGAACCAGCGTCAATCACTGCTTTTTCGCCGATGATGCTTCCCAAAATTCTTGAGCCCTCGCCTATGGTGGCCCCGTCGAGGATCACTGAGCCCTCTGCCACCACCACATTTTCTGAAATCTGGGCCGTCGGAGCGATGT
>JACCDG011034025.1_pt1 | contig 32060 bp, 36 predicted proteins | sample 7442471 | NCBI WGS metagenome assembly JACCDG01 (sample SAMN15323444, study PRJNA562643) | freshwater metagenome | isolation source: river surface water | place: USA:Blue River Watershed | collected 2017-08-17 | reverse complement strand
GTACTCACCATCACTGAATAAATCATCCTGAGAAATAATGTTTTGATATTGAGTTAACTCAATATCCACATCCAACATAACACAACCATAAGAATCTAAATCAGATTTTGTATTTAATGGCATAAATGTCTCCTAAAATTCACTAAATTTTGCAGGTTTAAACCATGGATAAGGATTTCCGTCAGGATCTTTTTTATTTAATTTTCCAGTCCGGTAGATCTCAGATAACTTATCTAAAGATACTTCACCAAAGGATAATTTACTCATATTCTCATCACACAATGCTGAAAAAGCCATAAAAATATTAATATTATTAATGATACATAATGAATCTAAGATAGAGACCATTTCATATAACCAATGAGGTTGGCTGGTTTCAATATACTTGGTCTGGCAATATTCAAACATTTCCATTTGAATGTGCATAGGATATTTTTTATTGTACACCTGAGTTGGAATACGTTCCACCTTAGCTGTAATAACCCATAACGAATCAACAATATCATCTATTAAAAGTCCACGATTGTTTTCAAGATTTCCATTTTTGTAGTTATTAATAAGCTCAGATGTTTCTTCAATGATATATCGATTATAATCATAATTACCGTCATAGCCTAGCTTTTTTAAATTTGAGACACATTGCTCAACAAATTGTTTAGGTGTGTTAAATAAATCTTGTAAGGTTTTGCTCATATTTTCTTCCTTTTTAATGTTCAATACTATATTATATCACATAATACCGTGTTTTGTCAATAGTTGTGTTTAAATAAATAATAAAAAAGACAGGACTAGCCTGTCTTTTTAGCTGAATTAAATAAATCTTTCAATGAGATAGACTTATTGTTTAGACTTTTTAGAGTTATCTCATCCAACTGACCCTCGCAAACCATGTCGTAATAAAAACACGGCTTATCTTGTCCAATTCGGTGGATACGCTTTACACTTTGTTCTCTGTTAACAAGTTCAAAAGTATTAGAGAAAAAAATCATCCTATGAGAGCTTGTAAAAGTCTGACCTTCCCTGCCTGATTTTGCATTCACGAGAATTACTCTAGACTTTCCAGATAAGAAGTCTTCTTTAGACTTCTTCTTTCCTGATTTATTTTCAGAGCCAGAGAAAACTGAAAAAGATATCTTGCTTTCAGTTAAAGTTTTTTTAAGAAGATCTTCTTCACATTTGTAGTTCATAAAAACAACTACCTGCTCATCTCCTAACTCATCCAGAATCTCTTTAAATAATTCAATCTTACCATTCTCAATATCTGAGCCCAGAAAGCTTCCTGAGAGTACTTGATATATTGTATGAAGGCTAACCTTCATCAGGTCATCGGAAACCTCGCCAAGGCCCTCTAAACGATCTTGTATTGAATTTAATATTTCTTCCTGTTGTGAAGTTAAAGAATATCTTCTAGTGATAAAGTTCTGAGGTGGTAAATCAATTGCCTCTTCAGTTTTTCTGAAGTCAGCTCTTTCAAGAAACCATCCCAGAAACTCAGCTTCATTGTTCATGGCCACGGGATAACTATCAACAAAAAAGTGCCGAGGCTTTTTAGTTTTTTTATCCAGATAATTGATCTTAGTTTGAGTAACAAAACAATACTGATCAATAAAATCTTTTTTAGTGAAATTATCAAATCCAATTAACTTACTCTGGTAGAACAATTGAATAGCAGAGTTAGTCTTAGGTGTACCTGTCAGAGATAAAAGACCTCCAAACTTGTTGGATATTTTAATTAACAGCTTAGTTCTATTAGAGCTTGAATTAGAAAAGTTATGTGACTCATCAACAATTAAGAGCGTTTTTTTATCTGGAGGGGGAAACTGCTCTAAGCTTAACTTTTGATGAGAATATTCTACATTAAAATATTTGTGATAATCTTCAGGAACAAATTTCTCAATTTCACTTTCCCAATTACTTAACAGAGATGCAGGAGGAATTACCTCAACCCTGTCTATCTTCCCTTGTTCTATTAGGTTAATTGCAATAGTTAGTGCTGAGAGAGTTTTACCTAATCCTGGTTCATGAAATATTCCATATCTTCCATCAGAGGCAACGGCCCTCTCAATAACTTCTTTTTGATGATTGTAATAGTCCACACCCTCAAAAAGAATAATCTCTGACATTACACACCACCAGTTAATGGATAAGCAGACCCACCCGGTGCAGAATTAACACAAAGATTCATGAAACTTGTCAGGGCAGATTGTTGCTCTGCTGCAGTGAGTAAAATATTAACACTACACTTTAGATTGAAATATTCTGGATTTGTTCCGATGTATTGAAAAACAATTTCATTGTAAGCATCCTGAGTAGAATTAGGCTCATACATAACAAAATTGTTAGTTTTAGTTGAATCCTGAAGCACATATGGTGTTGCAGATGAGAATGTTCCTGAATATGGAACCCAACCATTTGATGTGCAATAAGTTATAATTGCTGGAATTGCCATAATTTTGTCCTTAAAATTGTTGTTTGACGTATATTCTAATTGTATAGGTAATAAAAAAGGCAGATTGACTGCCTTAATTTTTAGTGTACGTAAGTACTATCAATCCCATATGCTGGATCATTTACAGGAACATTACCTGTTGTCATAGTCATTGTTACTGGAGTAGTAGCGACATTAGCTGGATTGTAAGATAGTGTTACGATAACATTGAATCCAGTTAACACTGTAGCACCATTTTGTTGCTGTGATAAAGTGAAAAATTGATTAGCCCATTTTTGTAATGCCAGATAATCTTGCTCTACTGCACTCTGAGCTACTGAAATGTTTACCCCCGCCGTAGCAGTTAATGCGGCAGAATTAGTATTCAATTGAGCAACTAATGCTTGAAAGTCTAATAGAGTTTGAGTTTTACTAGCGAAATCTGGTGGTACCATTGAAGTTGAATTTAAATATGTTGATGTCATAGAATATCCTTAAATTTTAAAACTATAGTCTTGAGGTATTTAGTCTCAAGACGTTATTATATCATAAAATACCGTGTTTTGTCAAGATAAATCTGAATTATTTGACTGAACCATCGGAGTTTCTTTTAAAAGATCTATTTTTGCTTGCCGGCAATACTTGAAGATTAGAGTCTCTGTTAGATCCACCCTTGGAAAGTTCCTTTTTATGGTCAACTTCCTTCTTATCTCCCTTTCTAACTCTACCCTTTTTAATCATTCTACGTCTAGCGTTGTTTCTCTTTCCTCGATTTTCTATAGCCTTTTTAGAGCTTTGGCAATCGTAAGAGTACTCACGCTTATAGTCTCTTTTATAATTAGGAGAAGAGGCCTCTTCTAATCCAATAGATTCAATAATTAAGTTAGGATTCGGTACTTCAAGAGACTCACGGTAGCTTTTGTTAACTAACCGCTTAACTTTAGACCAAAGAGTGGGGTCGTACTGATCTTTATAATCGTCATACAACAATATATCGCCATTAGGTGCTATAGCATATTTAGATGATGCAAATAACTTCTCTCCCCCACCTGCAAGTGCCTTAAATAAACTCTTGTCATACTTAGAGAGTTTACGGTTATTCTTGTATTTTTTATATAGATCTACAGCAGCTTTGGCTCCATCACCCTCGATCGCAGGGCGAACTATAGGGTCTTTTGCTTTTATGAGTTTATAGATTACATCTTGTATATCGTAGACTGAAAGATCATTGGAGTATCTAGGCTGGCCAATTTCACCTTCAATGGTCTTCAATGCTTTTTGAACATTTTCCGAATATTTTGAGTCTGTCTTGTAGCTAGAGTTTGCCACTTCTTCATTTATAAACTTAGTTATACTATAGATAGAGGATGACTCATTAAAAAACTCATGTTCGGCATATTTTTCTAAGTCAGAATAAACTTTTTCATCTTCTACTTTAGTTTTAGCGATGACATTGTATTTTTCTAGATTAGTCTTTAGTTCTTTTTTAAATAAACCATTTCTCTCTTTTAATTGAGCCATGACATCACTTAAGCCAATTTTAATATACTCATCCAGTTCTTTAGTTGGATCATTCTTAATAATTTTACTAATGAATGAGGTAGTGAAGACTTTTTTAATTGCAGAGACTACATGATTATTGAATAGTGGCTCAATCACAGACTTATTGTAATTAGACTCAGAGGTAGAACCTTTATGCTCAATCTTATGTAATATATTCCAAGATTTTTTAATTTTCTCAATATTGGACTGATTTTTTGAAAGAATCTTAGTTATGACTTCACGCAGCTCTTTTTCGGTCTTTCCTTGAACTAGAGGGTTCTTTTTAAGCTTACGATCTGAGAGCAAGTATTTAGCAATAATAGGAGAGAAAGTGTCAGGAATAATTTGATCTAAAACATCATCGTCATCAATTTCTGCTGTCTTAGGATTATTTTTAACGTCTCTTTCAAATTTCTTTCGAATTGCTTCTTCTAACTCTTCCGGATTATCAAAATTAACCGCCTCTATAAGGGTATTCCAATTAAAGATATTGTTGCTTTCTTGCCAGTTCTTGACATCATCAAGCTCATCGGCAACAACTGAATCATTCTCATTAGAGGAAAAATCATTCACAGGTGATTTTATCTTATCTTTATTCGATTCTTGTTTAGAGAGGAGAGGCTCCACCGTTTTATTAAAGAGACCTACCAGGAGATTTTCCATCTCATCAACCTGTTCTTGATTTGTTGTCTCAGGTTGTTTTTTCTCTTCAGGATTCTTCTCTATACTAGGATCATTTGCAGACTCTTCTGGATTCTTAAATTCTGAAGATTTACCCTTATCACTATCTTTATTATGGTAATCATTATATGAGTTCCATAAATCATTAACCATATCCTCATCTTCAGATTTTGCAGTCTGTTCAGGTGAAATCGGTGATACCTGAACAGGTGAAGATTTTTTATTGTCTTTTCTGGCTTTTAATCTTACACGTGCCTTAGGTTTGGGTGTTTCAATCTGAGTAGTTTCACCCTCTGGAGGTTTTTCATCTTGAAAGTCAGTGTCTTCGATGTCCTCCGCCTCAATAATTAGGTGAGAAAAATTTTGCATGTCCTTAATTTTAGAGAAAGATGGGATTAAACTTTCTTTGATAAACAGGGACTCTGAGGGAGATAATTTAAGGCCAAACTCCTTCTCTATATCTTTAGTAGATTCAGTCAAATTAAGGTTACTATATACAGATATTGCTGCAGATACTAGCACCTTGAAACGATTTAAATTCATTAGTGATCCTTAGAAATAACTATTTCTGCTGCCAGTCTCAGCTCTTCTAGTTCTGGAAGATTTTTTCCTGAACCCAACGTACCTAAATTAGGATTTTGGTTTCTTTCATTACAACCCCCTGACTGGGAAAGTATATTAGTCATGACTGGGTCTGATTCATTATTATTTGGAGTCATGAGATTCTTTAATGTATTTAAAGTCTGAGAGTTAGTTTCCCTCAAAACTTTAATTGCGCTAATCATTGTTTGTGAATTCATAGCTCCTGGTTTCTCTAATAACCGGTGCTTTAGCTCTTTAGTTAAAAGATTAACAACTTCTTCAGTTTCTACAACATTTTCAATATTTAGACTAATACCTATCCCAAGTGAACGTGTTATATCATCACGTGAAAAGGTTTTCGGCCTCTCTGTCTTATACGGAGCATACGGATTTCTTGGCATATCTGGAATTACTTCTTTAGAGGAAGTATCCACTTCATCAATAAGTTCATCACCAAAAAAATTTTTTATCTCTTCAGGGGAGGAGAAATCAACTAACGTATCGTCGACCATTTTTGTCTACCCTTACTTATAATTTCTTTCATTTTTAAAACTCTCTTAGTTAAAATAGAGGATTCCTTTGAATTAAAACCAATCTGTTTAAAATAGCTAGAGGGTGTTAAATTCTGTTTCTCTAAGAAGAGAAAGTACTTCTCGACTATATCAAACTGCTGTGAAAGTTCCTCCACTTTTGACATCTCAGGTATGTTTATAGAAGAACCATCCACGTTTATCAGAAATGACTCAATATCATCTAAAAAATGACATTTCAATAAATACCCAAAATTTTCATAATAACTCTCTAGATATACGCAGTATAAAAAATTATATTTTTTTAAATGCTTTATCTTATCCAAAATCACCTTTAATAACATCGGCCTTAAACTCCTCAAAGGATGACTCTACTAATTTAACTATATTTTCAAAATACTCATTGAATCTGATTCTGTACTTCGGAGATAATCCATTGATTAACTTATTTGAAAAAGAAGAAAATTTCCCTCTATCAAATCCCTCGTTGAGAATTATAGAGGAGTAAAGTTTCTTTTCAAAATCACTTGAGCTGTAATCCTTACTCAATTCATTAAATACTAAATTAAAGTAAGAATAAGTGTGAAGTTTTTTATTTATCTGATCAATATCATATTTTCTTATAAACTCAGATACAGTTATATCATCACATAAGTCCTGAGACTCTCTAGCACACATTCTATCATATTTATAGATATAGAAAAAATTTTCTATGGTTTTGTATACAGGAACCCCCTTTAAGGAATGTTCCTTATACCTTATAGCATTCGTAAATAAGCTACGTGTCACTGCCCTGGATAAGTCGTCAAATATTGAGTCAAGTTCCTCTTTACTCATTATAGAAAGATTGACATCATTGAAAATAAGGAATTCAAGGGATCTCAATATTTCATACTTATAGAGTGCGAAATTTATTTTATCAGGTGACGTTACCGCCTGTTTATGTGCCTCAAATACTCTTTTAACGTAGTCCCTAGGTAAAGATGGATTTATGAATTTACTCTTGTCAATTCTAATTACTCTAGGCATTAGATTCCTCCTTAAGTGAATCCGAAAAGTCTAAAATTTCTTTTTTCAATTCTTTACGACGTTTTCTCTTATTAAGATGAATTACTTCTCTAATTTCATCAACTAACTTTTTGAATGGAGAGAATAATTCTGTACTTAGACCAAATAACTCAGCTGACTGCTCTCTGGTAACTAGAATAGGTTCAATCCTCAATCTAGACTCATTCATAGACGAATCTTTCTTGAGACCTATAAAAGCCATTGCTCGCTCCAAATCCAGAAAAACCGGGCCAGGTTGATTATCAACATAGAGTCGATATATTTTAACTATGTTCCTATCATGAATTTCTTTGGTTTTAGCCTCTATAAATTCTTCTACTATAGACTTAAAATTCTCTTTCAAACCGTATTTTAAATTAATTAAATACTTTATTGATTCACTATTAAAGGAGACCCTGAGATCCCCTTTATGGCTTGTTATACTAACTAAGAGAGAGTATAATCCTGGATTATTGTTTAAAAATTCCATATCACTCTACTGAAAATGATAAACACTTGAATTGTCCACCTTTTCTACCAGTATCTTTCTGGAGAAGAGATTTTTTAATTCTTCTTCATGAGTAATTAATATACATGAAGATTGAAGACTCTCAAGGATTTGTTTGCATAAATTCAAATTTTCTGGGTCTAGGAAAGTAAAAATTTCATCTAGGAATATGCTTCCAATAAGACCTTTTTCTAAATTAAATACATCATTATATACATTGTTAAATGCTACTATCAGTGCTAACTCTACAACTTTCTTCTCACCTGAACTTAAAGATTCATAGTTTAAAACAATATTATTAACCTTGCACATCATGTTTATGCTACCATCATAGATAACTGTAACTGAGTAAGGAGAATCTTTTAAGAGATCTTTTAACGCTGAATTTATTTTATTAATAGATGATTGGAGAAGAGAAGTTGTCAGTTCACCATTTTTATCTAGTATAGATTTTATAGAATTTAAGACATTGTAATTATTCTCGGAATCTTTGTATTGATTAACTGCTTCAACTAATTTTACTTTATTCTCTTCCAGCATTTGAATGTAAGAGGCCAATAATACCTTATTATTTGGCTTATTGTTTAATTCAATAATTTTCTTATCAATCAAATCTCTTCTTCGGGTTAGCTTAGATATCTCAGAAAAATCAATATAATCTACTACTCTAACCTCTGATTTTAATTTATCACTCTTCTCTTTATCTGAAGTAGCTATTTCTAAAACCTGTTTTTGACGAAGTTTCATTGTTTCAATCTTTTTAGCTACATCTGGTGAATTATAATGTTGGCTACATTCAGGACAGATGTTGGATGAGAGGGATTTTATTGATTCAGATAGATCAGAAAATTCTTTCTTGTAACGTTTAAGTTCTTTCTCTATACCAGATAATTGTATTGAAATAGAACTTTGTTTTTGAACTTCACTATCATACTCAGATTTTTTAACTAATAAACTCTCGATTGAATCAGAAATTGCTTTTCTTTCCTTATTCAATTCATCAACATCTTCGATCTCTTCTTCAGATAATGAGTTAATGTAATTTATTTTATTCTCATTATCGAAAATATCTTTCTCAATTTTCTCTTTATAGAACTTTAAATTAGAAACTGATTGCTTAGACTCTTTAACTTTATTTGTCACAGTGTCACGAATAGAATCAATTTTATTTAATTGAGCTAATCTAGATATAATTTCATACTTCTGACCATTCTTTAGTGAACTAAAAGATGTGTAGTTTGAAGCTGAGAAATAACAGAAAGTAAAAATATCTTCTTCAGTGCAACCTAGAACATCATAAATCTTATTTTGAGTGTCCTTGATAGAGTTGGATCTTAAAGATAAATTATCCTTAATAAAATCTAGAGAAGAGATGTTCTTAACATTCCTAGTTCTTATAATTTGATAAGTTCCGGAACTATTGGATATTTCTAATTCAACCCTAAGTTCAGATTCACCTTTTTTAATCAAATCATTAAGATCAACATTTCGATCCATATTACCTGTAAGGGCAAAGAAAAGAGAACTAAATACACTACTCTTACCAGAACCATTTTGGCCAACAATTAGCAATTCATTAAGATTTTTAAAATCCAGTTCAAGGCTACTTATAGATTGGAAGTTACTGACTACTAACTTATTTAAAGAGATTCCTAATGGAACTCTTGAATTAGAAGAGTGAGTCTCCTTGTATAGTTCCTCGAATATAGGCAATGTTTCAGGATTATTCTTTTTAGCAATCTCACTGTATAGATCAAGAATATCAGAAGTTGCTTCTAGTTTCTTGTTATCTACTAATTTTTCTTTTTTAGGTTTTCCACGAATTTTATAGAAAGTATTAGGTCGTGGATTAAGGTCTACCTCTTCCTCAGAATTTACGCTAATGTACGTATAATACTTATTTGCATTACTAAATTTAGAGTTTGGAATAAATAGTGGCTTTTTGCCAACTTCAGCAATCCAGCACCCCGCTTCAGGTGAATCACTATAGGTATTACACACAGTATTACCTGGTTGAATAACATAATTACCTTGACCGTCTTCATGAAGATGGGGTCTATGTATATCCCCAATAATACTTAATTTATAGTTTGAAAAAAGTTCGTCTTTAACAAAACCAGATTTGAACTCGTACTCATTAATATCTTTGCAGCCGACAACTGCACCGTGACCTACAAAAACATCACACTTCTCATAATCTTTAAATGTATTTAATGTCCAAGGAGCTAGATGAAATGTGGTTCCTTTTATGTCAACTATCTGTGGTTTGTCTACATAATAATAATTTTTTTTATTAACTAGAAGTGGAGGTAAAACAGAGTTATGTACTTCAGGTGAATCACCTTTATATTTTAAATCATGATTTCCTGATATAACTACTAATTTAATGTTGTCGTTAGAAGTTAATTTTTCTAAAAACTTCTCTGCAACATATAATTCTTCAGGAGTTACTGTCGGTGCATGTAAGAGATCCCCTGCAATCACAATCACATCCAGTTCTAGATTAGTTGAGATTTCAAGTAAATCATCAGCCAAGTATAGAAAGCTGTAAAGTCTGTTATTTATCCCATTTTCCAATGTGAATGAATTTGATTTCCATGGATGAATGTGAACATCACTAATAGCCATAATCTTCATATTTTCTTCCTTTAATATGTCCAGACAGGTATTATACCATTATTTACCGTGTTTTGTCAAGCTAAATCTTTTCTATAGTAATAATTTTTTGATTGAATTTTATAAGCTTGATTTTCATATCCCCCTGATGATGCCATAATTTTGATCATAAAAAGGATTGTACTAAATAATTTTTTCATAATTACCCTTAAAAAATTAGCCCACCGGAGTGGGCTATATCATTTTGCGGAAAGGGATTTGGCTAAACTAACATAAATTGGATCAAAAGGATTACTTTTAAGAAAACCTGCTTTTTCCATATCTTTTATTACGCTGTAAATATAGGTGCGTGATACACCCTTTTCCCCTGCCATATATTCTTTGGCAAATTGGTGGACAATGTCCGATCTTTTCACCATAGGCATATTTTGCTCTACAAACTTAAGAATTTTTTTACGGAGAGCAATTTTATCCTCTCGTCTCCACGTAACTCTTTCAGAAAGTAAAGCTTCAATTAACTTGTTAACCAAAATTCTGCTCCTAACTCTAGAAAATCCGATAACCTTAATATAGATAAATCACCAACTGTAATTAATTTAGATGATGATACTAAATTTTTAACTAAATTATGACTAATGCATACAAAATCGTCAGTTCTATTATATTTAAAAATCAACAAAGGTAATCTATTTTCAAATTTCTCACAATCAAAAGCTGCTTCTTGATACCAACCATATACTTGACAGTTATCTTTTAGCAATTCATAGAACTTGATTGGTTCTTTATATGATTTACTCTCAATAACAAATCTAACCTTATTGTTAGTACAGAAAATATCCCCAACTACTACATTAGCTGATTCTTCATTGAAATTTTCAGCTAAAACTGAGTTTGACCCTCCCAGAAGAGCTCCACTTGAAGGTACTCTTTTAAAGTTTAATGGGTGAAGATTTTCTGTAAGTATCTTAGAAATTTTTAATTCTTGTGAATTTCCCTTGGCTTTAGAATTAATTCTGGCCATTATTCGTCAGCCTTTTCCATTCTTGCGTGTCCACCAGGAAGGGATACATGAAATCTCTCCATTAGAACCCCACATGCAGAAACGAATGACTCACAATAAGTCAAGGTATCATCATATTCAATTGGATAAACATATCTTGAGAAGGAATAAATTTTCTTATCTAAATCAGGATCTGTTTGACCAGACATTGAATTAGACACTACTATCATCAGGTAAAACTGATCATTCTCCATGAATGGAACAAATTCCAGAGCATCAAGTTTAAACTCCCCACCGTTTCTGTATTTATGCATGTTCGTATCATAGAACTGAGATGGTATATAAATGATTTTAGGTAGATTAAATTTTTCTGCAAAAAAACCTATCATTTTAGCATTAATTTTGTCTGATTCAATTCCGTAGCATTTAATTTTTTGTGAAATATTTTCTTCCATAGGGGTATATTTTAGGGGGTATTGGTAAATGTACTCATAAGCCTCAATAACTTCTATGTCTTTAATCGCATTAGGATTATTGTTTTTAACTACCCGTGTTACCATTAAACAACCTTTCAAAGTCTGGTTCTATAAATAGGCAATTATTTTTAATTACCTCAAACCAAGTATATAAATTTTTTACAGAATATTTAGTTTCTATATCAGAAAAATATTCTTTTGAACTTAGATCTTCTTGAACTTTAAATGATCTTACTACTGCTTCTTTAACTTTAACATCAAAGTCTGGAGGTAATTGAGTTAGATCTATCAATTTTTTATTTAAATTAATAAGATCTTTATTTTCAGTAAGAAGCTTATGATCTTTTTCATTCATAGTTTGATTTAAGACTCTCTCGATTAGCTGAAGAGATTTCTTGTCACCAATACCTTTTATGCCCATCACGTTATCTGAGGGGTCACCAACTAGAACTTTGGTCATTACAGAATAAGTTTTTAAATATGTAGCTGCAGTTAAGTTGAATACTTTTTTAGTTTCTTCCAAATCATATAATGTTTTTTTAATAGGAGAATATACACTTACCTTAGTGTTAACTAGTTGGTAGTAATCTTTATCAGAGGTAACTATTACTGCTTTGTAATTTTTAAATATTTTTCTTACACAAATGCTAATAATGTCGTCAGCTTCTAAGCCACGGGAGCCTAAAACATGACATCCCATATAGGCCATAACTTGTAAAAACTCATCTTTTACAGACTTCTTTCTATTCAGAAAATCTTTGTCTTCTTCAGTCATGTTGGATTTAATTCTATTTGCTTTATATTCTGGATATAGTCCAAGTCTATACTCGGACTTGCCTGAGTCATAACAACAAAGAACTGCAGTAGGATCAAATTCTGAAACTAAATTTTTGATACCATTTATCATGTATTTAAAAAGAGACTGATCATCTTTGTACATATAGAGATACCGGAGAACATAATTATCTACATCTATATACATAATAGAGTTTTGTATTTTCTTCAATTTTCTTCCTTAAAAACTGATTCCAGACGATATTATATCATAAAATACCGTGTTTTGTCAAGTGTTTATAAAAAGAGGGGCTAAATGCCCCTCACTTAAAAATCTAATTTTGGTAACAAATTAGAGTATTCGTCTGGAATAACTTCTTTATAGCCAAATTTTTTGATAAATGCTTCTTTTGTCTTATATAGATGATCTACACTCTTAGAGGTAGTTCTATAGTAATCAACAACTATTTTTTCTAAAGCAGACATAAATTCTTGTGAAGAAGCTATTTCTTTGAATCTCCAATTTTTAGACAAATCTAGAGAGTCGCTAGAGTATTTCTCAGAGTAACTTGGAGAAACTGATAGGTATGCACCTTTACTAGACAATATTCCTTTATTCATAGCCCAAGTAATAAGCTCTGCAGACGGGACAAACTTACCACATTCATCGGTATTATTAATGATTAATCGAATAGAGCCCTCGGAAATACCAAATTTATTCTTATCTATAGATAAGGTGGTCATAGTTAAGTTCTTAATAGACTCATCACTTGCCGAATTTTCTGATGCGAAAGATTTTTCTTCACGCTCTTCAGCTTTATTCGTATTGAAATTAAAATGTAAAGAATAATGGATAGCATGATTCTTAGCATTCGCTATAAATTTTCAAAATCATTAATATAAAAGAATATTATACCATTAACGGAATATGTAGATTTTCTATTAACATTAGAATTATGTCTACATGATCTTTGTATTCTGCTAGAATTTTTTAACCCATAAAATTTTGAAGCATCAAATCCAGATCTAAAACAAGTGATAACATCCTTGTCTATAGCTATTATTTTTACTCGGTTAAAATTAGCGTGTTTATCGCCTTTCCTTCCGAAAGACAATGTCTTATCACCTAATGCTTCTTTTGTTAATTCAGGTCTCTTCTTACCATAGAGATGGTGCTTATCACCAACCCTTCCTAGCATGTAATTATTTTTACTCTGCAATGCCTTGGATTCTTCAGTGTGTTTTTTATTATAAAAACCATTTTTATTACCAGAAAAATCTCCAATTGAATTTCCAATTGCACCATTTTTTAAATTATAGCTATTTCTATCCTCCGCAGCATTCAATCCTAATAAGATTAAATTTTCATAAAAATACGCATCTTCAACAAAACATAAAATTTGTTTTTTGAAATTTTCTTTTTTGTATTTTAATATTGCAGATTTTAGTGCCTTGCCACTTCCAAAATAATTATCTTTTTTAGCCTCTTCTAGATTTTTACATCTTCTAGAGCCTATATACCATTTTCCATTAATAAGATTAATAATCTTATATACATAACCACATTTCATAATAAAATCCTTAATAATTCTATGTGGTAATTTATCAAATTTATAGTGTTCAACAGTGGTCGTTAACCACTGCCAGTTAATTTAATAACGTCTTCAGGATTTCCCTGAATGTCCAGACTATATCTTCATCCTATAAGAATTTCACTTATAGGAGCCTACCACTTCGTGCCACTTGGCACTACTCTACTCAGTTCAAGTTTTCTAGACTTGCTTTTCGATAGTCGTTGAACGTTCTGTATTTCTACAGCTTCGCTGCTGATTACCCAATCTTAAGTATTATTACACTTTGGTAACTTAAGCTCTAAGGGACTTCCAGCAATTCAATAGGTTTATTTTCCATGTATTACTACATGGGGTAGCTAACGCATTCACAACCACCCTTTGCTTTGTCTTTTTTAATATAAGTTGAGTCCATATCCACTGTAGCTTGATTGATTAAAACGACAGAAGTGTTAGACATTGGCAATTTATTCAATAAATCAGTCAATTTACTTGTCATAACTCTACTTGCCAACATCATACCAGCACTAAATTTGTTCATTTCTTTGCCAGTCTCAAGTGATTTATTTAACTCATCAACTTCATTTTTTGGCTTCAAGGTACTTATAGAGTCTACAATAATTAATGTTGGAGTAGAGTTTTTCTTAGCGTCTTCAGCATACTTCATACAAGTATCTATTGCCTCTTCTATTGTTGAGATATAGTGAAGAGATACACGAGGATCTTGTTCTAATGTCTCAATTTCATCATTACCTGGAAACAAACCATAACTAGCTAATCTACTTGCGTCAGAAGTTGCCTCTGCATCAATTATCACCACACGGGCATCTTCTCCGTAATCATTTAAGGCACTTACTGCCATATCATAAGTTGCTGTAGTTTTTCCTGAATTATGAACTACGATACCCATTCCCTTACCAATGTTGATACTAAAATTACTAAATATATCTACATTAATGTCATACACTATCTCTTCTTTATCTACTATTTCTACTTTGATAACTTTTACAGGTAGATGTTTTATAGATAAATCTTCACTTAATTTAGCTATCTTACATAAATCATAAATTGTTGATAGACAATCACCTTTTTTAAGGTCTTTGGCTTCAACGTAAATATCTTCATTGTTAAGAAACTTGTGATCGATAGTACATTTAACCATAAATCCTGAATCCAGATGAACATAAGCCAACTTATTAGTAATATGACTACCTGCAAATCTTGCAGTGCTCTCCATTACCTTACCAGAGCCTATATCATAGCCAAAAACTTGAAAAGTGTCTCCTGCCTCAGATAGCTCTTTAAAAGACTTACTTGTACCATCAGCTAATTGAACTCGCATATCTCCGGTGAAACACTTAAATCTACCCCAAAATTCTGAGATAGTCCCCATTTTAATACCGCCTGCTGAAAGGGCATTAAACACCCTGCTTGGTGTTCTAAATTTATGTACATTTTCTGAATATTTTCTAGCCATATTATTTCCTTTTAACATATGTTATTGTACCAACTGTCCATATTCTTAGATAACCATTTCTATCCATGTTTTCAAACTCAGTCAAATTTTCATCATAATTAAAATTTTTCTTAATTTTCAATTGCCTATGAGAAGTACCGTATCTTTTCAATACCTCTCTACCCTTAACGTGGTAATAGATTGGCTTATTTATGGTCTGTCTGTGAAAACCTAATTTTTCATACAAATTACCTAAACTATGTTTTAGGTCAGCATAAGAAACTATTTTTAACGGAGAAATTTTTTTTTCAAAGTAACTTAAAAGTTTTCCAGCACCGCCTACAACACTTACCCCTGACTTCAAACAAAATCTATTTAAAATGTAATAATCTCTATAGGGATTAAAACCCATGACAGCCAATAATTCACCAGAATAATACAAACCTAATCTATATTTAGTTTTTGTTTCTCCTTGTAAGTGATATTTTGTAAGAAATTCATTGAATTTCTTATGGTCTATCTCTTTAATGTTGCATTTTCTAGCATAAACTCTATTTTTCAAAACCCCTAATTTTGTACATATTAAATTCTTATATATTTCTGAATTATTAATCCAATCAAACTCAAAAATTTGAATTAGATTTATACCCTTCTGCATACATTTTAGGGTTTTTCTCTGGTGATAATTAGTATCTTTTTTCTTTATTTCGCTGTGCCAATAATCTCCATTAAATTCAATAGCCAATTTTTTCTCTGGAATATATAAATCTAATTCTTTTCCGTTTAAAACACTTCTATCATTTTTTATAATATAATAGGAACCTAAAGAATTTATATAAGATAATAAATCATGCTCATAAGAACTTGAAACTTTAGATGGATAAAATAGCTCAACTCCATCAAAAACAGATAAATCAGTACACCAGTGATAACCCCCCGCTGTTTTATTAGGATTATTCAAACAGTCATTTATTAAAGAATTTCCCTTTATATTATTTTCGTTATTTGCATCTTTTACGGAATTATATTTTTTTCCTAACTCGTAACAATAAATTAATTTATTGTTATTTTTTGATAATAATAGTCTATTGAAATCATTTAAATCAGTACACCAGTGATAGCCACCGCAAGTCTTATTTGGGATATCTAATACGTTACCTATCCCTTTTTTATTTATAAATTTTTCGGCTTCGTTTATTGAATTAAATAAAATTTCTCTTTCAAAGCAGTATACTTTTTTATTTGATCCCTCACTCAATTCAATGCCATCAAAGACAGACAGGTCAGTACACCAGTGATACCCACCTGCTGTTTTATTTGGGTTATTTAGAACTAACCTGATACTATTTCCATGTATATTATTTTTAAAAGAAGCCTGACTTATAGTGGAATAAACCTCACCAGTTTCATAGCAAATATAGGAAGCAGCCGAATTAGATGATTTAAACTCTTTTATCTTAGATTTTATTTTCTCCCAATGAAAACCCTTATACGTCTTTTCAGGGTTTTCAGTAGCTTTTAATATAGATTTATGGTCTATATTAAAGTACCTAGCAGCCTCTCTGGCTGATTTAAATTCCATATCTTCTTCAACACATCTAATAATATAAGTTCCTTTAGATTCTTTTATTTTAGAAATGTCTGGGTTAAAAGATTCACAAAAAATATGATACCCGTTAATAGATTTTTCTTCATTATTAATGCAATCATAGATGTATCGAGAGGAAACATTAAAATGGTCTGAAAGTGATTTAACAGAACTAAAAATTTCTCCTGTTTCATATATCAAATAGTTTTTCATTATAAATCTCAGTAATTAAACACCCTGCTTGGTGTCCTAAATTTATGTACATTTTCTGAATATTTTCTAGCCACATTATTTCCTTTTTAACATTAAGAGAGACACTGTCTCTCTTAATTCTAATTTATTGACATGCAAGGCACTCTGATTGTTTAGCTACTACAGCATCTTTTCTGCTGTATATATAGTACAATGATCCAATATATGGATCTAAAAATGCCATCTGATGAATTTTTGCAATCTCTTCTTCATCAGCATTACCTGCAAAAAACAGATTAACACTTTGACCCTGATCTATATATCTTTGTCTTTGACTGGCATATCTAATTAAAACTTCCTGATTAATCTCAAAAGCAGTTCTAAAAACTAATTTTTCTTCATCAGTTAGCCAAGAAACTTCTTGAACGCTACCCTTTTTCTCTATAACTTCTTGAATGTGTTTTTTAGAAAAAATATTTTTTCTTTTCATAAGTTCTACTAGTTCAGGGTTTATTCGCTCAACTTCACCTGCAGGTGTTACCTGTGTGTAGGTCATTGCGATATGAGGAGATATGCTTTCACTTGCACCACCTAATAACAATGCTGTACTCTTAGTGGGGGCCAAAGCCATAGTATGTGAGTTTCTTCTCCCATAACCCTTGCAATTCTCAGGTTCACCTAGATACTTAGCCATATCTTTGCTTGCTTGGTGAGAATTTTCTTTTAAAGACTTAGCTATCTCAATATTAGTTAAATGAGCACGTAAATCTTCGAAGGGGATCATGTTTTTTGATAGATAGGATGCAAATCCTAATAAACCTAGTCCAACAGATCTGTTCTTCTCGGTAAATCTTACAGCCTTTTCTAAGATATTTTTAGATTTAGCTTGCTTAATAAATTCAGACGCTACACAATCTAAAAAAACAGTTGCAATATAAATAGCTTTAGTGTTTTTCCATTCATCCCATTTTGCTAAGTTCATTGAAGAAAGAACACAAGTAAAACTCTCCTCATCATTGGCATATAAATTTATTTCACAGCATAAATTTGATGCTTTAACAATAAATTTTTCATTATCTTTCCACATAGCTGGGCGCATACGATTTACCTTATCTACAAAGAAATAATAGCCCTTCCCTGTGATCATCTTAACACGAAGTGTCTCTTGGAATCGATTGATTGAATCTTCATCACCACTATTTAACTTTTCAATGAAAGAATCGGTAATGTTCCACCCAATATTGTATTTTTTAGGGTTCTGCTCAAGCTTATTTAATACTTCATAAAAATCACTATGATCTATTTCTAAATACAGAGCAATGCTTCCTCTACGGTTACTTCCTTGAGAAATATCGCCTGCCATTTGTGCAAACATATCTATTACAGGCATAACACCGCTTGCTTTGCCTGTATTATTCATCATAGGAGTACCTCGTGATCTGATATCCCCTACATAAGCTGATGTACCAAAACCATTTTTAGAGAATATCGCTGATTCATGTAAATTAGTATAAAAACTATCAACACTGTCAGATATAGCTTGGCCACTACAAGAAACTGGCATCCCCCTACTTGGATTTCCCATATTACTTAAAACAGGTGATGAAGGAGAAAGCCACCCCCTCCATAGTAAATCAAAAAATGACTCGAACCAGGAATTGTATAAACAACCTTCAGGGAGAGGCATTAATCCATCTACATACACTGATGCACTTTTTGCTATGGCCATATACTGATCTTTAGGGCTTTCTGCCCACAGATAATTAGATTTTAATAACTGATAACCACCTGTAGTATACCATTCTGGAAGAAGATCATCTTTTTGAAGTCTTTTTCTTTCTTGTGATAATTCATCATAAATCATTATTAGTAATTCTTTCTAAAAGTTATTGTCCCTAATGTCCATATTCTAAAAAATCCGTTTTTATCCATATTTTCAAATTCCGTCAAATTAGGGTCATAATTAATATCAGGATTTTTCTTTAGTGCCCTATGAGAAGTTTCGTACCTACTCATAACAAGAGAACGCTTAACATGTACATAAATAGGCCTATTTATACTTTGTTTAGTGAAACCTAGTACATTATATAAGTGCCCATTACTATGCTTTAAATCAGCATAAGAGACAATAGACAAAGGATTGTACTGTCTCTCAAAAAATTTTAATAACTTACTTGCTGCACCACAAATAGAAAAATCATTTTTAACACAAAATCTATTTAAACACCAATTATCTCTACTAGGCTGGAATCCCATGACAGAAACTAGGTCTTTACCGTGGTAAAGACCTAGTCTTACTTTAGTTTTAACTGGACCTTGTAAGTGGTACTGTTTCAGAAAATCGCTAAAATCTTTTTGGGTTATAAGCTTAATATTACATTTTCTGGCGTAAAGGTGACTACCTAACTTACCTAATTTTGTTTTTATTAGATTTTTATATATTTCCTTATTTCTAATCCAATCAAATTCGAAAATATGGATAAGATTTATCCCTATCCTGCTAGATTCTAAAGTTTTATCTTGATGATAATTTTTTTCCTTGTACTTTTCTGAATGCCAATAATTTCCATTAAACTCAATGGCAAGATTATAGTCTGGAAGGAAAATATCTAACTCTTTACCCCCGACAAGTTTGCTTCTTTCAGACTGAACAATATTATGTACATTTAGGCTTTTTATAAAATCTATAATTTCGTATTCATAAGATGAAGAATTAAACTCGCCAAATGTATACAATTCAAGGCCATCAAAGACAGATAAATCAGTACACCAATGATAACCGTTGGCAGTCCTAAATGGGTTGTCAACTACATTAGCAAGAGATGTACTTGATTTTAACCCCATTCTTTTTGTTGCACTAATTAATGAGTCAAATCTCTCTTTAGTTTCGTAACAATAGATTACCTTGAAGCTACCTCTAAGTTCAACTCCATCAAAGACAGACAGGTCAGTGCACCAGTGATAGCCCCCAAGTGTTTTATATGGTTTATCCAGATAATATCTTACATCATTAGGTGTTATATCTCCTAAAGACTTAGCTACATCTCCACAGCTTTTAAACCACTCTCTAGTTTCATAACAGTAAACCCCTTGTACGGGATACTTTAATTCAATTCCGTCAAAAATAGATAAATCTGTACACCAATGATAACCACCAGATGTTTTATTAGGATCATTCAAAGAAATGGCTATTGATGAAGACTTTTTCAAGTTAGCCCATTTAGATGCCAATGAGTGAGATCTGAAAAACTCCTTAGTTTCATAGCAATATACTGAGTTTGTAAAATACTTTAATTCCATATTGTCAAAAATACTTAAATCAGTACACCAATGAAATCCTGCAGCTGTTTTATTAGGATTGTTTAACACATTATAAATAGAGCATCCCTGAGATAGGGAATATTTATCTATTATTTCTTTAACTTTATAAAACTTCTCTTTAGTTTCGTAACAGTAAATTTCTGACACACTACTTACTCCATTTTTTCTAATGTCTTCCATACAAATCGTTCTTTAATCCACCCTCTTGTATATTCCTTACCCTGAACATTGAAAAAGTCGATACTTTGCATAGTATTTACATTATCGTAAAACCACTCAGCTATTCTATTGTGTTTTATATTTGTGTAGAGTGGTTGAATATTAATTTGAATAAGACACTCATTAACTCTAGACATTTCAAAAACCTTCAAGTCTTTAGCAGTTATATGAGAAGGTTCACCTTTTTCCATCATCATATCAATAATTTTAAATTCATGCTCAGAGATTACCGTAGCAGCTTTAATTATTTCACTTGTAACATATTCAAGTTCGTCTTTAGTAAGATTAGCTTCTTCTAAAAGAGCTAAAAATAACATAGCCCCACCCAGTGAATGTCCTAATTCATCTGTAACTGAAGCACTGGCCCCTGATGCTGAATTTTTAATAAGATTTTTTCCTTTAGTACTATAAGACTTTATTAGTGCTAAGGATGTATATAAAACTGATCCTTCTATCATAGAGTAAGCTGCTACAGAAACAAGTGGTATAGGGTGTCTTAAGAACTGAACCAATGATTCTGCTCTTGCTTTTAAAGTAGGATCATCTACATAAGAATTATAAAACTCATCAGTTGACAAGCCCAGAACCTTATTTATTTGATCATAAAATATTGCATGGCTATTATTTTCAACATGAGAAAATGCTGAAGCCATTCTTGTAATTTCTGGTCTAGGGAATTTTGACATAACGTAACCTGACCAATAATCACAACCTACTACCACTTCATAGTGTGTAAATAGTTTTAAAGCAGTTTTTATTCCATGAAGCTCAGGTTCTGTCATGTTAACTAAAAAATCATTTAAATCATCCTCAACTGGATACTCATCCCCCAACCAAAATGTTGTAGAAGCCTCTTTAGCTAGAGATGAAAATTGTGGATAATACTCTACCAAAGACTTAGTTTTAGTCATTATTCTGGTTGAGTGGCACTTTTCTGCAATAGTCTTTTCGATTTCATTCACGGTAGACTCCAATTGGATTTAACTTGTTTAAATTTTCAATAAACTTACTACATTGAATATAATTTACGAATTCAGCATAATATGGTTTATCCGAGTGCGTACCACCTAGAACATCTTCATTGAAACTGTATTTGTTTGGGTAAAAAACCGATACATGCTGAACAGGACTTATATGAGGGTGGTTATCTGGGTCATCTGATATTAAATTAAGTTTATCAAAAATACTTAATGCTTTTTCTAAAGAATCATCAAGTTTCCTGTATGACACTTGAGCAATACAAGAGGCGGATACCTTAATGTTTACGTCTTTTTCACCAGCCTCTACACTATCTACGTAAGGCAAATGCCATTGTCCTTGCTTAAGTCTTTGTGGCTCACTAGCATAGATAGCTTTTTCAATTAAATCAGCTAATTCGTAAAATTCTGGTTGTGCATCTAAATGCTTTCTCAGACCTATTACATGTTTCCAGTATTTAAAAGTAGCAGTAAACACCCCCTTACTCATCATGAAAGGTTCGAGAACTCTATTTATTGTCTGCTTATGAACACTATATTTGTTAGCCATATCTAATGCCCAAGAATAGACATAGTCTTTTAAATCGATCCAATCTTTTTGGAAGGATTCAAGTTCAATACCCTCAAGATATTCTGTAGCTACCATACCTGGTTTATTTTTACCAACCACAGTTGGAACAAATAGGTTTTCCATAGCAACCTTCATTGGCATAGCTCGTGAGCTGGCTGCATTCTTTGCAGCGTTTCGGTGTGTATTTAATTGGGCTTGCAGAAATTTAGGGTATTCTATTTCTAAGGTAATTAATCTGGTATTATATGTAGGGTAAGGTGTATCACCAATACTATCTTTAATTACCTTAGCAGATATTCTACTCTCAATCATTAATATTCTCCAGAATTAATTTTTTAAATTTCTGAATTGATTGCTCTTCATTATTCTTAACTGATGTAGTTATTAGCTTATTCTTCTTTAAGAAGCTCTCTTGAACAGAAAATATATTATTACTAGCTGTGATGTACAACACTGACTCAGTTTTTCTTACTAAGAAAGTATATTTATTAGCCTTCTTTAGGCCTAGAGACTTAATCATCTCAATTGCCATATTTTTATTGGCAATACGATTCTTTAGATTGACCATTTTCTTCCTTCAAAATAAAATGTAAGTACTATATTATATCATAAAATACCGTGTTTTGTCAAGGTAAATTTTAACTATTTTTAACGGTGTTTGCCGTATTTTCTAAAAATAAATTGAAATAAAAGACCGCAAAATAGCGGTCATTGTGTTATTACTTTTTAATCTTAATTCTGACTTCCACATTTAGGAATTTGGTAATGACAGCACCTATAAATAGGGTTGGAATCCATGATAGATGGTTACTTGTCCAACCAAGCTCTAATAATATTTGGTTAAACAAAAGTCCACCGCCATAATAAATTAGCCCATTTAAAATAAATACGAAAACAGCTAATAAGATAATTGATAGATTACTTAACATATTTTTCCTTCAAAATAAAACTTATAAACCATGATTTTCATGGAATCCAAACTCTTTTTTGGCTTGTTCACGACGTAAACAAGCTTCATTAAAGTTAATAAATGACCCTAATAGATGCTTATTACCATTAAAAAATATTTCAGCACACCATTTTCCAGTTCTCTTGTCCAACCAAACCCCAGTTTTTCCTGATCTATTCTTACTTGATCGGGACGTGTTTCTTCCATTTTCCTGTTGAGACACGTCCCTTAGATTGGAGATTCTATTGTCTTGTCTGTTATGATTAATGTGATCTATTTGGTCAGCGGGAAATTTTCCATGAAACCAGAGCCATACAAGATGGTGAGCGAGGTATAGTTTTCCTGCAATAGGTACTCTAATATAACCAGTACCTCCGATAGTTCCGACTGGTTTACCTGCCTTATGAATCTCTCTAGGACCAATAGTGACTCGACGGGAAAATAGTCCTGTCACCTCATTTAAATTAAAATAATGCTTTAATTCAGCTTGTGAGATAGGATGTTCTTTTAATATTATAGGGCTAACTTGCACTAAATTCTCAAACCTAGAGTCCAATGGGTCACCGTTTATAGTAGTAATAGGTCTATCTGGAAAAACTCCTGTGGTAAAATACCAAACTAATTGATATTCAGTGTAGGATTTCCCTAAAACATTTATATTTCTACCTCCATTAGAGCGAATGAATCCTGACCTTTCGCCTTTTCTTGCTCTGCCTGAATCTACTCTATTAAAAAATCCACCAATCAAAGGGTCAAAAATTAAAAATTCTCTCATCTTATCAATCAACTAATTTACCTCTGAAAATAGCCTGATTCTTATTATTAACAGTACAAAATTCTGGCATCTGGAGCTCACCACCAACATACGTTAAAATAGCAAACCCAGCAATCCAGTTTAAAGGTGTTCCGATAGTGTAATTAAAGAATGGATTATCTTTAATTGCTGCAAGAGTACCAGTCTGGATACCAAATCTTGTACCAGTATAATCTGTAAACGGTTTACATTCTAAAATATGTGTATGTCCAGTTACCGTACTGATTCCACTTTTTACAACATTATTGTAACCTGCGTGAACCCCACCATTAAACTGATGTAAAAACATAGTATTTTTATTTAAGTTCAAACTCATACAATTAATCCATTCGTCAGGGATATGATCTTCTAATGAAAAGCCCTTAATACCCTTAAACTGTGGCGCATGTTTAGCTAGAAACTTATTGAATCTACAATCATGATTACTATACAAGAAATATTTTTTAGACCTAGGTGTTACACGTTGAATATCCTTAAGGAAATCAACTCCAGCAGCTAATTCCTCTTCTACCGAAAACCCTTCTACCCAAGAATGCTTGTCGTAAGATGATATACTAGAGAAGTCGAAAATATCGCCTAGATTAATCACTATATCCGGCTCGATTAAGGAGCATACCTTAAGTAGTGCCTTTTGTGCTACAGACAGCATTTTAGGGATAATATGTGCGTCTGAGAACACTAAGACAACTCCATCCTCAATAGTATCTGTCAACTGATGCCCAAACTGCACACTCTTAGGGGGAGATTTAGCACTAATTAAGGCTTTGTTTAGCCCCCTGTGCTCTTCCTCAAAAATACTACGTTCATTATTTAGTATATTTTTTGGCTCACTATTATTTGATCCAAGGGCATGTTCACGGTACAGCTTTAAGTGATACTGAACTGTTCTGATAGGAATCCCTAAGTACTCTGAAACATCTTTAGTATTGCCAAATTCAAGAAACTTATCCCAAATTTTAGTTGTTTTTTCTGTTAACATAAATTCTTTCAAAATATTAAGGTTGACTTAATTGATTAATCTTATTTAGTTTTGAAACTAAACTTGCATTGTCTTTAGTCAACTGTTTAACTTGAGCCAGTAAATTATCTAGTTCTTCCTGACTTACTTTTCCTGCAACAGGTGAGTTAGTGACTTTATCACAAGAAATCTTGAGATCCGAAAGTGAAAATTCGGATTCACTCTCTTCTAAAATGGCAAGCAAATTTGCCTTACTAAAATCTTTACTTAACTTATTTACAACTAATGATAAGAATTTGGCATTAGTTAAAGTTTCAGGTAATGATTTTGATTTTGAGTCAAATTCGAGCACTAAATTGTACTTCATATACTTCCTTTACCAGTATTAATTACGATGTCATTATTCACAGTCAAAGAGGTGCCATCACTTAAACTTAACCCATAATCAGAATAGAATTTATTAACAATTATTTCTTTGCGAATCTTGCTGTCGCCATAAAAATTTTCAGTTACAGGTTTCTTGAATCCACAATAACTGCACTCTAATTCATAAGATATTGTCTTAACACAGTCTACCTCCACTCCATTTATAATGGATTCCCCTACAGTTTTTTCTTTTCTAATTTTAATAAAATTATGAGCCCCAATCCTGCATAGAAATTTTCTGAGCCAACTTCCCATATCACTTTTCCCTTGAACTAAATAATTGTTCTACAGTATAATTCTGGCTCTCATTGATTGCATCTTGATATTCTTCATCATCAATTTCAGTGATGCTACATTTCCAGTGATCAAGAGATACTCTTTGATATCGAGAAACCCCATTGCGAACTTTAGCTAGATTCATAGTCCCTACCCTACCAGATTTCTGTGAGCGCCCTAGTGTGATTAATAAATCTAGTTGATTTTGTTTCTTGCTAGAACCCTCTAAAGACTCTTTTTCAATAATCTCTTTACTGTATTCAGTGATTTTAATCTGACTTAAGATAAACATTACTACATCACGGGTCATGGCGTACATTTTTAATTTAGTATATACCATCCCATAGTAGTCATACATATGACTATTATCTACATTATAGATGTTAGCATCATAGTCAACGAAGATTACATCAGGTTTAAAATCTCTGGATATTCTAGTTATCTTACCTAATAAATTATGAATACTAACTTCACCTGCATCAAGAACTAAGTTTTTAAAGTTCTTTAACACATCTTGATGTTCTTGAACAATAATGTTCCAGGCCACCCTAGCTTCACGCTGTTCTATTTCAGCTAAATTAGATAACATACGAATCAAAGTATCACTTGGTCGCATATCACCTAGTGTCACATAGAGAACTTTCTTTCCTTGCTTGATAAAGTTTATAGCTTCATCGATGGCCAGAGTAGATTTACCAGTACCTGAACTAGCTGCAATACAGACCAAATCACCCTTAACATATCCTCCAGCATTTAATGATCTATTGATAGTATCAAATTTACTTCTAACTACAGAGTCATTAGCTGACCTTAAATTTTCCCCAATTAAAGATAGATCTTCCTGATCAGTAAAATCGAAAAGTGTTTTTTCAGTAACTACTTCAAACTCCACATCTTCACGAACTCTTGAGCAGAAAGCTTCATCAACTAAAAGCTGCTTATTGTTTTCTTTTAAATTTTTATCGAAAGTATTGATAAGGCGTTTATTTACTACAATTTTCTCTAACTCTTTAATTGCTGATTCAAAATCTTCGCAAACATATTCGCTATAAGAGTTATAAACATTTTCTAGAATTTCAATATCTGAATCAGATAAACCAGATCTGGTTTTCAATAAGAAAGTATTTAAATCATCAATTTTGTCTTTAGATAGAGTCTTGAAATAGTTAAATATGGCTAGTTCAATTTTTCCCTTAAACATTTCCTCTGTTACGCTAGACACTAATACACTCCGGATCTTCTCATCAAAAAGTGAGCGTATTAATAGCTTTTCATTATAATCCATATTTTCTTCCTTTTAATATGTCAATACTGTATTATACTACAAACTTCCGTGATCTGTCAAGCTTTATTTAATATAAATAATAAAAAAGACAGGACTAGCCTGTCTTTTTACATAGGAATCATATCCTTCATAGATACAGTAGTCTTACTAGACTTATCGTATACAACTGAACCACCAATAGAGCAGAATAATTTACAAGTAGTCACAGCTTGAATCAAACTATTTTTGATAGCAGATAGTGGGTCACAAACCCCAGAGTCCATCAAGTTTTCATAAGTGAAGGTTTTGGCATTAAAACCATAGTTAAAATCATCACTCTCCAATACTTTAGATCTAACATATTGAGAAGAGACTCCTGCGTTAGAAACAATAGATTCAAACGGGGCTGTTATAGAACTTAGAAATATCTTAGCTCCATTAAACTGAGAATTGGATGTTAGACCTACTTCCAGTAAATCTGTAGTAGATAATCGAAGAAGTGATAAACCACTACCTACAACAATACCTTCAGTAAGTGCTGCACGACAGGCTGCAACAGCATCATCAATACGATCTTTACGTTCTGCAAACTCTGACTCAGAATTGGCACTCACTTTAATAAGTGCTGCACCTGAAAGTCGAGATAAACGCTCTTTAATTTTAGATTTTTCAAAGCCTGAATCCACATTATTCATAACTTGTGTCAAGTGAGACAGATACTGTTCCATATCAGCATCACTAATTGAGCCAATAACTGAAGTTGAATACTTGTCAGATGTAATCTTATTTACAATGCCTAACTCACCTGGTTGAATAGAATCTAACCTCTCACCGTTTTGTTCTGAGAATACTTTAGTATTACATATAACAGATAAATCTTCAAGGAATCCACGACGTGACTCACCAAATAGTGGAGCTTTAATAGGTAAAAATTTCATAATATTTGCCTGATTAGCTGCCATAAATCGTAATAAATTTTGATCAAAATCTTCAGCTATAATAACTAGAGGTTTTTGAAGAGGTGCAACTTTTTCTAATAAAGGAAAAATTTCTTGTGGAGAATTAATTTTTCCATCTGTGATTAAAATTAATGCATTTTCATAAAAAGCGTTTTGCTGATCCGGGTTCGTGATAAATACAGGATTTATTAAACCTTGATCTAAACGTACTCCACCTTTGATTACCGTGAGTTCATCATCTTGATTAAATGAAGATTCTGCAGAAACCAATCCAGATGCCCCAACTGAGAAAATAGCCTCGGCAATTAATTTAGAAATTGATTCATCGTAGTTTGTAGAAACTAATGCCACATTGTATAAGTCTTTTTCAGATGTAATTTTTTTAGACTTAGTTTCAAGAATATTTAGAACATAAGAAAGTGCTTTTTCCATGCCGATGAAAAATTCTCTTTGATCTTCATCGTCAAGATAACGTAAACTAGAGTTAATTAATTCTTGAGCTAAAACTGTAGAAGATGAAGTCGAATCACCAACTAGCTTAACCATTTGCTCAGATACTTCTTTAATCAAAGAAGCGCCAATATTTTCTAATTCATCTTTTAATTCAATAGATTTTGCTACTGAAAAACCATCTTTAGTTACATTAAGTTTTCCTGATTCGTTCTTAATTAAAACTGTTTTTCCTGATGGACCTAATGTTAATTTAACCGCGTCAGCTAAGGTATTTAACCCCACTAACATCTTTGATTTGCTTTCCTTAAATTGTACTGATGTTGACATATTCTTCTCCCTTTAAAAACCTGTAACGATTAACTAATAATTCTCCTGTGAGTTCTGTTCCATAATAATAACCTTCTGGATTATCTTGACAATATAAGGTGTCAATTTTAAAATGTAAGAAATCACAATCAGATAACTCTATAATTTGTCTTTGAATTTCACAGAAACCAGTAGCTATTAAGAAAAATTTTGGCTTGCTTAAATTTCTCAATGTAGATAATTCTTTAAAAGTTGCAGCAACATTAACGTCTCTAATGTCAATTTTCATTGTAGAAGATTCTGAAAATTCTAAAGACTTGACATTAATGAATTTTATACCTGTTTTTGATGTAGCTTCATCTGCTGGAACGATAAACAAGCGGGTTAAAATTAATGGATCTCTTATTTGAAAATTAGATCTAGGTAAATTATTATTTTTCATTTTACTCCTTTATAAATTCCAAATCGATTCACTGTTATACTGAGGTAATCTGGGCAAGGATATCTTTCATAGTCATCTTTTCTACAACACTGTCTTTATTCAATATTGTGAAGTTTTCCATGATAACTTTCCGTGCTTCTTCAAAAAATATCTCCAATTTAACATAATCTATTTGATTATCCGCATTAATTTGAAATGTATCCATGAATATTATCTACGTGAACTTTCAACATCTGCTGAGTTCCTGAAATTGCTACAGGAACTGTAGCATTAGCACTAAAGAATATTTTCATTCCCTCTTTCAATGACATTGTTTCAACATCAGTACCAATTTGGATAATCTCACCACTCGTAACTGGTTCAGGTTTTTTATTGGGGATTACAAAATTAGATTCCGTTACATTTTCTTTCTTAGGTGGTTCTACGTCAACTAGAACAAATTTACCTAATAGTCTGAAATTCTCAAGATTAAAATCCATATTTTCTTCCTTTGTAAATATAGTTATTTTTTAAGACCTAATTGCTTTCTAAGACTCTCATTTGAATTTGTTAAAAATTCCTCAACTTGAGTTGTAAAATAACGATAAGGTGTTGTTGTGTATTCAATATATTTATTGAAAATATTTAGCATATCTAAATATAGTTTCATTCTATTCTCCCATTGATTCTTTAATTTTACGTCTAAACGATGTAGACACTTTAAATACTGGAGTCATACTTGAACCGTATTCAACAGTATCCCCTAATGGAGTTGTTACTGTGCCACCTTGTGCGTGTCTTAATTTGAAAGACCCCAACCCACGTAGAGGAACTTCATTTCCAGAAACCAATTCTTTGGTAATTACTTCAATTAGAGTATCAATAACAGTTGATACTCTCTCGCTAGAAATTCCTGTTCGAGCTGAAACCATCCCAAACAATAATTCACGATTAATTTTTTGACTTTCTTTCATATTAACCCCATAGTCTTTAACACAAAATTAGATAAAGACATGTAAAAACTTAAATAAAATTAACATATTAAGTATATCACTATATTAAGTTAAATATATATGTTATACGACGAATATTCCCTTTCATAAGATAAAAAATAAGTCGTTAATCTGGAAAGGAAGAAACAGATTAACGACTTTGAGAAGTTCTCATGCCTTTCGGCAAATAAATTACGATATCTTGGAGGAAGATGTAATTTTAAGGAAGCATTGTAAGAACATATTCTTAGTGTATTAAACACAAGGCTCTATTATACCACAAACTTCCGTGATTTGTCAAATTTATTTTAATAATTACTATTTTATGTAGACCATATTACCACAGTCGAATAATCTACTATATCCTGCTTTTTTCATATTTTCTTTTTCTGATAAATTTTGATTGAACTTATCTTTAAGTAAATCTTTTAACTTGTGCTTTTGACATTGATATCTAGTTAATACTTCTCTGTTTTTTGTCCACCAATAATTTGGTTCACTTATAGATAATTCAGTAAATCCTAAGTTCTTATAGACATTACCGTTACTCCATTGAAGATTAGCGTAGCTAATTATGCTAGAGGGTTTATAATTCTTTTCAAAGTAATTTAATAATTTACTAGCTCCACCAACGACTGTAGTGTTTAACTTATTACAAAATCTAAGTAATTCAAATTCATAAGATTTATTAAATCTAGGTTTACCAAAAGTCATAACAGACACTAATTCGTCATTATAAGTTAAACCAAGTTTAACTGAGCTAGAACAATTTCCTTGTAAATGGTTGGTATTAAGAAAATCAGTCGTAGAATCGAGTTCAACTATTTTACATTTTCTAGCATAAATCTTATTAGACAGTCCTAACTTATTAGATATGACAGATTTAAATATTTCAGATTTTGATTCCCATTGATGCTCAAAGATATGAATTAACTGAATACCTTTATCTTTACATAAATTAGTTTTGTCAATATGATAATTTCTAGGTTTATATTCTTCACTATGCCAATAGTCTCCATTAAATTCAATAGCCAAGCTCTTATCTGGAATATAGATATCTAATTCTTTAGGAGAGATTATTTCTCTGGAGTTATCTATTATTGTGTCTCGATATATCGACTTTATAAAATCTAGTACCTTCCCCTCTTTTACGGATATCCCTTGTTCAGGGTAAATAAGGTCTACTCCATCAAAAATAGATAAGTCAGAACACCAATGATAACCTGCAGAAGTTTTATTATGTTTATCTACAGATACCCCTAGAGATGATTTATTAATATTAACAAACTTAGATGCCTCAGCTATTGATTTAAATTGTTGCTTAGTTTCATAGCAGAAGATCTTTTTTCCTAGTCCAAATAAAAGTTCAATCTCATCAAAAACCGAAAGACTAGTACACCAATGATATCCACCAGCAGTTCTGTTTGGGTTATCCAAAACATGACTTATAACACCCTCAAACACACCTGAAAATTTAGCTGCACTAGCTATTGAATAAAACTTTTGTTTAGTCTCATAACAGTAAATAGGCTTACCTTTACCATAGCTAAGTTCAACTCCATCAAAGACAGATAGGTCAGTACACCAGTGATACCCGCCAGCAGTCCTATCAGGTAAATTTAAAATTTCATGCACTCTAGAACCTATAAATTTACCAGCAGATAGGATGGAGTCAAACTTTTGCTTAGTTTCATAACAGTAAACTATCTTTTTACGATTATCATGATATGAAATACTTGCACCCTCAAATATAGATAGGTCACTGCACCAGTGATATCCTCCTGCCGTTTTATTTGGTTGGTCGAATGCCTTCTGAATAGAAGAGCTGTCGGACAAGCCCAAAAAGTCTGTAGCCTCTTGCAAGGAGTTAAACCCTTTACCTGTCTCATAACAGTAGACGGGAGTGACCCTTGAGCTAAGTTTAACTCCGTCAAAGATACTTAAATCAGTACACCAATGGTATCCACCTGAAGTTCTATCTGGCCTATTTATTGTCGGAGAGAGGGATGTTTTACTTACACTTACAGCACGAGCAGCACTAGAAATGGAACTAAATATTTGCTTAGTTTCATAACAATAAATAGGTTTAGCTGACATTTTTCATCTCAATAACTAAACTATTAATATACTCTTTATCAAAGATCCTGTAATTGCTTAGTGTTC
>JACCDG010694206.1_pt1 | contig 32067 bp, 42 predicted proteins | sample 7442471 | NCBI WGS metagenome assembly JACCDG01 (sample SAMN15323444, study PRJNA562643) | freshwater metagenome | isolation source: river surface water | place: USA:Blue River Watershed | collected 2017-08-17 | reverse complement strand
GTTAAATTATCAGAAGTTACATTTAGTGAAAAACCTAGTGGTAATTTTTCTGCTACGGGTGTTTTCCCTCTTACTGGATATGGAAGTTCGATAAAAAACGATCAAACGAGAAAGAATATAGAAACATTCAATAAGGCAGTCCTAGCAAAAGAAGCACCCTATGGTGATAATATCTTACTTGTTGATAGAGGTAATGATTACAAAAACCATATGGAGGTTCTAAATAAGACAGCAAAAAGTGAAGAGGTAGCATCTGGTAAATTTGTGCCATTTAAAAATCCACAAAATACAGTTGAAGCATTCGGTGCAGTTAAATTACCAAATGGTCAAATCGAGTTTCTCCCCCTTGGTTTTGTTGCGAGAGAGCATAGAATTGGAAAAATGAACGAAGGTGTTAACCTTGATGGTCTTATTGAATATAATAAACTTAATAATAAAGATACACTAAGTCAAGCATTAAGAGATAATGGGGTTAAGGCTGTTTGGGGTCGTCAGGTACCATTAAAAACTGGATTAATGGCTATACAAGGTGGTAAAAGTAGTGGAAAACAAGAATACCACCTAAGAGTACAACTTACAGACGGAAGATGGACTGATGCAATTAACACAGAAAGATTAGCAAAAGAGTCTAATAAGCCAGCAGTACCAGTAGTTGAATCAGTAGAGCAGGTGCCAACTAACACACCAGTAGTTGACACAACAACACAAAAACAGAACGATGGTACTAGTATAGATACCGTTACAAAAACAGATATAATACCTGAACAAAAAACAATAGTTAAAACACCCGAAATACCAACAACACAAGATAAGGGTTATGTTACAACAAAAAATATTGAGAATACTATTGTAAATGAATCTGACAGAGCTGATATGACACCCGTTGAAAAAACAGTTAAAAAAGTAAAATCTCCAAATTTTAGAAACTTTATAATGACAGGAAGAGGAGAGGAAGGTGTTAATGCTGGAGTTGCTTCAATAATATCAGATCCTAAAACAAGGAGAGATTTTACGGAAAAAAACATAACAAAACTAGCAAAAGAGGTATCTAATAATGGCGAAAATATAAACGAAGGATGGCCTAAGTTTATTGAAATATTTACAAATAAGATTAAAAAAGCAACAGGAGATGATTCTTTTGAAATTACAAACACAAAAGATTTAAGAGATCTAAGTTGGCTATATAGAAGAAAAGCAAATTCTGGGACAAGAAAGGAGATTATTCTTAATAAAGGTGGGTATGGATTGGTATTTAAAGAAGGATCTAAAGAAAACATTGGACAACTAGATAAGGATATAAAAAAATTCAATAAAGAAAACGGACTCCCTGAAGACTCAATGGAGATTATTCATGTTGGGAAAAAAAATAATTATCGCGATGAAATAAAAAATCCAACTGATAGTAGGAATATACTTTATTATTTAACAGACGAAATACAACATCTTGACAAAAAAGGTTATACCCCACTCGGGATTGTTAAAAAAGGATCAGATGGTATAGTATTCATAAAAAAAGAACCTAAACTTGTTAAGGATTTTGATACTAATCCTTTAAAATATTTAAATAAGGGTGAAAAAACCTCAGAATTTTCTTCGGATGATAAATTTATAAGAACTTTCTCTGTTGATGTTTTAGGTTGGCCTAAAGATGCAACAGCTGGTGACTTTGTTAAAAGATCAAACTTGAATACTCATCGCTATGATGTTTCAAAAGAAACAGGTAAGGTAAAGATGCATATTTTAAAGGCAAAAACAATAGGAGATCGAAAAGAATTAGACATAGATTCATCTAAGTTTGAAGATCCACAAAGTGAAAAAGCAAGAAAAGCAGTAGAATCATTTAAGAAGGGATCAGAAGTCGATGGTAAGACAATAGCAGGTGAAGATTTTTTTGATAAATCTATAGGGGGAGTTGATTATGACCCAACAAAATACACAACAGGTTCAAAACCTCTTATTTCTGGATATGTAGAAAAAGCTGATGGGTCAAAAGTTAAAATAATAATGAAAAGCCACATGACAAGAGCTGATGCTGCATATAGAAAAATGCTCAAAGAAGAATATGGTTTAGATCTTGGAAGAAATGAAATAGTAACTTTTGATACAAACATGAAACTTGGACCAAAGGAGGGATCACTCGATGTAAATATATCTGATATATATTTTAAACCTATTAGCGCAAGTGAGGATGGACGTGTTAAATCATCCCTAGAAAGAAAATTCTCAAGTAATGATCCAAAAGTAACAGAAGATATGCTTGCGGAAACAGCCAAAAGAAGAAAAGATTTTGAGGCCTTTAACAAGGAGGCAATGGAAGCAAATACAAAAGAAAAACTAGAAAAAGTCATAGATAAATACGCAGAAAAATATAACTTAGATAAAGATGAACTATTCTACGGACCAATGGGTGAATCATTTAAGCTTGGAGCCGCAAGAGTAAACCTTGCCCACAACCTCGAGAAGATATCAAAGAACATGTTTATGGAAACAGTATTGTCTGACAACCTACCTAATAGTGGTAGATTATTCTACTCACCATCCATTAAATTACCAATAGATGGACCTAATAAACCATGGCGGTATGTTAAAGATGATGAAGTTGTACTAGGTGCTGAATTTATGAAGAAGAGGGATATAAAAGAAGGTGATAAGGTTATGATTATGCGCGATCCTTCTTATGATATTAACAACATCACAGTTGCTAAGGCTATTAACGGCACAAAATTAGGGCACGAGAGTCTTGGAAGAGAACATGCTGTTGTGAGTCATTTTAACGAGAGAGTTATACACCAAGCTGACCAAGATGGGGACAAGATGCTTATTATAAAAGTTGGTGAGGGTGGTGTTCCTGAGAGTTATGCTAATGCTGTACTCAAGAGAGGAAATCTGGCGACACCATTCACTGAAGTTAATGTTACAAAATCTGGATATGTTACATCAAAGAACATAATTAATGTTATCAAAAATCAGCTTGTTGGAGATGATCAGACAAGTCACATATCTGTAGTAAATCGTGTTATGGATACAATAATAGAAAATGATTTAAAAATTAAAATTTACAAAGTAAAACCAGGGGAGGGTAGGTCAAAATATGATATTTTTTCAAATGGAAATCTTGTTGAGTCTGGTTTTACTAATTCAAGTCCAGATGATTTTATCGCAATTCCATCTTGGGGTAAAACAGAAAGACAACTAAGAAGTCAGGCCCTACAGGAAGCCCTTGACTCCAAAAAATCACTAGATATAGTAAATAGAAGTGAAGACAATAATCCATCTTGGATGATAAAACAAGTTTTTAAAAAACTGAGTGATAAAAACATACCTAAAAATATAAAAAAATCAACAAAAGAAAAAGAAACATATAGTGATACAATACTAAACATTCAAAAAAAATTTAATATTAAAAAAACAGAAGAAAAAATAGGAGATACGATATCAAATAGTGAAGCAAGATCAATTAAAGGTGCAATGTCAAATATCCAAAAAATATTTAATATTGAAAAAATATCAGAAAAAAGTAAAAATCTTGATGAGGTTTTTACTAGATTAAAACCATCAATTGAATTAATTAAAAATATAAAAGAAAGTGGTGGAAGAATAACTCCATATCAAGAGAAGTGGTTAAGCCTACCAGAAACAATAACTTTTAGAATACCAGACAAGGTAAGATTAGATGCTGATAAACTTGGTGTTAAAAATGTCAGAGAATCATTGACTGATATACCACTCGAAAATAAATCATTAAATCAGTTTATAAAATTATTTAAAAACATAAAAAAAGAATACAATAAAAAAGGAATATCAAAAGCAAATAAAAAGGAATTAATAAAAGAAATTGAAGATTTTTTCCTTGATAATGTTGATAATGGAACATATACACAAGAAGACATTGATTCAATCGCTCGATGGGCTGCAGTAACAAAAGATGGTAATATTTCATTTGACACAGGTAAGTACGATACCCCCCGGTATGTATATAGACTTAATAGTATCATTAATGAATCACCTAAGGTTGCTAAGGCTTATCTTGAGGCATCTGAAGGTGTTGATTTCTCATTAAACCCTGAGACACCGAACATTGACACACCAACTCAAAAATACTCAAATTTAACTAACACAATAAAAAACAACCCTAACTAATAGGGTTGTTTTTTATTAAAATACTATAAATGTTTCTATTGAGAATATTACATATATATTAATGTCTGGATCATTACAGTGTGGACACTTGAATTCAGCCCACCTAAGAGTATTTTGAACTGGGTCAAAATTAAGATTTGTTGATTTTAAGCACTTAGAACATTTATATGCTGGGAACTTCCCCTCAAACTCAGCTTTCTTTTTCTTAAAGTAATCTTGTTTAAAACAACGTCTACTACAGAATAATTGCTTATGTTTTTTAGCAAAAAACTTACTCCCACAATTTTTACAAGAGCGTTCTATTTGCATAATCTAAGAATTACCTAAATGTGAATACTCCTGTAAAACACCTTTCTGTAGACTCTTAAGCGAATTTATCATCTGCTCAATATTCTGCAAATGAGCTCTTGATATTCTGAAATCATTCGCTTCATCTGTTGCATCTGTGTATATCTTTGCCTTACTTGATGATATTGGTTTGCCAGATTCGTCAGCTCTTCCTTCAATATCTCTTGCAACTAAAGAAAGTCTTCTGTCATCAGCAACCATACGCATATTAAACATAGCAAAGTAATTTGCAAGTCGTGCGATAACCTCACCAACCTCCTCACCACTCACTTCACTCCTTTTGTATTCCTCAATGAATTTTTTATATTCAACAAGATATGCCTCTTGATTATTTACGGTATTTTCCATGATATTATTTCAATATACCATCTATTAATACTAGTTGTTCCTCAGTAAGCTCAGGAAGATCTGTACAAACATAAGTTTCAATATCAAATAATTTCTGATCCCATTCTTCTATTATTTTACCTTCTGCTTCAATAACCTTTCTCAATCCGTCTTTTGAATAAGCGAACCCACGGTTTGAGTCCTTATCAAGGATAATAGCTTTTGTTTTTTCATCAACAAGAGCATGTTCAATATAAATATCTTCAACTGCAGTTCTGTATTTTTTAAGAACGGGGATATAATTCTTTTCATTAAACCTCTTAACTGAATAGCCGAACTTTGTATTCTTAAGTTCTGGGTTTTCTTCAAATAGTTTTCCAACCATTTGGTCAAAATCCCTAAGTTGTTTAAATGTTTTTTGTATTGTGCTCATTTTTGTTTTATATATAATTAATAATTATTCTTGTCTTCTTCTTTATCTTTTATTTCATCTGAGACCGATGCTCCTATTGTGAGTGCAGTTGCCGCTGCTTCTGCTGCATTCTGTAATGCGATTATAATAACCTTAATAGAATCTATTATACCAGCTTCTATCATGTCATCAACAATCTTACCAGATATTGCATCATAACCAGAATCTTTATGTTCTTTCAGTCTCAAAGAGAGTTCTTTTTCCATTGCTTCAATATCATTCTCACCAGCATTTATCATGATCTTCTTGAGTGGCATCTTAATTGATTCCATGACAATATTGAAACCAATTTTTTCTTCTGCTGTCATTTCCTTACTTTCAAGTGACATACTGTCTGCAATACTAAACAACTCAGAACCTCCACCTTTTACAAATCCTTCTTGAAGTGAATTTCTTGCCTCATCAATAGAGTCATCAATCTTCATTTTAAGATATTTCATTCCAGCTTCTGTTAGTGCTCCGATCTTTATTATACCAGCACCCCCAGAGAGTTTTCCTATTCTTGACTCCATATTCTTAATATCAATGTTTGATTTAAGTTCTGAAAGTTGAGTTTTAAGTTCTTCTATTCTATTATTAACAAGTTCTTTTGTATTTGGATTACCAATGATTACTGTTTCATTTCTAGATACAACAATCTTCTTTGCAAAACCAATACTATCAAGTTCCGCTGTCTTCATTGGGTTCCCTGTTTCGTCTGAGATTATCTTTGCACCAGTCAATATTTCAATATCCTTAAGTATCTCTTTCTTTTCAACACCAAACCCTGGAGATTTAATTGCAACAACACGAAATCCTCCTCTCATATTATTACCCACGAGTGTCTCAAGTGCCTCCCCATCAACATCTTCTGCTATAATAAGAAGTTCTCCAATACCAGATGTTGCCATCTTTTCTTGAATAGGAAGAAAGTCTTTGATTTGGATCATCTTTTTATCAACAATCATAACAGCAACATTATCGTATTCTGCCTCCATCTTGTTAGGGTTGTTTACCATCCATGGGTTTATCCAACCTCTCTCTATTTTCATCCCATCAACAATTTCAAGCGTAATACCACTACTCAAAGGAGACTCCTCTGCTTTGACGATTCCATCTTTACCAACCTTATCGAATGCTTCAGCTACAATAGCACCACATTCTTCTGATTCAGATGATATAGTAGCAACTGCTTTCAATTGATCATTTGTTTCAATCTTAGTAGCTCTTTTCTTTAATTCTTCAATTACATAAGCAGCACCCTTTTCAATACCCTTTTTAATTGCAATAACATTAACACCCTTTTTAATCTGACTAAAACCTTCATTAAAAATTGATTGTGTTAACACAATAGAAGCTGTTCTTGCTCCTCTTGCTTTATCGTTAGTTTTAATTGCAACATCTCTAACAATGTCTGCTCCCATATTCTGAAGACGATCCTTTAGTATAACTGTTCGTATGCCATCAAGGCCATCATTACTGATACTTGGTGGCATAATACCTCTATCAACAATGATATTTCTACCACGAGGGCCGAGTGTTACACCAGCTAGTTCAGCTACTGTATTTATACCTTTTTGTATTCGAGTTAATGCACCTTCACCAAATGTAATTTCTTTATTTATAGCCATATTTAATATTTTTTAATCTTCTAATTCTTTTGGACCAAACCCTATATCACCTTTTTTATCTGCAAAATCAGAACTTTTTGGTTTATCACTTTCAATTTCTCTTAATACTGCAATTGTTTCATCAAGGTTATTCCCTAGACAGATGACAGAAATAAGACATTCAGTTAGAGAAGCAAATGATAATCCTTTTGTTTTACTTATCCATTCTTTTACTTTCTGTGATTTCGGTAGTTTGTTTTTTAGGAACTGAATTCTAACTTCATCAGATGGAGCAACAATTTTGTATATTCTATCAAAACGTCTAGGTCGAGAAACAATTCTACGGTCAAGATGTTCTGGATAATTTGTTGTTGCAATATTAATAACTCTATTTATCTGACTATCACCATCAAGTAATTGAAGTATATCAGACTCTCCGTATCTTGCTATTATAGCATCAATGTCTTCGAACACGCAAACAATTGGTCTGTTTGGTTCAACTTTTCTAAATGTATGTAATCCTTGAACGAAGAATTTTGGGTGATCACAAACAAAAACAATTCCACCCCTTTTGATAACATCTTGTGCTATTTGCCATACCATACTACTCTTACCAGACCCTCCGGGGCCATAAAATAAATACCCCCTACGATGAAGAAAACCATTGTCTTTAAAAACCTTTTCCTTACCCCAGAAGTCGTTAACTTCATTCATTACAGAACCAATAATATCACCCTTGAATGTTTGTATTGAATCAATCTTAATATCTCTTCCCATAAATATTGATTGACCATCTCTATTGTCTACAGTTACAGAATAACACCCTGACGGTATTCTTTCATGAGTTACACTGAGGGCTTTGAACGCTTTAGACCCAACAGAGCCCCATTGGTTTGGTTTATTAACCTTCTCCTCTAATTCGCTTATATCCCACACACCCTCATCATTAGGGCTAGGTTGTTCGTTTCTCATTTTTTATTTCCACCTAAATTAATATTAGTAATATACAATCTTCTTCCCACTAATGTCTCCTTTAAATCCTTAATTATCTCATCTCTTAGTTTGTCATTTTTCTGTATATAACATATCGTAACATGGGGTTTATATTCTGAATATGTGTCAATGTGTGGGAGTAACTGCATCCTGTTATGACCCTCAATTATATTATCAGTAAGTTTAAGTTTCGCAACAATACAATAATACTCTTCATCTTCATAAGGGGAATCAAATGAATCAATGTCTTCTATTTGAACAGATTTACAATTCCAGTCTTTTAGAAGTTCTTTTATTTGATCCTTGTATTCTTCTGCTTCCTTCATTAAACCGTAAAGAAGGGTCATGTGGGGTGTTTCTTCTGCAACCCATCCATTTATCCAGAATTTATCTTTATTTTTTGCGTAATACAAATATTTAGGTTCCACATAATAAAACCTTGAATATTCCTCATCATCAACATCTGTATTATTATAAATTGGATCAACATCAAGCATCACACAACCCAATTTAGACAAATCTATATTAAGGTCTTTGTATACACTTGGAAAATCATGTGCTTTAATTTCTTTCATATTTTAATCAACTATTTTAATTTCTTCTTTTTCTTGTAATTCTGCTTTATTGAAATCAACAGTAAGAGTTGGGATGAAAAATAGTTGACCAATTTTATCACCCTCTGCTATCATTTTTGCTTTATCTGAAGAATTAATCAATGTTACATCAATATCACCATTGTGTGTCTCATCCAGTAAGCCACCTAATACATGGAAACCCTCTTTGAGCATCTCAGGTGTTTCTTTTATAAGACACATAACACCTTCTGGTAATTTTACTGAAATCCACGAGTTAACATTAAACTTACGTGATGGTTCAACTAGGATTGTTTCATTTGCATATAAAGACAAAAGTGACATACTTCCATTGAAATCATTTATGTCATTATACATACTATCCATTCTATTTAATGTAACACTCATGTGTATTGGTTTCGTTTCTTTGTTTGTATCGTCCCAAATAGGATCTAATACACTATTATCATCAACAATATTACCACTTGCATCCCCTTTGATTACATGATTCTCTACTTTATTACTCATTTTAAATATTCTTCTAAACATATTTTTGTATTATTAATATTAATTATTATCATATATATAAACCGCATCCAAGTGCCCAATCTCGTGCTGCCAAACTTTTGCCTCCTTACCACTCACCCCTTTGTATGACACCCTAGATAGCTTCCCATCTTCTTCAATTGTTTGATATTCAACCTCAATCTTGTTTGATCTTTGGACAGTCTTAAGTGGTGGCAAACTCGGGTATGTATAGCAACCCTCAACTGAATCTATTGTAGTTTTTGTTCGTCTCACAATAACTGGATTTATTATTAATTCAGCACTTGCAGTTACAAAAAATCTAAGTGGATCCTTATCGTCTATTTGTGGATGTGCCATCGCAAGTGCACCATTATACGGACCATTCTGAGAATAACAGATATTAAAAAGTACTTTTGCTTCTTCTATCACTCTTTCAATATCACCCTCTGTAACTTCCCTACTCACCTTTCTGTGTTCAGGGACAATTCTAAGAAGAAAATCTATCGGCTCATCCTTCTTATCTTCTGCGTTTTTCTGATCAATAGTATTTTCTTTTACTTCACTTTCCGGTTCAACACTAACAATTTCTTCTTTTTTTGATTCATCCATATTTATAAATTTAATATTATATAATTCTACTTACACCACGGTTTTTAATAATTTGTATCTTATCCTCAAAAATATCTTTAATCTCAGGTATGTGTGATATTGACACCATCTGAGGGAAATTATCTTGAAGTTTCAATAGAACAGTTATAAAATCTTGCGTACTTTCATTATCAAGTGAGTTTATTGCTTCATCTAATAATCTAAATCCTATCTTATTAGAGAGTGAAGCAAGTGCTTCAGAGATCGCCATACTTATCTTAATTTTCTCACCCCCACTATATGAAGCGAAATCAAGTTTTTCACCGTTCTCATTGTATATGTTTATAAACAAACCTTCAATAATACTTTCACCATCTGAACCTGTTTTTTGTGTATCTAGTGTAATTCTAAAATCAGAGAGAGATGATAGTACTTCATTAATCTTTTCTTCAAGTCTCGGTATGAGGTAATCTATAACAACTGTCTTAAGACCCTTTGAGCCGAATGCTTCTTTAATATAAGAAAGATCATCTATTGTTTTATTTACATTTTCAACATCACTAATGATTTTACTGTTTTCTTCTGTTAACTTGTCGATACTTTTACTTGCATCATCAGATACAGACATTTTGTGTTTTAATATACTTGCCTTTACAGATAGATCATTAATTCTAGAGCGTATATCTCTTTCTCTTATAGTAAATGCAGTTGTGTCAATACCCCTTTGAGCTTCTTCCTTTTGTAGTAATTCTATTTTTAATACACTAATTTCATCATTTAACTTAAATAACCTTGTTTCGAGTTCAGATAATTCAGATCGTAGAACTGGCAGTGTGTCTATTTGTGCTTGAGCAATAGCCAACTTTGATATTGCTTCTTCACATGAAGACACTTGTGTTTTAACTGACTGTAATTCAACTTTATTTTCATCAGAGAAAGCAGACAAACCTATTTCTGATACTCTTTTTGTATATTCATTTTTTTCTTGATCTAGCTTCCCTTTAAGTTCTGTTTTTTCTTTTATCTGCTCCTCAAGGTAACTAATCTGGCTCTTTATTGGTAGAACAAATGGACAGTTATCACCCGCCGGGCAACTACCAGTTTCTTTAATGAGTGGTATTAATCTCTGGTTGAGTTGAGATATCTCTGAATCATAATCTCTTTCTGTTGGTTTATTTGACATAAGAGCAAGAAGTCTATTTGTTCTTTCAACCTCCTGGGAATATGCTAATTCTAACTCGTTCTTTCTATTCTTAAGAATTTCATAATCCTTTGTCTTTTCTTTTAACGATTCAATATCTATCGCCCCACAGATTTCAATACTTCTTCTCTTTGATTCAATATTTGTTTTTAGTAAAGATACATCTTTTTCTTTTTCGTGTATATTTATTTTTATACCGTTAATCTGTGGCATAAAATCACCTATTTTTGACTTCTCAGAAATAAGCAACTCCAAGTTTGAACCCTCTTTTGTTAGTTCAAAATTAATACTATCCAACTCTGTCTTTAGTTCACTTATATCTACGACCAAGAGTTTTTTTTCATCTATAGATCTTGTATTGATTGATAGTAGTGATTCTAATCTTATTTTTTCTTCATTCTTTAACTGTAGTAGATCGCGAGCTCTTGCGTAATATAAATCAAAATCACTAATATTAGCTATTTCAAGAAGTAAATCTTTTCTTCGTGGAGCATTCTGATAAACAAAGTTGTCAACGTTATTTTGTGGGTACGCGATAGAGTTAACAAAAAGAGTATAAGAACAACGTAGTAATTCTTTTTCAATCCAATCCTGCTTATCTTTTAAACCATTTCTACTTATTGGAACAATGCCGTCATCTGTTGTCTCACTTATTTCAAGTGTATTCTTGGCCTTATCTGTTGTTGATCTTGTTATTAAATAAGATATATTAAGATTGCTTTCTACCAACTCTAAAGAAACAGTAGTTTTACTTTCTCCGTGTTTTATAATGCTCTTGTTATCAGTCCTAGAAACGCCATAAAGACACCATATTATGGCATCAATTATAGAGCTCTTCCCAGTACCTGATTTGCCGTCAATAAGTAGTTTTGTGTTTTTATTAAACACAATATCTGTATCTTCGTGCGAAAGAAAATTATTAAGTTTTAGATTTTTTAGTAATATCATTTATTTCTTTGTAATGGGGTAAGTGATCTTTTGACTGACCATCCTTTTCTGACTCTGTTCCTAATCAATTCTGGACTCATTCCTAGTTCTTCTCCCCACTGGGTAGCATTTTGTGTCTTATTTTTAAAAGTTAAAATTACATTATGATTAGTATTGTTCATTTGTTGTTTCCTAGTCGCCCATCTACAGTTTGATGGCTTGTAATCATCGTCATTATTTATTCGGTCAATCTGTGCTCCATGGAACCAGGTTTTACTCATATCTTCTATGAAATTTTCTAATTTATGCCATCTCTTACAAATTTTAATTTTTCCCTCTAGGTAATGATGATATTTCTTCTGACTTTTTGCTTTTTTTAATCTAGAAAAAATACCCTTCCATGATTGATATATGGGATCTTTATATAGTCCATGTTTTTTAAAATGTTTTCCACTAACAGTAGCCCATGCTTTTCTATAACATCCACAGGATTTTGTATGGTTATTCTTTAAATTACCGGGGTGGACATATGTTTCCTTACCGCAATCACACTTACAAAACCACAGGAAGTGACCCTTTTTAATATGGGTTTTACTCAAAACAGTCAGTTTATTAAATCTTTGTCCTACTAAATCTATATGTCTCATTTTTGTTACTTTAATAAACTATTAATTATTTCTGAGACCTCAGATGGACCGAACACGGTATTTTCATCATTTATCCACTTTATGACTTGATTCTTTTTATCCTCATCAATAGACAAAAATCCAACCCTTGATATTGCATCATCTTTTGCTGTTCTTGCATCCTCAAGAGTGAAAACAGAAGATATTTCGGGTGAATTATTTGTAAACTCAACCAATATATCCACCTTGCAACATGGACACACAGTAGGCACGATTGTTTTTATTATATTTGTCATTATTTTGTATTTTTAGTATCTCTTTTAATCTCTAACCTTATTTGTTCCTTAACTCCTTTTTCAGTAAGTATTCTTTGTGTTTCTCTTATTAATGAGTTAAATGTTTTCTCAGATGATTCAATGTATTCTTCATGCTCCTTATATTCAAAACCTAATTTTATAAGACCTGTTTCTATGATTTTTTTGTGAGCTTCACAAAGTGCAACTATTTGTTCTGGAGTTAAGATGTATTTTATCAAAAGATGATCATTATTTTTTACCTTTTCATTACTCATAATTGTTTTTTTATTAAATTTATAACCTCTTTTTCTGTGTTATTCAATTTGTGACTAAACAATAAACATTCACCAATTTTTGATAGAGAGAATGCATCAGCTATGTTATCATCAACAAAAGCAACATTGTATTTCTTATAAACTTCCATAAGCATAACATCCTTTTTTGAAGCGCCACTTCCAGTTATAAATTTCTTTAAACTAGTTGGTGCAACTAATACAAATGGTATTTTTTCTGAGTAAAGCATTGACCTAGTAAAATAATTTAATCCAGCTAGTTGTGTAAGTGACGTAGCATTTCTAACTCCGAACGCAAGGTTCTCTATTACAGCAATGTCAACAGAAAAACCATCCATACATGCATATATCTCTTTTACTATATTTTCTATTCTAATCAATTCATCAATGGGTTTGTCACCAGATGGTTTTGACTTAATTAACTTCTCCAGTATGACCTTACCGTTCTTTAACAAGACAACCCCAGTGCCAGTTAAAGAAAGATCTATACCCATCGAAACAATTGATTTACTCATTATTAAGTCTTTTTTTATAATTATTATATATTGTTAAAGCTTCACCCCTGAAATCCTTACCCTTAACCGGTCTATGTATTGATATAAAACCATTTTTCTCTAGGTTACTCATTATTGAGTATATTACCCTATGTGCCTTAAATCGTTTATATTCACGTGCTAGGTCTTCTTTCTTGAATCTATTAGATAGATTTAATAAAGCTACCCCTTCTTCACCGTCTGCTTCTTTTGCAAAATAACCACTGTTGATTAAATTATTTAACTTATCTGATTCAACTAAAAGATAATCAAAGAATTCAGATTTACCATTGGCGATCTCCATATATGCAATATCCTCCTCTGTTGGTTCTGTGTTCATATTATTTATCAAGAATTAATTCCATACCTCTTGTTAATTTATCTAAAGGTACACCCTTTTCAACACTATACATACTAAGTAGATTGTTAATAGAAAAATCTATTGCACCCTCATCAAAATGTAACTTCTTTCTTTCGTTAGGGTATTTTTCTAGAAATATAAATGTATCAAACCTTTTAATGTACTCTTTTATTTCTTCCGCCTTTATATCTTTAGATGTGATAATTACCTTAACGATAGAACTTAAGGGTATTTCACTCAACTTCTCGATTGTCGGATTCTCCAGTTTGTAGATACCCCTTCCTGGAAGTTTTATTTTTTCAACATTATTATTCGATGTGTCTATTTTCCATATAAATTTCTCTGTTTCACCAGCCTCACTTGTGAACACACTCCCCGATATAACTGTTTTACCATCTTGTTGTGGTTTATGTATATGCCCAGCCATAACAATATCAAATTTATCTTCGAGTTCTTTCTTTGGAAGTATCACTTCATGGAATGTATTAGTTGACACATTACCATTTGAGAAAGTATCAGATATAGCATGGTGTGCAAATAAATATTGTGTATTACTTCTGTTTATCTGATCTAGTATAACCTTTAATGATTCAGAATCAGATGACACACCAAATTCTTGTTTTGACATATATGGAAGAAAAAAACAATTTACATCACCTAAAGAATCAACTGTTGGGGTTGTCATAATATGCCAATTATGCTTATTCTTAATTTCTTTCATAAAATCAAGAGCAGTTGATCCATTTCCTCTTTTTGAGTGATTACCAGATATTATATACATACCCTTATCACCAAATGACTCCACAAAAGAAACAAAAGCCTTTGTTGTTTCTGCTGTAGGATTCTTTGTGTCAAAACAATCACCCAAGATTACAACGTTATCACAATCAAAAGAAGACTTAGTAATAAAATCTAAAATCTCTTTTTTTTCTTCTATTCTTCTGTCTTTTACATAATCAGAGTAAGATAAATTCTCTTTAAAATGTAAATCTCCAATAACGCATATTTTCATATTTTAGATTTTATTATGTCTTTTAATTATACTACTAAAATGGATCTTCTAGCAATTCAATTATTCTTGAATAATTCGCTGGTATAAATGCAAGTCCTGTTGTTTCCATTACTTTATCCTTAACAACGAGTGGATCAGAAACTCCAAGTTTTGTTTTTGCAAGATCTGCTATTTTCTTAAGTTGAAAATCTGGTGACGTAATATCAACTCCATTCGAGAGTTCAGCTGCGAAACCATCGAGATCTATCATTTTTTCAGTTTCGATCATACCTACACCACTATCATTTTTACTTCCACCTTCATGTGTATTAAGCCAGTCCTGATCAACAATCTTTGGGTCTGCGAAAACCTTAATGTTCTTAAACTCTGTTTCTCTTCCATTCTTCATAAACTTGTCTCTACTAAGAAACTTGAATCCAACGATCTGACCGAATCTGACGTAATTCATATCATCGTTTATTTTCTTTGAAACAGTGAATGATACATTTTTGATTGTACCAGATTCTGTTTTAAGTTCATATACAATTACTTCATTTCCAAAATTATCCTTCTCTCCTGTTCTCTTACCTACGTATGTTCCCTGTATTGAATCACCTACTTCTTTAAAATAAAATGGTTCTACACTAACTGCTTTTCCTTGTTCAAATATATTTGTCATATTGTTTTTATGTTTTTATGTTATTAATTAAATATTTTCGGGTGTGTCTTTGATAATAATACCCTTACTATTTGTGCTATTGTTTCAGTTAACTCCTCTACTGAATCTCTTATTTCCCTTTTGGTTGAATGCCTGTTTAAGGCTAACTCACCTAATTTATTTGTTAAAATGTGACTTATTTCATGAACAAATCCATTTAACACTGTTGCAAATTCCCCCCTCTTAAATAATTCTTGTGCTAATGTATGAATAGTTACTGATGCTGTTTTATATGTATCACTATACACAATTGAAAACATCACAGTATCATCATCGCAATCATTCTTCGTCACCATATAAAAACTTATTTTATTGATTCCGTGAGCATCAAGAATTATTGGTAAATTTGACACTAGAAACTTTTCTATATCATTCCTCGGATCGGCATGATATACATCTTTCTTCTTATCCTTGTTCTTTATCATATTTACATTATACTCCCCCATACTAAAGAAGTCAAGTACTACCTAACATTCTTATACTCAAACCATATTATGTCAAGGAGGGTATCTTTAAAATCACTCTTCTTTTTCCCATCCTTCCAGTCTTTTGGTGAGTGTGAGATCTTTTTTTTAAAATCTATTTTTTCACCCCGTAGTATCTCTAGTATTTGAAAGTATTTATTATTATAACAATCTCTTGCTGAAAATATTAAACATTCACTTGATTCTCCTGTTTTATTGTTTGTTACATTACCTTGTGTTGTGTACATAAACATCTTAACATTTGCTTTGTTTTGTTTTAATACTTTCCCAGTTTCTTTTAATATTCTATCAACCTCCCCGGCTACATAATTATAAAGCGGTATGTCCATTATTGAAACAGTTTTATTTTTATCTAAGATCACTGCATAACAGATAGGTAATAGTTTGTTTCCCTTTTGCACGGATTCTTTATTTTTACTTGTTATGTAATCGTAGATTTCCTTTACTTTGCTTGAGATTCTTTTTGACATTTTATTTCTTCTTTGATTGCGTTAAAAAGATCCGGGTCATCTATTAATGATCTAACAGCCCTATCTCTTCCAACTCCTATATTTTTATCATTAAACGAATAAGTATTTCCGGTTTTTTTAATAACACCCATCTTTTCTCCATAATCTATAGCATCACCTTCTAATGATATACCCCTAGAATAATACAACTCAAATTCTGCTTCTCTCCAAGGTGGGGCAACTTTATTTTTTGCCATTCTTACCTTTAACCAGTTTCCTATTTGTTCTTCACCTTTCCCTTTTATTTTTTCTGTTGCTGAAACCTCAATACGAATAGAACTATAGAATTTTAACGCTCTTCCTCCACTACTTGTTGTTTTAGGCCCAAAACCGAAAGTCATTAAGTTATCACGAATTTGGTTAATAAAAATTACAATTGTTTTCGATCTTGCTATTTCACTAGAAAGAATTCTAAGCGCTTTTGACATAAGACGAGCCTGTACGGCCATATTATCCTTAAGCATCTCATCTCCATCAACTTCAGATTTGGGTGTTAATGCAGCGACAGAGTCAACAATTATCAAATCAAAGGCATTTGTGTTTACTAATTCTCTTAATACATCCATACCCTCTTCAAGTGTTGCACACTGAGAAACCATTAACTTGTTAACATCAACACCGATAGCTTTTGCATAATTTCCATCAAATGCATGTTCTGCATCAATCAATGCTACCCTTCCGCCATTTTTTTGTATTTGTGCTGCAAAAAATGTTGTTAATGTACTCTTTCCAGAACTTTCCTTTCCAAATATTTCTATTACTCTTCCTTTTGGTAACCCAGACCCTAGTGCTTCGTCAAGGGAAAAGCAACCAGTAGAAACTGTTTCAACCTTAAAATCCATATCTTGATCCATTTGTACTAAAACGTCATTACCGTATTTTTTTTGTAAATTAAGTAACGCTTCAGCAACACTAGGATTTTCTTCTTTATTTCCCTTTTTCATTGTTTTTATTTTGATGATCTTTTAAATGATTCTTCGACTCCCAATTTTTGTTTATATAATCTTTGCCATAGTGTGATTGGGGGTATTTTAAAAAATTTTGCCCAATCAGCTACACACATAGTTTCTCCATTCCAAGTAATATATTTAGTATTCCTTTTATTTTTATTTTGTATACTTCTTACTGTCCAACGAACATTACTAGGCTCGTAATTCCCGTCATTATTTATTCTATCTAATGATGTATTCTTATTTCCATTTTCTTTAATATGTTTTTTAAATGCCAGAAACATATCGTTTTTAAAATTCTCAAATGAATTAACCCACCTTTCACAGACCATAATTCCTCTTCCTCCGTAATGTTTATAACCACTATTGTTTTTGTTGTAACATCTTTTTTTCATACCTTGCCATGCATAATACAACTTAAGTGATATTTTATCTTTTTTTTGTAAAAAACCATGTTTTGTATTTCTTTTTTCTAAAATCTTAGCTAGTAAACATCCACAACTTTTTGTATGCCCAGTTCTTATGTGCGTTAATGTTGTTTTAAATTTTTTACCACAATTACATTTGCATATAAAAAATCTATTTGTTTTATTTTCTGAATTAATAATTTCACCTACAATAACTAAGTTATTATACACATCACCCTTTTTTACTTCTATTTTTCTACTCATTTTATTTTAAACTAATAATATCACTCTCTGGTATACTAGGGCAATACCATTGTCCAGGTGATTCAATCCTGTAGTGCCATGTTTTGTTATGTTTATACCCACTAATCACCTTAACCATATACATTAATCCATCTCTATCTATATTTTCATACAAAACAACATCTCCTATTTTATATTTGGGTTTCTTCATATCTCTCTTGAATTATCATAATAATCATCTTCTTCGTCATCTTCAATATATTCACCGAAGTCAGCATCAAAACTATCTTCCTCTTCAAAATCTAAATAATCATCATTCATGCTATTTTATATAATTAATTATTAGTAAATTTTATTTTATCTTTATATCCATACCACAAGAGATACATGTAACTATTTCTCCCTCTTCAAGATAATAAGACTCATTCTCTGCTTCACATTTTTTGTATGGACAATAAAATCTTTCTACTGTCTGTACGTCATTCATTGATATTGTTTTCATTTATTTACCGCCATATATTATCTCATCAATGTATAAAATTTCATCGTCCCAGGCCCCTAGAACAAATAAGTGATTACCGAGCGGTGAGTTTGCAAGCAATATAGGATCCCTGTCTTTCTTTGTTTGCTCCCTAGCTTCTGTGTCTTTTACAACAAGTGTGAAGATTGGTGTGTCACCAGTTATTGCCTTATATGCTTTTGTGTAACGATCCATTTCTTGGATACCCTCGTTCGGAACAAGAGTGTAATATTGCTTCAAGGGTACGACTTTTAATTTATATCTTTTACATAAATCAACAACTGCCTCATTTGTTGTCATCGCCCAATCTAATGGATTTTTAGTTTTTGTCTTAAGGTATTTTAATCTATTCTTTAGATAAAAAACAGAACGATGTTCATCTTTCAAATGCTCATCACTAAGGTGGTCTTTAAGTATACTTATTCTTTCTGTAACAACTTTTATTTTCTCTTCTAGGTTTTCAAAAGATATTTCTGGTGACTCTCTTTTGATTTCCTCAAAAACCGCTTTTGGTTCAACAACTATTCTACTATCCTCTTGCTTTGTTTGACCTGTGAATACAACACCAGAATTACTTCCAGTACTCACACCAACTGTCCCAACATCAGATGAATCAACTATAAAACTAGAAATAGGTGTCCACCCACCAAACTCTGGCTGGTTTATAAGATCACCATTACCTGTTCTTACTCGTATGTTATTTGTAGTAAAAACAAAGCCCTTCTTTTTATCTCCTAATATTATTTTTTTAAAAAAATTTATCATTTTATATTTTACCAACTTCTAGTCGGTCATTCTTAATTATTAAATACTCTTTATACCTTAATGAATCTACCAATATTATTCCTTCATCAAACTTTGGTGGTTGAAGCCACGTTTCTATACCCCTTGTTCCCGTATGCCCAACTACATGAATAAATCCTGGAACTCTCACCTTGTCTAGACTCTTCGGTCTTATCCATATAGGCGACTGTGTTATGTTATCACCTGACGGATCTGATCCATTAAAATTAAAAGATTCAGGCCTACTTATAAATAATTTAGTTAACGCAACATCTGGTGTGTATTCTAGATCCAACACACTCTCAACGTGTGACTCAAGCCATTTTTGAGAAACACCAGCGTGAGTGAACAAGAATTTATTATTAAGATACGCTATTTGCATCAAGTTAGCATCTATCGCATTTTGTATACTTGTACCAATCTTTAGAGCATAATTTCTTTGATATCCTGAATACTTTTCTGTTTCTGAGATATAATGGAAACAATGATTTCCGATCAACAACACAACCTTTTCTGGATTTTCTTTTTTGAATTTAATTATCTCTATCCAGTTATCAAACTGTTCATAGAATGGTATGTCAAAACTATCAAAATAATCTCCCATAAATATTATTTTATCGGCATCTTTCTCTTTCTCTATAATTTTTTTCCAGATATCCCTTCCATGGATATCTCCTATAACTACGATCTTATTCATAATTCCATTATACTCCCCTATATTAAAGAAGTCAAGTATCACTAAACTATCTTACCGAAAAAGCGACCGGCCATCAATGCCTTTTTTCTCCAGTCTGGTTCATTATCAATTAAATGTTGCAAATGTGACCTTGTTATAAATTCTTCTTTCTCTGCTATTGTTCTTTGTACTTTACTCTGTTCTGTCTCTTTTAACATAACAAGAACAATCTCATCTATTTTTTCAAGTGGAACATCAAAACTCTCTAGTATTTGTGTTATTTTCTTTTCATCCATAATTAATATATTTGACCTTCTAATGATAAGTCACCTGCATCAATAGCCATATCTCTTGTTATTATTTGTGAATTTGCCTCTCTATGACAGTAATCACAATAACTCAATACAGGATTATTTTGCTCATCTTCTGTATATAAACTTGGGTCATCTAACCACACACCACAAACTCCACATCTTTGTAAATTACTCATCATCTATTTCATCTAACATACTCTTTGTAACAACGACCACTTCTTTTTCTTGTTCTTCTGGAACCTGATATGATGACGGAGTTGTTATGCTTGTCATTTCATTCCATCCCTCTACCGCTTTTTTCTCATCCTCATTTCTATCTGAGTAAGCGAATCTTTCATTTATCATAGTAAACCATGCCGATAAGGTTTGTCCTGTCTTGCGATTTTTTGCTAATGTTATTTTTGTATATTCAGTGAAGTAACCTTTTGAATCCTTACCCGCGTCTCTTTCTCTTTCAATCAAAAAAACGAGATCACTTTCTTGGGCTACGCCTGCCGAATTGTGTGTTAAGATACCATTAACAACAAAACTGTGTCCATTTGCTCTTTTGCTTTCGACTTCTATGTCATAAGTTTTTTCAACACCAATAAGAGATATTGATACAATTTTTTCAAAATAAAGATTACCTTTTCTGTTTTTTCTTTTAGGTTTCCAGTCTTTCATTACTCTTATTAACTTTTCCTGTTTAATACGTCCTGCAAATTTTATTTTTTCAGAAAAAAGAACTAAATCGTTTCCATATATTTCTATTTTGTAAAATATATTAGAAGAACCGTAACCCTCGACCTTTCCCACACCTAATCTTCCAAAAATACCCAACCTGCCAAGTAGAAAAATAACTTCATCGGCTAGTTTTTTACTTATTGTTCCATATGAAACTATAGGGCTCTCTCTATGCTTGGTAACAGATCCATCCGCCTGAAATAAACCTGATAAAAAAGACGCAATCACTTCATCTGTTTCATTAAACAAAAATTCGGGAACACACTTATTGATTCCAATATTATTAAACGATATACCCATAAGAAATTCCTTTAATTTATTTTTGTGTGTTCCACCTACCTTTGCACCGCTTGTTAAACCCACTTCATAAGCATTTCTGTTGTCCTTGTATTTTCTTATGTTGCAATTAAGACCAAATTCACATAATGCAATCTCTCTCACTTGTTCCGCTTCTTCCATTGAGGCTGTTGTTATTGATGAATGAAATTTTTTAGTAATATGACCGTCACCAACAATCCACCCTAGCAGTTTTGCTGTTTTTTCTGAGACAACATTTTTAAAAGTTGAAATTGGAATAGTCCTAGCAACTGCAATTTTTTGTCCAACTGATAAATACTTTAATTCCGTCCAACCCTGAAGACCCAACCCCTGTCCCGGTCCAAACTTACAACCATTTTTAGGTTTACTTATTGCGTAAAATTTATGCCCATCTGAACACTTAAGTATTCTTCCTGATTTTGTTTTTATTTCATAAATATTTTTTTCTCCTGCCTCCCATATATCTTTTACTTTATTTTGAACCAAATACTGACTAGCACCTAATGACAATACATTATCACCAACTTTTACATCCTCAACAAAAACAAGCTTATTGTTCGCAATAACTTTTTGCCCTGCCGCTAAACAGTCCTTAATACTCTCAAGGTCTAATCCTCCATTTGTTTTTCTGACGTGTACAGGTAGAACAATTATAACTTCTTCGCTTAATGCTATTGTCTTTAAATCTCTCACTATTTGTGTTACAAAAGCAGCATGATTTTGTGACATATTCTTTCCAAGTATTCCATTTGTTTTTGGGAGGAGAAATCCGAGGTGGTCTATTACAACAACCTTTATGTTAAATTTTTCTTTTGCCTCTTTAACTTTTGATTCAACCCATGCTACATTCCCCGATGTATGTTTTGCTGGTATAACAGTAATATCATCTTCTGTCATCCCCATTGTTTTAAACTTCTTCCAAAGGTGACTTGGTAAAAGTTCATAAGAGAACCAAAGTACAGGTGCCTTTTTGGGTCCTCTAATAAAACTAAGAGTCCAGTCTTGAGCAATAGAGGACTTACCCTCACCTGTTCTTCCTGCAACAGAAACAAGGTCACCTGGTGAGACCCCACCCATTATTAAGTCATCAAAACATTTCATTTCTAGTGGGTAAACATCATCTTGATCAACGACTTGTTCAGAGGCGACAACTGAGATGTGTTTTACTTCATCACTCCCATCAGAAACGTGCTCGAGGAGGGCGTTATTTGGCTCATTTTTGACCGTAGAGGCCGTTAATGGAGTTTTTCGAGTCTCAATACCTTTTATGCTCCTAAACGATGCGTAGAGCTCTCCTGTGGATAATGGAGGGGTGTTTTTCTGGTTAGCTTTCACGATAATCTCCCATCCGTATGTCTCCCAATGTGCAGGGTGTATTCTAGATAGAACCTTTCCAATAAAACGAGTCATTTCATCATTTCTCACACCCTTACCATAACCTGGGTATGATTCAAGAAGGAAGAATGCATCTGATTGTATTTCTTCGGATGCTGGTTCTGATTTTTCTGCTTTGATTTCTACCTCTTTTTTTGTACCGCCTAATAGAAGAGCCCTAGTCTCTGGTGACATTTTTACAATAGGACAATCGTTTAAAATTGAATATTCTCCTTTTGTTGTTTTTGAACCAACTGTTACACAATATCCCCCTTCTGAGCGTATATCCACTAATGGGAATATTCTAACTGCATTCTTAAATCCTTCTTCGTGCTGAAAATAAGCATGAACTCCACCAGACCCAGTACGGACCTTAAATGTTTTATCTTTAATCAAATCAAAATCTGCACCATTCTCGAAATCAACTACAAGTAAATTACTTAACTTGCCAGTAGCTACACCAAGTTGCATTGATGGGTATATTTCAAGCCATTTTTTTATCTGTTCAAGATCAGCTTTTTCTGTTTGGTATTTCTTCCAAGGAATAAGAGGAACTTTATCTTCCCCCACGGGGATTAAGGACCATCCAATAGAAATTGCTCTTTCTGCTATTTTTAATAATTTTTCATTTATCATGTATCTCGTTTGTTAATTTATAAACTCGTAGATTCACTATCTTTTTTCTCTTTACGTTTTATTTTTCTATCTTGTGATAATCCGTCATTCTTACAATGAATATCACAAAAATCACCAGCTGAAACTTGGTCTCCCCAAATAACGTTATAACAAAAACGACATCTCTTTACTGAATATGGACCCTTTTTGTCCACCAGAATATAATCACTTATCATATTTCATTTAATTTAATTATTAAAAATTTCCCCAATCTACCTGAAAACAAGTTAAACCTAATTCTCTCCACAGATGAACAACTTGCAATCGGTCATCAAAAACTCCAAGAATGTTGTATTTACCCTTAATATTATTTTCGTATAATTCTTTTTTTACAATATAATCCTTGCGTGAATCATCACTCTTTCTCATTAAAAGTTCATCATACTTGAGATTATGTTTTTTTAACCACTCTTTGGTTTCATTTCGACACACTTCATCTCTCCCAGAACAAATTATAATTTTGTTTGATGTATTGTTTAGGATTCTCAACATTCTAGCTACATCTTCATTGCACTTATCCTCACCCACCTTATGCCATTCAAATGGACTTCTTTTTTGCATCAATGCAAGAGTACCGTCCATGTCAAACATATACGCAGATGGTTTGTCTCTCATGGTAAGTGGTCTTTTAGGTTTCAAATATCTTTCATACATTCCCATGATTACTTTAGTTCCAACTGACTTATCCCCGCGTTTTGAATCACGCTCAATACACTCCATCAGCGGTACATCAAAAAATTTAACTTCAAAATCCACATCCATGTCATTAGCAAATTGTTTCCAAAAATCAACATAAGCAAAGTTTGTATTATCACAAACGACATTATATCCTAATTTTAAAAACTTTTGAACTAGATCTATTTCTGTGCTTCTTATTATTTCTTCATTTTCTCTACTCCACTTACCCCCATCCACAAGAAGTCTTAAGTCGTCTTTGTTTACACGCTTCCACCCACTAGAGACAAGTTCTTTTGCGTGAGTACTTTTTCCACTTGCAGGTAACCCTGTTAGTATGAGTAATTTATTTTTATTTTTCATATAATTATTCTTAATTCTTGTGTTTTAGATTCATTCATAAAATGAAAAGATTTTTCGTGTTTTCCAAATAATCGACCCCTAAATGTCTTAGTCCTATCTAGTCCGTCAATAGAATCAAATTTTTTTTCAATCATGTCAATATATCGAGAAATATCATTTTCTTCTTCTTTGTTTCGTGTTTTTAATGTTATGCGATCAGGTGTGATTGTTAATCTAACATATCTATTATTTTTTTGCACTAATTCTTTTTTTCTCATATTAATTTTGCGAAGATTCCAAATCCTCTTTCCCTTCATCGAGAATCTTAGTTTCATGAAGTAGAAATATAGGACTCTTGCATTTATAAATCCTAGGATTAATTCCTTCAATTCTCACGCACACACCCTCATCAACAATATCTTTGTTTTCACCCAACCAAAGTGCCTGTCTTTTTTTCATCTCACCGTCATGGTATCTTATATCAAGAAAAGATTTAATTAATGGAGTTCCATCTATTTCTTCTAACAGTTCTTCTGTTTCTCCCTTCCATAATTCTGGAACATATTTTAAACCATTATTACCACAGAATATCTTAACTTGATCCCAAGACAAATCAGTTACAAAACCAGATTGGTTAACAATTGCGATTCGATAAATATAAAGTTCTGATTCTTCGTGTTCAATTCCATATGTATAATTCTTCTGTATTTCTTTTCCATCACTAGTCCACCCAACAAGTTCTCCGTACACGATATAATTTTCAGGAAGAAGTCCTTTTAATTTTGAGCCCTGCTCTGACCAGATGTCATTATCATAAAAATGCACTTGATCTGGGTTGTTTGAATCTTTAATAACCTTACGAGATCCATACACATAATCATATTCATATTTTTCAATAGAAACACCAAGTTTACTTAATATTTTTTCTGCTAAATTTAATTTTCTTAAAACAGGGACATGTCCTATGCGAATTGAGGTTCCATGAATTTTTTGCGTAACTACACATTCAGAATCTTTATCAATCGTATCAGCATACTTTAAGAACTGCAACGTATCAGTATGTTCAGGTAAATGTTTTTGATCTACACGAGAGAATTTTTTTTCTTGCTCTTTTCTGTCTCTCGGTGTATTAGTTTTAACCACATACTTTCTACAAATTTCTTTTCCGTTTAATGTATCAAATTCATCACCTTCTTTGAGTAAGCTTATATTAACACCTGTGTATTCAAGACTACTCAATGGCATAAAGAAACAGTTTGATGTTTGCCCTCTGAATTTCATAGCTTTAACTCTTCTGTTGTCTTCAATGTATCCCTTTTGAGTTTTATCATCATTCAATTCAGAATGACGGAATAAATTATTCTTTGCACAAAATTCTTCAGAGAGCTGTGTTTCTGCTAGGAATACAATACCCATATCTCCAACCTTATAATCATTTGAGACTATTGCTTGGTATCCAAAGATTGGAGTACCTGAAACACTATCACAATTCTCAAGTTTGATGATTTGTTTTAAACTAACTACAGTAGCTGAATAGCCACAATTTTCTGGTTTATCTATTTTCATATAATTATATTTTTTTTAGCATCACTAATTGCTTGTTCTAATAATTCCTCAACTTCACCTGCGTTTAATAAATCATCATCTTGTAATCCATACACATTATGCAACCAATTACTAACCCATGTTTTCTCCTTCATTATTTCATCCATTTTTTTCATATAATTTTAAATATTATTAATCTTTCTTTTACATTTCTTACAAAACAAAAACAATTCCTTATCTTCAATACCTATCCTCGCTATTTCTTTACAAAAACCGCAACACGTATAGGTTGTTATGTTTTCACTTTTAGCAACACCACTTACCTTACCTCTATCTTCCCATCCAAACGGTATACCTAGAATTCTACTTGGAAATCCTTTTTTCATATTAAAAATTCTTATCAAACAAATAATCTTCAATCAACTCACGTCCAACATCATTCCACCACTGGACGTATAATTCAGCATCTGAGTCGTTATTAAAAGACATTAAGATTTCATTTTCCCTAACTGTTGTCACTATTTCTTTTTTTAATTCTATTTTATTATTCATTTCTTTTATTATTACCTTCTAATTTTATAATTTCACAATCCTCAACAATTCTACCAACTATTCTATCTCCAACTTTTTCTTTTAATTCATTAAGGTCTAGATTACTCGTATAAGTTGTTGGATACATCCATTCGTACCGGTCATTTATAATCTGAAACATTTTTACAATCACCGCCTCACTTGATTTTTCAACACCAACATCGTCTATAATCAAAAGTCCCTTATACTCACTTAGATCTTTTAGAAACTGTATCATTTCAACCGTTGATTCATATTGGGGACTTTCGTAATGGGGGAGACCTGTAAATGTTCCCTTTATTGCTTCAACAATATCTAGGCCCCTCACTACGACACACGGAAGGCCGTGTTCCGTAACTAGGTTATAAATTGCATATGCAATGTATGTTTTCCCAACTCCTGTGTCACCAAAGATATATAAACAAGGTGGTTCTCTTTTTTTTATAGATTCTTCGAGCATTTTATATATACCAGAATTTATATTTTTAACGGAAGAATCTTTGTACCGAGGTTTTATTTGTGTCTTAAGCATATTAGTTTTTTAATTTTATAACATTTTTCATATAATCATTTTCATTTCGGTCTTTATGGACCCCTACTGGGGATGACGAGCGGTCATAATACTCAGTTAGGTCGTCATACCAAGATTGCTTGTTTAAAAAAGTGACTGGGTCTTTTATAAAACCTTTTTTCCAACGATCTGTTTTTTTTGCCTCTTTTATAAAACCAAGGATTTTATCTATATCTTTTTCAAAACCTTTTTTAAACCATTTTTCTCTTGCTTTTATTTTGTTCTCTTTTTTGGGGTATTCCAACCAAAATTGGTTAAAAGAATCTTCTTTTTTACCATCATTGCACATATCCTTATCATTAGTATAATGATTAGTATCTAGTATAATGATATGTTCACATTCGTGAACGGCTCCCTGTTCGTTTTCGTGAACGGCTCCATTCATTTTTATGAACGGTCCGTTCGTTTCAATGAACAGGCTGTCTATCTTTTCTGTGAGTGAAACGAACATCTTTTGGGCACTACCAGTACCAACCATTTTTGTTTTTATGTATCCTTCGTTCTCTATCCTTTTAAATCTTGGTGTTAATGCACTCTTGCTTTTGATGCGAAGTAGGGGCATATCAGAAATAATGGTATTGTAATCAATCCATGTCATTCCTTCGATTCTTTTTTCTTCAATTAAATCGTTTTTTGAAGAGCATATTGTTATTACCCAGTCCAAAATAGCACAATCTATTAAATTTAGTGTGCTTTTTTCTAAAACTTTTTGATTTATATTTATATTATATTTCATAATCTTTTAAGATTTAAACTTGTAATTACATTATACTCCCCTATATTAAAGAAGTCAACATCATACCCAGGCAGCAACAAAAACCCTCAAGAGAGGGATATTGAAATATCGTTATCTTGAGGGGTTGTTTTGTGCATTCACGATCTCTGCTTTGAGAGAATGCATGTTTGTCACAAATGCTTTCGGTTCAACTTGGAGCATTCCCTGGATATACTGTTGCTTTGCATCTTGTATTTCTGGGGTATCTTCAAATTTGAAATAACCGATAGACTGGTTTTTGTTGCCTTCGTACTGAACATCAATACCTGTCATGTAAAACTTGAGAGTTACAAGGGTTGTTGCTAGATAAAGATCTCTTGTTGAAAAAATTCTATTGCTATTTTTATTTTCCATTTGATTTATTTTAATTTGTTAATTTGATAATTATAGCATAAGTAACTAGATATTTATGCTTTTGTTTATTGTTGTTTAATACTTGACTTTTTTAATATAAGAGAGTATACTTATTTATGTAGTATGTATATAAATTATGAAAAAACAGAATATTATGAGTTTACATTTGAGTTCAGATTTCATGAGGATATTATAGAATACTGTAGATTTATAAGATCAGCGTATGGTTGGAAAGAGTTTACTTTTAATAATGGTAAATGGAGATTTAATGATTCTGCTATAATGTTTTTGATAAAGAATAAATACTCAGATGTTGTTATTAGTCAAGAGGCACTTTCTGCTGTTCAAAAAACTGATGATGAAAAAAGAAGTGAATCAGAGATAGAGGAGAATGCAAAGAGGATAAAAAATTCAATTGATTCTGATATTGTTATTGATGGGATTAAGGGGGAATTATATAATTACCAAAAAATTGGTGTTGAGTTTTTTATGAATAATAATGGGAGGGCAATACTGGCAGATTCCCCCGGGAGTGGAAAAACACTACAAACTCTTGCTTTTATTGTAAAACAGAAATTTAAAAAATCTTTAATTATTTGCCCAGCGTCTGTAAAATTTTCTTGGCAGTTAGAAGTTGAAAGGTGGACACATTTAAAATCTTTTGTTGTTGATGGAAAAACAAAAATACAAGAAATTCCAAATGATGTTGATATTATAATAATTAATTACGATATTCTTAAGAAATTTTATAAGTGGTTAGTTAATGTTAAATTTGACACAATGGTTTGTGATGAAAGTCACTTAATAAAAACACCAACATCTGTAAGAAGTAAGGTTGTTAAACTTTTATCGAGAGATATATCTTCAATAATAATGCTTAGTGGAACTCCGATCCTGTCAAGGCCTATCGAGATGTATAACATGCTTAATATTCTAGATCCGAAAACATGGAATAGTTATTATGGTTTTGCTGAGAAATATTGTGACGGCCAGAAGGGATATTATGGGTATCAAGCAAAAGGGGCAACAAACCTTGCAGAGCTTAGTGAAAAGATTGGTAAGTATTTTTTAAGAAGAACAAAAGATCAAATATTAAAAGAGTTACCACCAATGATCCAAATTTTTAGACCGATTGAATTATCTGGAGAATTTAAATCAAATTATAAAAAAATATCTGATGAGTTTGTAAAATACCTTCGTGAAAATAAAGGTAAAAAAGATAAGCAAATTGAAAAATCTCTTTCTGCTGAAAAGCTTGTGAAAATTAATTACTTAAGAGAGTTAACTTCTCTTGGAAAATTAGATTCAACAAGAGAACTTATTGATTCAATGATAGATTCAGGAGAGAAGGTGATTGTGTTCTCTTGTTTCAATGAACCATTAAAAATTCTTCGTGATGAATATCCGGATTCTGTTTTAATTATTGCTGAAACAAGTGTTAGTGAAAGAGGAGAGTTGGTCAAAAAATTTCAAGAAGACCCAAACTGTAAGGTATTTTTCGGAGGTATTAAATCTGCAAGTGCTGGTATAACTCTTACCGCTGCAACAAATGTAATTTTTATAGATTATAGCTGGACTCCATCTGATCACGAACAGGGTGCTAATCGTTTACATCGACCAGGGCAGAAAGCTGATTCTGTTAATATTTATAGCTTGCACGCCATTAATACAATTGATGATTTTATGGCAAGGTTGCTTAAAAAGAAGTCAAGTATATTTAATCAAGTTATTGAGACGCAAAAATCAGAATTAGATTATTTAATTGAAGGAACCTCTTGACTTCTTTAATATAGGGGAGTATAATGGAATTGTAATAGTCGAAGTATTACAATATTAATAATAAAAATTAAATGAAAATGTATACAAAAGAAAATGGTGAGTTGAATGTAGGTAAGGTTATTAAGCATATAGTTATTGGTTTGGTTCTAACTGTTCTCGTATTTAGCAGTTTCGGGATTATAAAAGCAGGATCTGTTGGAGTTAAAACACGGCTCGGAAAAGTAGTTGGGATAATTAATCAAGGACCTTATTTGAAGTTTCCAGTTATTGAAAAAGTCTACAAGATGGATGTTAAGACTAGAACAATAAATTACGATAAGAATGGCAAAGAAGGAGACTCAAAGGATACATCAGAATTATTTGGTGCATCAAAAGATCTTCAAGATGTAAAGATTGGCGTTGTTGTAACATATCACGTTGACCCAACTAAGGCGATACAAATATATTCACAATATAGTTCTGTTGATAATTATGAAGTAAATGTTATTGAACCAATGGTTCGCCAAATTGTTAAGTCAACCTCAGCAGAATTTACAGCAGAGGAACTTGTTACAAAGAGATCTGAATATAGCGACAAGGTTAACATGATACTTGATACACAATTCACAGAAAAAAGTTCTGTTCTTGAAGATTTCTCGGTTACTAATTTTGAATTCTCAAAGGCGTTTAGTGACGCTGTGGAATTAAAAGTTACAGCTGTCCAGTCCTCTGAGGCTTCTAAGAATAAACTAGAGCAAGTTAAGTTTGAGGCACAACAGACAATAGAAAAGGCGAAGGCAGAAGCAGAGGCTATACGTATACAGGCACAAGCTATTACATCACAAGGGGGATCTGATTATGTAAAACTACAGTGGATATCAGCTTGGAAAGATGGTGGTGCTAAGGTTCCTAATTTCATAACTAGTGAAAATTCTAGTAGTTTTATTATGAATATAAACTAAAAAATGTAAATGACAGAAATTGGGAAGCAAAAGACTAGGGATCGAATGATTAAGTTTAATCCGATGAAAAATAAACTTACAAGAAGAAAAGTTTCAATAAAACTTAAGGGACACATACCGTGGAATAAGGGTTTAAGTGGTGTTGAGTATAAAAATCACTTTAAAGGTGGCATTGTTAGGGGTGGAAGAAAAACTGGTTATACTCACTCTTGTAATTCCAAGAAGAAAATGTCAGAAATAAGATTAAGGATGCTAAGAGAAGGTACTGTAAAATTAGGTAAAAAAAATGAAAAAGATTTAGAAAAATCAAGAGACAGAATGAGAAAAAATAGAAAAGATCCTGTTTTTAACCAAAAAATGTTTTCAGCACTTACAGCTAGTGTTACAAAGCCACATGTAAAAATACAAAAAATACTAAAAGATAATGGATTTTTAACAACCACTAATAAATGTTTTCTTTTCGGTAAAATATATGGAAGTATTGATGAGGTTATTGAGGATAAAAAAATTGCTATTTTTATTGATGGAAATTATTGGCATAATTATCCAAAGGGAAGAAAATGGGATAAATACTGTACTACTTTTTTAGAAAAAAGAGGATGGAGAGTTATAAGGTTCTGGGAGTCGGATATTAATAATAACATAGAATGGTGTACTGAAATAATAAAATCAATATGAAAAATAAAAGATTAACTTTAATAGAAGTACTAGTTGTAATTGCTATTATTGGAATACTTAGTTCGATATTTTTAGCTGCAATAACTAAAAATAAAAAATTAAAAGACAAGGAAATTAATAGTACTTATGTTGATAACAGAAATTCAAAGTTTGAAAAATCTGCAATACAAAAAACAACAGAAAGTGTCGATGTAAATACTTCTGATGACCCATGTTATGGTATTGATAATAGTGAAATTAGAAGTCAGTGTGTTGAAGAAAATTATAAGTCAAAAAAAATACAAGAGTGCGTTGAGTTGTATTCTTAGGCTATTATATGGAAAATGAATATAACCCAATGATCGGTATGACACTTGG
>JACCDG011044249.1_pt1 | contig 32086 bp, 18 predicted proteins | sample 7442471 | NCBI WGS metagenome assembly JACCDG01 (sample SAMN15323444, study PRJNA562643) | freshwater metagenome | isolation source: river surface water | place: USA:Blue River Watershed | collected 2017-08-17 | reverse complement strand
CTCTTTCCATTCATCCCACATTAATTCTATTTTATTTTTATTATTCTCTCTATGTAATAAAAATTTATCTAATGACTTTTTCACATATATATTTTCAGATAATTTTTTATATTTTATATCATTTATTGATTTTATTTTCTTTTTTTGACCTTGTAACCACTCATCCATTTGTACATTTTGTGTTGGTATTTTTTGATATTTATCACAATATTCAAATAATAATTTTTTTTTCATTTCCCATCTTTCGTTATAATTCATACATTTTATTTGAATATATTCACTTATTTCTTTATTTTCTTTTTTACATTTTTCAATTTCACTCTTTTTATCTTTACTATCATAATTTCCATTCATTATTTTAATTTTTTTATGAAATTCAATATCATTCTCTTTTAATAAACTTAATGTATCTAATATATAATTCACATCTTCAGTCCATAAAAAACAATTGGCTACTTTATTTGGATGATTTTTTACTAAACGATTTGCTCTACACATTCTTTGAACCATTCGTATATTACTTGATTGTTCTGAAAGATTGCTTATAAATATACTATCACATAATGGTATATCAATTCCTTCATCTAAAATACGAATTGAACAAATAATTTTTATAATATTTTCATCTTCTTCATTTTGAAATTCTTCTAAAATGGCTTCTCGTTCTTTTTTAGAAGTTATTTCATTTGTAATCATTTTTATCCAATATGGTAAATAATGATATTTTTCATTTATTTCTTTAAAAATATTGATAAATTTATTACATTCATCTTGAGAAGAAAGATATGCAATACATTTTTTAGACCCTGTTTGAAGCATACTATTAATTAAATATAATGATTTTTTAACTAAATCGTTATCTAAATGATTAAATTCAACGGGAATATCAATATCTACTTTACTTATTTCATTCTCTTTATGTATCATTGGAATATATATTTGATAATCGCAAATAAACTTTTCTTCAATTGCTTTACGGAAAGGATATTGATAAACTACTTCGCATCCTAAAATTTCTTCCATACAACTTGGAGGAGTAGCTGTTACTAAAAGAACTTTTGGAAAAGATTGAATGATTTTAAGTAATTCATTATTTTCATCAAAACCAATATTATGAGCTTCATCTACAATTAAAATTGAATTGGATAAATCAAAATCCGTTTCATATATAGAATCTGTTATACTATCATTATCATTTTTATCTTCTTTATTATCATTTTCATAAAAAAGTTTTTTTAGAATTTTTTTAGCAGAAGCAAAAGTAGAAGAAATAATTGATTTATGTTCCATTACTTCAATTAAATCATTATAATCTGTTGTTCCTCCTGAATCGCTATCAAGTAATAGAGTATGATAATCTGGTAAAAAGACTTTTATTCGGTCTAAATTTTGTTTCGTATGAATTTGTAAAGGTGAAATTATAAAAATATGTTGATAATCTTTATTTTTTGCATGATTACAAAAGATTAATGTTTTACCCATTCCACACGGAAGATGTAAAAGACGATTACCATTCCATTCTTCTTCTAATGCGTTTATTGCTTCTTCTTGATAATTACGAAGAGTATAAGATAATTCATTTTGAATATCAATATTTTGAGTATCAATATTAAAAAATTGATTATTAATTTTTTCATTATAATTCAATTTTTTAGAATATATATAATTATCGATAAAGTTATTATGATTTTTAACTTCATCACTTAATTTACAAGTATAATATAAATATCCTTTTGAATTTTCATTTTTGGTCCGTAAATCAGTCATTTTCTTAAAGAAAGTATCTAAATTTTCTACATCTAAAATTTGATGACTATTCCATAATTTACATTGAATTCCATGATATATTAAATTATTATCAATTGAAATACCATCTAATCCATATTCTTGAACAATATTATAATATTTTCCATTTTGATAATAACCTTTTCTTTTCATACGAAGCTCATAAAAATTACTAATAAAACCAGAATCAAATAAAACGGATTCAGGAACATGTTCCCAATGATATGTAATTTGATTACTATTTTCTTGATGATAATTCATACAATATTTTTCATAATTCTTATAATGAATACGATTCCAAGACAATTTATCTCCTTTTTTAGATTTCATTTTATTTATTTTTTCCATTTCTAATATATATAAATATTTTATTTTTTAAGTTTCTAAACGAAAAGAAACTTAAAAATTTTCTAAAAGTTTACTTTCTTTTTTTCTTTTATAATATTCTTTATTATATTCTGCTTTTTTAATTGGGTCAACTTTATGAGATTTGTTATATTCTTGTTTATATATTTTAATTTCTTCTTTATGTTCTTCATAAAATTTTTTTGCTCTTTTAGGTGCTGTATATTTTTTTAAATGTTCTTTTAAAGAATTATTTTCTTCTTTAAGTTTTTCAATTTCTATTTTAAGAAAATTATTTTCTTCTTTAAGTTTATAAAAGTCTTCTTGATTATCACACATATTATATTTATATACAAACAAATTCTTTATATATAAAAGTTTAAATCATTTTTTTTAATTTTTATAAAATAAAATTTTATTTTATAATATTTTTTAAAAAGGCAAACTCTTATAATACTCATTTTTTTTGAATTAAATGGAATTTACAAATTTAACCTTTTCTTTCTTCTTTTCTTCTACTTTCGCAGGTTGAACTACTTCTTCTACTTTTTTAGCATCTTCTACTTTGGGAGCATCAGGAATAATTTGAGATTGATGAAGTATATGATCCATGAACGAGCCAGAAAAACTATATGTGCCCGTGTGAACCAGATTAGCTGTAATATCCGCCCAAATCTCACCACCAATTTGAGACCAACGTTCACAGAAAAGATAATCTTCTGAAAGATAACGTTTAGATACAGGATGAATAATACAATCAAAGAGAGCATAGAAGTTATCAACTAATTCAGGAGCATTGTAACCAGCAATATCATTATTATATTTTGTTTCAGGATAGGCTTCAATCATCTTTTCAAGTACTTGACGTTTAATTAACATCATACCAGTACCTACATATTTACATTTGATAAATCCACGTTGAATGGGAATATTTCCACCATCTACATTTAAAACATAGTCATAAGCAATATGTTCTAATTTAGCAGGTTCCATATCAGGATTTTTAACAGCAAGGTCTCGCACTTTCGCAAAGTTGAGCCCTTTTTTCGCATAAATACCAGCAGTAATATCTTTATCTTCTTGAATCATTCTTACTACTGATTCTGGTTGGAAAGTGATATCTGCGTCAATGTATAAAAGATGGGTAATTTGAGGAATACCTAAAGTCATGGCTACATAAAGATTGCGACCACGGGGAATGAGTGATTCATTACCGTGGGTTTTAACAACGAGATTCCAACCGATACGGTCGCAAAGACGTTGAAGGGCTAAAACGGATTGCATGTATCCTTGGAATACTTGACCACCATAACAAGGAGTAGCTACGAGGATAGTAACACCTTTTTTAAATTCTTGGGGTTGTTGTTGAGGTTGTTCAGGAGTGCTCATTTTGAATAAAGTAATGTTTATCTAAAATAAATATATATTTTATATATATTTATTAAACGAAAATTCTTTATATCCATTTATTTAAATTTATTTTACAAACTATAAAATAATAAATTATTTACTAAAATAATTGTTAAAAAATAATTATTAGAAAAAAAAATAATAATAAATCCTATATTTTTTATATAATTTAGATTATTTTAAATAAAATTTATATAATCATTTAATAGTTATATATTTATCTTTTATAAATGGATAAATTTAATTTTTTAAATAAAAATAATAATATAAAAAAAGGATTTCAAGGTTCTGTAGCTACTGGAAATACACAACCTAATAATTCAGCTTCAAATCCTCCTCACGTTTATCAAAACGCGAATCCTATCAATACTGAAATATTCAAAGCTGAAGTAGTTGTTGCTCAAAAATTAGTTGATACTCACGAAATACTTGGTACAAATGCTTCTTTTTACGGTAATGCAGAAATTGCTAATTTAAATGTTTTTGGTAATGTTGTTATGCCAAAACTTTATTTAGCAAATACTTATAACGATACAACAAACCTTATGCCCAATATGTATATTGACCCTTCTGGTTTAATTAAACGTTCTACTCGTCCTTTTGGTGATACTGGTGCTACAGGTGACACCGGTGCTACTGGTTATACTGGTTACACTGGTTACACTGGTTATACTGGTTATACTGGTACACCCGGTGAAGCTTTTAATACTGGTGCTACTGGTTATACTGGTTATACTGGTTATACAGGTTATACTGGTTATACTGGTTTTACAGGCTTTACAGGTTATACAGGTTATACAGGTTATACTGGTTATACTGGTTATACAGGTTATACGGGTTTTACTGGTGAAACTGGTTATACTGGTTATACGGGTTATACGGGTTATACGGGTTTTACGGGTTATACAGGTCCTGCAGGTGATGCTATGGAAACAGGTGCAACAGGTTATACGGGTTATACAGGTTATACAGGTTATACAGGTGCACCGGGTAGTGCTATGGAAACAGGTGCTACTGGTTATACAGGTTATACAGGTTTTACGGGGTATACAGGTTTTACGGGTTATACAGGTGATACAGGTCCAATGGTTAATTTAGATAATGTGGAAGTTGGTAATTTAACAGTGAATCAAAATTTAATTATGAAAGGAGATATATTAATGAAAGATGGTACACCATTTACGGTAGCTATTGCTGATTATGGAGATATTATTTATCAACAAGTTCCCATTCCATATGATCCAGTAGTAAATGTTCAAGCAAAACATTTAACAACTTTAAATACATTAAGTAAAGTAACTGTTTGGGATGGTTATATTCAACCAGTTACTGCAAATAAACCAGTATTTTATGGTACGGGTGGTTATTTAAATACATCATTTGTACAATTTTTATATCAAACAGGTAGTGCAAAAAATCAATTTATGTATTGGCCTTTAGATGAATCTATTAATTTTAGAATTGGTACTTATCGCGGTCTTTATAATGAAGGAAATCGTGGGTTAACAATGTGTGTTTTATTCCGTTTTGATAAAGTTATTGAAAATGAATTTGAAAGAATTACACAATTCTCTATTCCAAGTATTGATGATAGTGTTGGTATTACTTTTACTCGTTATCCTACAAGTAATATAAATTATAGTGATGTTGAATTTTCCATTAGTTCTACGGGAGCAGGTGATAAAATAAGATATAGTGGATTTGTGGTAGGTACTTGGTATTTAGTAACAATTGAAATGGGTTATCAAATAGAAAATGATTTAAATTTTTATTTAAATGGTTATGGTGAAGATTATTTAGTAGCTACCACGAAATTAAATTATGATTATACACCTTTTAGTACAAATCGTAACTATATTGCAAGTAATACAGATAAAGTATTAGCAAATATGTCATTAGGTTGTTTAATTGTATATGATTATAAACTTTCACCATTTAATTTAAATTATTTAGTACAATTTATTTTAAGCGGTTTTAGTACATCATTCGACCCCGATACTTTAAATGATATTTATACATTTGTTGCCACAAATTTTGCTGTATTGAAAAATGTTGAACTTGCACAACGAACTGATGCAAATATTTTAAATTATAATAATGGTAATATTTACGGAAATGTAAATGCTCATAATATACTTATGGATGGAAATCTCGAAGTTCAATCTCATACTCAAGCAAACGTGATTGATTTCCAAAATGGTAATGTAAGTGGCGATTTTACAATTGGTAATCTTCAAACATATGGCTTTTCCGTTTTTAATGACACTTATTCAAATATTACTTTTGCTGAACAATCAACTGTGACTAATATTGCCGAGCTTGGTAATCTTATTGTTAATTTTCAATCTGCTTTTAAATATGATATATTAGCCAATATTATTAATTTTAATGATGGTAATGTTTATCGTGATTTCCGTGTTTTTAGAAATACTTATTTAGATTATAATACTCAAGCAAACGTTCTTAACTATCATTTTGGTAATGTTTATGGAAATTTATACACCGGAAATTTGGTAATTGGAAATTTACTTCAATCCAATATTAACATGCGCGGTAATGTAATCAATTATGTTCGTGGTAATGTTTCAGGAAATCTTTCTGTTGGTAATTTAAATGTAGCTAATGTTTCTCGTTTTAATAGCGATATTACTGCAAATGTGATAAATATGGCAAATGCAAATGTATCAACTGATTTTGCTGTGGGTCGTATTACAACCGCAAATATTGTAAACTATAATCGTGGTAATGTTTCTGGAAATTTATTTGTTGGTAATGCTAATATTATTGGCTTAACAAATGCAAATGTTGTTAACTTTAATAACGGTAATGTATACGCAAATTTATTTATTGGTAATGTAAATATTCAACGTTTTGCAAATATTGGTTTAGATTTAACCGCAAATACCATCAACTATACTCGTGGTAATATTTCTGGTAACTTAAATATTAGCGGAAATACTCGTATTACTCGCGATCTTAATGCAAATATTATTAATTATAATAATGGTAATGCTATTGGTAATGTAAATATTGGTATTGATTTAACAGTTGGTAATTTAATTAGTGGAAATGTAATCAATTATCATAATGGTAATGTATATGGTAATCTTTTTGTTGGAAATGCAAATATAAATAATTATTTAAGAGTTGGATTAGATACAACTGCAAATGTAATTAATTATGTTTCTGGTAACATTTCTGCTAATCTTGATGTTGGTGGGTCTTCTCGTTTTGCTCGTGATATTACAGCAAATATTATTAATTATGGTAATGGTAATATTACGGGTAATTTAAATGTTGGAATTGATTTGCGTGTAGGAAATGTTACAAGAGCAAATGTTGTAAATTATAATAATGGTATTGTTTCTGGTAATTTAACTGTAGGAAATATGGCAGTATTAGGTAATATTAAATTAGATGGTATTGCAGGTAATGGTATTGTAGTTGTTGTAGCAAATATTGCGGGAAATTTAGGTGCTGGTAATATTTTAATTGCTGATCAATTATTTGTTGGAAAAGATATTAATGGAAATGTGATTAATTTTAATTATGGTAATGTTAAAAATGATTTTACAATTGGTAATCTTCAAGTTTATGGATTTTCCGTTTTTAATGATACTTACTCAAATATTACTTTTGCTGAAGAGTCAACAGTATCCAATGTTGCTCAAATTGGAAATCTTATTGTTGATTATCAATCTGCATTTAAATATGACATACTTGCAAATATTATTAATTTTAATGATGGTAATGTTTATCGCGATTTCCGCGTTTTTAGAAATACTTATTTAGATTATAACAGTGAAGCAAACGTTCTTAACTACAAAAATGGTAATGTTTATGGAAATCTTTATTCTGGAAATTTAATTGTAAATAATCGTATTCAATCCAATACTGAAATACTTGGTAATGTAATGAATTATATTCGTGGCAATGTTTCCAATACATTAAATGTATCCAATTTAAATGTAGCAAATATTTCAAACTTCACTTTTGATGTAAATGCAAATATTATTAATTATCAAAATGGTAATGTTTCAGGTAATCTTCGTATTGATAAAAATATGGAAGGAAATATAATGAATTATCAAAATGGTAATGTTTATGGAAATCTTTATGTTGGAAATTTAACTATTGGAAATCTTCTTAAATCAAATTGTGAAATATTAGCAAATGTTATTAATTATCAAAATGGTAATGTTTCAAATTCTATAAATGTTACAAATAATATTAATGTAGCCCATTTTACAAATACTTCTAACTTAAATGTTGCAAATATTGCTTATTTTAATAAAGATATTAATGCAAATGTTATTAATTACTTATCTGGTAATGTTTCCAATAATTTTACTGTACGTGGAAATACTTATTTACAAAGTAATGTTACTGCAAATATTATAAATTATTTAGGTGGTAATGTTTCTGGAAATCTTGATGTAGCTAATTTAATTATTCATCAATCTTTAATAGCTGAGTGTGTTGAAGCTAATGTAGTAAATCTAATTGCTAAAAATGCTACAATTGAAGGTAATTTAGTTGTTGGTAATGTTCTTGCTAATATTCTTACGATTGGTAATACAATTGTTTATCCTCCATGGCTTCAAGTCAATATTGCTGGTTTCAATGCTCTTCGTGGTAATGTTACTGATTATTTTGATGTATTTAATATTTTTATTCGTGGTAATTTAACTATTTATGGTAATATTGATTTACCAAATGTATTATACGCAAATATTATTAACGCAAATGATGTAAATATTTATTCCAATTTAGATGTATATGGAAATATGAATTGTAGTAATGATATTATTACTCAAAATCTTCAAGTAACAAGTACTTTAGTTACCGATGGTGATGCCTATTACTCCGGAAATATTTATTCTTCCAATATTATTAATTATGAAAATATTTATACTGATAATATTTATATTGATAAAACTACATATATTAATGGTAATACATATATAGAAGGTAATCTCTTTTCAGTGAATATTTATAATACTGAAAATATAACTTCCGTAAATTTGAATGTACTTGATGGTCTTCGCGTAAATGGTGAAGCAAATGTTGTTGGTACTTTAATTACTTCAAATATATTAACTCGTGGTACTATTCAAACTGGAAACGCAAACATAATTGGTTTATTAACTGTAAATAGTAATGCCAGTGTAATTGGAAATTTAATTATAAATAGTAATGCTAATATTCTTGGAAATGTAAGTATCAATAAAGATACATATATGTATGGTAATTTATATATTACAAATAGTGGATCAAATATTTTTTCAGACAATATTAAAAATAATTCTAACATTACTACTTCAAATTTAACGGTTACTAATATACTTAATACAAACGGTGTTTCCGTTTCTGGTAATCTTCAAACTTCAAATATTAATAACACTTTTGATATTACAACATCCAATTTAGAAATTTTCGATATTACCGTAGCACACGGTGACGTTTATATTCAAGGTAATTTAGAATCATCCAATATTATAAATTATGGTAATCTTCAAACGGATAATATTTATATTGATAAAATTACTTATATGAATGGTAATGCTTTCGTTGAAGGAAATCTTTTTACTGTGAATATTTATAACACAGAAAATATAACTTCTGTCAATTTGAATGTACTCGATGGTCTTCGCGTTTTTGGTGAAGCAAATGTTGTTAATGCTTTAATTACTTCAAATATATTAACTACTGGAACAATTCAAACGAAAAATGCGAATGTTACTGGTTTATTGAATGTATCTGGTAATGCTTACCTTTTCGGAAATGTTTTCATTGATAGTTATACTTTATATGTAGATGCAAATTCTAATAGAGTTGGTATTTACAATAATAATCCTCAATATACTCTTGATGTAAATGGTGATGCAAATATATCTGGAAATCTTCGTGTAAATAATAATGTATTATATGTGGATGGTATAAATAATCGAATTGGTATAAATAATTTAAATCCATTATATACTTTAGATATTAATGGAGATGCTAATGTTAATGGAAATATTTATAGTCGTGGTAATATAATACACGACCAAGATATATATACATCTACAATTGAAGTTTCAAATATATTATCTGTATTAGGTGTATCTTATTACTCCGGAAATATTTATTCTTCCAATATTATTAATTATGAAAATATTTATTCTGATAATATTTATATTGATAAAACCGCTTATATTAACGGCAATACATATATGGAAGGTAACCTTTTCTGCGTTAATATTTATAATTCAGAAAATATAACTTCCGTAAATTTGAATGTACTTGATGGTCTTCGCGTAAATGGTGAAGCAAATATTAAAGGAACATTAATTACTTCAAACATACTTACTACTGGAACTATTCAAACTACAAATGCTAATATTACTGGTTTATTCAATGTATCTGGTAATGCTTATCTTTTCGGAAATGTTTTTATTGATAGTTATACTTTATATGTTGATTCAAACGCAAATCGTGTAGGTATTTATAATAATAATCCTCAATACACTCTTGATGTTAATGGTGATGCAAATATAGCAGGAAATTTATATGTAAATACCAATGTATTATATACAAATAGTGTTACAAATCGCGTTGGTATTAATACATCATCACCAGCATATGATTTAGATGTAAATGGTTCAGCTCGTGTTGTATCTGATTTAGTGGTGAATAATGATATTTATACAAATGGTTTCCAAGCTAATTCTGATATTGCTATTTATGGAAATGCTTATTTTAATGCAAATATTTATTCAAGTAATATAACCAATTATAGCAATATTTGGACTTCAAATATTTATGTTGATAAAACTTCTTATTTCAATGGTAATGCTTATATTGAAGGTAATCTTTTTACCGTGAATATTTATAATACTCATAATATTTCTTCCGTAAATATTAACGTACTTGATGGTCTTCGTGTAGATGGTGAAGCAAATATTAAAGGAACACTTATTACAGCAAATATATTAACTACTGGAACCATTCAAACAACAAATGCGAATGTTACAGGTTTATTGAATGTTTCTGGAAATGCTTATCTTTTTGGTAACGTTTTTATTGATAGTTATACTTTATATGTGGATTCAAACGCAAATCGTGTTGGTATTTATAATAATAATCCTCAATATACGCTTGATGTCAACGGGGATGCAAATATTGCTGGAAATCTTCGTGTGAATACAAATTTAATTTATACCAATTCGGCAACAAATCGTATGGGTATTAATACATCTTCACCACAATATTCATTAGATGTCAATGGTAGCGGTCGTTTTAGTGGAAATTTAACAATGAACAATTATTTAATCAATAATGTTTCACAAATAGATGCTACTTTTGTAAATAGTTCAAATATTGGTGGTTATTTAACTGTTGATTCAGCAAATAATATTACTTTAGGTGGTCAAGTCAATATGGGGAATTTGTATATTGGATACGCCTTAAGTCCGAATCAAAATATTTATATTGGAGCTTCAGGTGATAATATTTATTTAGGTGGTAATGTTACATATATTACATCAAATATTACTCAAGTAACTGACCCAACCATAACGCTTAATAAAGGTGGTGTTACATATAATAATTCAGGTATTGAAATTGAAAATAGCGGTTCTATTGTAGCTTCTCTTAAATTAAATAGTGCTGGAAATTGGATATTAAGCGATGCAAATACTGGCGTTTATAATTTACATTCTGTTGGAATGGCTGACTGGATGGGAACAGGATTTACACTTAAAGCTGATGTTGCTCAAATTACTGGAAATATAACATGTGGTAATATCAATAGTGGGAATGCAAATATTTCAGGAAATCTTTGGGTTGGTGGTTACCCAACAACTCAACATAGAATGAGAGTGGATGGTAATATTCATTTTGGTGTGAATAATAATTACGATATTAATAAATATGGTATAGTAACAGTAACAACAGCAGATGCTGATAATTTAGCAGCAATGGCATTTGTACGAAAAGATAATTATGTATGGCGAATGGGTTATAAGAATGATGGGTCAAATGATTTTTACGTGTTCGATGGTACAGGTGGCGTTCGTTTAAGCGCATCAAATAACCAAAATTGGTCATCACCTTCTGATATAAGATTTAAGAAAAATATTTCTGAAATACAAAATTCATTAGAAAAGATAAGAGAAATACGTGGTGTCTATTATAATTATTTAACAGACCCTGAAAATTCAGGACGAAAAGTAGGTGTAATAGCACAAGAAATGTATGCTGTATTACCTGAAGTTGTTGATTTACCACATAAAGAAGAAAACCCAATGACTGTAAGATATTCTGAAATTACAGCATTGTTAATTAATGGTATTAAAGAATTAGACCAACGATTAACTTTCATTGAAGAAAAAATTAAAAATATTTTTAATTAGAAAATATGTAAAAAATAATATATAAATAATTTTATTTCATTAAATTTATTAACAAATAATAATTTTTTAATAAACCCATTTACGATAATGATTTTTTATAAACATTTTTATTTAAAAAAAAATGATAGATACATATTCATGATGATAAAAATATCATTATTTAGATCATACGGGATGTCAGCCATTGTGGCTACGACATCTTCCGACACATCGGGACGTGACACCACTTCACCGGAAGGTGCGGTAGCGTCAGCCCAGTGTGATGGAGGGATCCTGCCCCATAAGCCACGTGCGAATGGAGAAACAAAAAACAAAAAGTTCGGACATGATGGATATAACTCTAGTGGATTTGACCGTAACGGGTTTGACCGCGAAGGGTTTGATTATGATGGTTTCGGTCTTGATGGTTACAATCGTGAAGGATTTGACTATTATGGATGCGGTCGTGATGGGTATCGTCCTGACGGATTTGACCGTTACGGTTTTGACCGTGATGGAATGAGCCGATTTGGGATTAAAAAAGAAAATCTTTCCATTTTGGAGCTACCCGCACTTACCGCCGCTCTTTCAACACATTTTTCATCTGCTTCCTATGCTTCTTTTAAAACCATCCCACACCACCGTGCGCGGACAAAGGAATACAAGAGTAGCTTGGAGCGCAAATTTGATGAGTGTCAGAAAGATGTCGTTCGCCTTTTGGCGAAACATGGCATTCAAACTTCTATTTTCCCGAATATGACCAAAGAAAGCAATTATACCAAAAATGGTGAGACCTTTGACTACAAATGCGCTTCTTTGCGATTGCAAGAGATTGCGCTAGGACAGTACGAGGATTTTGCCACATGGTTTCTTGCTAACCGTGACGAGACAACAACCGAGAGGATGACCAAAAAAGATATCGTAGAGGAGGAACGTGATGAAATCATGAACCATAAGCGCCAACGCGCTCAATTAATCCGCTATTATACAACAAAAAAGAGTGCTTTTGAAAGTGCCACTATGGCTCTTTCGTCTGCACTTCCGTCCGAAATTTCGCTGGATACGCTTTTGAAGAGCATTTCCGCAGCGAAGAAGAAAGACGACGAGTTCAATATTCACGAAACGATTACTGCTCTTATGTCCATTCCTTCAATCTCTGTTCAAACAGAAAATGTGGATGACTGGGAAGAACAAGCAGATCTGTGCGTAGCTTCGGAGTCTTTGGCTCCAAAAGTTGATGAGATTTCATCGCTTTATGCGGTGTACTTTGAAAAAAGTTTGGAACTTCACGATGTGTTGACGCAGATTGATGCTTTTAACAGCACCACTTCTCGACTTCATGCAAAGAAGCGCCATACTGCTTATAGAGAGATTGCGACTTCTGAAAATCGCGAACTTCATTTTCAAGTGATGACTCTTACTGGAGCAATGTCTCAGTCGGTTTATGCTGACTTTAAAGACCGTTTCAGTAAACAGGCCCATTACAGCGCTTCTTGCGCAATAGATAGGTTTGCCCTCATTGATGTTACTCGCCTTTAGTTGCGATACTGTGTTGTGTCTATGTGATGCTTTGCTTAAAAAAAAAGAAACAAAAAAAACAACAAAAAATCATAACAAAAAAACAAAAAAAAATATAATATATATCTTTTTAACAATTTATTTCTAAAATATATATAAAGAAATAAATAGAAAGAAATATAAAAATATGATACTTTTTAAAAATAACTTATTTATTTATTTATTTTTATTACAATTATCTACTCAATTTATTGGAATAATTTGTATAAGTTCTGGGGCTAATGAACCAATTGCTGACAATGAACTTGGATTAACAGCTAAAGATTGTAGTATGCAACATTGTTTAGAAAAAGATGCATTGGGATTATGGCTTTCTCTTGAAGCTGTTTGTTCAGGAGTAAGTGCAAATCCATATTTTTTAAAAATGAATAATAGTGAAACAACCATACATAACAATTATTCACCACATGTTGTTGGATCATTATGTGCAATGGCATCTGTAATATCACTTATATTAGGATATAATGTTGGCCATTCATATCATAAATCCTTTGTTTATTCAAAAGTGAAAGAAGAAGATGATTTTTAACTTTATTTAGTTTATTTTTTCTATACAAAATATTTTATAATTTTATATAATTATAAAATGTTCGTACTTGTATATGGTTTTGGCTGGATTGGACAACAATTCATTGAATTATTAAAAAAAGAAAATATTAATTATGTATTAGGAAAAGCTCGTTGTGATAATAAAGAAGCTTTAATCAATGAAATTGAAACTATAAAACCGACTCATGTTGTTTCATTTATAGGTAGGACACACGGTGTTACGGAAGATGGTAAAGTATATACTACAATTGATTATTTAGAACAATCTGGAAAACTTTATGAAAATGTACGAGATAACCTTTTTTCCCCACTTTTATTAGCACATATTTGTAATAAACATAATATTCATTACACATATCTCGGTACTGGATGTATATATGAATATGACTCTCAACATATTTTAAATAAAGACGGTAGTGTAGAAAATGGATTTAATGAAAAAGATAAGCCAAATTTTGTAAAATCTTCATATAGTTGTGTAAAATCTTTTACAAAACAATTAATGGAATTATATGAAAATAATGTTCTTTCTCTTTCTATTCGTATGCCAATAACATCAACCAATAACCCACGAAATTTCATTACAAAAATAACGACTTATGAAAAGATTTGTAGTATACCTAATTCAATGAGTATATTACCTGAATTATTACCCATTGCTTTAGATATGATGAAAACAAATAGTGTAGGAACCTATAATTTTACCAATCCGAATGTAATTTCTCATAATGAAATTTTAGAAATGTATCGCGAAATTGTAAATCCGCAATTTACATGGCAAAATTTTAGTATCGAAGAACAAGATAAAATATTAGCATCCAAACGTTCTAATAATTATTTAGATACAACAAAATTAGAAAATTATGTAAAAAGCCGTAATTTAGAATTATCAAATATTAAAGATGGTATTCGTAAAGTACTTTATGCTTATAAAAGTGATTTAGAAAAAGAAGATGAACCTTTAGAAGGTTAAAAATATTTTTTTAACAAAATATATTTTTGTTAACAAATAGTAATTTGTTAAAAAGAAATAAATAATATCTATGAAATAAATAGTATATTTAAGAAGATATATTTTAATTCAAATGTCTTCAGCTTTAAATTCTGTTGACCTTGTAAATTTAGGCAACATATTATATTTATCCAATAATATAACCACATTATCAAGTAATTTAACCATAGGAACATCACCAGTAGCAAATGAACAATTTTATTTTTTAGGTAACGCAAATATTACAGGAAATTTATTTGCTTCTTCGAATTTACTTATTCCATATGGTAGTTTATCCATTGGTGCTAAAACATCCGATGCAAATTTACATGTTACTGGTAATGCTTTTATTAGTAGTAATCTTTATATAGGAGATTATAACAGTAATGTTTGGGTAAAACAACCAGGTATTCGTTTAGATATTATGAATAGTAATATTTATGATACAAATATAAATGGTAGTTTAAATGGAAATGTATTAAATCAATTCTCTTTTGGTTTGCGAACTTGGGTATTTTCACAAGATTCTATTGATAGTACTATTATTTATTTAGGTTCTCACGGTGGAGGTGTTCCAGATGCTGATTTTGAATATATGTTTAAAAAAAATGTGGGTTTACAAATTCAACCAAGAGCTACTGGTAATACAACTGATTTTATAGAAGCATTAAAAGTAGTTGGTAACGCAAATATTATTGGAAATCTTGTTTCTTTTGCAAATGTATTAATTCCCAATGGTAACATTGGGATTGGTACGAATAATCCAAGATATAAGTTAGATGTGGCGGGTGGAGCAAATATATCATTAAATACAATTATGAATGCTAACGCAAATGTTTTAGGTAACCTTGGAATTTCAGGAAATATTATTGGTACTTCTAACTTAATATTATTAAATGGTAACATTGGTATTGGAACGGTGAATCCTCAATATAAGCTTGATGTGGCTGGTGGGGCAAATATTAGCGGAAATTTAAATTTTTCAGGAAATCTTCTTCAAAATGGATCTCCTTATATCGGCAGTCAATGGACAACAAGCGCAGCAAATATTTTTTATAATACTGGTAATGTAGGGATTGGTACATCAACCCCAATTTATCAGTTAGATGTGGCTGGTTCGTCAAATGTTTCAGTTAATTCTTTTGTACGAAATAATTTAGCAGTCGGTACTACAACAGCTACTGCAAATCTTACAGTATCAGGAAATGCTGTAATTACGGGTAATTTAAATGTTGATAATGGTTTATTATGGAGTGACCCTATAAATAATCGCATTGGTATTAATAATACAAATCCTCAACAAACTCTTGATATTGCTGGTTCAGCAAATATTTCTGTAAATGCTTTTGTGCGAAATAATTTAGCAATAGGTACTAGCACTGCTACTGCGAATCTTACAGTAACAGGTAATGCTCGTATTAGTAGTAATGTAATAATTGGTCCTGATCTACCATTTAATTTACAAAATGGTACAGCATTAGCAGTTCGTAATACATCAGCAATTGATAGTAATATTAATGGCTCATTATCAGGAAATGTATATCATCAAATGGCAATGGGTGGTCGCAATTGGGTATTTTCACAAGATACTTCAAGTGATGGATATTTATTTTTTGGTTGTCAGGGAGGTGGTGATCCAGATCCTGAATTAGAATATATGTTCAAACGTGGTGTAGGATTACAAATTCAACCATCTCCTTCCATCATTACAACTGATTTTACAGAAGCTCTTAAAGTACTCGGGACAGCAAATATTACTGGAAATATAGTAGCGTTTGCAAATGTATTAATTCCCAATAATAACCTTGGGATTGGTATTAATAATCCACAATTTAAGCTTGACGTCAATGGTTCAGCGAATATTTCAGGAAATATTAACTTTACTGGAAATCTTTATCAAAATGGTAACCTTTTTACAGGAGGTGGTGGAAGTCAATGGACTACTGGAACCGCCAATATTTATTATACTGGAGGTAATGTCGGGATTGGTACACCATCCCCAATATATAGATTAGATGTAGCTGGGGATTCAAATATTGGAGGAAATGTATATGGAAATAATTTTTACATCCGTAATGATTGTATTTTACAATCTGGAGACTTTTCTATATTAAATGGTAATTTAACTGTTTATGAAAAATTTAATGCTTTTGGTGAATCCTATTTAAGTGGAAATCTTACCGTTTATAATTCAGATATATACAATTATGGTAATATTTACACTTATAATGGATTATATATTAATAAAAATGGAGCACTTTATAATTTAAATGAAAATCCGAATCAGCACGCTTTTTACGCATATGATACAGTCAATTTTATGACAACACTTTATGGTGGTGCCGATGATACAAACGCAGTGGGTTATATTGGAGTAGGTGGTTATGGCGGTCCTTTACCACTTATCTTAAATCCCATTGGTGGAAATGTGGGGATTGCTACGGGTACACCTAAAGCTAAGTTACATGTAGAGGGAAATGCTATAATAAATGGAAATTTAAACATTCAAAATGGTAATCTTTTTATGAACCGATTTGGTAACCTTGGGCTTTGGACAACTTCACCAATGGCAAATTTACATGTGAATGGTAATGCAATTATTACAGGAAATTTAAATGTTGATAATGGTTTATTATGGACTGACCCAGTAACAAATCGTGTAGGTATATTAAACACAAACCCTCAATATGAGTTAGATGTAACAGGGAATATTAATTTATCTCAAAATATGATACTAGCAAATAATTCATCTATATGGTTTGGGGAATCACCATCAGATTCATCTACACAAAAATTACGATTTCATCTTTCAACCGCTGCTAGTTTTATTGATTATAATTCAACTTCAAATGGAAACTTATTTATTCGTTATGGGTCTCCTACTCCAGTTACAAGATTTACATTTGATGGTATCAATGGACGTCTTGGTCTTGGTATTCAACCAACTGTTCAATTAGATTTATCTACAGATGGTGCTCGTAAACTTACAAATAATACATGGTCAACTGGTTCAGATTTACGTATTAAGGAAGATATTGTTGATGCAAATATTGACCGTTGTTATGAAATTATTTCAAATATTAAATTAAAACATTATAAATGGATTGATGAAATTGCTAATAAAGTACAAGATAAATCACAATTAGGTTGGATTGCTCAAGAAGTTGAAGAGTATTTCCCTAAAGCAGTAACTAAATCAAATGAATATGGATTAAGTGATTTTAGAACATTAAATGCTGACCAACTGTATAAAGTGATGTATGGTGCTTTACAAAAAATGATTGTTAAAAATAATGATTTATCAAATATTGTTCAACAACAAAATATTCAAATACAATATCTTTATCAAACTTTATTACCAAATATTGAAGTATCAAATATTGTAATACCACAAATTATTTCTCAAAATAATATTATTCAAAATATAGATATCAATACATATGCAAATAGAAATACAAATACATCTATATGGAAAATTGGAAGTTCAAAATGGGATAATTTAGAATGGAAGTAATTTACAATAAAAAGTTGTTTGATTTACTATAATAAAATATTTTCATAAAATAGTATACTATTTTATTAAAATGAGTACTTCTGATGTTAATTCAATTAATAGCGCATTAGCAAATATTCAATTACAAATTAATAATATTACTGGCTCACCACTTATTTCATATAATCAAATAAATCGAATTTCTTCTCAACAAGGAAATATATATAACTCTCTCTTTTATGGTACTGGAAATTTAAATGCTGGTAATCTTTTTGTAAATAATCATACAACAATTATTGGGAATTTAACTAAATCAAATATAACATTAACTGGAAATGTAATAATATCTAATACATTAAGTACTATTGGAAATATAATACTTTCTAATGGAAATATATTAAGTACTCGTGGAAATATAGTATTGACTAATGGAAATTTAAATAGTACTATTGGAAATATTAATATGAATAACGGAAATATTAATATAACCAATGGTAATATAATAGTACCTAATGGTGATGCAAATATAATTGGAATACTTTATTCAATAGGTATTTCAACAATTATTGGACAACCAGCTTTTAAAGTACAATATGGAACAACAGCTACTGTAACAAATGGTGTTACAGTTACTTTTGATACACCTTTTACAGTAGCACCAACTGTATTAGTAACTGGATATAAAAATACTACTGACCCTCCAATTGTTTATATACGTGGATTAACAGCAATAGATGTATATTTTTTTGCAAAAGATGTTGCTGCTAATAACTATGGTACATTACAATTTATGTGGGTTGCTTTTGGTATATAATTTATATTAAATAAAAAATAATTAAAAATAATTAAAAAGAATAAATAATTTATTTATGAAAAATAGTATATATTTTATTTTTTTATACATATTTTTATTAAAATGAGTTTACTTACAGCAAATATTAATGCTATTAATCAACAAATAGGAAATATTCAATCAAATCTCAATATTATTACTTCAAATACTTTTTCTAATTATAATCAATTAACTCAATTTATAACAAAACAATCATCTATTTATAATTCCGTTTATTATGCAAGTGGAAATATTATATGTAGTAATATTATTGCATATAATTCTTATACTTTAAATGATATATTAACATTTTCAAATGTTGCTACTTATACTGGAAATTTAAGAATGATGAATGGAAATATTTCATCAACGATTGGTAATATAATACTTTCTAATGGAAATATATTAAGCACTCGTGGAAATATAGTATTAAACAATGGAAATATAAATAGTACGATTGGAAATATTAATATGAACAATGGAAATATAAGATTAGCACTTGGAAATATTAATTTATTAAATGGATATGCAAATATAAATGGAAGTGTTTATTCAACGGGATTATCAACAACTGCTGGACAATCACCTTTTAAAATTCAATATGGAACAACTGGTACAGTAAATACTGGTGTTACAATTACATTTGGTACACCATTTATAAATGTACCTACTGTTATAGCAAGTGGTTTTAATGATAGCTCTGCACCACCAATAGTATATTTAAGAGCAATATCAAATACACAAGTACAATTATATGCTAAAGACCAAGCTGGTAGTGATTATGGTAATTTAAGATTTACATGGGTTGCTTTTGGTGTTTAAAATATAAAAATAAAATAAATAGATACATTAGTATTATAAAATAATATTTTAGTAAAAATATTTTAAAAATAATAAAATGTCTAATTCTGATACAATTGCTATAAATAATTTAATGGGAAATATTTTTACACAAATGTCTAATATTACCGGAAATAGTAATTCAACTTATAATTTATTAAGTCGCGTTGTTGGTCAACAATCTAATATAAATAGTTTAATATATAATGGTAGTGGAAATATAATTACTGGAAATTTAATTATAAATGATTCTTTAAATATTAATGGAAATTTAATTTATTCAAATATAAATTTAACAGGAAATTTTATATTACCTAACGGAAATATTTCATCTACAATTGGTAATCTAATAATTTCTAATGGAAATATAAATAGTACTATTGGAAATATTAGTATGAGTAATGGAAATATAAATAGTACGATTGGAAACATTATTATCAATAATGGAAATTTAAATAATAATGTAGGAAATTTAATATTATCAAATGGTTATGCAAATATAAGTGGAGATCTTTATTTAGCTGGATTAGCAACTATTTTAGGACAATCTGGTTTTAAAGTTGATTATGGAAGATCTGGGTCATCAACAAGTGTTACAACTCCAGTATTTAGTTCCCCTTTTAATACTGTTCCAACAATTATTGCTACTGGATTAAGAGATAGTGCTACACCATCCATTTGTTATGTGACAGTTGTATCAACAACAGGAGCAACAATTGTTTCAAGAGATGATACTGGAGCAAGTGTACAAGTTTTCATTTATTGGATTGCGATTGGTACATAAAGAAATGAATTTTAATATAAAAATTCATTTATTTTTATATAAAAAAATATTTTTATAAAATAGATTCTATTTTACAAAATTATAAAATAATATGTCAGCAAGTGATATTGCAAATATTTATGCTTCCATTAATAATTTACAAAACCAATTTGACGCAATTATTGGGAATACACTTTCCAATTATAATCAATTAAGTCGTATTGTTTCTCAACAAAGTAATATTTATAATACAGTTTATTATGGTTTAGGAAATTTAACTACTGGAAATTTAAATGTTAATGGTTCTTATTCTATTAATGGAAATTTATCATTACCTTCTGGAAATTTATTAATAAGTAATGGTAATCTTGGGTTAAAAACACAAACTCCTTTAGCAACATTGGATATTAGTGGAAATGCTCGTATTAGTGGAAATGTAAATATTGATAATGGTTTATTATGGACAGATCCAACGAATAATCATGTTGGTATAAATAATACAAATCCTCAATATGAGCTAGATGTCAAAGGAGATGCTAATATAACAGGAAGTATTACAGCAAATAATTTATTAGGTGTAAATCAAACATGGCAACAACCAACACGTGCTTCAAATACAAATTATACAAATAATACTGGACGACCTATTATGGTTGTTATTAACAAATCTGGTAACGGTGTTGCTTATATAATTGTTGATGGTCTTAACGTAATTAGATATAATGCGAATAATAATGATTTCCCATTAACTGTTATTATACCAAATGGATCAACATATAGTTTTACTGGAATTATTACTTCTTGGTTCGAATTACGATAATTTTACACTTTTTTTTAATTTTACATAATATAAAGAATTAAATTTATAATATTATGATATAAAACAATTTATAATAACAAAAATATTTATTAAATAACTAATAATAAACCAATAAATTCAAATTCTTTATCTTTAATATCTTTTTGTTATATATTTTTTTAGAAAAATATATAATAAAATTATAGTATATATTTTATTTTTTAAAAAAATAAATAATTATCATGTCAAATATTCAAGCTCAAATTGATGCTTTGGCTGGTTCTATTCAAGTTTTAGATAATACTGTTTCAAATATTACTGGAAATACTCTTTCTAATTACAATCAACTTAGTCGTATTGTTGCCCAACAAGGTAATATTTATAATTCTGTTTATTTTGGTGTTGGAGATATTTTAACAAAAAATTTAATCGTAAATAATGATACAACTATCAGTGGAAATTTAAATGTTGATAATATATTATCGGTTAATTCTATTAGTAATAGAGTTGGTATATTAAATACAAACCCTCAACAAGCACTTGATGTAGCAGGAGATTCAAATATTTCGGGAAATATAATTGTATATGGTCAAAATAATAGAATCGGAAATGTTACAGGTACTGGTACTACTTCTATTAATTCTTTTACAACCCATCTCAATAGTGACCGTGTTACTGTATGTGGTGATGGAACTTCAACAAATGGATTTTTACGTTTTACAAAATCATCCAATATTATCTACATGCAACCTGGTTTAGATGCTTCCGTAGGTGGAAGTTTTATTCCTTTAATTATTTCAAGATATTCTGCTGCAACACGGTCATTAACAATTAATGATGACCGCGTGGGTGTAGGTAATATGAATGGTACATCGATTCCTTCCACTTTATATGTTTATGGTAATACATCTGTTACAGATAGTGTATCTATTGGAAGTACAACATACCGTGCTAATCTTTTTGTAAATGGTAATACATTAATTACAGGAAATCTTAATGTAGATAATGGTACAATGTGGGTTGATGCTACAAATAATCGCATTGGTGTATTAAACACGAATCCTCAATACGCACTGGATGTGAAAGGTGATTCAAATATTACTGGTAGTTTATACGTGGGTGGAGCTGTACCCGTTGAATCGACTAGCGCAATTATACGAAATGCAACTGTTGATACCGCAACAAATGGAACAGTGTCGGGTACATCGATCAACATATTGGGTTTAAATAATGGTGTACGAAGTTGGTACTATGGAAGCGATGGTGCAAACAATAGTCAATTCTACTTTGGAACATCAGGTGGTGATGCGACGAATCCCGATTACTTCTGTTTTTGGGATACTAGTGGTAGAATGATGGTTTATCCTCCGGCAACAGGTACAATTGTCGGACCAAATGGTACTGACCAATTTACCGTTCGAGGAAATGCGAATATCACGGGTAATTTAATTATAACAAGAAATCTATTTGGTTCAAATGTATTTGCACAAAGTAATATAGGAATTAATACTTTAAATCCTTCTGCTAATCTTGATGTCATTGGGAATGCCCGTATTTCGGGTAATGTAAATATAGATAATGGTCTTTTATGGACAGACCCATTGAATAATCGTATAGGAATATTAAATACAAACCCTCAATATACTCTTGATATAACAGGGAATGTAAACTTTACTGGAAATCTTTTTCAAAATGGCAATATTTTTACAAGTGGTGGAGGTGGTGGTAGTTCTCAATGGACTACCAGTGGAGCCAATATTTATTACAATGTTCTTAATGGTAACGTGGGGATTGGTACTACTACCCCATATTATAAGCTTGATATCGGGGGGTCAGCAAATATTGGAGCAAATGTGTATTGTATGAATATGTTTGTAATCAATGATTGTTTAGTTCAAGGTGGCGATTTCTCGATTATGAATGGCAATTTAACCGTTTACAAACGTTTTAATACTTTTGGTGAATCCGTGTTAAATGGAAATTTAACCGTTTATAACTCTGATTTTTATAATTATGGTAATAGTTACATTTATAATGGACTTTATTTAAATAAAAATGGTGCTCTTTATACTAATAACGATGCTGCAGGACAACACGCTTTTTATTCTTTTGATACTGTCAATTTAATGAGCACCCTTTATGGCGGTGCCGATGATACAAATCGTGTAGGATACTTCCAAGCCCGTGGTTATGGTGGTGGTCTTCCTCTTCTTCTCAATCCTAATGGAGGAAATGTGGGAGTAGGTACTGGTGTGCCTCGTTCTACTCTCAGTGTCAGTGGAAATGCGGTGATTACAGGAAATGTAAATATTGATAATGGGTTAGTATGGACTGATCCAGTCAATAATCGTGTGGGGATAAATAATACAAATCCTCAATATGATTTAGATGTAAAAGGGTCGGCAAATGTGAGTGGAAATATGATTTTAACTAAATTAGGCTTTCCAACTTCTATAAATTTAATAACTCCTTTTACAATGGATTATTATACATCATCAACCGTTGCATCATTAGGTTCAGCTTTATATGGTAATGCGACAATCTCATTTGGTAAAACATATAATTCAGTATTAGGTATTTGGCCATCATGTTATGCATCATCAACTGGTGTTGGAATTGATTATTCTGTAAGTGTAGTTACAACATCTAATTGTACTATATCATACTACAATTCACGCGGTTCAACAGCATCAAACTTCTCTTTTTATATACTTGTTTTAGGAACATAATAGAATAATATTGTTAGATATTCATTATGTATTTTATTATAAATTAAAATATATTTTATAAATAGTATTTATTATTTATAAAAAATGAGTTGTAATTATAATGATGAATTTGGAAATGTTTATATTTCTATCAATTATTTAGAAGGAAATTTTAATGCTATTACTGGAAATATACTATCTAATTATAATCAATTAACTCAAATTATTTCTCAACAACCGCAAATTTATTATGAAAGTGGAAATATAAATATATTATAAATGTATATTTTTTTATTTTTATAAGTAATTATTCTAAAATGATTATCTTTTTATAAAATAGAATCTATTTTATAAAAATAAAAAATGAGTTGCCCTTGTACAGGTGAATTTGCAAATGTTTATCTTACAATCAATAATTTAGAAGGTAACTTTAATGCTATTACTGGAAATACTTTATCCAATTACAATCAATTAAGTCGCATTGTTTCTCAACAAGCAAATATTTATAACACTATTTATTATGGAACAGGTAATTTAACTACTGGTAATTTATCTGTTACTTCTAACGTATTGATTAATGGAACTTTGAATGTGGATAATGGTTTAGTATGGACAAATCCTATAAATAATCGTGTTGGTATATTAAATACGAATCCTCAATATGAGTTAGATGTGAAAGGTTTTGCGAATATTAGTTCAAGTTTATATGCGATTGGATTAGCAAGTTTTGGAGGACAAAGTCCATTTAAAATTGATTATGGTCAAATTACTACGAACGCTTCTGGAAATGGAGTATTTACATTTAATCTTACCTATAATTCAGCACCTTTTGTTTTTGTTACTGTATTAGCAAACAGTGCTTTTCAAAGAACAGCTCACGTACAAACAGTATCTACAACAAGTGCTTCTATAAAAACATTTACTGATAATGGAGGAGCTGGTTTAACTGCGGGAGCATTAACAGTATCTATTTTAGTAATTGGTGTTTAATTGTGAATATAATTTTGTTTCACTTTTTTATTTAAGTAATATAACACTTTATAGGCATCATTATTTATGCAATAAAGATGAAATAAAATAATAAAATATATATTTTTAACTTTTGTTTATTTTTTGAGAAAAATATATAGTAAAATTATAGTATAGATTTTATTTAACAAAAAAAATGTCATCGAATGTTCAAACTCAAATCAATGATCTTAATGCCGCTGTTCAAGCTTTAGACTCTTCTTTAACACAAATTACTGGAAATACAATGTCCAATTACAATCAATTAAGTCGCATTGTAGCTCAACAAGCAAATATTTATAATACACTTTACTATGGAAGTGGTAATTTAACAAGTGGAAATTTAGTAATTAATGGTAATGCTATAATTACGGGTAATTTAAATGTAGATAATGGTACAATGTGGGTTGATAATGTAAATAATCGTGTTGGGATTAATACAACTTCTCCTATAGCATCATTAAATGTAAATGGTACCGCAAATATTGGTACAAGCACTTTTCAATTACATATAGCAAAAGCAGTGGATACTTCGGGTATTGGTTGTCGAATAAATGGTCAAGATAATACTGGTAATACAATTATTCAACCTGAACAACAAGGTGTTTCTTTCCGCAATTTATTATTAAATCCATTAGGTGGTGGTGTAGGGGTAGGTACCACAAATCCTAAATATACTCTTGATGTAAACGGTGATGCAAATATTAATGGGAATTTATTGTTTAATACAGATGGTGATGGTATCGATTTTTATGGTACTGGTAATAAATTATATAAAAAAATTGGGTCTGGTATTACATGTGAAACTAGTCTTTTTACAGTGGCAAATATAACTGGAGCATCTACATTATTACAAGTTAATACTACAAATAATCGTGTTGGAATTAATACAACTTCTCCTACAACAGATTTTAATGTAAATGGTTCCGCAAATATTGGTAGTAGTACTTTTCAATTACAATTAGCAAAATCAATGGATGCTTCTGGTATTGGTTGTGAATTCAGAGCGCAGGATAGTACAGGTAACACACTTATTCAAGCCATTCAGCAAGGTGTATCTTATCGAAATTTATTATTAAATCCATTTTCTGGTAATGTAGGGGTAGGTACCACAAATCCTAAATATACTCTTGATGTAAACGGTGATGCAAATATTACAGGGAATGTAAGTGTTGGAGGTTGGAACTCTTCATCCGCAACTCATTTAGGATATCAATCTTTATCTGGAGCATCTTCTCGTAATTGGACTGGAATACCATCTTGGGCAAATGAAACAACAATAACAATTGATGGTGCAAGTACAACAGGAGGAACAGTTATGCTTATACAAATTGGTATTAGTAGTGGTTATATAACTACTGGATATTATTCATCAACTTGGACAACACTTAGCAGTAGTGCTACTACAATAACTACAACTGGTGCTACAATATGGGCTGGTGCTGGTAGTGCACCAGATCCTTTTAGTGGAACTCTGAAATTTATATATCTTGGTACAAATGGTAGTACATATTATTATAATATTACTGGCACTGGTATTGGTATAGGGTCATCTACATATGGAACTATGACTTGGGGTCGTATTTATACATCCGAAAAAATAAATAGTATTCGAGTAACTACAACAAGCGGTACTTATGATGCAGGTATTGCTGGTGTTTATTACTTTTAATCTACTACATTTTTATTCATCTCTTTATTCTGTTGAGAAATCAATTTCGTACTTTGATAATAACAATTTTCTGATAACTTCATCTTAGGTGGTGCCATTTCAAATCCCGCTCGCCCTGTTTCACAAGGAGCATTACCACCTTTTGGTAAACGCACATAATTATTTGTACATTGTTTATATGAACCATTTATTACAGGACATTCAAAATATCGTGATTGCCAACATTGTTGTGTGTTTAAAGTTGGTACATGACAACGAACAAAAGCATCTTCTTCACTTAATACTTTAGTTACTGGCTCTATTTCAATATTTCCTGCTACTTCATTCACATCAGGTTCTTGTCCAAGAAAATTTGCATTTGATACTTGATTTGTTACATCCTTTAGATTTAAATTATTTTTTAAAAATTTCTTTTCTAAATCTTCTTGACTTTCTATTTGAGAATGATGATAAATTTCATATTTATGGGTCATTTTATCACCAAATGCTTTATATAATGCTACTACAATTATGATTAAAAAGATAAAAACAATAAATATGTTCATATTATTTTTTTTATTTAAAAATTTCATTTTTTAACTTTTTTATTCTTCTTTTAATTTACTATTATAAATATATATATTTATAATAATTTTTTTTTTTAAATATACTTTTAACTTTTTATTTATTTTTTCAAAAAAATAAATTTTTAAAAAAATAAGGAAATAATTATTTATTTTTTATTTATTACCATACTTTTATTTTATTTAAAATGTAAAATTATTTTTTATATTAAAATATAGTAACAAAATATTTTTTTATTAAAAAAAATAAAAAAATGATTTCATTTTAAATTGATATAAAAAACCTTTTTATAATATATAACAACCGAATTTTTATGTTTCATTCTGCTTCCACATCAACCTCCTTATTAACTCCTCTTGATATAATGTCAACTCTTAACACGTTAAACACTTTCTACGTAGTCAAACGCAATGGTGAACGCGAAGAAGTATCTTTTGATAAAGTAATTCGTCGTATTCGTGCCCTTTGCTCTGGGTTAAGTAACGATATTAACCCAATGTTTGTTGCCCAGAAAGTGGTTACACAAATTTATGATGGTGTTAAAACAACTGAACTTGATGAACTTGCCGCTCAAATTTGTATTTCACTTGAAACAACTCATCTTGATTATGGTAAACTTGCTAGCAGAATTATTATTTCTAATAATCATAAAAATACGAGTCCTAGTTTCTCTGAAACAATTTATATACTATATCATAATAAAGATAGTAATGGAAATCATTGTCCTCTGATTGCTGAAGATGTTTACCAAATTATTATGGCAAATAAATCTAAGCTAAATGATGTACTTGATTATGAACGTGATTATCTTTTTGATTATTTTGGTTTTAAAACTCTTGAAAAAGCATATTTAATGAAAGCAAATGTTGATGGCAATAAACCTAAAGTAGTTGAACGTATTCAACATCTTATTATGCGTGTTTCTATTGGAATTCACAAAGAAGATATTAAATCAGCCATTCAATCATATCAATATATGAGTCAAAAGTATTTCACACACGCAACTCCTACTCTTTACAATTCTGGGACTCCAAGAAGTCAAAATTCAAGTTGTTTTTTGATGGGAGTTGGTGATAGTGTTGATGGTCTTTACAAAGCTACCAGTGATATGGCCAAAATTTCCGCAAATGCTGGAGGTATTGGAATTTGTCTTTCTGACATTCGTTCAAAAGGTTCTTATATTCGTGGTGTAAACGGAACTTCTAACGGAATTATTCCTTATTGTCGTGTACTTAATGAAATGTCTCGTCACATTAATCAAGCAGGAAAGCGACCTGGTTCTATTGCTTGTTATCTTGAACCTCATCATCCTGAAGTACTCCAATTTTTAGAACTTCGTAAAAATACGGGTGCTGAACACGAACGTTGCCGCGATTTATTTACAGCACTTTGGATTTCAGATTTGTTTATGAAACGTGTGGAAGGAAATCAAATGTGGTCGTTCTTTGACCCTGATGAATGTCCTGGACTTAGTGATGCTTATGGAGATGCTTATGAAGCACTTTATCTTAAATATGAAAGTGAAGGAAAAGCAAAAGGAAAACAGGTGGAAGCACGCAAAGTGTGGAATGCGATGTTATCAAGTCAAATTGAAACGGGAACTCCATACATTGGTTTTAAAGATCATGTGAATAGAAAATCAAATCAAAAGAATGTAGGTACTATTAAGAATAGTAATTTATGTGTTGTTCCTGAAACAAAGATTTTAACACGTGAAGGTGAAATTGAAATTGGTACTCTTGAAAACCACGAAGTTGAAGTATGGAATGGTGAAAATTGGTCTAAAGTAACTGTTCGTAAAACTGGTGAAAATCAAAAGATTATTAAAGTAAAAGTTAAAGTAAAAGTTGTTACTGGAGAAGGTTGTGAATATGGTTATAAAGAAGTTGAATGTACTCCTTATCATAAATTTAGTGTAATTAATAGTTATGAAAAATATGAAGAAGATAAAGTTTGTAAAGAAGTTCGTGCTCATGAACTTAAAGTAGGAATGGTTCTTGAACCATATTCTTATTTAAAACTAGAACAAGATTATGGTAAAGGTTCTAAACTTTATTCTAAAATTTGTTGTTTTAATGAAGTTCTTGAAGTAATTGATGAAGGTCGCATTTCTAATACATATTGTTTCACTGAACCTCTTCGTAATCGCGGTGTGTTCAATGGTATTCTCACATTTAATTGTAATGAAATCGCGGAGGTCTCTACAGACGATGAGTATGCCGTATGTAATTTAGCATCACTTTCTCTTCCTCAATTTGTTGAAGATTTTGATGGTAAACCGTCATTTAACTTTGAAAAACTTGTTGAAGTAACCAAAGTTGTTATTCGCAATCTTAATAAAGTGATTGATGTAAATTATTACCCAGTACCTGAAACTAAAAAATCAAATTCAAGACTTCGGCCTGTGGGTCTTGGGTTACAGGGGATAGCCGATGTTTTCGCAATGATGCGATTACCATTCGATGGTAGTGAAGCCCGTGAACTTAATAAAAAGATTGCAGAAGCAATGTATTATGGAGCTGTTTATTCATCTTGGGAGCTTGCTTGTGAAGAAGGTCCTTACCAAGAGTTCAAAGGAAGTCCAATGAGTCAAGGACAATTTCAATTTGATATGTGGGGAGTAAAACCTAGTGCTACATATGATTGGGAAAGTCTCAGACAAAAGGTAATGAAAGATGGTGTAAGAAACTCATTACTTATCGCACTTATGCCAACAGCATCTACTTCACAAATTCTTGGAAATAATGAATGCTTTGAACCATATACATCAAATATGTATACACGACGCACAATTGCTGGAGATTTCATTGTAATTAATAAACATTTAGTCAAAGATTTAATGAGTGTTGGTCTTTGGAATGCGGAAATGAAAAATAAGATTGTAGCTCAAAATGGTTCAGTACAAAAGATTAGTGAAATTCCAGCAGATATCAAGTCTCTTTATAAAACAGTTTGGGAAATTAAACAAAAGGTACTGATTGATATGTCGATTGATAGAAGTCCTTTTGTTTGTCAAACATCGTCTATGAATCTTTTCTTTGAAGAACCAAATGCCAGCAATCTCAGTAGTGCGTTTATGTATGGATGGAAAAATGGCCTCAAAACAGGCTGTTATTATATCCGGTCAGCTCCGAAAGTACAGGCCCAGAAAGTCACTGTAGAACCAGTATTTGCTACTGGAAATGGTAATAAAAAAGTTGTTCAAGAAGAGGAAGAAGGATGTGCGATGTGTTCGGCTTAACTTACTTCGCTATGCGAAGTAAGTTAAGGCTTTACAGGTATGTTCTGCTTAACTTATCCATACAAAGGTCTATAAGTTGATCTCACATTCTAATTTTTATTTGGTAAAAATTAGATGTTTGGTCTTTAGAAAAATATAATTATATATTTCTCCGAACATTGTTATAAATAAATATATTCAAGAATTGAAACATATATATTATAACAATGTTCGGAGAAGATTTATATTTACACAATTTATAAAATAAAATTTTATAACAAAAATAATTTTTATATGTACAATAAATTTAATTTAACTCTTCTATCATAATATTTAATAAATTTATCATATTTTCAGGATAAAAACGCCATATAAACTCTTCAAAATTTACAAAATACATATTACATATTTCTTTTAATAAATCCATATCTTTTGAATAAACATATGCTTCATAAGGTAATTTATTTGTAATTAATATATCAAACATATTTATATGTGATATCTTAAAAATATTATCTATTATATACCTTTGTATTCCATATATATCATTTTTATAATGTAATGTTGTTAAAAACATATATAAAATATCGCTACAAAAACGATATTCAGATGTATATAATTTTATTAAATCAAGATTAAAAGATTTATCTCTTTTAAATATATTATAATTTTTGCTAAAAGAAAAATCTGGATGCGAAAATATATGAAATAGAATTTGATATATTTGATAAAATAAATGAATTATTAATTCAAACAAATATATATAATTATTATGAAAATTTAATATATAATAAAAAAATATGTTATAATCCTATTCCTAAAATATATCAATTTTATCATACTATTTCTGAAATAGATGTATCAGGTAATATATTAAATGATTTGTATATTGAAATGGAAGAAATAGATGGTATACGTGTAGATAATTATTTACATAAAAAAATAATTAGACCAAAAGATAATAATATCATCAATTCATTAAAAGATATATTAAATTTATATATAATGATATGTCGTTTATTAATACCACTTCAAAAAGATTTAGAATTTATTCATTGTGATTTAAAAGGTAGTAATATATTAATTGGAAAAGATAGACGATTACGATTTATTGATTTTGAATATTCATATATAAAAAAAGATGGATTTCATAT